>Ga0194123_10000978_pt1 | contig 47156 bp, 40 predicted proteins | sample TA2MahsurfametaG_5_FD_155479 | JGI IMG/M metagenome (GOLD analysis project Ga0194123, IMG submission 155479) | Freshwater microbial communities from Lake Tanganyika, Tanzania - TA2015023 Mahale A surface | ecosystem: Environmental > Aquatic > Freshwater > Lake | place: Tanzania: Lake Tanganyika... | reverse complement strand
CGTCTCCTTCGGGCTGGTCAAGGAGATCCATTGCAATGCGGGCGAAACCCGGGTGAAAATCGAAGTGCAGACCCGTGACCCGCAGGTGCCGGAGCAACTCTTCCGCGACTGTCATGCCGTGCTCGACGGATTGCCCGATGTGGGCACGGTCAAGGTCGAGATCGAGGTGAAGGACGTGCCCGCTGCCGCGGCCGCCGCAGGATCGGTCGGCAAGTCGTCGATCCCCGGGGTCAAGCATGTGATCGCCGTGGCCTCGGGCAAAGGCGGTGTCGGCAAGTCCACCGTCGCCGCCAACCTCGCGGTGGCGCTGGCGCGCGACGGTGCGCGGGTCGGCCTCTGCGATTGCGATCTCTACGGACCATCGATCGCGCACATGTTCGGCAGCAACGAGCGGCCGCTCGCCAATGACAAGGACGAGATCATCCCGATCGTCGCGCACGGCATCCGCCTGATGTCGATGGGCTTTCTGCTCGAAGAGCGCTCGCCGGTGATCGTGCGCGGGCCGATGGCCACCCGCTACACCCAGCAATTTCTCCGGCAAGTTGCTTGGGACGATCTCGATTATCTGGTCCTCGATCTTCCGCCCGGCACCGGCGACATTCAGCTCACGATCGTGCAGACGGTCTCGGTCGATGGCGCGGTGATCGTCACCACACCGCAGGAAGTGGCACTCATCGACGCGCGCAAGGCCGTGGCGATGTTTGGAAAGGTCAATGTTCCGATCCTCGGACTGGTCGAAAACATGGCGTGGTTCGAGTGCGATGCCGGCAAACGCCATGCGATCTTCGGCGAGGGAGGCGGACGTCGTGAGGCGGCGATGCTCGGTGTGCCGCTGCTCGGCCAGATTCCGATCGACATCACCACCCGCGAGCGCGGCGACTCGGGCATGCCCGTCGCCCTCGCGGATCCCGCGACCCATCCGGTGTCCGCCGCGTTCCATCACATCGCACATCAAATCGCGGCCGCGGTGGGAGGAAGATGACTGGTTTCAAGGGTCAAGTGTTCAGTTTCAAGTTTCAAGCGGGGGACGCGAAAGAAGTGCCGAGTGAGAAGAGAAGAAGAAGGGAGATCAGTGATCAGTTTTCAGAGGAAGAAAGCGGAGAGCGGCTTCTTCCTCTTCTCTTGAAACTGACCACTTGAACCTTGAAACTCGACCTCTCTGATTTCAGCATTTCAGCATTTCAGCTTTTACCACCACTCCTCTCCGGCACGGTGATCTGCAGCACGGTCGTGTCGGCCGCGGCTTGCAACGGATCCGCGGCTTTCGGCAGCAGTAGTGATCTGCCCGTTTCAAATCGCCTGCCGTCGGTGCTGGTCAGGCTGCCCTGGATCACGGTGACAATCGAAAACCGCGCGGCATCCGGATTTGCGAGCATGCCGCCCTCGGCGAAACGTCGACTGATGGTCTTGAAATGCGCGCATTCCGCGAGCACCTCGCCGCATGGCACGTCCATCGCCGGCTCGAAATCAGCAAAGTCGATGCTCGCCATCGACTCGGCCACATGCAGCTCGCGCGGTGTGCCGTCGAGTCCCATCCGGTTCCAATCGAAAACGCGATAGGTGGTGTCGGAGTTCTGCTGGATCTCGTGGATGAGGAACCCGGCACCAATCGCGTGCAGTCTGCCGGACGGGATGAAGATCGAGTCGCCGGGCTGTGGCTCGATCGCGTGGACGCATTCGGCGACCGTGCCTTCGGCCACCGCCCGCTCGAATGCCTCGCGCGTCACCCCGCGCCGGAGTCCGGCGTAAAGTTTCGCGCCTGGTACACAATCCGCGATGACCCACATCTCGGTCTTCGGCTCGCCGCCGAGCGATGCCGCGATCGATGCGGGCGGATGCACCTGGATCGACAAGTCGTCGCGCGCATCGAGGATCTTGATGAGCAAGGGAAACCGTTCGGCACCATCCGCGTATCCGTCGCCGAAGAGTTCGGCGCGATGCCGGTTCCACAACTCATGCAGCGTCGTGCCGACGAAGCACCCTGCTTCCACCACCGACTGTGCGTCCTCGCGGTCGACGATTTCCCACGATTCGCCGTAGGGCTGATGCCGGTCGGGCAGATGCCGATGGTACACGCGCTCGAGTTCGCGTCCGCCCCAGACGCGTTCCATGTAGAGAGGTCGGAAGGTGATCGGCTGCATGGATCATCCATGGCGGATGCGCGGCCGGGAGGCAATCCCGCAGTCGTTGGCGGCGGGGGAGCGATCAGCCCCGGGGCAGTGCGGCCAGCGCTTTCCACGCCTGCCACGCGAAAAATCCCATGAAGATCGCAAACAGCATGCTGCCGTAGGCGTTGAACATCAGCCATCCGCAGACCAGCGAGACCACGATCGAAATCCACAAGGTGGTGCGGATTTGTCGCGGACCGAGCAGCGCTTCAAGAATGCGTCCGCCATCCAGCGGCAGGACCGGCAGCAGGTTGAGCACGGCCCAGAACAGGCTGATCACCATCAGCGTGTGCAGGAAGTACTTGGCATGAGGCGTGAGGTCGATGGCATGCGGAAGCGACCACCACACGACAATGCCGAGCAGGATCTGCAGTGCCGGACCGGCGGCGGACAACGCCATTTGTTGCCATCGTCCGAGGCGCACGCCGGTGCATGTAGCGAATCCACCGAATGCCTCGAGCGTGATTTCCGACCATCCGCCGAAGCGTCGGGCAGTGAGGGCGTGTCCGAGTTCGTGCACGAGGATCGAGACGAAGCCCGCGAGGAGAAACAACCCGAGCCTGAGGAAATCATCGGGTGACTTCGCCGAGACCGCGCCGCCCACCAATGCAAGGGTGATCCAGAAGAACGGCTGGACCACCACCGGGATACCCAACAGGCGGAAGCGGATCATGGATCCGTGTCAGGGGGGAGCGGCACGAGGACCTCCGCCGCAGCGGAGAGGATCGAATCCGGCGTCATGCTGTATCCATTCAACGCGTTGAGTTCCTCGACCGTGCAGCCTTGGCTGGCGGCGAATTCACCAAACGTCATCGGCTCGCTGACCCTGCGCAGCACCTGTTTTCGCGACTCGATGGCCCGCGGGGACGGTGCCGCGGGTGGTGGTGCCGCGGGAGCGGCTGCAGACGGTGGCGCAGGCGGCGGTGAAGTCACGGCCGTCTCGGTGGATGCCGTCTCGTTCGTTGGTGCCGGTGGCGGCGCGGAAACCACCGCTGGCGCAGGCGGTTCGGTGGCCGCTGCGGCAGGCGTCGGCGTCGATGGAGCAGCCGCCGCATCAGGAGATTGGGTCATGGGTGGCGCGGCCTCCGCAATGGCCGGTGGTGCCGTGGGCTTCGACTCTTCCTTCGGGGCGGCTTTCGGCTGCTGGATGCGGAGGGTTTGACCAATCTTCAGACGATTGGATTTCACGCCTGGGTTGGCTTGCTCGATCTGCCGCACGCTCACGCGATGCTTCTTCGCGATCGTCGCGAAGGTGTCGCCCTTGCGCACGGTGTGGGTGGCCGACGACTCGATCTCCTCCTCGCGCACCACAATCGCGGCTGGCGGTGGTGATGGCTCCGGAGCGGGTGCCGCTGACTCCGTTGTGGCTGGCGGCGATGGCGCGTCGGCCACAGCAGTCGCATCCACGGCCGGTGGTGTCGGCGCCGCCGCAGATTCAGCCGATGCCGGGGGCTCGCTGGTGGAGGGTGCCGTTGCGGCGGTGTTGGTGCTTGTATCCGCATCGCGCCGCAATTTCACGACCTGGCCGATTTGCAATTTCGTTGGATTCACGCCGGGGTTGGCGGCAAGCAATTCACTCGATGGAATCCCGTACTTCTTGGCCAGCACGGCGAACGTGTCGCCCTTGGCGATCGTGTGCGTGCCTTCCGCCGGCAACGCCGTGGTCGGCACAGATGCCGCTTCGTTGACCTGCGCGGCCGGCAGCTTGAGCGGCATGCCGATCTGCAGCACGGTGGTCGGTTTGAGTCCGTTGAGCTCGATCAGTCCGCGCACGGAACATCCATGGCGACGCGCGATGCTCTCGAACGTGTCGCCCTTGCGCACCTGGTAGGTGCGGGATTCGGCGGCAGCAACCGGAGCCGACGATGACGGGGCGGAAGGGTCGGCCGGTTGCGCCGATGACCAAACCGCACCGCAGGAAAAAAGAATCCCGGGAATCAGTAGCAAGCGGTGGCGCATGAGGAACACCATGACCACACGGCCCGTGGGAGCACAAGCGAAAACCAACGCAACCCGGCCCGCAGGGGCCGCCGTGGGATCAGGCCCGGCCGAGATACGAGTTGTCCTCGGTCTTGATGTTGATCCGCTCGCCTTGGTTGATGAACAACGGCACCTGAACGATCAATCCGGTTTCCATCACCGCAGGCTTGTAGACGTTGTTCGCCGAGTCGCCCTTCACGCCTTCGGACGACTCCTTGACGGTCATCGTCATCGTCAGCGGCAGCTCGATCGAGACGACGTTGCCGTCGGCGATGAGCAGCGTGTACGCCTGACCCTCGATCAGGTAGTTTTTCACGTTCTCGATGAGGTCCTCGTGGACGATGGCGTCCTCATAGGTGTTCGGATCGAGGAAATGGTAACCGCTGCTGTCCTTGTACGAGTACTCGTGTGGCGTGCGCTCGAGCACCACGCCTTCGAGCGAGTCGTTGGAGGTGAGGCGGAGGTTGAACACCTTCTTGGTCGCCACGCTGCGGATCGACATCTGCACGTACGAGGCCATCCTCGGCGGCGTCTTCAGCTCGTGATCGGCAACGATGCAGATCTCGTTGTTGTGGCGGACGGCGTGTCCCTTGCGGAGGTTGATGACGGGGGTGCTGGGCATGGTCGGAAGGGCAGGGGAGATACGCGGAACCGCGTGCCCGCGCAAGCCCGGATTCGCACTGAGAAAGTCAAGGAAGTGTCAAGTGTTCAGTTTCAAGTTTCAAGAAACGCGAAAGAAGTGCCGAGTGAGAAGAGAAGAAGAGAGATTGGTTATTGGAAATGAGAGATTGGGGAAGAGGGGTGCCAGCGCGGAGCCGGGGAGCGTCGGCATCCTGCCGGCCCCGCCGCGCGTCCCGCGTGGCGGGTGAAAGAAACGCGAATGAAGTGCCGAGTGCGGAAGAAGTGCCGAGTGAGAAGTGGAAAAGAAGGGAGATAAGTTGTCGGTCATCGGTCATCGGTCATCAGGGGGGGCAGAGGACAGGGAACGGAGGGCGGAGTGCGGAGAGCGATTTCTTCCTCTTCTCTTGAAACTGACCACTTGAACCTTGAAACTTTTTCCTGGCACTTCGCATCCGGGTTCGATGCGGATCAGGTGTTCTTCAATCCAAACGCCTCGAGGATGAGTTCGGTGTCGCTCCAGTCGCGGACTCGCTGGTAGACGCCGTTGTGCGAGATGCCCACGCCTTTCTGGTTGAGGAAGCTGCGGATACTGTGTGCGGCCTCGACGACCTTGGTTGGTTCGCGCGTGGCGATGTGGATCACGAGAGTGTCTTCGAAGCGTGATTCGAATCCGCCCTCGGCGCGTTGGATGGTGAAGCCGGGAAACAGGGCGCCGATGCGCGTGCCGATGCCGGCGTATTCGATCGGATCGATGCGTCTGCCGTTCTCCGGCGAGCCGACGAACAACGAGAAGTGTCGCAGCGTGCGGGGATCGAGGATGCGTGTCGCGGGATTGGCGAGCGCCTTGCGCTTGTGGGTGCGACAATCGACGAGATCGATCCGCGCGGCATGGAAGTGGAAGAGCGCCTGTTGCTTGTAGCGCCGGCCGAGGCCGATGGCGGTGTTCTCATCGCAAGCGATGCCCCATCCGGGTTCCGCATGCGATGCGTCGGCGGAGAGTCCGATGACGCGGAACCGGGTGATTTTCAGCTCATGGATCTCGTCGAGCAGCCGGGCATCGCCCTCGAGGTTGTCTCCGGGATCCGCGGGTTTGCCGCCGGGGTTGTATGCGGTGACCACCCAGAAGTCGCCCGGCTTTCCCTCGGGGATGAATTCAAAGACCGTGTTCAGATATTCGGGATTCGCGATCGGATTCATACGCGGCAGGATCGATCGGACGAACCGTCGAAACAAGGCGAAGATCGGAATCAGGTTGTCATCCCCGGCCGCGTCACCGCGTGTATCGTGCGCGCACCCAGTCGGCGACTTGTCGGTCGTCGTCGCCGGCGATCCAGACCTCGCGCAGGAAATCGGCGGGGTGGATGCCGCCGTGTTCGCGGAGGAACTTGCGGTCGCCGCCGCAGCCGAACATCAGGTCGGGGTCGAGCGCGCCGCGGAGTTTCGCGCGCGCTTTGGCAAGAATGCGCGGCAGGTAGGCGATGCCGTCGAGCGTGTCGCCGAAGGTCGGGATGGTGTCGCGGGTGAGCAGCACGTCCGGGCGAGGCTCGCCGGGATGGGCGAGCATCCAGTCGCGACGCACCGACGCGACGAGCAGCGCGGTGCCGGGCGAGGGGATTCCTTCCTCGCAAAAGTCCTCCACGAAATCGAAGAACTCGCGCTGGCGGCAGCCGATCGATTCGAGGAACGCGAGGTCGTGCGCGGTGTAGTATGTGGTGAAGTCGCGATTGCCGCCGCGGTAGGCGGCGACGCAACGGTCGAAGAGATCGAGAAACGTGTCGCTCCAGTGCATGCGGGTGGGTGGAGGGTGAGTCTTGGAGTGGAGGTGGCAACAACGGAGAGCTGTCGTCAAGCGAACACACGTGCGATCATCCGCGCGACGTCGGAAAAGACGCGTGGCTCGCCGAGTGGATCGGCTCCGGCTCCGATGGCGAGCATCGGCACTTGTTCGCGGGTGTGGTCCGTGCCGCGGTGATACGGGTCGTTGCCGTGGTCGGCGGTGAGGATGACGAGGTCGTCGTTGCCGATCCGCTCGAGGAAGCCGCCGAGCCACGCGTCGAACTCCCAGAGGCAGGCGGCATACCCTTGCGGGTCGCGGCGATGGCCGTAGAGCATGTCGAAATCGACCAAGTTGGCGAGGAGGAAGCGGGGTGTGTCGGGCGGCTCGTTCCACAACCGGTCGATCACCGCCATTCCCTCGGCATTGGATTTCGTCGGGTGCGACTCGTCGAGGCCGCTGCCGGCGAAGATGTCGTGGATCTTGCCGACACCGATCGTGCGGACTTTCTTGGACTGCAGTTCGTTGAGGACGGTGGAGGGCGGGGTGAGCGAGAAATCCCTGCGGTGGGCGGTGCGCTGAAAGTCGTCTGCCGTGTTGCCGAGGAAGGGTCGGGCGATCACGCGCCCGATGCGGATGCCCATCGCGTCGATGGTGTGGCGTGCGGTGGCGCAGAGGTCATGGAGTCGCTCCAGTCCGAAGCGCTCTTCATGCGCGGCGATCTGCAGCACGCTGTCGACGCTGGTGTAGAGGATCGGGCAGCCGATGCGCAGATGCGCTTCGCCGAGGGACTTGAGGATTTCGGTGCCGGATGCGGCGGTGTTGCCGATGAACCGGACTCCGGCCGCCTCTTCGATCGCGGTGACCAACGCTGCGGGAAAGCGGTCGAAGGTCGCGAATGCCTCGTCGAGCACGCAACCCATGAGTTCCCAGTGGCCGGTGGTGGTGTCCTTGCCCGCCGATTGCGCGGTGAGGCGTGTGGCGAACGCGTCCTGTCGGGAGCGTTGCGGGTGTGGCGGACCGAGGACTTCACCGAGACCGAGCGACATCAGGTGGGGAAGCTGCAAGCCCGGAATGCGTTCGAACAGATGGCCGAGCGTGTTCGCGCCCTCATCACCGTAGTCCGCCGCGTCCGGCGCTCCGCCGCAGCCGACCGAATCGAGCACGATCACCAGGGCGCGTTGCTTTGTGGTCATGTGCTTGGCCGCTTTGGGGCATGAACCGGATCCGCTCAAGCCAGTCCGACCGCACGCCGGACGCGGTCGAGCACCTTCGCGGCCTCGGCGCGGGCGCGGGTGGCTCCTTCCGCGAGCACGCGCTCCACGTAGCCGCGGTCGGCGAGGATTTCCTCCCGCCGCCGGCGCATCGGTGCGAAGAAATCCCAGTACGCGTCGGCGAGCTGTTTCTTGAGATCGCCGTAGCCGGTGCCGCCTTGGCGGAACGCGTGGACCAGCGACGCGTGTTGCGATTCATTGGCGAACAACGGGTGCAGCGCGAGGATCACCGAGTTGTCGGTGGGTTTGGGTTCCTCGACTGGTGTCGAGTCCGTCTTGATGCGCATGACGAGTTTTCTGAGTTCCTTTTCCTCGCCGAAGATCGGCAGCGTGTTCGAGTAGCTCTTGCTCATTTTGCGGCCGTCGAGGCCGGTGACCACCGCCGTGTCGTCGCGGATGATCGGTTCGGGGACGATCACGGTGCCTTCGCCATAGGTTTCGTTGAGTTTCACCGCGAGGTCGCGCGCCACCTCGAGGTGTTGCTTCTGGTCCTTGCCGACGGGCACCTGGTTGGCGTCGTAGAGCAGGATGTCCGCGGCCATGAGCACCGGGTAGGCGAAGAGCCCGTGGTTGGGCGAGATGCCTTGCGCGGTCTTGTCCTTGAACGAGTGGCACTTGTTGAGCAGGCCCATCGGGCACACGGTGGACAGGATCCAGGCGAGTTCGTTGACCTCCGGCACCGCGCTCTGGCGGAAGAAGACGGCGCGCGCCGGATCGAGTCCGCAGGCGAGGAAGTCGACGGCGAGTTCGCGCACGTTGTCGCGCAGGGCCGCGGGATCATGCGAGGAGGTCATCGCATGGTAATCCGCGATGAAGTAGAACGCCTCACCCATCTCCTGCAGGCGCACGGCCGGCTCGATCGCGCCGAAGTAGTTGCCGATGTGCAGTTTTCCGCTGGGCTGCAGGCCGGTGAGGATGCGCATGGCCGCAGGATGGAATCCGGACGCGCGGGCGGTCAAGGTCGATGAACCACGGGGTGGGAAGGTTCAAGTGGGGGGAAAGTGTTCAGTTTCAAGTGTTCAGTTTCAAGTTGGGGGAGAGGTGTCGGCACGACTTTCGTCCTCTGTCCTCAGCATCCGCAAACCCCGCGGGGTGTGACGGCGGAGAGGGTGAAGATGCCGGTGTGCGGATGTCTCAGTGTGATGGCTGAGGAGTGGGCTGCGGAAGCACGCTCAGGCTCCTGCGGCTGGATCGTAGTCCTTGGGTGCGCGGACGATGCGGTCGACCGTGTTTTTCGTGACGAGGTTGCCGCCGGATCCGCGGCTCTTCACGCCGAACTCGGCGAAGTGCAGCGGGCGCACGAGGCTGCGCATGCGCGGGGCCGGCTTGAGGTGGACGAGAAGCATCTGGGCGGCGCTTTCCTCCTCGGTGGCGTGGACGGCGAGGTAGAGCACGCGTGTGCCGGCTTTGCCCTTGGTGAGGTCGTACTCCTTGTCGCGGGTCACGCCGCCGACAGTGAACCGTTTGGCGAGCACCGGCCCGTCGCGGCCGTCACGGTAGATCATCGAGTAGATGAGAGGTTCGTCCTTGCGGAAGACAGCGACGCGCAGCGGCTTGTGGCCGATGAATCCCTTCTCGGCGACCTTGGTGACGCGCATCTTGCCCTCCTGGGTGAACGAGATGATGTCGTCGATGGTCGAGCACTTGCCGATCGGTTCGCCGTCCTTCTTGATTCCGTATCCGGCGAATCCATGTTTGGCATCGAGGTAGAGCGTCTCGGTGGCGGCGATGACCTGGGTGCGGTCGACCCGTTCGAATGAGGTGATTTCGGTCCGGCGCTCGCGTCCTTTGCCGTGTTTCTTACCGAGTTCCTCGAACCAGCGGATCGCGTACTTGGTGAGGTTGCGCAGGTGTTTCTCCGCCTCGGCGATCGAGTCTTCCAACTGCCGGATCTCTTCGTCGGCCTTGAACGAATCGTACTTCGAGATGCGTTTGATGCGGATCTCGGTGAGGCGGATGATATCATCGCCGGTGATCTCCCGCTTGAATTGTTTCTTGTACGGCTGCAGCCCCTTGTCGATCGCGGCGAGCACGGCCTCCCAGGTTTCGCACTCCTCGATGTCGCGGTAGATGCGTTTTTCGATGAAGATTTTTTCGAGCGAGCTGAAGTGCCATTTCTCCGCGAGTTCTCCGAGGCGGATCTCGAGTTCGAGTTTGAGTAGTTCGCGCGTTTTGAGCGCGTTGAGCTTGAGGATGTCCGACACGCCGAGGAAGCGCGGCTTGCCCTCGGTGATCACGCAGGCGTTGGGCGAGATCGAAAGTTCGCAATCCGAGAATGCGAAGAGCGCGTCGCGGGTCGTTTCGGGGTCCGCACCCGGCGGCAGGTGGACGAGGATGTCGGCCTCGGCTGCGGTGTTGTCCTCGATGCGCGCGATCTTGATCTTGCCCTTGTCCGCCGCGGCGACGATCGACTCCATCAGTGCGCCGGTGGTGGTGCCGTAGGGGATCTCGCTGATCCGGAGCAGTCCCTTTTTCTCCATCGAGATGCGCGCCCGGACGCGCACCTTGCCGCCGCGCATGCCGTCGCGGTACTCGGAAGCGTCCATGATGCCGCCGGTCGGGAAGTCGGGCAGCAGTTCGAACGGCTCGTTGCGCAGGGCGGCGATCGATGCGCGGACGAGTTCGTTGAAATTGTGGGGCAGCACCTTGCAGGCGAGGCCCACCGCGATGCCCTCGACTCCTTGGGCGAGGAGCAGCGGGAACTTGACGGGCAGGGTATCGGGTTCCTTGCGGCGTCCGTCGTAGCTGGTGAGCCAGCGGGTGGTCTTCGGGTTGAAGACCACGTCGAGCGCGAATTTCGTCAGGCGCGCCTCGATGTAGCGCGGGGCGGCCGCGCCGTCGCCCGTGAGCGTGTTGCCCCAGTTGCCCTGGGTGTCGATGAGGAGTTCCTTCTGGCCGAGCTGGACGATCGCCGCGCCGATCGACATGTCGCCGTGCGGGTGGTAGTTCATCGTGTGGCCGACGATGCCCGCGACCTTGTTGTAGCGGCCGTCGTCGATCTCGAACAACGCGTGCAGGATGCGGCGCTGCACCGGTTTGAGTCCGTCATCGAGGTGCGGCACGGCCCGCTCGAGGATCACGTAGCTTGCGTAATCGAGAAAGTAGTCCGAATACATGTCGCCGAGCGAGGCGTGTGGTTCGGGCCGGTCGGTCATGGGCGGGGCGATCGTTAGCGACGGGGGCGGCACCGTGCAAGCGCGGTCGTCGCGCGTGCGGCATGCGCCGTCGTTTGGGAAAAGAAAAACCCCGGCCGGATGAATCCGGGCCGGGGTTGAATTCGCGAGATCGGCAGTGCGGATTATTCTTTCTCAAGGCTGTCGGCCTCCATCGGGCCGTCGGCGTTGCCGCCCTCGGCTGCCGGGCCTTTGTCTTTCCCGCCTTTGCGGTCTCCGCCGCGTTTGCCACCCGGGCGACCTTCGCCGCGTCCTTCCGAGCGCGGTGGTCTTGGCATGGCGGCACGTTCCTCCTCGGAGAGTTTGCCATCGCCGTCCTTGTCGAACTTCTTCATCATTTCGGCGCGCTGGCCTTCGCGCAGTTTGGCGCGTTCGTCCTCGGAGAGCTTGCCGTCACCATCGGTGTCGTATTTCGCGAGCATGTCCTTGCGGCGCTGTTCCATCTCCTGCTTGCGCGACTCGCGCATTTTGGCGCGTTCGTCCTCGGAGAGCGTCCCGTCGCCATCGGCGTCGTACTTGGCGATGGTCTCCTTGCGATTGGCTTCCGCGCGTTCGCGGAGCGCGTCGCGCATCGACTGGCGTTCTTCTTCCGAGAGTTCGCCGTTGCCATCCTTGTCGAATTCCTTGACGAGTTCCGGTGGTGGTCCGCCACGGGGTGGAGCGGGTGGCGGCGGGGTGGATTCGGCGCGGGTGGCGACGGTGCCTGCGAAGAGCAGGGCGAGCAGGGAGGATTGGATCTTCATGGGGGTCGGGGTTGGTGGCGGATGCGAAAACAAGGCATCCAAGGAATGAAACACCGCCGGAGGCCGGAGGTTTCTGTAAAATCGGCGGATGACGGATTGAATTGCCAGGCGGCCCCGGGCGGTTTTGGATGAGCCCGCCCATGGAGGGGATGTCGAAGCCAGCTGCGGTGTCTGCGAAGTCCGTTTTCCTGCGGCGTTCGGGTAGCACGCTCGTCCTCTGGTCGGTGGTGGCGGCGGTGTTTTTCAGCCACCGGGCATGGGCGTTCGGCGGCTTGCTGACCGTGCTTACGGTCTTGGCCACCATCGAATTGTTCTGCATGATGCGGCAGGCCGGGATGATGGTTCCGGCGGGATTTGCGGTGGCGCTTGCGACCGCGTACTCGTTGATCCTCAACACCGCGCTCATTCGTCAGGGAGTGGTCCCGTCCTGGCTGGATCCCGCGTTCTTTACGATCGCGGTGATCGGCGCGTTCGCGTTGCAGTTGCGTCGGCCGGTCGAGGGGATCGCCACTCTGCAGCCGGTGGCGTGCACGGTGATGGCGATGGTCTATCTGCCCTTTCTCTGCGGGTTTCTTTCGCGCATCGTCATGGGGTCGGACACGGATGTGGGCGGGCTGGTTTCCCGCGAGGGGGCCTGTCTGTTGTTGTGGGTGGTGGCGGTGACCAAATTCACCGACATGGGTGCCTATCTCACCGGGTCGTGGATCGGCCGTCACAAGATGATTCCGCACATCAGTCCGGCGAAGACGTGGGAGGGATTTTTCGGTGCGCTGGCATTCGCATTGCTGGCCGGTTGCGGGCTGCGCGCGCTGTTGCCGGGTCCGCTCGCCTGCTTCGGTGGCTACGGGCATGTGGTGGTCCTGTCGTTGTTGCTGGCCGTGTTGGCTGTGCTGGGTGATCTGGCGGAGAGCTTGATCAAGCGCGCGCTCGGCGCGAAGGACTCCGGGCGGATCCTGCCCGGCATTGGTGGATCGCTCGACCTGTTGGACAGCCTGTGTTTCACCGCGCCGGTCGCGTGCTTTTATCTCCAGTGGATGCGCAACATCGCCCCATGAGTGACTCCGCGAAACGCCGGGTGGTGGTGCTGGGGTCCACCGGATCGATCGGCACTTCCACGCTCGAGGTGGCGGCGCGACTGCCGGGGCAAATCGAGATCGTCGCGCTGGCGGCCAATGGCAGTGTGGCAAGGCTGGCCGAACAGGTGCGCGCCACCGGCGTGCGCGATGTCGCGATCTGTGACGCGTCGAAAGAGGCCGAGCTGCGCGCGCTGTTGCCCGAAGGAACGCGGATTCACAGCGGGCCGGAAGGCTTGCTCGAAGTGGCGACGCTGGCCGGGGCGGACATCGTGCTGGTGGCGATTGTCGGTACGGCAGGGCTGCATCCCGCGCTGGCTGCCATCGAGGCCGGCAAGGATCTTGCGGTGGCGTCCAAGGAGATTCTGGTGATGGCCGGCGAAGTGGTGACCAGCGCGGCGCGTCGGCGCGGCGTTCGGATCCTGCCGGTGGACAGCGAACACAACGCGATCTTCCAGTGTCTCGACGGGCGGGGGAATGCCGACGAGGTTGCCCGGTTGATTCTCACCGCATCGGGCGGGCCGTTCCGGATGTGGTCGGCGGAGCGCTTGGAGCGGGTGACACCGGAGGAAGCCCTGTGTCATCCGACGTGGCAGATGGGTCCGAAGGTGACGATCGATTCGGCCACCTTGTTCAACAAGGGACTGGAGATGATCGAAGCGCGCTGGTTGTTCGACATCGGCATGGACCGCATCGACGTGGTTGTGCATCCGCAAAGCATCGTTCATTCGATGGTCGAATTTGTCGACGGCTCGGTGCTTGCCCAGCTCAGCCGGCCCGACATGGCATTCCCGATCCAATATGCACTCACTTGGCCGAGGCGCTGCCGGGGCGGGCTTTTGCCGCTCGATTTCGCGGCGATGGGTGCGTTGGAGTTTGAAGCACCGTGTCACGACGTGTTTCCCGCGTTGGGTCTCGCGCGCCGCGCGGGCAATGCCGGCGGGACGATGCCCGCGGTGTTCAACGCGGCCAACGAGGTGGCGGTTGATGCGTTCCGAGCGGGAGGGATTCCGTTTCCCGGGATTTGGCGATGCGTCCGCGCGGTGATGGACCTGCACGACGTCCGTCCGTCGTCGTCGCTGGATGCGGTGGTGGGAGCCGACGCATGGGCCAGATCGGCGGCGGAGGCGTGGGTCGCGAATCATCGTATCGGCTGATCCTCCCGGATTTCCTGTTGGCATCGACGCGTGGCGGCTCCATGGTTTGCGGCGTGGGCATGACCGCATTTCAGAAGCTTGCGACAGCTGCGTTGGTCTCCGTGTTGTTGCTGATGTGTATGGGTGCGGTGGTCCGCGTCACGGGATCTGGGATGGGTTGTCCCGACTGGCCGCTCTGCTGGGGCAGGATGATTCCGCCGGTGTCGGCGGATGAAGTCGATTTCACCGCGCTGCCGATCGAGAAATTCCAGCGCAAGGCCGAGCGGATGGGCAGGGATCCGGCGGGCATTACTCCGGAAAGCCTGCGCCGCGAATTCAATCCTCGTCATGTGTGGACCGAGTTCATCAACCGGCTCTGCAGTCTGCCGGTCGGCTTGTTCACGCTGGCGACTTTTGTCGCGGCGTTCGGTCAGCGCGCGAAGCGCCCGTTGGTGTTCTGGCTCGCCTTTGCCTCTCTGGTGATTGTGCTGGTGAACGCATGGATGGGCGCACGCGTCGTGTACAGCGGGCTGAAGCCCGGCGTGCTCACGGCGCATCTCGCACTGGCGATGTTGCTTACCGGCACCTTGTCGTACTGTGCGTGGCGCGGGACGGATCATCCGTGGCGGGTGGATGCGGACGCGTCCACCTCGCGTCGCTTGAGATTGGCTGTTGGCTTGCTGTGGCTGGTCATCGTGGCCGAGGGGATTGCCGGGGCCCAGGTGCGCGAACTCACCGATCATCTGGCGAAATTTCACGACAACGCCCCGCGCGAGACCTGGGTTTCCGAACTCGAACAATCCGGGGTTTACTTGTTTCACCGGAGTTTTTCCTGGTTGGTGTTGGGGGTGACGATATGGGCGTGGCGGCTTGCAAGATCCTGCCGCGACGGCGCGGGCCGTGTTGCCAACGGCGTGCTGGCGATCGTACTCGCGCAGATGGTGCTCGGCGTGGTGATGGCGCAGATCCACATTTACTCGTGGGTGCAGGTCGTCCACGTCGGCCTGGCGGCCGTGTTGATCACCTTGGTCTGGTTGTGGTGGTTTGGTGTCAGCCGTCCTCCCTGCGGTAAAGCGCGTGGCTGACGATGTACGCGGCGACTACCGGATCGAGCCATGGATGATCTTGCGCTCCTTCGGCGATGGCGCGGCGGATTTCGGTGGCCGATGCCGGATGCGTGCAGTCGAGCGGGTGCATCGCGAAGCCGGCGCGTGGTTCGGGCGGTACGCCGCGCGCGACGACGATGAACTCGACGCAGGCGGCGAGCCGTTCGGGCTCGGCCCAGCGGTGCAGTGCGGTCCATTGGTCGCCGCCCATGATCCAGAACAACGATGCTTCCGGCATCGAGCGATGCAGCACATCGGCGGTGCGCCACGAATACGACGGCTCGTCCATGTGCGATTCGATGTCGTCGGCGACGGCCCACGGCAGGTTTGCCAGCGCGAGCTCCAGCATCTTCATCCGGTGGGCGAACGCGGCGGGCTTGCCGTCCGGCTTGTGAGGCGACACGCGGCAGGGGATGAAGCGCACTTGGTCGAGCTGCATCGTCTCGCGGGCCATTCGGGCGATGTGGAGATGCCCGAGATGCACCGGATCAAACGTCCCGCCGAACAGGCCGATGCGCGGGGGCGCCTGCCCCGCTTGATGAGCGTGATGGTTCATGCGGATCCGCGCGGTTCGGGTGTGAGGACACCGTGGGAGACGAGAAAGCGGTCGGCCGCGGCGATGGTGAGCTCGAAATTGCGGTGGCTCATGTTGAAGTTGAAAAACGCGTGATCCTCTTTTTCGAAATCGGCGAGTTCGATCCGGTTGCCGCGGAAGCGGAGTTTGCGGACGAAGCGTTCGACGGCGCTGTATGGGGCGATCCGGTCGTGCGTGCCGTGAAACAGGATCATCGGCGGTAGTTTCCGGCGGACTCGTTTCATCGGACTCATGCGTTTTGCGGTGCGTGCGTCGGGAAAGTGGCGGTGCAGCTCGCGGTTCGTCCCGGTGTCGACGATCGCACTGAAGAGGACGACCGCGCGTGGAGAAGGGGTTGTGCCGGATTCGGACATCACCGTGTGAAGCGCGAGGAACGCGCCGCCTCCCGCGCCGCCGACCGCGATGCGTGCCGGATCGATGTCGAAGGTGTCGGCGTGATCGGTCATCCATTCGATGACCTCGCATGCGTCGTCCGCGGCTTCGGGAGCGCCGGTGGCGTGGCGTGACGAGACGCGGGTTTCGGCGACGACCGCAACCGCGCCCCGGTTGGCGAAATGGAGGCCGTGAGGCACGAATTGCGCCGGTGCAGAGACGTCCCAGAGTCCGCCATGGAAGAACACAACCAGCGGATGGGGCGGGGTGGTGCCATTCGGCGGATGGAACACGTGCAGGTGCAGATCGCCCTCCGAGCGCTCGCTGTAGATGTAGGTGGCCGCCTCCTTGAGGAGTTCCCGGTCACGTTCCGCGCCGATGGCGGCCACCTTGTTCAGAATACTGCTCATGCCTTGATGCCCGGGTCTGCCATCCCCGGCAGATTTGTTTGTTGTGAAACGCGGCCGATTGTCCAATCGTTTCGGCGATGAGATGGCTTCTCTTTCCCTGGCTGCTGGTGTGGTTTCCGTTCACGGCCTCCGCCGACGTGTTTCGCGACGAGCTGGAATCGGTCTACCGCCAGTGGCGTGATGCGGTGGTCCGCAAGGATGCCGCGACTTGGCAACGGGCGACCGCACCGCACCGTCGCATGGAAGTGCGCAACCGGATTGTGTCCGAAAAGTGTGCGTTTCCAGCGGCGGTGTTCGATCTGCCCGCGCCGCCTCCGACGATTGACGGTTTGCGCTTTCTCGAATCGAAGCAGAATGGGCCGACTGCGAAAGCGTCGTATTTCGGCAAAGTGGATTTCGGTGTCGGAGGAAAGCCCACGGACAACCTGCTGGTATTGTCGTTTGTTCGGGGCAGATCCGGCTGGCTTTATGATCGCGCGGATTTTGTGAGCCTCGCAGCGTTGCCCGATGTGCGCAAGGAGCTGGCCGCCGGGGATCTGCGTTATCTCGCGGAGACGCCCGAGGCGAAACCGGATGGCGTGGTGCCGCCGACCCCGATCGAGGCACCGGCGGCCAAAACCATTGCCAAGGTCTATGCTTTCTGTCCGGGACGAGAGGTGCGCGTGCAGGTCAACAAGATCAGTCGGCACCGCTTTGCCAACGCACAGGAATCGGAAGTGGTGATCGGTGGCGCAGTGGATGGCGTCAACGAAGTGCAGTACACGGCGCGCAGGCTTGAAGGCTCGACCGGCAAGGAGGCCCTCGCCATCCGCGTTTACTTGATGTCGGAAATTGCGGGAGTGAAGCCGGTGAAAGTGTACGAATACCAGGTCGCCGAGGGAGGTGCGGTCCAGCCGTCCGGCACGGGCTCGTTCACAGTCGATGCGGCGACCGCCGCGAAGCTGCAGGGCCGCTGATCCACCACCGCGACGTCTGTGTTCAGCGGGTCCGCCGCATTTCCGGCTCAACCCGCCAACGCACGCATCAACTCATCCACGCCCGGCACGTCTTCGTAGCCGATGCCCGGCAGCGACGGCAGGTCGACTTTACCGTCCCCCAGCGTCATGCCGCGCGCGTACTTGCCGTAAGGATCGAAGACGTGCGGGTAAGACTCCATGCCGTAGAGTTGGAGGCCCGCGGCGATGTGCATGCCGAAGAGGTGTCCGCCGTGAGGGATGAGGCGGCGCGTCGACCAACCGTAGCCGCGCAGCATCTCGATGATGCCGAGGTATTCCGCTAGGCCGTAGGACAACACCGGATCGACCTGAAGAAAATCGCGCTGAGGATCGAATCCGGCGTGTCTGGCGAAGTTGCGGGTATCGACGCAGGAAAACAAATTCTCGCCGGTGGCGAGCGGAGTGACGGCCGACGCCGCGAGTTCCGCATGCGCCTCGAAGTCGAGTGGTTCCACCGGTTCCTCGTACCATTTTAATCCGTAGGGTTGGATCGCTTGCTGGAACTTGATGGCGGTGGCGAGGTCGAAGCCGCCGTTCGCATCCACGGCGAGTCGCGATCCGTCGCCGAGCACGTCGATCGCGGCCTCGATGCGCCGCAGATCCTCGTCCATCGGCGCGCCCCCCACCTTGATCTTGCAACTGGTGAAGCCGAGATCGAGGTAGCCCCTGAGTTCGTCCTGCAGCGCTTCCAAACCTTTGCCGGGATGATAGTACCCGCCCGCGGCGTAGGTGTTGACGAGCGGGTCGGCGGCACCCCCGTTGTAGCGATCGGCGAGCAACCGCCATAGCGGCTTGTCCTCGATCTTCGCGACGATGTCCCAGAAGGCCATGTCGAGCGTGCCGGCCGCGACGCTGCGCTCGCCGTGACCGCCGGGCTTCTCGTTGGTCATCATCACCGCGAGGCATTTGAACGGATCGAGATTCGCTCCGTCCGCATCGGCGAGGGCACCGGGTGCCGCGCCGAGCAATCGCGGGGCGAATCGCTCGCGGATGATGCCGCCCTGGGCGTAGCGACCGTTGGAATTGAAGCCGTAACCCGTCACCGGCCTGCCGTCGCGGATCACGTCCGTGACAACTGCGACCACTGACACGGTCATCGTGGAAAAGTCGATGACCGCGTTGCGCATGGATGACGCGAGTGGCAGGGTGCGTTCGTGGATGGCGGTGATGTTCATGACGGTGAACGACGGTAGACCACCTTGAGGCGGGTGAGGAAATCGCGCATGGTGCGGCCGGACTCGGGGATGCCGCGGCCGGAGTCCTTCCAGCCGCACACCGGCAGGTCGGGTGTGCGGTGCCAGGTCTCGAGGTTGATGTGGCAGACGCCCGCCTCCACCTCGTCCATGAACCGCTCCGCAAGCCTGGAGTCGCGCGTGTAGATCGAGAATGACAACCCGTAGCGGCTGTCGTTGACGATGCGCAGCGCTTCGTCCGCATCGCGGCAGCGCATCACGGCGATGATCGGTGCGAACAACTCCTCGTGAGCGCAGTCCATCTGTGGAGTGACCTCGTGCAGGATCACCGGCGGATGATGCAGTCCGGTGGATGCAGACCACCCATCGTCGGCGACCATCGCCACGGCACCTTGGCCGACCGCATTGGCGACGATCGCGCGGGTGCGATCGAGTTGCTGCGGAGTGGTCAGCGATCCCATGGTGGCGCGGGAATCATCCGGATCACGACCAGGCCCGGCACAGCGACGGATGGCCGCGACGCGATCGCGAAGCTTGTGAAGAAACGCATCATACACTTCCTCGTGCACCAACAGGCGGCTCAATCCGGTGCACCATTGGCCGCACACTGCGAATCCGCTCGACGCGGCTGCCGCGGCGGCGGCATCGAGATCGGCATCCCGCCAGACGACCATCGCATTGCAGCCGCCCATCTCCGCCTGATATCGGACATCGCGGCTGCCGAGGCGAGCGGCGATGCGCTGGCCGACCCCGGTCGATCCGGTGAATGAGATCGCGCGCAGCGTCGGGTGGTCGACCAGCGCGTCGATCGCGTCACCGGCATTTGCGGGCACCAGGTTGAGCACGCCGTCGGGCAGTCCCGCGTCGCGGGCGAGTTGCATGAAGGCGGCTGCGGTGGCGATTCCCTGGGGCGAAGGCTTGAGCACGGCGGTGTTGCCGCAGAGCAATGCGGGGATCGCCTTGCGCACCACGGTGGTGAGCGGGAAGTTCCATGGCGTGATGAGCAGCACCACGCCGAGCGGTTCGTGGCGGAGTTCGGCGTCGCCCGAGGATTCGACCAGTCCCTGTTCGAGGAAAGCCGCCTGAAAGTGCGCTTCGCCGAGCGATGATGCGACCTCGCGGCGCGCTTCGGCGGGTGTTTTGCCATTTTCCCGATGAATGATGTCGGCGATGTGACTCGATTGTTGGTCGATGCTGCAGATGAGCCGTGAGATGATCTGGTGGCGGTCCGCCGCAGGGGTGCGACGCCAAGATGGAAACGCCGCGTCGGCCGCGTCCATCGCAGCCGTAGCTTGCGCGGCATCGGCCCAGGCGACGTCGGCGACTTTCATCGACGGGTCGGCCGGGCTGAAGCATGGCGAGGCGCGGAGCACCGGCAACCACTCACCGCGAATGTGACTGCTGACCTGCATGGCAATACGTGGCATCAGCCGACGGTGAGTTCTTCCGGATGTGATTGGATCACAGTGGCGCGGAAGGGTTCGATGGTCTGCATGACCTCGTGCATCGCCGCGTCATCCGCGGTGGCGAGCGGCGGCGCGCAGTGCGGCGCGCAGATACCGAATCCGGCGAGCATCGCCTTGAGCAATGCGAACGCCTCGGCGAGCGGCCGGTCCTTTTGATAGATGTCGGTGATCCGGTCGGTGATTTGTTGCCATCGGGCCGCTTCCTCCGCGCGGCCCGCCGCTGCAGCATTGTACAGCGTGCGGTACGCGGCGGGCACCAGATTAGCGCTGCTGGGCACGATGCCGTCGATGCCGGCGGCGACCGCGTCCGCCGAGCGCGCCGCCCATCCGAGCAGGACGGAAAACCGCTCGTGTGACCGGGCGATGGTGATGAGACGCTCGAGTCGCGATTCATCGCGCTCGCTATCCTTGATGCCGCAGATATTGGGGTGCGACGCGAGCCGCTCGATGGCGTCGATTGGAAGCGACAGTCCCGTCGTTTGCGGGATGTTGTAGAGCAGCAACGGCAATGGTGACCCGTCGGCCAAGCGCAGGAACCACTCCTCCATTGCGGCTTCGCCGATCCGGTAGTACGACGGCAGATGGGCGACGGCGAAATCAGCCCCCAATGATTGCCACTGCCGCGCGTGGGCGAGGCAGTCATTCAGCGCGTTGCCCGAGATGCCGGCGTGGATCTGGCAGCGACCGGACGAAGCCTCCGTCGCCGCAGCGACGATCCGCGCGCGCTGTATGGCGTCGAGAGAGGCGCACTCGCCGGTGGTGCCGAGCACGAAGGCATGCACGCCGGAGCGCGCGAACGAACTGATCAACGTCCTGACCGCCGCGGCATCCGCCTCGAACCGCGCATCGAGCGGGCTCACCATCGGCACGATCACCCCATGGCATGGTTTTCCTGTCCCATTCATGATTCTCACCGGTTTCGACGTCGCAGCCATCCCTGCAGCGTCCATTCGTCGCGCACGGGGGCATCGGCAGGCATCATGATGCTGGCGAGCCAGCCGACGACCAGCACGATCACGTGGCCGCAGACGCCGATCATGACGCCCGCCCAGGGAAAGTTCCACTCGCCGAGATCGAACATCCGGTTTTTGCCGCTGGTGAGGGTCGCCCATGCGGTGAACAGCAGGTTGACGATGATGCCCGCCCAGACGCCGTTGCGGTTGGCGCGTTTGCTCAGAAACGCGAGCAGGAAGATGCCGGCGAGTCCGCCGGAGACGATGGAGGAAACCGCGTAGTACAGCGTGAGCACGCGCTCGCTCTTCCAGGCGATCAGCGCGCCGATGCCAACGGCGAGCAGACCGCAGACGCCGACGATGATCTTGCCAACGATCAAGCGACGGCGGTCGGACGCGTCGGGGCGGAGTTTGCGGTAGTAGTCTTCGACGCCTACCGCCGACAGGCAGTTGAGGTCGGACGACAAGGTCGACATCCCCGCAGCGAAGACCGCGGCGATGATCAGTCCCGCGATTCCCTCCGGAATGTGGGTGATCAGGAAATGCGGGAACACCTTGTCGGCCATCACCTTGCCCGCCTTGTCGGTGAGCGCCGCCGGGAGCGCCTCGCCGGAAAGCTGGTAGTAGCTCCACAGCAGCGTGCCGATGAGCATGAAGAGGGTCCAAACCGGCACGCACAGCAGCGCGCCGAATGCCACGCCCTTGATCGCCTCGCGGTCGGATTTCGCGACCAGATAGCGCTGCACGATGGTCTGGTCGGCCGCATACTTCTGCAGGTACCACAGCATGCCGTAGAGGCTCATCACCCAGATGCTGGTGCGGTCGGCGAGGTCGAACGCGCCATTGCCGAGGCTGAATTTCCCTTGATCCCGCGCGAGTTCGACGCCCTTGCCGATGCCGCCGGGCATCAGGTAAACGAGAAATCCGAGCACCACCGCCACGCCGATCCACATGACGATTCCCTGGACGACGTCGGTCCAGATCACCGCCTCGAGTCCGCCGAAGAGCGTGTAGGCGACCGTGACGATGCCGACGACCAGCAGCACGGTGTAGAGGTTCCATCCGGTCATGCTGTGGGCGATGAGCGAGAGCAGGTAGAGGACAAAGCCCATTTTGGAGAAATGGCCCGCGGTGAATGCGAGCGCGCTGTAGGCCCGTGCGCCGTATCCGAAGCGGTGGCCGAAATACTCGTACGCGCTCATGCCCACCGATTGGCGGAAGAACGGGATGATCACCGCGCCGACGACCGCGAGCACGGCGACGACCATGAAGCCGGGAACGAGTTCGCTCCAGTTGCCCGCGTAGGCCGACCCCGGGTAAGCGATGAAGGTGATGCTGCTGATGAGCGTGGCGAAGGTCGAGATGCCCATCGCCCACGCCGGGATCGAACGGCCCGCGACGAAGTACGTCTCGGTGGATGTCTGACGCCTGGCAAAGCGGACGCCGATCCATGCAACGCCGAGAAAGTACACGGCGAGCACCACGAGATCGAGCGAGCGGAGCGTGTTCATCGCGGACGGTGAGTGGGGGCAGGGAGAGCCGCTTGACCGCGATCATTCCCGAAAAACCCGATTCATCAAGCAAAAATCAGGGCTGTCATAGAAAAGCCCAGCATTGTCTTTGCGTTGTCGCTTCCGTCAGTCCATGGGTCGATCCGCATCGACCGGCACGTGCGGCTCGAAAGTCATCGCTCGTTCGTGTTCGCGGGCTTTCGCGGCCTTGCGTGCGGCGAGATAAAGCTGTTCCTGCGCACGGAAGCCGCGCTGGCCTTTCGCGCGGCTCACGCGCTGCGAACTGCCGTCGGGCTGCAGTTGCCACGCCTGCGTGTTGTCCAGGAAAAACGAGTCGAGCATGCGGATGAGCCGGCGTTTGAGCGGAGCGTCTTCGATGGGGATCATCAGTTCGACGCGTTTCTCGAGGTTGCGGGTCATCCAGTCGGCCGAGGCGATGTACACTTCGGAGTCCCCGTCGTGATGGAAGTGGAAAACGCGCGCGTGTTCGAGGAAACGGTCGATGATCGAGACGACCTCGATGTTTTTCGAGTGTTTCGGGTCGCCGGGCTTGAGGCAGCAGATCCCGCGGACGTTGAGGCGGATTTGCACGCCCGCCCGCGACGCCTCGTACAGCGCGGCAATGAGTTCCGGATCCTGCAGTGAGTTCATTTTCGCGGTGATGCGCGCGGGCAGGCCCTGTCTGGCGCGGTCGGCTTCGCCGGTGACGAGTTCGAGCAGTCTCGGTTTCATCGCGCTGGGCGCGGGGACGAGCCGTTGGAAGCGCAGCAGCTTCGACCTGCCCGAGACGGCGTTGAAGAACAACGACGCATCGTTGCCGAACTCGGGTTTGCAAGTGAAGTACGAGACGTCGGTGTAGAGGCGGGCGGTCGATTCGTTGTAGTTGCCGGTGCCGAGATGGAGGTAGCGCCGCAGGTGGCCTGCCTCGCGGCGGACGATCATGAGGATCTTGGCGTGGGTCTTGAGTCTCTTGACGCCGTAAACGATTTGCGCTCCGGCGCGGCGGAGATCGTCGGCGCGGTCGAGGTTGCGGGCTTCGTCGAAGCGGGCCTTGAGTTCGACGAGAGCGGTGACGTTCTTGCCGTTTTCCGCGGCGCGGATCAGCGCGTCGATGACGCGCGATTTCCGCGCGGTGCGGTAGAGCACTTGCTTGATCGCGACGACGTCCGGGTCGTCGGCCGCTTCATCGAGCAGGCGCAGCAGCGGGTCGAACGACTCGTAGGGGTGGAGCAGCAGCAGGTCGCCGGAGGCGATGCGGTCGAACAGGCTTTCGCCCGGCGCGAGCGACGGCGGTTCCTGCGGCGGCCAGTCGGCATGGCGCAGGTGGTCGTGATCCGGCAGCGAGGCGAGTTCCGCCAGCGACGCCAGTCCGGGCGGTCCGTCGATCCGGTAGATCTCCTTGGGGCCCGCGCTGGTGACGCGCTGGATCATCGCGGCGAGATCGCGTGGTGCCCCGGAAGCCAGCTCGAGTCGCACGGTTTCGGCGAACCTGCGGGCGTTGAGCACTTCCTCCATTTCGTCGGCGAGGTCGGTCGCATCGTCCTCTTGCACGGCAATGTCGCTGTTGCGGGTGACGCGGAAGACGGTGGTGGCCTCCACGGTTTCCCCGGGAAACAACGAGGCGGCATGTGCGGCGACCAGATCCTCGGCAAGCAGGAATGCCTGACCGTGGTCGGTGGACACCGCAATCCGTCGCGGCACGGTCTCGGGGATGGGGATGAGCACGTGGCGCGTCGCTCCGTTGGCGGGATCGGCGAGGCGGCAGGCGACGATGGGCTGCAGTGCCGGCACGCCGGGAGTCTCGCCGGAGTCGTCGACGGCGAGCGGGGTGAGCAGGGGAAAGATCTGCTCTTGGAACGTCGCGGCCGTTTGCGCCGCGCGGGCGTCGTCGAGCTGGTCGTGGGTGAGCAAGAGGATACCTTGATTGCGCAGCGCCGGCACCAGCGTCTCGTTGAGCAGGCGGTACTGCTCCCCGAGCATCAGCAGGATGCGGTCGCGCAGCAACACGAGGTTGCGCGATGGAGTGAGTCCGGACGGATCGTTCTGCTTGATGCCGCTGTTCTGCAGGATCCGCAATCCGCCGATGCGTACTTGGAAAAACTCGTCGAGGTTGGACGCGCTGATCGCGAGGAAACGCACGCGTTCGAGCAGCGGCAGATCCTCGCGCCGGGCTTCCGCGAGGACGCGTTGGTTGAATTCCACCCAGGACAACTCGCGGTTGAGATAGGGCGGATTCATGGGTTTTCTGATGATGATGTCAGAGCGCTCCGAAGCGGCGGTGCCGCTGTTGGTACTCCCTGACGGCCTCGATGAAATCATTTCGCCGGAAGTCCGGCCAGTTTTTCCGGACGATCACGATTTCCGCATAGCTGATCTGCCACAACAGGAAATTGGAGATCCGCATTTCGCCGGAGGTGCGGATGAGCAGGTCGGGGTCGGGTAGCCCCGCGGTCTGCAGGCGCGACTCGAACAGCCGGCAGTCGATGTCGTCCGGGGTGATGCGGCCGGCCGCTGCATCGGCGGCCAGCGAGCGGGCGGCGCCGACGATTTCCTCGCGCGCGCCGTAGGACAGCGCCAGAACGAGGGTGAGCGCCGCGTGACCGGCGGTCTCGGCAGTGATGCGCTCGATGAGCGCGCGCGTTTTATCCGGCAGCAGGTCGGTGCGGCCGATCGTTTGCAGCCGGATGCCGCGTTTCTTCATGTCGGCCCCCTTCTCGATCAGGAAGCGGTCGAGCAATCCCATGAGTGCCTCGACTTCCGCCGGCGGGCGGTTCCAATTCTCGGATGAGAACGCGTAGAGGGTGAGGTAGCGGATGCCGAGCTCGATGCAGGTGTCGGCCACCTCGCGCACCGACTCGGCACCCGCGCGGTGTCCATCTCGACGTGGGAGCCCGCGCTCCTTGGCCCAGCGGCCGTTGCCGTCCATGATGATGGCGACGTGCCAGGGGATCTCGGGGTGCTCGGCTGACATCGGGAGGAAATCGTGCGGGGATGATGAGCGGCGTGTGGATCAGGCGACCGGCAGGGTTTGTGCGCGATCGGGGCCGACGCCGACAAACGCGATCGGTGCGCCGCACAGTTCGCCGAGGCGTGTCAGGTAGAGCTTCGCCGCATCGGGCAGTTGCGGATAGGCGGTGCATCCGGTGGTGTCACAATTCCATCCGGGCAGTTCCTCGTACACCGGTTTCGCGCGGTCCCAGGCAGTGCGGTCGGCAGGCGGCAGCGTGTGGACGATGCCGTCGATCTCGTAGCCGGTGCAGATGCGCAGCGTGTCGTAGGCATCGAGGCCGTCGACATTGGTCACCGCGAGGCCGGTGACGCCATTGACCATGCACGCGAAGCGCAGCAGCACGGTGTCGAGCCAGCCGCATCCGCGCGGCCGGCCGGTGGTCGCACCAAACTCACGGCCGAGTCCGTGGAGGTAATCCGAGAGCCCTTCGTCGCCGGTCGGGAACGGACCGGAACCGACGCGCGTGGTGTACGCCTTGCAGACCCCGATCACCGAATCGATCGCGGTGGGTGGGAGGCCGCTGCCGGTGCAGGATCCGCCGGCGGTCGTGTTGGACGAGGTGACGAACGGATAGGTGCCGAAGTCGATGTCGAGCAAGGTGCCCTGCGCGCCTTCAAAGAGCAGGTTGCGACCGGTCTTCCACGCGTCGTGCACCACCGGGATCGTGTTGCAAACGTGCGGCCTAAGGCGCTCGAACGCGGTGAAGACCGAGGCGATGACCTCGTCGGCATCGAATTGCGCGAGCTGGTGCCGCGCCAACAGCGGGTTGGCTTCATTGACCCGTCTGCGGATCTGCGCTTCGCAAAACGCGCGGTCGGTAAGGTCGGCCAAGCGCAGTCCGCAGCGGTTGATCTTGTCGGCGTAGGCCGGGCCGATGCCGCGTTTGGTCGTGCCGATCCTGCGGTCGCCGAGCGCGGCCTCGCGCGCCGCGTCGAGTTCCTTGTGAAGCGGGAGCACCACGTGGGCGCGGTCGGAGATCAGCAGGTTTTCCGGCGTCACCGCGACGCCCTGTGATTCGATGCGTGTGATCTCATCGACGAGTCCCGCGGGATCGACGACCACGCCATTGCCGATGACGTTGAGCTTGCCCGGCCAGAGGATGCCCGACGGCAGCAAGTGCAGCACATATTTGACGCCGTTGGCGATCACGGTGTGGCCGGCGTTGTTGCCGCCTTGGCCGCGGATCACGACGTCGGCGGACTCGGTGAGGTAGTCGACGATCTTGCCTTTGCCTTCGTCGCCCCACTGGAGGCCGGTGATGATGGTGTTCATGAAGGATGAAACGGATGGATGCGCCGGATGGCGTAGACGGGTCGGTCTTGCCGGACGGGACCGGAGGCTCAAGCGCGCGATTTCACCTGGTCGATCATGTCGGCGAACTCGGCGAAGAAATACGAGGCGTCGTTCGGTCCTGGAGCGGCCTCCGGGTGGTATTGCACCGAAAAGACCGGGTGCCGGCGATGGCGCATGCCCTCGACCGTGCCGTCGTTGAGGTTCACATGGGTGACTTCGATTTCCGGCGGCAGCGAATCGGGATCGACGGCAAACCCGTGGTTTTGCGAGGTGATCGAGACCTTGCCCGTGCGCAGGTCCTTGACCGGTTGGTTGCCGCCGCGATGGCCGAACTTGAGCTTGAAGGTGCGGCCGCCGAAGGCGTGACCGAGGAGTTGGTTGCCGAGGCAGATGCCGAAGATCGGTACCCGGCCGATGAGCGTACGGAGCTCGTTGTGAATGTAGCCGAGTGCCGCCGGATCACCCGGTCCGTTGGACAGGAAGACTCCGTCGGGACTGCGAGCGAGCACATCGGCGGCGCTGGTGGTCGATGGCACGACCTCGACCTCGAAGCCGGCCTGGCGCAGCCGCCGGAGAATGTTGTATTTGATACCGAAATCGTAGGCGACGATGCGGTGGCGCGCGGGAGGGAGGTCCGCATAAGGACCAGGTTGCCCGGTGCTCGTGTTGGCAAGCCGCCATTCCCGCGATTCACCGCTCCAGACGAAGGGTTCGGCGGTGGAGACTTCCTTCACGTAGTCCATGCCGGCCATCGACGGTGCGGCTTTGGCGGCGGCGACGGCTGCGTCCGCGTCGAGTTCGCTGGTGACGCAGGCGCGCATCGCGCCGAGCGAGCGCAGGTGCTTGGTGAGCGCGCGCGTGTCGATGCCTTCGATGCCGGGGATGCCGTGCGATGCGAGGTAGTCCTCGAGGCTTTGCGACGCACGCCAGTTCGACGGCGCTTCGCAGAGTTCGCCGATGACGAACGCACGGATGTGGGGTCCGCCCGATTCGGTGTCCTCGGGGTTCACCCCGTAGTTGCCGATCTGCGGATAGGTCATCGCCACGATCTGCCCGCGGTAGGACGGATCGGTGATCACCTCCTGGTACCCGGTCATCGAGGTGTTGAAGCAGATCTCACCGGTAGCGGTGGTGTCCGATGCGAACGCGGTTCCATGAAAGCAGCGTCCGTCTTCGAGCGCGAGAATGGCGGGGCGGGGCACGACGCGCGAAGCTAGGGGTGCCCCGGTGGTGATGCAAGCACCGTCACTCGCGCAAGCGGCTGTCGATGACGACCGTCACCGGTCCGTCGTTGACGAGTGCCACCCGCATGTCCGCGCCGAAAACGCCGCGTTGCACGTCGATGCCGCTCTCGTCGGCGAGCATCCGGCAGAATTCCTCGTAAAGCGGCTCCGCCCGCTGCGGCAGCGCCGCGCGCAGGAATGACGGACGGTTTCCCTTGCGTGTCGAGGCGAACAGTGTAAACTGGCTGACTACCAGCATCCCGCCGCCCGCGCCCGCGGTGTCGAGATTGATCTTGCCCGAATCGTCGGCGAACAAACGCATGCGTGCGATCTTGCCGGCGAGCCACGCGGCGTCGGCGGCCTCATCCGATTCCTCGACGCCGAGCAGCACGAGCAGCCCGCGGTCGATACGCGACGTTTCGTTTCCCTCGATGACGACCGAGGCTTCAGCGACTCGTTGGACGACGGCGCGCATCGGGACGATTGATCAACGGCGCGGGATCATGCGAGGCGGTGATGCGGCTTTTCACGCGCCCAGTTCCATCGCCTTGCGCGCGCTGCCGAAGGCTGCGGCACCGTCGCCGCCGACGGCCCATTCGATGCGTGTCGTCGGATGGTGCGGCGGCAGCGGACAGCGTTGATACGGCGCCATCGCCCGACGGGCGAATCCCTTGCGCACTTCGTCGATGAACCAATCGCGGAACGTCGTTTCGGAAAGCCCGCCGCCGATCGCGATCAGCCCCGGGTCGAGGATGCTGGCGAGATCGCCCAGCCCCTGACCAAGCACATCGGCCTGCAGGCCGAAAATCCGCAGCGCGAGTTCGTCGCCGCGCTCGGCAAAATCGCGCAATTGGAACGCCTTCTCCTCGATCGGCGCATCCGAGACCGCGAGCGGGTGTGATGCGTGTTCCGGCAACGCCAACGCCTTGCCGAGCTGGCGCCGCAGCGCCATCAGCGACACCCAGGCCTCGAGACATCCCGCGCGTCCGCGGCCGTCCACCGGCAGTTCGCCGTCCTCGAATCGCGGCACCGAAAGGTCGCCGACCTCGAGTGCCAGCCCGTTGCTTCCCTCGTACAGCATGCCGCCCGGCAGCACGAGTCCGCCGCCCAGTCCGGTGCCCGGCGCGACGTAGAGCAGACCGCCGTCGTGATCGGTCCGGTGCATCCACTCGCCGATCGCCGCGGCGTTGCAGTCGTTGGTCATGAAGACCGGTCGCGAGATCTCATGGGCGAATTCACGGCGGATGTCCGTGCCGACCCAGTCGTCGGCGAGATTCGCTTTGGCCCAGACCACGCCGTTGGAGCACGGCGCGGGCACGTCGAGGCCGACCGCGGCAATCGAGTCGATGCTGATCCCCGCCTGCGACGCAAGCATCGTCATCGCCTCGCGCAGCTGACCGAAGGTCGTGCGGAATCCCTCCTTCACCCGGCTGCGGATATCGACCATGCCGCCGAGCGGCTGACCGTTTGCATCGACCAAGGTGCTCTTGATGGTCGATCCTCCGATGTCGAGTCCTGCGAAATAACGGCTCATGCTGATGGAACGGGGTGCCCCGGATTCCTGCCAGAGGCCGGGCAACTCCGCAAGCACACACGCGTCGGCACCACGAATCATGCGTAGTTGATATGCAAGGAAATGACATCGCAATCGGCCCGAGTCGACGAGCGCTGCGCCCAAAGTGTCCACGGGTCATTCACCCTGCATTCGCCGACTGCCGAGATTGACCTGCGGGCGGCTTTTCCAGACAGTGGCGTTTCGTATGGGTGTCTCTGAAGAAAAGCAGAAACCGGCCGCGGCGAATGTCGCGTTGCAGGCGGCGGCGACGGGCGACGATGTGACGCGCGCGCTGCCACACGCGGTGGGTCCGGAGAAAAGCGTGTTGTCGTCGATGCTGCAGGATCCGCAGGAGTATGTGTCCGCCGCGATTGAAGAGCGGTTGTCGGGCACGCACTTCCACCTGCCGGGCCACGGGTTGTTGTTCGACTTCCTCGTCGAGCTGTTCGAGGCCGGCAGCACGCTCGATCTGGTTTCCCTCACGCAGCGGTTGCTCGACCGCGGGTTGCTCGACCGCATCGGCGGCGCGGCGGCGCTCACCGACCTTTACACGTACGCGCCGAGTGCCGGGCATTTCCAGCATCACTTGCAGCTGGTGAAGGACAAGCACGTCCTGCGCTCGATCATCCGCCACTCCAACGAGGCGGTTGCCCAGGCCTATGACGCGCCCGATGAAGTCGCCGGATTGCTCGACAGCGTCGAGGCCGGGATCCTGTCGATCCGCAACGAGGCGGAAACCCGCAAGGCGGTGACGATCAAGGACACGGTCGACGAGGTCTACCAGCAGTTGGAAGGACTGCTCGCCGGCGAGCGCGGCGCGCTCGGGTTGTCCACCGGATACGAGGAGTTGGACCGCAAGACCAGCGGCATGAAGCCCGGCGAGATGTTCGTGATCGCCGCCCGTCCGTCGATGGGCAAGACCTCGCTGATGATGAACATCGTCGAGCATGTGTGCATCGACCAGCAGAAGCCGGCGATGGTTTTCTCCTGCGAGATGAGCGCGTTGCAGATCGTGCAACGTCTGGTGTTCTCCCGCGCCCGCTTCGCGATGAGCCAGCTCACGCGCGGCTACAAGCCGGTCAAGAGCGATTTGCAAAAGATCAAGCGATCCTGCATCGAGACCGCGTCGTCGAGGCTGTTCATCGACGACACTCCGGCGATCACCATCAACGAGTTGCGCGCCAAGGCGCGCCGGCGCAAGCGCGACGAGGACATCCGGTTTCTTGCGGTCGACTACCTGCAGTTGATGCGCTCGCGCACCCGGCAGGCGGAAAACTCCCGCGAGCGCGAGATCGCCGAGATTTCCGCGGGACTCAAGGGTCTGGCCAAGGAGCTCGGAATTCCGGTGCTGGTGCTGGCCCAGCTGAACCGTTCGCCGGAAGGGCGCACCGGCAAGTCGCTGGGAGTGCCGCGGATGTCGGACCTGCGCGAATCCGGTGCGATCGAACAGGACGCCGACCTCGTCGGGTTGCTCTACCGCACCGCTTACTATGCCGAATCCGAGGAGGAGCGCGAGGCGGAGGCGGGCAAGGCCACGCTCCTGCTGGCGAAGAACCGGAACGGCGAGACCGGCGATGTGCCGCTCACCTTCATTTCGGAGTTGATGCGGTTTGAGTCGGGTCCGCCCGCCCGCGAGGCGGAAGTGGTCTGAATCGCCTACCTTCCATGCTCAACGCATTCCAGCGGCTGTCGTTGCCCGAGTCTTTGGTGGTGGACGAGGACACGTTGCGTGCGGCGTTTCGCGAAGCGGGTCGGGCGGGTCATCCCGACTCGGGTGGCGGCGACGCCGCGTTCGCGGAAATCCGCGAGGCGTTCGATCTGCTGTCGTCGCCGTCGCGTCGGCTCAAGCATTGGCTTGAGCTGCGCGGCATCGCCGTGGACGAACGCGGTGCCATCGATGCCACGCTGATGGGATTGTTCGACAAGGTGGGGTCGGCCACCCAGCACGCCGAGGCGGTCGTTCGCCGGCGCGACGGGGCGAAGTCGGCACTCGTTCGGGCCATGCTGGAAGGCGAAGTTCAACAGGCACTCGTCGTGCTGGAGGAAACGCTGCGCGCGGTCGATGCGGCGATCGCGCACGAGTGTGCGGCGTTGCCTTTGATCGCCGATCGGGGCGCCGCCGATGCGGATCTCGCCGCGCGGGTGTTGCGGCACTTGCGGTTTTTGGAAAAATGGCGGACCTCGCTGAGGAGTCTGTTTCCCCGGTTGCGATGACGGAGTGTGCGGACGCGTGGGTGTGTCCGGCGATCAAAGTCCGGGGATGCCGAGTCCGCCGGTGAGTTTTTTCATTTCCGCAGCCGCGGTTTCCTTGCCGCGTTGGATGGCTTCCTGCACTCCCTTGAGGACGAGATCCTGCAGGAATTCCACGTCGGCGGGGTCAACCACCGACGGGTCGATGCGAAGGTCGAGCACATCGCCCGCGCAACTGGCGGTGACTTGGACTTTCCCTCCGCCCACCGACGCTTCGACGGTGCGCTTGGCGAGCTCTTCCTGCTTCGACGCGAGTCCGGCCTGCATTTGCTGGGCCTGCTTCATCAGTTTGGCAATGTTCATGACGGGATTGGATCGGGGTGGGGATGCGGTCAGCCGACCACCACTTTTCCTTTGAACTTGGCGATTGCGGCATGGATGAGCGGGTCGTCGTTGAGCGCGGGTGGAGCGGATGCGGTTGGGTTGGCTGACGCTGCCGCAGGCGGTGGTTCATCACGCGCGGCGCGTGTCGCAGCGGGCGGGGGGTCGCTCGATTCCGGGGCGGAATCAATGAGCGTGTCGATCTGGTCGAACGTGCCGGGTTTCGAGCGAGGTGGCCGCGATGTGGCCGCGGGAGCAGGCGCCGGAGCAGGAGGGTCCGCCATCGGCGGCTCTGTGCCGATGGCGTCGGCCCCGCGGGTGAGCAGGTCGATCAGGTCGTTGATGCGCACTTCGGAGAGTGTTTGGATCGCCTTGATCACTCCGAGTTCGAAATGCAGCCGCTTGTTGGTGGCCCACTTCATGCGGCCCTCGGTTTCGGCGAAGACATCGATGGCCGCGAGAATGCGGTCGGAGGCGATGCCCGACGAGAGTCCGAGCAGATCCGACCAGAGGTCGGCCGGGATGCCTTCGCCGTCGGCCGCGGCGTCGAGTTTGGCGATGAGCAGCGCACGCAGGCAGCCGATGAGTTCGCCGAGCAATTGCGACAGCTCGCGTCCCTCGGCGGCTTCTTTCTCGATCAGCGAGAGCGCCGCGGGCGTGTCGCGGCTCAGGAGTGCCGAGGCCAGTGAGGCGACTTTTTCACGCGAGGTGAATCCGAACACGTCGAGCACGTGTTGCTCGCTGATGTGCTCGCCGCAGAACGCGACGAGCTGATCGAGCATCGACTGCGCGTCGCGCATGCCGCCGTCGGCCCCTTTGGCGATCGCCCAGGCGGCGGCGGAGTCGAGCGTGATCCCCTCGTTGCGCGCGATGTGGCCGAGGTGGTCGGCGATGGTCGCGGCGGGGATCGGCTTGAGGTCGAAGCGCTGGCAGCGCGACAAGATCGTCGGCAGGATCTTGTTTGCCTCGGTGGTGGCAAAGATGAACTTCACATGCGGCGGCGGCTCCTCGAGCGTCTTGAGCAGTGCGTTGAACGCGTTGGTGGTGAGCATGTGGACCTCGTCGATGTAGTAGATGCGGAATTGTCCGCGCGCCGGCGCGAAGCACACCGACTCTCTCAGCTCGCGCACTTGCTCGACGCCGTTGTTCGATGCGCCGTCGATTTCCAGCACATCGAGCGACCGCCCTTCGGCGATCTCGATGCAGATGTCCTCGTCGGGGTCGAAGTTCGCCTTGGGTCCGCCGGTGCAGTTGAGCGCCTTGGCGAGGATGCGCGCGGTGGAAGTCTTGCCGGTGCCGCGCGGACCGACGAAGAGGTAGGCGTGGGCGAGCCGGTCGCGCTCGATCGCGTTGCGCAGCGTGCGCACGACAGGATCCTGACCAAGGACGTCGTCGAAAGTCCTGGGCCGGTATTTGCGCGCGAACACCTGGTAGCTCACGGGCAGCAGTGTAGGGATGCCGCGCGGTTTGTCATGAACGAGTTTTCTCCCGCCGCGGAAATCCCGGTTGGCGCTGGCACGGAAACGGCTAGAATCCACGCATGGACGATCCCTCCGCCAGCCCGCCGACGATGGAATCGCCGCGCCGCGCGCGGGCATGGCTGACCGCCGGCCTGCTGGGGGGGCTCGTCTGTGCGTTGGTGCTCGGCTTCACCTCGTTTCCGTCGAAGGTGAGATGCGGCATCCGCGACCTCGTCGCGCCCGCGCCGGTGATCGTGAAACCCGACGAGTCGGCGATCCGCCGCGAAATCGAGGAGACACTGCGCGGGGAAATGAGGGAGGAAATGCGTCTTGCGCTTGCGCGCGAGGTCGAGGCGGCGCTCAAGGCCGAGGCCGCGAGACGCGCCGACGAGGAAGCCGCCAGGCTCGCCGCGCTTGCCGGGGCGGATCCACCCAAGCTCACCGATGTGCGCAAGCTGCGGTCTGGCATCCCGTTTCACACCGAGATCGACCTCACACCGGGTGGTTTGGCCTCGTCGGAGCGCACCGACGAGGCGAGCTACACCGCGTTTTACCGCTTGTCGCTGCGCGTGCCGCGTCCGGCGGTCACGCTCGAAGAACTTGAGGCGTCGGCACCGGGTCTCTCCGCGCTGTTGCCCGGGATCGCGGACCTTCTCGCGCGTGCCCAAGTCTCTCCGTCGTACCTCCAACTGTTCGACAACAAGACGCAGCGGGTGCGACGGGACGCCAGTCAGCTCAACGAGCTGCTCAGCAAGCACAACTTCTACGACTGTGAGACGATCCTTCACGCGCACACCATCGGTGGTAGGCCTGTCTTCATCGTGCAGGCCGAGATGGATGTCGTGTCCGACGGATCGGACGGCGACCGCCTGCCGGTGATGCCCGACGAGATCGTCAATTCGACGCATTACCAACCGTTCACCAGCTACGGATGGAAAAAGCGCACGACGGTACCGAACCCGATGGTCGCCGGATGGGAGAGGCGGCTGGACTCCGCGCGCAAGGAATTGGCGGATCCCGAGACCAAGACCGATCGAAAGGCGTGGCTTGGAGAGCGGATTGAATTCCTCAAACGCGGCATTGCCGACCTCAAGGCGCGCAGTTTCCTCATCGCCGAACACGATCCGTTCATCGTGATGCCCGTGAACTTGCTCACTTCGTCCGATCCGCATGCGCCGAAGGCGGGCGATTACGCGGTGGTGATCCACGAGGGACGGGTGTTTCCGACCATCGTTGGCGATGGCGGACCGACCTTCAAGGTGGGCGAGGCCTCGTTGCGTTTGGCGCGCGAGATCGATCCATCGGCAAACCCGTATCGGCGTCCGGTTTCCGATCTCAAGGTGACCTACGTGGTCTTTCCCGGGAGTCGCGACGAACAACGCGGACCGCCCGACCTCGAGCGCTGGCGTCAGCGTTGCCACGAACTGCTCGCAGAGATCGGCGGGCTTGGTGACGGGGCCATGCTGCATGCGTGGCAGAACCTGCTGCCGCAGACGCCGGCGGCAGCCCCGGATGCCGCGACGGGCGATGCACCTGAACGCCGGAATGGAACTGCCGACAGCAATTGACAAAGAGAACGAAGCGCGAAGCCGGGGAGCGTCGGCATCCTGCCGGCCCCGGCCCGCGTCCCGCGGGGCGGGTGAGTGGATCGCGAAGGTGAAGCGTGTGCCTGGCACCCATGCCTGCGCTTCAAAGAGACAGGCAAGGATGCCTATCCTACGGAAAGCGGGCGGTCCGCGCGTGAGTCCTCAACGATCAGGCACCGATCGGATGCCACACCGTCTTGGCTTCGGTGAAGTCGCGGATCGCGTAAGGTGATTCGTGATCGGGCGTGTACCAATCGGTGTTGGGCGGATGGATGCGCACTCGCTTGACGCTTTGTGCCGCGCCTTGCTGAAGGGCCGCGGCCTCTGCCGGATCCGCCACGGCGGCGATCGCGCGGAGGTGTTCGTGGGTTGCGAAGGTCGGCAACAGATCCTTGCGGTCGCCGGTGAGCAGGTTCACGACACCGCCCGGCAGGTCGCTGGTGGCGAGCATTTCCCCGAGCAAAATCGCCGGATAGGGCGACTCGCGCGAGGCGAGCGCGACCACCGGGTTTCCGGCGGTGATCGCGGGCAGCACGAGGCTGAGCAATCCGAGGAGTGGCGCGTTTTCCGGAGCGAGCACGCCGGTGATGCCGACCGGCTCGGTGACGGTGAAGTTGAAGTGTGGTGTGGCCACCGGATTCACACTGCCGAGCACCTGCTCGAACTTGTCGGCCCAGCCGGCGAAGTGGACGATGCGATCGATGGAAGCGCGCACCTCCGCATCCGCGCCGCGCGCGTCGTTGCGGCGCGTTCGTGTCGGCGCGGAGGTCAGTCGCAGCGCGTCCGCGGTTTCGCTGGCACGCGCTTCCAACATTTCCGCAAGGCGGTAGAGGATCTGCGCGCGGTTGTACGGGCTGCGCGCGGCCCAAGTGGCACCGGCTTTCGCCGCGGCCTCCACCGCGTTGCGCAGGTCCTTGCGCGTGCAGAGCGGGATGTTGCAGAGAAACGCTCCCGCCGCATCGTGAAGCGGCGCGACACGGCCGGACTCGGAGCGGATGAAGGCACCGCCGACGTAGCACTTGGGCGTCTTGGTGATCTGGAGGGGCATGGGTCGATTTAGCGACTGGATCCCGGCGATGACAAGGCGACAAACGGATTTTGGAATCCGCAAATGCTGGCGAATGGTGAGGCCACCGCAGAAACCGGCTTTTCAGGCAATCGCGGGTACACCATGGTGCGTGCCCTGATAAGCACTCCACGGAGTGGTCAATACCCCATGACCTGAAGTCCGGGTACCAGTTGGAATTCCTTTTGATTGGCGGTGACCACTCCCATCTGATTGACCAGCGCGGTGGCAGCTATCCAGAGGTCGTTGGTGCCGATCAGGTTGCCGTTTGCCGCAAGCAACCGATAGAGTTCGCCGTATTGCCAGCAAACTTCGATGCTCCATGGAAGGATTGCATACGGACGGCAGAGGCGCTCCCATTGAGCCCGTGGCGCGGCGGACTTTCCACATGCGAGTTCACCCGCCACAGTGAACGTAATGTAGAATCTTTCGTGGACATGAGCCCCTAGAAAGGCATCCGCTCTGCCTGCAATCCTGCGCTTCGCCTCACGCTCAGCCGTGATGATGAAGTTGGTGTCGAGGATCAGTCCCATGGATTTTCAGGAATGGGGTCGGATGATGCGGCACGTTCCACAGAATCGAGGAACTGATCGTCCGCATTTGCCCCACCGCTGCGAAAGTAGTCACGTAACACGCCACCTGTCGGGGCGATCTGGGGAATCAGAGCGCGGCGAACGACTTCCGTAAATGACTCGCCGCATCGCTTTGCCGCACGCAGCTTTTCATAGGCGTCAATTTCCAAACTGATCGTTTTGGTAGGCATGAATGCATCATACATCAAACAGGTCAGATGGCAAGCTGATATGGATGAGATGAGGTGGCGATGGCTGAGGGTATTTGCAAGGCACGACGAATACGCCCGGTGAGGTCATCGTCCGGGTCACGACGGCTCACCGCGGCACCAGCAACGCGTAGTCGAGCAGTCCGTGTTTTCCGCCCTCGCGGCCGAATCCGGATTCCTTGTATCCGCCGAAGGGCGACGAGGGATCGAACTTGTTGTACGTGTTGGCCCAGACCACGCCGGCCTTGAGTCGCGACGCCATCATCAGAATGCGCGACCCCTTGTCGGTCCACACCCCGGCACTCAGGCCGTAGGCGGTGTTGTTCGCTTTCTCCACCGCCTCGTCGGGCGTGCGGAAGGTCAGGATCGACAACACCGGACCGAAGATCTCCTCACGGGCGATGCGCTGGCTTTGCGTCACGCCGGTGAACAAGGTGGGCGGGAAATAATAGCCCTTTGCCGGAAGGCGGCACGCGCACTGGTGGATCACCGCGCCCTCGTCGACGCCGGATTTCACCAATGAGCGGATCCTCGCGAGTTGCTCCTTCGAATTGATCGCGCCGACGTCGGTGTTTTTGTCGAGCGGATCGCCGACGCGCAGCACCGCCATGCGGCGCTTGAGCCGCGCGACGATCTCATCGGCGATGTCTTCCTGCACCAGCAGGCGCGATCCGGCGCAGCAGACATGCCCTTGGTTGAAGAAGATGCCGTTGATGATGCCCTCGACCGCCTGGTCGGGCGGAGCGTCGTCGAACACGATGTTGGCGGCCTTGCCGCCCAGTTCGAGCGTGAGCCGCTTGCCGGTGCCGGCCAGCGCGTGTTGGATGCTCTTGCCGACCTCGGTCGACCCGGTAAACGCGATCTTTGCCGCGAGCGGGTGATTGACCACTGCCGCGCCGGTGTCGCCCGCACCGGTGACGATGTTGACCACACCCGGTGGCAGCCCGGCGTCCTGCAGGATCGACGCGAACTTCATCGCGGTGATCGAGGTGGTTTCGGCCGGTTTGATCACCACAGTGTTGCCGGTGGCGAGTGCCGGGGCGATCTTCCACGCGAGCATGAGCAGCGGGAAATTCCACGGGATCACCTGACCGATCACGCCCAGCGGTGCCAGCGATCTTCCCGGGGCGACGTAGGCGAGCTTGTCCGCCCAGCCGGCGTGATAGAAGAAATGCGCGGCGGCCACCGGCAGGTCGAAGTCGCGCGACTCGCGGATCGGCTTGCCGCCGTCGAGCGACTCGGCGACGGCGAATTCCCGCGCGCGGTCTTGCAGCAGGCGTGCGATGCGGAACAAGTATTTGCCGCGCTCGTGGCCGGGCAGCCGACTCCACGGGCGGAATGCGGCCGCTGCTGCACGGTAGGCGGCGTCGACGTCGGCCGCATTTGCGTGAGCGATCCGCGAGAGCACCGAGCCGTCGCGCGGCGAGATCGAATTGAAGTGACGCTTCGATTTCGGCTCGACCATGCGTCCGCCGATGAACAGACCGTAGCGCGACTCGATGTGGGCCGGTGCCGATTCAGGCGCGGGGTCGAATTCCCACAGATCGCCGAAGAGCAGCTCACGGGCGGTGGGTCGCTTGGACTTGGCAGGCATGGTCGGAGGGGGCTTGGAAAATGCGGGGTTCAATAGCCACCGGAATCTTCGGAGAACGACCACGGGGCGGGGTATGCGCCGCCGCGCTGGGTTTCGAGCTGGCGAAGCAGGTCGTTGAGCAGTGATGATGCGCCGAACCGGTAGCGCGATGGGTGGAGCCATTCGTCGCCCAGCGTCTCCTTGACCGCGACAAGGTAATGCAGCGCCTGCTTGGCGGTGCGGATGCCGCCTGCGGGTTTCATGCCGATGCGCGTGCCGGTGGCGAGGTAGTGGTCGCGGATCGCGTCGATCATCACCTGGTTGTTCGCCAGCGTCGCGTTGGACGAGGTCTTGCCGGTGGACGTCTTGATGAAATCGCCGTCGCGCAGCACCTGCATCGCGAGAAACGACGCCGCGCGAATGTGATCGGGCGTCTCCAGCTCGCTCGTCTCGAGAATCACCTTGAGCACGGCGTTGCCGCAGGCGTCGACCACCGCCGCGATTTCGTCCCGCACCTCGTCGAGCCGCCCGGCGAGGAACGCGCCGCGCCGGATCACCATGTCGATTTCGTCCGCCCCGTCGGTCACCGCTTGTTTCACCTCCGCGAGCCGGGTCTTGAGCGGTGTCTGACCCGACGGAAACGCGGTGGCCACCGAAGCCACACGCACGCCCGTGCCGCGGACGTGGCCGACGGCGTGTCGCACCATCGACGGATAGACGCACACCGCGGCGACTTGCGGCGTGTCCGCTGCATCGTGCGGCCTCAACGCCTTGCGACACAGCGAGGCCACCTTGCCCGGCGTGTCCTTGCCTTCGAGCGTGGTGAGATCCACCATCGACACCGCCATTCGCAGGCCGCGCACCTTGGAGTCGCGCTTGATGCTGCGCGTCGTGTATTTGGCAACCCGCTCGTCGAGGCCCACCGCATCGACCGGCCCAACCTCGTCGAGCAGGCGGCGCAGCGTGAGCGGGCGGGTGATGGCCATGAGTTGATGGTTTCCTGATGGAAGAGTCCCTGCCAAGCGGGAAGTGGCGGCCGACCTCCGGGAAAATCCACTTGGCAGCGGAGCGGGTCGGATGCTTGGGTATTCCTTCCATCCACCCCCATGTTCAAGGAATTCAAGAAATTCGCCCTCAAAGGCAACCTCATCGACATGTCCGTCGCCTTCGTGATGGGCGCGGCCTTCACCAAGCTCTCCGGCTCGTTCATCGAGGACCTCGTGATGCCAGTCGTTGGCCAGATCTCCGGTGGCATGGACTTCAGCAACAAGTTCATCGGCCTTTCGTCCAGGGTCACCGCCGCCACTCTCGATCAGGCGCGCGAGCAGGGGGCGGTCTTCGCCTACGGCAGCTTCGTGACGGTCGCGATCAACTTCGTCATCGTCGCCTTTGTCATGTTCCTCGTCGTCAAGGCGATCAACAAGGCGAAGGAACTCGCCGCGATCAGCGCCGATTCGCCGGAGCCCACCGCCCAGGAAAAACTGCTCGCCGAGATCCGCGATCTGCTGAAATCGAAGGGATGATCGGTTGCGCGCGGTGAAAAGCCCACATTCGTTCGGTTTTTGCTGGCGCGTGCAGGGGGTTTCCATCACCATTGTGTGCCCACACTTGGTTTCCAATTTTTCCGAAATTGGCATGAAAAATGCTTACAAGCCGTTTGTTCATTCATTCCGAACCCCCAGCACTGCCCCGCCGTCATGAAAAAGATCGAAGCCATCATCAAGCCGTTCAAGCTCGAGGAAGTGAAGGAGGCCCTGTCGGAGATCGGCGTGCAAGGCATGACCGTGACCGAGGTCAAAGGATTCGGTCGCCAGAAGGGGCATACGGAGATTTACCGCGGCTCGGAGTACACCGTGGATTTTCTTCCCAAGGTGAAGCTTGAGATCGTGGTCGACGACGACATGGCACGCCAGGTCGCCGAGGTGATCGTCAAGGCGGCCAACACCGGCAAGATCGGCGACGGCAAGGTGTTTCTCTCGCCGGTGGATGAGGCGATTCGCATCCGCACCGGCGAGACCGGCTCCGCCGCCGTCGCAGTGAACTGAGGCGCGTTTTCAGGGAGCGTGGGTGTCCCGCCCGCTTTTCTCCACAAGGGGGGCACGGGCGGCCCGCCGGTGTTTTCACAAGCCACGGGCAAGCTGCCCGTGCCACTCTTGAGCTCCGCACGTCACCTGACTCTGTGCGGACTGAGAAATTCCATACCGACCATTCAGCGACGCGAGTGTTTCCAATCGGGCGATCGCACGGCCGAGGCGGGACCCTGCGAGATCGAGCAGCTCTTCCTCACTCCAGCCTGCGCGGATGGCCGCCGATTCGGCCGCCAACATTTCCGAGCGGGTGACCGCGCTCATTCGTCCGATTTATCCTCGGGCACCGGTCGGCCTGCCCTTGGTGGTTTCCTCCGCTTTGCGATAGCGGTCGATGCCTTCGGCGATGCCGCGGGCGATCGCCTCGCGGAACCCGCCGGATTTCATCAGCTTGCGCTCCTCCTCATTGCTGACGAATCCGCCTTCAACCAGAATGGAGGGCAGCTTGCAGTTACGGATCACGTAGTAGCGGGCGAAGCGGGCTTGGCGGTCCTCCGAGCGGGTGCGCTGGATCATCGAGCGTTGGACGTGGTTGGCCAGGTTCCAGCCGTCTTGATTGAAGTAAAACGTCTCGACTCCCTGGACCTGCTGCTTCCAAGTGTAGTTGTAGTGGACGCTCACGAAGATGGCCTCGCGATGGCGGTTGGCGAACTCGACCCGCTGCGGCAGCGTCAGAAACCGATCGTCACGCCGGGTCATCACCGTGCGATAGCCCATCTTGCGCAGGTGCTTCTCAAGCCGCAGCGCGGTGTCGAGCGCGATGTGCTTTTCATAAACCTTGCCCCAGCGGCCGCCCGAGTCGTGACCGCCGTGGCCCGGATCAATGACCACCGTGCGGAATGCGGCCGCCATCGCCGCAGGTGCCAACAGCACGGCGGCGAGACACAGCAAAGAAGTGATGCGTGAAACGGACATGGCTTGCGGGATGAATGAAATGAATGATTAAGAAAAATTGATTTTCATCCATCTGTAAAGAAAAAAAAGTGGGCTCAAATTGGATAAAATCAGAGCATTTGCGGGCGATCGGACAGTTTTCGGATGGTGGCACGGCGTGCGGCTTCGACTTTCGGGTCGTAGGGTTGACTGTTGACGATCTGGACCGACCCGTCCGGCGAGATCACGAGCCGTGGGTCGCCGGTGCTGGCGAGCTTGTGGAAGTTGCGTTCCACCATTCGGCCTTGGGTATCGATGACGCAGTGGCTCCAGATGCTCGGGGTGGTCATGAACAGCGCGTGCATTTGCTGCTGGCGGTCGACGGTGGCGACGGGCTTGCGCAGTGACATCGCGTCGCCGAGCGGGAACGTCCGGACGACCCGGCCGGTCGAGTGATCAAAGATCTGGGCATAGACCTGGGACTTGCTGTCTCCGGTGAAGCTGAGCAGACGGAATTCTCGGGTGCGGCCCGATCCGCCGCGGCCGATTTTCTGCGACCACAGGCTGCGGCCCGGGCTTTGGACAAAGTGCGCGCGGTTGGTGCGGTACGCCCGGCCGTCGCCCAGCGGCGACTGGATCGTGGCCGACACCGAATAGCTGCCGGGGCGCTCGAGCTGGAACATCGATCCGAGGTCGATCTCGCGAGCCATCGTCTGACCGGCGGCGATTTTCATTGGGGCGAATGCCGCGCTGCCTGACGCCGGAATCGAATGTCCTGACCCGTCGGTGCATTCGAAATGCAGCCAAGGAAAACGGCCGTCGCCACGGAACACGAGTTCTCTTCCGGAGTGATTCGTCACCGATAGGATCACCGCCACCGGCTCGCCGGTGAGGTGCATCTTCTTGGGAATCTTGAGTGAAGTGACCAACTGCGCATGGGCGCTGACCGCCATGATCAGCGACGCCACGGCCATTGCCATCGGTTGAAAGACTCGCATCAGCCCCGTGGATAAACGCATCCCCCGCACGCGTCAAATCCGATGAGGTTTACGGAGACAACGCAATCCCGGATGGGGCGGAGGAAAAACCGCTGATTTACAATATGATGACATTGTCACACTCGGGTCGACGAAATTGTTCCTTGTCGCTGACGCGCCCGGAGCTAGGCTGTACCCATCCATCGGATGTTCCCATGATGATCAAACCCAGCCTGTTTCCGGGCATCGCCTCGTTGTTTTTCTCGCTGGTTGGCGCCACACCATGGCTTGCGGCCGAATCCGTGAACATCTCCAACCCGGATTTTGAGAGCGATCTGAGCTCGAACCCCTCGTTTTTCACCTATGGCGAGCTGCGCGATTTTCCCTCCGGCATGCCGAGCGGCTGGACCGTGGTCGCGACCGACAACGCGGCGGTTGCTGCTGGCCTTCAACTGGCGGTGGGCAAGCAGAACCTGGTTCCGGCCGATGGCAACCAGGCCTTGATGATGATAGCGGGTGCTGTGGTCTCGCAGGTCACCGGATTGTCGTGGTCGGATCTCGGCGAGGGCGATCTTCTCACGCTGACCATCGCCGCGGGCGATCGATCGGGTAGCAGCACTGCCACGCCGCGTTGGGCTGATGATTCGTTCATCGGCTTCAGCGACGGGTTGGCGGTCAAGAGCGGCGCGCCCGGCGCGAGCGGATGGCTCGGCAATGTGGTGAGTCAGCGCAGCGCGGTGTCGGTGCCACCGAACGGATTCAAGAGCGGCACGATGGGCGATGTGATTCACACCTATCGGGTCGGCGCGGACGATCATTTGCGTCAAGGCGGGGTGGGGATCTTCATCGCGTCGCTCGGCAGCCGTGACGACAGCACCTCCGGCATCGCTTCGGGAGGCAATCAGAGTTTCTGGGACCGCGTGCGGTTGTCGGTGACCCAGGCGCCCGGTGCGACGATCCGCGCGTTCACGTCGAGTAGCCGATTCGTCGAGTCTGGCGATCCGGTGACGCTCACGTGGGACGTGAGCGGTGCCACACGGGTCAGCATCCTGCCGGGCCTCGGCGAAGTCGCTGCCACGGGCAGCATCGAGATCACGCCGGTGGCGACGACGACGTACGAGCTGATCGCCGAGAGTGCCGCCGGCAGCAAGTCGCGCAAGATCACCGTGGGCGTGCCGGGTCCGGCCGTGTACCGGTATTTCCGTTTCACTCCGTTGGCGATGCGAGCCGGAGGAACCGAAGCTCAGTTGTCGGAATTCCAACTGCTGCTCGGCACGGAGCCGGTGACCGGTGCTTCCGCCAGCAATCCCGGCGGATCCAACAGCATCAGTGATTTCGAGGGGGCGCCCAAAGCAGTGGATCAACTGCTTTCGACCAAGTGGTATGATCGCAATGGCAAACCGCTCATTCTCAACTTCGGCCGCAACGTGGTGGTCACCGGCTACCGGTTCGCCACCGGCAATGATGCGGACGGACGCGATCCGGTGAGCTGGAGACTCGAAGGCAGCATCGACGGCAGCAACTGGTTTCTCGTCGACGAGCGGGAAAACGAAACCATTCCCGTCGCGCGGCGCGCATGGTCGGACGGGTTTCCCACCTACGGCACGGGCGAGGGCGCCTCGGCCGAGGGCAGTCCGGTGGTCAATCAATTCAGCGTGACGCCGACGACGATCAAGGAAGGCGAGAGCATCACTGTGGCGTGGAACGTCGCCGATGCCGCGAGCATCCACATCACCGGCATTGGCGTGGTCAACCCGGCGGGCAGCATCACGCTGCGTCCCGCGCAGAGCACGAACTTCTCGCTCGTCGCCAACAATGCCGCGGGCTTCACTCTCGCATTCGCCGGGGTCGTCGTGGAGCAACTGCCGCGCGGGCGGATGACCGCTTCCTACGACGATGCCGAGTATCTCACCTACCTCGACGACGGCTCATTGGTGAGTGATTTTCCCGGTGGTGAATTCTTCGCGGTGCTCGATGTCGGTCGCCTGCCTTTGGACGATGTGTTGCGCCACATCGTCATTCCGTTTCAACTGCCGGATCTCGGCCCGGGAGGATTCAGCACCGCGGAATTGAAGCTGCGGGTGTATGGCGGATCGCTGGGTGCGAACGGACGCACGCCGATCCAGCTCTTCGGGTTGCCGGACGTCCGCCCCGATTCCTACACGCTGGGGAGTGACGTGGTCGACGGCGCGGACAACCACCTGACGCGCGGCGTGTTGTTGCAGTCGGGATTTCTCAATGAATCGACGCCGCTCGACGCGCAAGTCGGCTCGGGCACCTCGGGCAGCGCCGCGGCAGCGCTGGGCTACTGGCTCAACCAAGCGTATGCGAATGGCGCGAACGCCGGGCAGTATGTGTTCATCCGCCTGAGTCCCGATGCGCTGGAGATCCCGGATGGCTATGGCTTCGGAATCAGCACCGGTGATGATTCGGAAGAAAACATTCCGGCGATCCAATACACCTTCGATCCCGATGGCCGGGCCGGCGCACCGGTGATCGCATCATTCCGCGCCGCATCCGGATTCGTCGAAATGGGAAACTCCGCGACGCTGTCGTGGTCGGTTCTCGGCGCGGACTCCGTGACGATTTCCCCGGACCCGGGAGGCGGTCCGCTGCCGCCCGTCGGATCGTTGGTCGTGACGCCATCGGTGACGACGACCTACACGCTCACCGCGCAAAACGCGCAAGGGACGCAGAGCGAGTCGTTCACGCTCACCCTCGTCGATCCCGGGTCATACCGCTACCTGCGATTCGTGCCGGTCCGGCCACGCAACTACGGTGTGGAATTCGCGCTCGGCGAAATCGAATTCTTCAGCACCACTGGTCCGCTCGCCGTCGCGGAATCGTCGGTGGGCGCGGTCGATTGGAGCTACGGCTCGGTCTTCAACCTCACCGATGGCGACACGGACTCGGTGTGGATCGAATATTCAAATGATCTCTCGTTTGCGCCAATCATCTTCGATTATGGCTCGCAGGTCGTGCCGATCGGCTACCGCCTCGCGACGTCCGGTGAAAACAGCGGCACCGATCCGGTGGCTTGGCGGATCGAAGGCAGCCGCGACGGTGTCGAATGGAACGTCTTGCAAACGCAAAGCGCGCAGGAATCCGCTCTGCCCGCGACGCGCAGAACCTACACCGAGTCGTTCTACCTCGTCCCCGGCGTGCCGGAAATCGCCTTCAACGCCAGCACCGCGGCGATCAAGGCCGGCGGATCGGTCACGCTCGACTGGGCGGTGAGCGGAACGGACAGCATCACGATCGACCCCGGCATCGGCGTGCAGGGTCCGAATGGCTCGCTGACGCTGACGCCTGCCGCAACGACCACCTACACGCTCAGCGCCACCGGCGGCGGCATCACGCGCACCAAGTCGGTCAGCGTCTTTGTCGCCCAAGGATCGCTCGCCGCGACCACCTACGACACGCTCAGCGGCGCATCGGCGATCGATCCGGTGTCCACGCTGATCAATGCGACTGCCAGCGGATCCTTCGAGCAGATCGGACCGATCGAGATCGGCGGATCGACGAGTCTGCCCGGGCTGACCACTCGCGACACGTTCTCGGTGCTCTGGCAGGGCTGGTTCGACATCGGCATCGACGGGCCGGGGATCTACACGTTTGGCACCGCGGCCGACGACGGCAGTGCGATCTACCTCGATCTCAATGGTGACGGCGACTTCGCGGACGTCGGCGAAAAAATCGTCAGCGGAGGGAATCCCTCCAGCGGGCAGACCCGCACGATGCAGCTCGACGGCGATTCGGTGCGCATCGCCGTCGCGTATTATGAAAATACCGGCAACGAGTCGTTCCAGGCGAAGTTCAAGCAGGGGAGCGGCCACAGCTTCGCCGCGTTGGATCCGATCGGCGGATCCGCGCATTTCCAAACCACCGACCCCTACGTCGCCCTGCCCTCGGTGAGCCTCGCCGCATCGCAAAGCGTGGTGCTGCCCGGAACAGCGGTCACCTTGACGTGGCAGTCGGTCAACGCCGATGCCGTGACGCTCTCTCCGGACCCGGGGTCTGGCGCGTTGCCGGTGTCCGGCTCGTTGGTGCTCGCGCCTGCGGCGAACACGACTTACACGATCAGTGCCACCAACGCCTCCGGCACGCGCTCGCGCAGTGTCTCGGTGATCGTCGCGGCCTCGGGCATGGTGGCCTCGACGTATGACACAACCTTCGGTTCGTCATTCCTGGATCCGATTTCCAATCTCCTCAGCGTGTTGCCCAGCGGCACGTTCGTCGATGGCTCGAACATCACCTACAACAGCAGCGGATTCGCGGCGATGCCCGGGCTCACCTCGACCGATCAATTCGCGGTGCTGTGGCAGGGATGGTTCGATGTCTCGAAGCAAGGGGAGGGGGACTACACCTTCGGCACGCGCAGCGACGACGGCAGCGTGATCTGGATCGACCTCAACGGCGACGGCGTCTTCGACAAAAACGATGGCGAACTCGTGGTCAACAACAACGGCGACCATCCTTCGCGCGAACTCACCGGCGTGGCGAACCTGCAAGGCGACGCCGTGCGGATCGCCATCGCATTTTATGAAAACGGCGGCGG
>Ga0194123_10000975_pt1 | contig 47238 bp, 22 predicted proteins | sample TA2MahsurfametaG_5_FD_155479 | JGI IMG/M metagenome (GOLD analysis project Ga0194123, IMG submission 155479) | Freshwater microbial communities from Lake Tanganyika, Tanzania - TA2015023 Mahale A surface | ecosystem: Environmental > Aquatic > Freshwater > Lake | place: Tanzania: Lake Tanganyika... | reverse complement strand
GCTGCGGCGGGTGTTGATCGCTGGGGCGCTTCCACCTCCTTGCCCGGCTGGTTGTACCTGGGTGCTTATCTGTTCGCCGGTCAACAGGGGGTGAGATCGGCGGTGGCCTCGTTGCGCGAGCGAGTGCTCGACGTCGATGTACTCATGGTCCTGGCCGCGCTGGGTGCGGCACTGATCGGCGCGCCGTTCGAAGGAGCCTTGCTGTTGTTTTTGTTCAGCTTCTCGAACGTCCTTCAAACGCACGCGATGGAGCGCACGCGCCGCGCGATCGCGTCGTTGCTCTCGCTGCGCCCGAGGGAGGCCGTCGTCAGGCGCGGACCGGATCTGGTCACCGTGTCGGTCGATCAAGTCCGCGTGGGTGACCTCGTCGTCGTCGGTCCCGGCGGGCTGATTCCGGTCGACGGGACGCTCACCGAAGGTCGCACCAGTGTGGACGAGTCGTCCTTGACTGGAGAATCGATGCCGGTGTCGAAAAGCGCGGGATCATCGTTGTTCGCCGGGACGATGAACCAGAGCGGCGGCATCGAGATGCGTGTGGTCCGGCCGTCGGAGGACTCGACGCTCGCGCGGATGGTGAGGCTGGTCGCCGAGGCGCAATCCGAAAAATCAAAAACCCAGCGGTTTCTGGAAAAGGCGGAGCAGTATTATGCGATGGGGGTGATCGGCCTCACCGTGCTGGTGTTTGCCCTGCCGTTCGCGGCGGGCGCGGATTTCGCGTCGGCTTTTTATCGCGCGATGACGGTGATGGTGGTCGCCTCACCGTGCGCGTTGATCATCAGCACGCCGGCGACCGTGCTCTCGGCCATCGGCGGTGCCGCGCGCAAGGGCATCCTCATCAAGGGCGGATCCCATCTGGAGCGTGCGGCCGCGGTCGATATTGTGGCGGTGGACAAGACCGGGACGCTCACGGTCGGCAAGCCGTCGCTGACCCATATCGTCACCGCCACAGGGATTCTGGTTCCCGGTCGCGACCTGTCGGCGGAAGCGGTTGCCGTGTTGCAGACTTGTGCGGCGATTGAATCGCGCTCGGAGCATCCGTTGGCGCGGGCGATCGTCAAATGTGCGGCGGATCTGCATCTCATGCCGCAGGCCGTCACCGATTTCCAATCGCTGGCTGGCAAGGGTGCCGAGGCGACGCTGGGGACGTCGCGGCATGTGGTGGGCAGCGGGCATTGGTTCGATGAACTGGGAGCAGCGAAGGATGCTGTGCTGCGCGACGAGGCCGCGCGTTTGCAGGCCGAAGGAAAAACCTGCATCTGGCTGGGTCGGCGCGATGGCGACAGGGTGACGGCACTGGCGGTGTTCGCCTTGTCCGACACGATTCGCCCGCAGGCGGTCGAACTCGTTTCCTCGCTGCATCGGCTGGGGGTGCGGCGGGTCGTGATGCTGACGGGTGATCACGAACTTGTGGCGCGCGCGATTGCGAAGGAAGCGGGTGTCGATGAGGTGCGCGCCCAACTGCTGCCGAGCGACAAGCTCGAGATCATCCGCGAGCTGCGCAAGGAGGGCACGGTGATGATGGTGGGTGACGGCGTGAACGACGCGCCCGCGCTGGCGATGTCGGACGTCGGTGTCGCGATGGGTGCCGTCGGCACGGATGTGGCGATGGAGACGGCCGACATCGTGCTCATGGGCGACCGGATCGAGAACATTCCGATTCTGTTGGCGCACACGCGCCGGGCGAAGCGCGTGCTCGTGCAGAACCTCGCGTTCGCCGCGGCGGTGATCCTTGTCCTCGTCGGCGCCGCGCTCGGTTTCTCGCTGCCATTGCCGGTCGGCGTCATCGGCCACGAAGGCAGCACCGTGCTCGTCTGCCTCAACGGCCTGCGCTTGCTGATGATCGCAAAAGGATAGGGAAAGTAGGGAAGGGGGATTGGAGATTGGAGATGGGAAATTGGAGATAGGGAACATTCACGGAGGGATTGTGGCCACACATGTCTTGCCGACGACGCATTCTCCCATCTTGCGTCTTGAAGTCTTGCGTCTTGCGTCTTCAAACTCCATCCCCATGAGCCTGCAGGTCGTCGTCGATTTCCGTGTCGTTGACGAATGCACCGATTGGATCGTCGTCGACAAGCCGGCGCCGCTCATCGTGCATCCGGCGAACCGCAAACCGGAGCCAACCCTGCTCGGCGGAGTCGAACACCTGCTCGCCTACGAAATGGAGAACGGCGCGCGGCCTGCGGTGGTCAACCGCCTCGATCGCGAGACCAGCGGACTCGTGCTCGTCGCCAAGCATCGCGATGCCGCGCGCGAACTCGGCATGGCCTTCGACCGGCGCGAGGTGCACAAGGAGTACCTGGCGATCGTGCACGGATGGCCGACGCGTGACGTGTGGATCATCGACGAGCCGATCTTGCGAGCGGGTTCGGTCGCTTCCTCCGACATCTGGGTGCGCCAGATCGTTCATTCGCAGGGAAAACCGTGCATCACCCGCGTTGCGGTCGAACAGCGGTTCGAGCGCGATGGATGCGCGTTCGCATTGCTGCGCTGTATTCCCGAGACCGGCCGCATGCATCAGATCCGCGTCCACCTCGCGCATGCCCGACATCCATTGGTCGGCGACAAACTCTATTCGGGCGACGGAGCGGAGTATCTCGATTGGATGGCACACGGATGGAGCGCGGAACTCTTCGCGCGACTGCTGCTGCCGCGCCATGCGTTGCACGCGGCAAGACTGGAATTGCCCTGGCGGGGATCGAACTGCCGTTGGTCGTCGCCGTTGCCCGCGGATCTTGCGGGCTTCATCGAAGGACGCACGCCGTGCGAACGCCCCGATGTTGTCATCTGGAGCCGACACGATTAGACTCCCTCCATGGCCGAACTCGATGCGATCGTCGCGTTTCTCGATCAGTCGCTCCGCACCGCGGAGTTCACCGATTACCCGGGTGCGGTCAACGGACTGCAACTCGCCAACCATGGTGAAGTCCGACACGTCGTCGCCGCCGTCGACGCATCCCTGCCGGTCGTCAACGCCGCCGTCACCGCAGCCGCCGGACGACCAACCTTGCTCGTCGTCCACCACGGCATGTTCTGGCAGGGCGCGCAGCGCGTCACCGGCGCGTTGTATCGGAAACTCAAGACCGCGATGGACGCCGACCTCGCGATCTACTCCAGCCACCTGCCGCTCGACGTCCACCCGCAATGGGGCAACAACATCCGGCTGGCCCGCGCGATCGGCATCGATGCGCCCGAGCCCTTTCTCGACGGGCGCGACGGACCGATGGGGCTCAGGGGCACTTGGCAGGGGACACGGCAATCGCTCGCCGATCAACTATCCGACGTTTTGGGAAACGGTCGTGTTCACATTTGTCCAGGAGGACCGGATTCCATTACCCGTGTCGGGATCATCACCGGTGGTGCCGGCAGCGAAGTGGCGGCGGTTGCCGCTTGCGGAGTGGATACGTTCATCACCGGCGAAGGCCCGCACTGGAGCTATCCGCTGGCCGAGGAATTGGGGATCAATCTGCTCTATGCCGGACACTACGCCACCGAAACCTTCGGGGTGAAGGCGTTGGCCGAGGAAATTTCCCGGAAATACGGGATTTCCTGGGAATTCGCCGACCACCCGAGCGGCCTGTGAGAGGGTTGTGCCTGCCTGCGCCGCCGATTGTGATGATAGTTTTTTGTGCGATTCCCGCCAGTCTATCGAAATCATTTCATGAGCGGATTTCACTCATTTTCACCCGGTTTTTTGCGGCCCCTACGGGTGGCGGGAATCGAACCCGCGTTTCAAGCTTGGGAAGCTCACGTTCTGCCATTGAACCACACCCGCGTTGGCGGAGGCCGCGCGCCCCAATCTGGGTGCCTCGCGGCACGGATTCAAGGCGATTTCGTCACTTTCGGGCAGAAAAAACCCCCGATTTTTGTGAAAATCAGCTTGCTCCGGGCCGCAGGATCTGGTGCAATGATGGCGAGGCGGGCATAGCTTAATGGTAAAGTTCCAGCCTTCCAAGCTGGCCATGCGGGTTCGATTCCCGCTGCCCGCTCCAACGACCACGCATCACGTCGTCCCACCATGTACCCACTCGCCAAGATCCTCCTGTTCCTGTTCACGCTCACGCTGCTGCCTCTGCAGGCGCAACGACCTGCGCGCCCCGGCACCACACCGCCACCGCCACCCGCCGAGTCATCCGCGCGTAACAGCATCGACTACAACCGCGCGTTCTCGCAGGTGAAGGACAACCGCAAGAAAGTCGCCGACATCGTGTCGCGCTTGGTGAAGGAGAAACCATCCGCTTCGCGTGACATCATCCGCGGTGCGATCGACGCGTTGCGCGACGATCCGGAATACGTCTCGCTGCTCGACGGCCTCATCAAATCTGCGATCGCCGCCGCGCCCGATCAACTTGCCAACATCGTCTCGGCCGCGGCCACCGCATCGCCCGAAAGCGCGCGCACCATCGTCTCCGCCGCGATCGCAATCACCGGCGGCGCCGCCGCATCACAAGAAAATCTCACCACCATCCTCAATGCCGCCATCGAGGGCGCGCCGAACCGCCGCGAAAGCATCTACGACGCCGCGATGGATGCCGCACCCAACCGAGTCTGGGACCCGCTGCGCTTCCCCGGCGAAGGCATCGACGTCAACACCGCCGGCGTCTCCGGCCGCTTTCCGGACGCCCCGCCGACTGACCTGGCGGGGAATAATCCGCTACTGACTGAAAAGCCGGTGATCAACGAGCCGTTCACCGCTGGCCCAAACACCATCACGAGCGGAGGCAGCACCACGCTCTCGTGGGGTTTCAGTAATGTGACGAACGTCACGATCAGCCCGGGGATCGGTACGGTCGACGCTTCCGGCAAGATCATGGACTCGCCTACCGAAACGACGACCTACACGATCACAGCCACGAATCCCTCCGGCGAGACGATTACCCAGACGCAGACGGTGACGGTGACGACGGTTCCTCCCGCATCCATCACGTCATTCACGGCAAATCCAGCGACGATCACCTCCGGGAACAGCTCGACCCTTTCGTGGTCCACGACCGGGGCGACGAGTTTGTCGATCGACAACGGAGTGGGCGAGGTCACTGGAACCACCAGCAGAGTTGTCACACCGGGAACCACAACGACCTACACGCTGACGGCAACCAATGCGGCAGGAACAACCGTCACCCAGACCGTCACGGTGACCGTGGTGCCGCTTCCCACGATCACCTTCACCGCGAATCCGACGGGCATCCTCGCCGACGGGGTATCGACCTCGACGCTCTCGTGGACAGTCACTGGGGCAACCACCGTCAGCATCGACAACGGTATTGGCGATGTCGCGGCAACCGGATCCACGGTGGTCAAACCGGCTGTGTCGACGGACTACATCCTCACCGCCACCAACGCGGCGGGGGATTCCCTGCAGCGGAACCGGAGGGTCGAGGTGATTCCTCTGCCACCTGAGGTCATCAGCTTCACGGGCACGCCGATTGTGATCACCGCCGGGGACAGCGTCGAATTCGAGTGGGTGGTTGTTGGAGCGGACGAGATCTCCATCGATCAAGGGGTCGGCCTCGTCACGGCCGTCGGCAGCACCTCGGTGACCCCCGAGCCGGATGCGACCGAGGTGAAAACCGTCACCTACACGATCACGGCGATGAATGGTTCGGCGACCATCACGGAGAATGTGACGGTCACGATCAACCCGCGCAGGCCTGCCATCAACAGCTTCACCGCCTCGCCGTCGACGATCGATGAAGGTGGCAGCACCACGCTGATCTGGAGCACCTCGAATGCCACGTCGGTGCAGATTGTCGATGACAAGGGCAATGATTTCACAGGCTTGGCAGCGAACAGCAGCCTTGCCATCCCGTCTCTCTCCGAAACCACCACTTACACGCTGACTGCTTCCAACGCGATTGGTGACGAGGTGCCGCAACAGGTGACCGTGTTGGTTGATCCGCTGTTGCCGGTCATCGTTTCCTTTGGTGCCGAAGAGCACCCGGAACTCGAGGGGGTTTTCATTCTCTCTTGGGACGTAACCGGAGCCGACACGGTGGAAATCACTAACGTCGGATTCGTTCCACCCACCGGCTCGACACTTGTGTCTCCGACGGAAGATACCGATTACACCCTGATCGCGACCAACAGCGCAGGATCGATCGACAGCGACGGCAATACCTTCCCCAGATCCAAACAAGCCACCCGTACGGTGCGCGTCACTGTGAAGCCTCGGGCCGAGCGCAAGCCGGTGATCAACTCGTTCACTGCCAGCCCCGGCACGATTGTCGAAGGTCAAACCTCGACGCTGTCGTGGTCGGTGACCAATGCGACATCGGTGACGATCACCGGAATCAGTGGCGCGCTCAACCCGTCGAGCGGCACGACCAATGTCACCCCGGCCGCCAACACCATTTACACACTCACCGCGACCAACGCCAATGGATCCGTCACCCGATCCGTGTTGGTGACCGTGCTGCCGCCCGAAGCCCCGCCGGTGATCAATTCGTTCACTGCCAGCCCCGGCACGATTGTCGAAGGTCAAACCTCGACGCTGTCGTGGTCGGTGACCAATGCGACCTCGGTGACGATCACCGGAATCAGTGGCGCGCTCAACCCGTCGAGCGGCACGATCACCACCCCGGCCCTCACGCAAACCACCACCTACACCCTCGAGGCAACCAACGGCTCCGGGCAAGTGGATCGCCAGGCCGTCCGGGTGACGGTGGTTGCCCCGACGGCACCGCCTTCCATTGCCAGCTTCACGGCCACTCCGCAATCGATCATCACCGGTGATGCATCGACGCTGGCATGGTCGGTGGTCAACGCCGACACGGTGACCATTGACCAAGGCATCGGTCCGGTTGCTACCACCGGCACCCGCCCGGTGAATCCTATTGCCGATACCACCTACACCCTCACGGCCACCAACGCTGGTGGCACCGTGACGCGCACGGTCAAGGTGTCGGTCGCACCACTCCAGCCGCCGACGATTACTGCGTTCACTGCGAATCCGTCGGTACTGACCGTCGGGGATACCAGCACGCTGAGCTGGGAGGTGCTCAACGCCACAACGGTATCGCTCAGCCCCAATGTCGGCCTGGTGTCCGGCAGCGGCTCAAACACCGTTCTGCCTATCGCAGCCGGCACCTACACGTACACCCTGCTGGCCATCAACAAATCGGGCCCGGTCAGCCGCTCGGTTTCCGTCCGGGTGAATTCTCCGGTCGCGCCGTCGATCGTCTCGTTCACTGCCAGCCCGGCAGCGATCGTTGCCGGAGACAGCTCGATCCTTTCCTGGCAGGTGATCAATGCCGACACCGTCTCGATCAGTCCGCAACCCGGAACGGTGTCTCTGTCGAGATCGGCTGGGGTCTCACCCACCGCGACCCAGACCTACACGCTCACCGCGACCAAGGGCGCCCTGACGACCACCCGTCAGGTGACGGTCACCGTCACCGCGCCCGCACAGCCACCGGTGATCGCGTCGTTCACTGCATCTCCGTCCACGATCATCAGAGGCGACAGCACCACGCTCAGTTGGGATGTCGCAACCGATTCCGGTAGTCCGCTCACCTCGCTGACCATCACTCCGGGAGTCGCCGCTGCAGGCAACAGCGGCTCGGTCAGCGTGAGCCCCACCGCCAACACCACCTACACGCTTACCGCCACGAATTCAGCTGGTACGGTGACGCGGACCGTCACCGTGATCGTCAACGAACCGGACAGGCCGCCGTTGATTACCTCGTTCACCGCGTCTCCAGGTTCGATTTTCGAAGGAGAAAGTTCGATTTTGGCTTGGGATGTCTCCGGTGCAGACTCGGTGACGATTTCGCCGAGTGTCGGATCCTTCTCCACTGGCAGTGGATCGTTCAGTGTGAGCCCGTCGGTGACTACGACCTACACGCTGACCGCCTTCAAGCAGGGTAGCCAAGGGGGGCTGACGTCTACGAGGCAGGTGACCATCACCGTGAAGATCGTCCAGCCGAAGATTCAATTCACGGTATCGCCGCCTGCGATTTTCGTAGGAGAAAGCGCCACGCTGTCGTGGACGGTCACCGGTGCCGACCCCGGCACGATCAGCATCAGTCCGGCCATCGGCTCCGTTGGTGCCACCGGCACCCAGTCGGTGAATCCAACGGTGACGACCTCCTACACGATCACCGCGAGCAATGCAGACGGCGTGAGCACCTTCACCGTCATTCTGACTGTCGTGCCGAGCAGTTCCACACTGGTTGATCCATCCTCCAGTCCGCCTCCGCCGACTCCTTGATGCGTCCATTCATTGTCTTCTCGGTCGTCCCCGCTTACCGCCATTTCACCACACTTCTTCCATGAAATCCAGACTCCCATTCCTCCTTGCCGCCCTGTTGCCGATCGGCGTCGCCAGCGGTCAGACGCTCTACTACACCGGCGCGGATCCGCACGAGAGCAGTCCGCTTCGTTGGTCGGCTGGCACCACGCTGATGTACGACGACAACATCAATTCCGGCTACACCGGTGCGGGTGGTGGTGCGGCACTCGACGGCCAGGATTCCTTCGCGATCGGGCCTTATCTTGGGCTCACTTACTCGAGCATGGATCCGCAGACCACTTGGGACATCGGCGCACGACTGGGCGCTTTGTACTACATGGACGAGCCCGCAACGAATACCAATACCGGCAGTCAGAACAACAACGACTCGCGCCTGATGCTCAGCCTGAACCACCGCTTCAGCGAGCGGGTGCAATTGCGATCGAACAACTACTTCAGCTACTCGCTGATGCCCGATTTCGAGACCGGGATCCCGACAGCGGTCAACCGCGGAGACACGATCGCGTGGAGCACCGCCAATTCACTTGGCTACCGGTGGACCGAACGCTTCGGCACCTACACCGGGTTCAAGCTCCGCGGCACCAGCTACACGGAGGACGCCGACCAAGATCAGTTCACCTGGGAAGTGAACAACGAGTTCCGCTACCAAGTCAGCCCGACCACCGTGCTCATCGGCGATTACCGCTACGGTGAAACCACCGGAGATCAGGAAAACCAGGATTCCACCGACCACTACATCCTCGGTGGTGTCGAGCGTCGCTTCAGCCAAACCACCGCCGGCAACTTCCGCGCGGGGGTGCAGATCCGCCAACGTGACCGAGCCGGCCGGCCCGGCGACACCAACGACGATCTCGTCAGCCCCTACACCGAGCTGGCCCTCACCACCCGGCCGATCCAGGCGCTCAGCCTGCGCAGCTTCCTGCGCTACGGTATCGAGTCGAACGACCTGGGGCAGACGCTCACCAACGGCACGGCCGTCTCCTACGGCGACCGTCGCACGATGCGCATCGGCGTTTCGTCGACCTACACGCTCTCGCCCACGCTGAGCCTCAAGGGCGGCATCGACTATGTGCCCACCTCGTTCGAGGACGGTGTCCTCACGGGCCCCGGTGGTGGAGCCGCTCCCGATGGCGACGAGCAGTTGATCAACCTCTCGCTCGGGCTGACCGCGAAATTCACGGAATTCATCTACGGCACGCTCACTTACACCTACACCAATGCGGATTCGGACTTCCGCGGGACCAACTACGACCGCAACCGGATTTCCATCGGTATTTCGGCTGAGTTTTGATCCCCGTGACGTTCCGGATTGAAAGGTCGGCATAGAAGCCCTTGCCGCCAACTGTCGCATGCCGCCTCTTTCCACTGGATATCACGCGAATCCATGATTGATTCCTTTCGATCCTCATGAGTCTACCCAACGTCCAAGCTTCTGAAGCGGGTCTGCATGCCGTCGATTACTGGCAGGTCATCAAGAACCGCTACGGCATCGTCCTGCTCACGCTCCTGCTCGTGTTCATGACTGCCGCGGTCATCACCTATGTGATGCCCAAGAAATACGAGAGTTCCGCCGTCATCGAGGTGAAGCCGCGGGTTCCCGCACTCTCGCCACTGGGAAGCACCATGTCGGAGGTGTCCGGTGCTTCCCGGATGACGCCCCAGTTCTTCGGTACCGAATTCGAAAAGATCAAGAGTCGCAACGCCTTGGAAAAGGTGGTTGCAAATCTCGAGCTGGTGAATCGGTGGAACGTCGACAAGGAGCAGGCGATCCTGATCCTCAAGGGCGTCGTCAACACTCAGAACATCCGCGGTACCGACCTGATCGCCATTCGCGTGCGCCACACCAACAAGGTGGATGCCCGCGACATCGCCGAGGAAATCGCCAACGCCTACAAGCAGTACCGGGCGGAGATTGAGAACCGCGAAGCGGAGCGGCAGCTCGTCGAACTGAACAAGGCGGTGCGCGACCAGGAGGACAAGGTGGAGGAGCGCCGCAAGCTGCTCGCCACCATCGCCCGGCAGAAAGGCATCATCTACAAGGGTGCGGATTCGTTCTACGGAACCGGACCCGGAGTCGACGAGGACATGGGTGCCCAGAACGCGATGCAGACGTTCTTTGAGATCGAGCAGCAAAAGGTGCAGCTCGAAACGCAGATCGAGAGCTTGATGAAGTACGACAGCGAGCAGCTCATGGTCTACGCCGCGGGCCTCAACCTCCCGGACAACATCCTCAAGACGCTCTACCCGCAATACCTCGACGCCAAGCGCCAGCTCGACGGCCTGCGCATCAACGGACTGGGCGACCGCCACCCGACCGTGATGGCGGCCACCGACCAGATCGAGCAGATGAAGGGTCAGTTGGTTCAGGGAGTGGCGAACCTGCGCCAAACCCTCCAAGCCCAGCTCGACATGGCGTCGAACCGCCTGAAGAGCGTCGCGGTGATGAAGGATGAAACCCGCGAGGAGGCGATCAAGCGCGGTCTCGACGCGCAGGACTACGTCGATGCCAAGCGCGACTTCGAGACCGATCAGCAACTGCTCCAGCAGATGAAGATCAAGCAGATGGGCGAGACCATCTCGACCAAGATCCCCCGCGAGAGCGTCGAAGTGCACGACGCACCGGTCATCTCCAACGCACCGGTCAGCCCGAACGTGAAGCTCAACCTCATCCTCGGCGCGGTCGTCGGGTTGGTCTTCGGCCTTGGCATCGCCTTCTTCTTGGAATACCTCGACACCTCGGTGAAGAGCCTCGAGGATGTCGAGCGCTACCTCCAGGTGCCGGTAATGGCCGTCATCCCCAAGGAAATCAGCCTGCTTCACAAGCAATCTGGCTCCAGCCCGGATGCCGAAGCCTACCGGATCCTGCGAACGAACATCGAGTTCAACCGCAAAAACCCGGAAGACAATGCGATCACCATGGTCTCCGGCGGCGCTGGCGAAGGCAAGTCCACCACGCTGATGAACCTCGCGTTCATCTGCGCCCAGGGCGGATACACCACGCTGATGATCGACGCCGACCTCCGTCGTCCGCGGCTGCACACCTACTTCGACATCAACAATGCGGTGGGTCTCACCAACTACCTGACCACCGACCTCATGCTCGAGGATGTGATCCTGCAGACGCCGGCGGACAACCTGTACTTCATGCCTTCGGGCATTTTGCCGGCCGACGCCGCGGGCATCCTCAACTCCCGCCGGATGTCGGAACTCATCCAGGACGTCAAGCAGCGCTTCGACCTGATCCTCATCGACAGCCCGCCGGTCCTCGGCGTGAGCGACGCCTCGGTGATCGCGAGCGAAGTGGACCTCACCATCATCGTCGTGCAGCACCGCAAGTTGCCACGCAACATGCTGCTGCGCGTCAAGCACGCCATCGAAAGCGTCGGCGGCAACATCCTCGGCGTGGTGCTCAACAACGTCGATATCCGCAGCGACAGTCAGTACCAGTACTACACGAGTTATTACACCTACTACGCTCCGAGCGAGGTGCGTCCTGCGACCGCCGCCAAGATCGAGACCGCTGCCGCGTCGAGGCCGAAGGCGGCAGCGGCCACCCGCGACGACAGTGAGGCCGATCTTTACTGAACACCCCATCGCCATGCACTTTCACCGTTTTCTTTTCGCACTCGTCTTCCTCATCCTCGGCTGCCACAGCGCCGCACAGGCCCAGATCCAGCCGGGCAGGGCGATCCAGATTTCGATCTCCGGCGTGCCTGCCGAGGAAAAGGCCCGCTTCGATCCGCTCTATCCGGTTTCCGAAACGGGGATGATCAACATGCCGTTCATCGGACCGATCCGTGCCGCCGGTCTGCGCTCCGAGCAACTCGCCGCGGCCCTCGAGCAACGCTACAAGAGTGCCCAGATCTACACCAACCCCACCTTCCAAGTGATCGACACCAGTGCGAAATCGATCGAGGAACAGGTGGTCTACCTCGGCGGCCAGATCCGCAAGACCGGTCCGATTCCCTACCTGCGCGGGATGACGATGTATCAGGCGATCCAATCGGCCGGCGGAGCCACCGAGTTCGGCAGCATGAAGCGGATCAGGCTGTATCGCTCTGGCAAGAGCAAGGAGTACGACCTCACCAAGCAGCAGTTCATGGACATCCCGCTGGAGCCGAACGACACGGTCGAGGTTCCGCACAAGACGATTTTCAACAACTGAGGCACCTTGGTTCATTGCCCACGGGTTGCACCGGAGGACAGACATCCCTGCCTGTCACTTGGACCTCCGGTTTCCGGCCTGTGACCTCCGGCCTCTGATCTCTTCTCTTCCATCTTCAAATCTTGCGTCTTGCGTCTTGGTGTCTTGCGTCTCCCTCACCCCCCTGTTCATTCGGATCGACAGCGGGCGGATTCGTGCCATCGTCTCCCACGAAACCGCTCTTACCTGATGATGCTTTGCCGCCTGACCGCGCTGGCTGCCGCGCTGTGCCTAGGTTTCCCCCAAACCGCGAGCGCCCAATCCAACGATTTCAACGACGTCGGCAAAACGCTGTCAACGATGCTTCAAAACGGGCATTTTTCGCCGCCGCCATACAATGAGGCACTGGGCAGGGAATTTCTCCGCGAGTACCTGAAGGCGCTCGATCCCCAGAAGCTCTATCTGACGCAGGAAGACGTCGATGGGTTCGATGCCGCCTACGGTGCGCGGTTGCACCAGTTGTTGCTCGAGAGCAACTCGATGGCGGCGGCGCTTGAGATTTTCCGGGTCTTCATGCAGCGACTCGAGTCGCGGATCCGCGTGGCGCAGCAACTGCTCACCGACCCGTCATTCGATTTCACGATCGATGAATCGGTGATGCTCACCCGCAGGCACGCCGCATGGCCGAAGAACGAAACCGAGGCCGCCGCCGCCTGGCGTCTGCACATCAAGGAGGCGGTGCTCGCTGAAACCCTGCGGCGTGAAATGCTCGCCAAGCTGGCCAAAGAGCAGGGCAAACCGGATCCGAACAAGGGTGAGCGCCCACCCGCGGCGAAAATTTCGCAACGCTATCATCGGCTGCTGCAAATGTGGGGTGAGGCGGACGATGAGGAAATTGCCTCGATCTTCCTGCAATCGATCGCCCGCACCTACGATCCGCACAGCGATTACCTCAGTCATCGCGAAATGGAGTCGTTCCGCATCGGCATGACCCATGAACTCATCGGTATCGGTGCCCAACTGCAGGGCGACGACGATGGTGCGACGAAGATCGTCGGCATCGTCATCGGCGGGCCCGCCGACCGCGAGGGCACCCTCAAGCTCAACGACCGCATTGTCGGAGTGGACAGCCTCGCCAGCGGTCGGCCCGAAGACATGACCGATGTCATGTTCATGCGCATCGACAAGGTGACGAGCCTCATCCGTGGAACGGAGGGCACGAAGGTTGCGCTCAAGGTCGAGCCTGCCAACGGCCCGCCGGGAGAGACTCGCATCGTGGTCATCGAGCGCGGCCGCGTGGAAATGAAAGACGAGCAGGCCAGCGGCGAACTGATCGAAATTCTCGACAAGCAGGAAGTGGTCCGCCGGTTTGGCGTGATCACGCTTCCCTCGTTCTACGCCGATTTCGAAGATGGCGACGTCCGCTGCTCGGTCGACGTCGAGCGCATCCTCAAGCGTCTCGTGGCCGAGGAAATCGACGGCCTTCTGGTGGACTTGCGCAACAATGGTGGCGGGTCGCTTGAGGAGGTACGCCGGATCACCGGATTCTTCATTCCGCCGGGCCCGGTCGTTCAGGTGAAAAGCGCGGTGGGACGCGCCCAGGCGAGATCGAGCAATGCGGGCAAGCCACTCTACAACGGCCCGATGGTGGTGGCGACCGATCGCTCCAGTGCGTCGGCCAGTGAAATTCTCGCGGGTGCGTTGCAGGATTACCAACGTGCCGTGCTGGTGGGCGAGGCCTCGACTTACGGCAAGGGTACCGTGCAGCAGATCCAGGACATCAGCCAGAAGATGCCGCTGTGGTCGGTCCGCAATCGCGATCGTGCGGGCCATCTCAAGCTCACCATCCAGAAATTCTACCGCCCGTCGGGTTCGTCGACGCAGAAAGAGGGAGTCGTGCCGGACATCGTGCTGCCGAGCCCGGCCGATGCCATGGAAATCGGCGAGGCCTATCTCGACCGCGCGCTGCCGCACGACCGTATCGTGCCTGCTTCAAAATTCCGTCCGGGAGACCGCAATCATTTGTTCGTCGAGCGCTTGCTGGAGGAGAGCAACGCGCGCGTGGCCGCCAGCCGCGATTTCGCCTATGTGATCGAAGATGTGATGAAGAACAGCGCGCGCATCAAAGCGAACCGCCTGTCACTGGACATCGGAAAACGCCGACAGGAAATCGCCGAGGCGGAGGAAACCGACAGGCAACGCAACCGCGAGCGGCGCGAACGGTTTGCCAACATGGCGCAGGAGGACCGCAGCCACTACCGGTTTTTCAAGATCACGCTCGACGGGCTCGACCAGGCGGCCGCGCTGCAACCCTATGAGCCATCCGGCGAAAGCCGCTACATGCGCCTCGCCAAGGAGCACGAGGAGGAACTCGACGACACCCCGGAATGGCCCACCGGACTGGATCCGGTGAAGCGCGAGTCGCTTCACGTGCTTCGCGATCTCGTCGAGGTCACCGACACCGCGCGGATGACCGGTATCATCAAGTGACGCGGCCCGGGTTTTTTGCGATGCAGTCCACCGCTGATCATCTCGCCGATGTGAGGTCGCGCATTGCCGCGGCCTGCAACCGCTGCGGTCGTGATCCGTCGGAGGTCGTGCTCCTCGCGGTCTCCAAAACGTTTCCCGCCGAGGTCGTGCGCGAGGCGGTCGACGCCGGCCAGCGCGTTTTCGCCGAGAGCCGTCTGCAGGAGGCGGAGCCCAAGATCGCGTTGCTGCCCGGATCGCTCGAGTGGCACTTCATCGGTCGCATCCAGCGCAACAAAGTGCGGCGCCTGCTTCCCTTGTTCACGATGCTCCATGCGGTCGATTCGCTGCGGCTCGCGCAGTTCACTGACTCGGTCGCGGCCGAACTCGGGCTGTTTCCCAAGGTGTTGCTGCAGGTCGACATCGGCGCGGAAGAATCCAAGGGCGGGTTCGATCCGGACACCTTGCGTGCGGAGATCGGTGCGCTGCTTGAATTGCCGCGGCTGCAGATCGACGGGCTCATGTGCATTCCGCCCGCCGGGCCCGATGCCAAGTCCGCGCGTCCGTGGTTCGTCGCGCTGAGGACGCTGCGCGACGAACTCCGCGCGCGCACCGGCGCGCCGCTCGATGTGTTGAGCATGGGAATGAGCGGCGACTACGAGGTGGCGATCGAGGAGGGGGCCACGCATGTGCGCGTCGGCTCGGCGATTTTCGGCAGCCGCCGCTATCGGGTGGACGGCGAGCTCGGAGCCCCGCAGACTGGGGCATGAGCACCGCCTTGAAGCATGCCGCAGTCGTCGGTGGCGAGCTTGCCCTTGTCTTCGCCGATGGTGAGGAACTCTACCTGCCGTTGCCGATGTTGCGGCGTGCTTGTCCCTGTGCGGCCTGCCAGGGCGAACCCGATGTGCTGGGGCGTGTCGCCAGACCCAGGGTCGATCACGCCGCGAATGCGTTCGAATTGACCCGCTTTGTCTCGGTCGGCACTTACGCGCTCCAGTTGTTCTGGGCCGACGGTCATTCGACCGGCATTTATTCCTTCGACTACTTGAAGCGCCTTGCCCGCCTGCCGTCGGCTTGAGCTTCCTCGCTAACCGGTCGATGCATCAGGATGTTGGCCCTTCACGATGACCTGTCGACCGCAGGGGCGCTCAACCCGCGTGAGGCGGCCGCTCTCGCCGCTGCGGGGATGCGCAGCGTGCGGGAGTTGCTCGATCACCTGCCGCGCCGTCACGAGGACCGCCGGCGCTTTGATGCCTTTCCCGTGCAGGCGTCGGCGACACCCATTTGCCTCCGCGGCACCGTCACCGACACGGCGAGAAAGCGCTTTGCCCGCGGCGGTCTGTTTGAAGCGGTCGTCGTCGATGCCGCCGGTGGCGTGTTCGGGTCGGGCACGATCACCTGCCGGTGGTTCCACCTGCCGTACCTGCACAAGTGGATCGCCGCCGGTCAGCAAATCGTACTCTTTGGCAAAGTGAAGGATCAGGGCGGTCGCTTGTTCATCGATCATCCGGAGTTCGAGGTGCTCGACGAGGACGATGCGGACCCGCGTTCGCTGCATCTCGAACGCATCGTGCCGGTCTATCGCAACATCAGCGGCATTTCCCAACGACGCTTGCGCGAACTCATCCATCGCACGCTCGCCGCACTGCGGCCCGACGAGACGCCGCCCGCACCACAGCCCGGCGGATTGCCGCTCCACCAGCGGTATCGGGACGCCCATTTTCCCGAATCGATCGATGCCGCCGCCATCGCGCGCCGGGAATTCGCTTTCGAGGAATTCCTGCGCATCCAACTCAACGCGCTCTGGCGCAGGCAGCGTCAGCGATCGGCCCCGGGCAGGTCGCTGGGCAAACGCACGCGCCTGCTCACCGACTGGTACCACAGCCTGCCCTTCGATCTCACGGCATCGCAGAAGCAGGCGGTCCACGAGATCGCCGCCGACATGCGCCTGCCACAGGCGATGAACCGCCTGCTGCAAGGCGACGTGGGATCCGGCAAAACCTTCGTCGCCATGGCGGCGATGCTGCTTGCCGTCGAATCCGGCTGCCAGGCCGCCCTGATGGCACCCACGCAGATCCTCGCCGAACAACATCACCACAGCTTCATGCATTGGCTCGCGCCGCTTGGACTGCGCATCGCGCTGTGCACCAGCGGACGCGGCCAACGCTCGGACTCCGACATCCTTGATCGCGCGCAAATCCTCATCGGCACCCATGCGCTCATCCATCGCGACCATCTCTACGACGATCTCGGCCTCGTCGTGATCGACGAACAACACAAGTTCGGTGTCGATCAGCGTGCGGCACTGGTTCGCCACGGCCGCATGCCCGATGTACTGGTGATGTCCGCCACCCCGATTCCGCGCACCTTGGTGATGACCGTTTACGGCGATCTCGATGTGTCCGTCTTGCGCGACAAACCACCGGGTCGTGCACCGGTGGTGACCACGCTGCTGACCAATCCGTCCGCTCGCGCGATCACCGCAAAGCTCCGCAGCCATCTCGATGAGGGACGACAGGCTTATCTGGTCTATCCGCTGATCGGTGAGGACGGTGGTGATGCCTCGGTCTCGGTGGTGGAGGCTGCAGCGGTTTGGAGAAAACGACTCCCGGGATACGAGATCGGCTTGCTTCACGGACGGCTCGGGCCGGAGGAAAAAGAGGACGTCATGCGGCGGTTCCGCGATGGCGCGCTGCACGCACTGGTTTCCACGAGCGTCATCGAGGTCGGCGTCGATGTGCCCAACGCCACGCTCTTGCTGGTGTATCAGGCGGAGCGATTCGGCCTCGCGCAGCTCCACCAATTGCGCGGGCGCATCGGCAGGGGGGGGAACGCCGGCGAATGCCTGCTGATCGCCGATGCGAAACAAGGCGAGGCGCTCGCCAAGCTCCGCACGCTGGAGGATTCCTCCGACGGATTCCAGATCGCCGAGGAGGACCTGCGGTTGCGCGGGCCGGGCGACGTGCTCGGCACGCTGCAGAGCGGCACTGCTGCGTTGCGCTTCGCGGAATTCCTGGCGGACGACCGGTTGCTCGCCGAAGCACGCGCACAGGCGGAATTGATCCTGCGCGAGGATCCGCGCCTCGACGGCGCTCACCGCCAGTGCCGTGCGTGGCTGGAGGTCGCCGGAGGACCCGACGCCTGAGCCGTGATGGTCATGCCATGGCAGTCGTTGGATCCGCTCACATGACACCAGTTTTTCAATTGTTGCTTGACGCCTCCGGCACATCCCGGAATAAATTGATGTTACGTCCATAATGGATTCGACGATTGAGTTTTTTTCCAGACAAACCCATGAAATTCCAAGCACTCAGCCACGTACCGCGATTCGCCGCATTGCTGACCGCCGGTTGTCTTCCCGGTGTCCTTTCAGCCGATGAGATCCCCGCGCATCCGGGTGATGCCATGTTCCGCACGGGTATGGGAGGAGCGCTGCAGGGAAGCACGCCGGATGGAGCCACCAACGGTATCGCGTTCGTCGGCCGCGGTTATTACAACAACCATCTGGATCATTATGTCGTGCCCTTCCAGCTTCCCGATCTGGGGGAAGGTTCGTTCTCAAACGTGGGCGTCCGCTTCCGCACCTGGGGTTTCGGGGATGAAGGAGGTCCGGTCCCGGTCGCTTGCAACCTCTTCGCCATTCGGGAACCACGGCCGTTCAGCAGTCCGCTTGCCACCGACGTCAACGGCAGCGGTCAGAACCACACGCAGCGCGGCTTGCTCATCAAGGCATCCTTCCTCAACAGCTCGATCGGGATCAACCAGGAAGTCGCGACCGGCGCTGGAGAGCAAGCGGCTCTGTCCGAATGGCTCAACACGGCCTATCAAAACGGCATCCAGTCCGGGAATTTCGTCTTCATGCGCATCAGCCCGGCGGGGCTTTCGCCGGACGACGTCGGTCCATTTGGCGGAGCAGAGTCGGGCTACGGCTTTGATTTCATCACTGGGAATGGTGTCTTCGGTCCGGGACCAGCGCTCACCTACACATTCACTCCGGTCGACCCCAACCTGCCGTCCATCGGTTCTTTCGGTGCCTCACCCGGCGTCATTTCCCCGGGGGGATCGAGCACCCTGAGTTGGTCCTCCATCACAGGGGCGGACACGCTGACCTTGAATCCCGGCGGCATCAACGTCACCGGGTTGTCTTCCTACAGTGTCTCTGCCGCGTCCACGACGACCTACACGCTGGTTGCCGCCAACGTCCACGGCAGCAAGAGCCGTCCATTGACCTTGAAGGTATCCCAACCGGTGTTCCAACGCGGCAGCACGACCACGGCAACCATCGCTGGCAACGGCACATCGCAGACCCTGACCATTGCGAAACCCGCCGTAGTCCAGCCCGGTGACGTGCTCATCGCCTCAATCAGCAAGAACGGCAACAACGATGCGACGACTTTCCCCTCGGGTTGGGCCGGCATCCACAGCTCGACCCTCAGCCCCAATGCGTTGAACCCGGGTACCACGACCAAACAACACACGCAGGCCTTCTTCAAAGTCGCTGACGGCACCGAAGAATCCTCGTTTGCATTTACCGTGGGCACACTCGGAACCGGCGCGTCCAACGGAGCCGCCGGGGCGATCGTGGCCTTCGGCGGCGTGGACTCCATCGGCGGATGGGGCAAAGTTTCCGGAGTCTGGTACGATACCGGCGGACCGTTCCTCGGACGTCCGGGCACCTACGGGTCTGTGGTGAATTCGACCACGACGACAGCCGCTGCCATCACCACCACCGCCCAGGGTGCCGCGCTCGTCATGATCGGCGGAGCGGGAGGGCAAAGCAGCAGTTGGTCGAACTGGAGCACCTCGACCCATGGCAACCTGATCGAGATCGCCGATGTCGTGCGCCAGGGCTGTTCGACCGGCATCGCATGGAAATCCAATATCAACGTCGGCGGCACCGGCAACGGCACCGCCAACATCCCGGTAGCCTCGAACAACGCCTCGCTCCTGCTTGCGCTCAAGGGTGTGGACTTCGGACCCGCGATCAACTCCTTCACCGCCAGCCCTGCAAGCGCCATTCTGCCTGGACAGAGCGCAGGTCTAAGCTGGTCCGTTCAGGACGCGGACTCTGCTTCGATCGACAATGGCATTGGTGCGGTCGATCCGGTGTCTGGATCGATCGTGGTGACTCCTGCATCGACCACGACCTACACGCTCACCGCTGCCAAAGACGGTTTCCAGTCGGTCCGCTCCGTCACGGTGACTGTCGATGTCTTTGAGTCCGGTCCCTACCGTTATTACCGCATGGTCCCGTTGGCGGTCCGCGCTCCGATCTCCAACATCCTCAGTTATCTTTATCTTTCGGAATTCCACTTCACCCGTGACGGCGTGCGCGTGCCCGCGGCTTCCGTCACCAGCCCGGGATCCAGCTACGCGTCCAACGCGTTCACGCTCGACGACGGCAATGCCACCAGCCTTTGGTACGATTTCCCCAACACCAACGCCCTGCCCAAATCCGTTTTCTACGACATGGGATCGGATTCGGTGAAGTGGTACGTCAACGGATGCCGGATCGGCACCTCATCCCAATCGCCGGACTCCGATCTGGTGAGTTGGCGCATCGACGGCAGCCACGACAACACCAAGTGGTACCGGGTCGACCAACGGACAAACTACCGAATGCCCGCGTCGCGTTCCACGCTCACGCCCGTCATCCCCTTCGATTTCGCACCGAACGTTTCCTTCAAGGCGACTCCATCGGACATTCCCTCGGGCGGATCCGCGACGCTCGTCTGGGTCGTCAGCGGGGCGGACAGCATCTCCATCGACAACGGAGTGGGCGTCGTGACCTCGAACGAATCGCTCGTGATCAACCCTCCGGACGGGAGCACCACCTACACGCTCACCGCCAGCAACGGCGTCTACGGCACGAGGACGACCTCGGTCACGGTGATCGCCGGAGCCCAGTCGTCGCCGGTCTCCGTCGCCAACAGCAGCTTCGAGGATGACCCGAACTCCGATCCAAACGGGTCGTTTGCCGCCAGCGCGATGAACTACTTCACCGGATGGTCGATCATCACGATGCAGAACAGCGCATACCCGGACAGCCTGGAGGTGCTGACCGGATGGCAGAACCTAGCGCCGGCCCAGGGAAGCCAGGCGCTCTGCCTGCTCGCCGGTGTGGCCGTGGCGCAGCAAACCGGGTTGAAGTGGTCGGATTTGAATGCCGGCGACCAGCTCAAGCTCACTGTTGCCGTGGGAGACCGCGCAACGCATCCGGATGCGAATCCACGCTGGGCGGACGAATCGTTCGTTGCGTTCACCGATGGACTGCCGAGTCTGGTCGGCACGACGCCCGCGCAGGAAGGATGGCTTGGCAACATCGTTGGACAGTCGAGCCCGGTGAACCAGCCGCCGTCCGGTTACAAATCCGGAACCATGGGGGACATCTCATTCACCTACACGGTTGGCGAGGAGGACTACGAGCGACTTGGCAACGTCGGCATCACGCTTGCCTCGCTGGGCTATCGGGACGGATCCGAGAATGGTGCGGACGCACCTGGCGCGCAGAGTTTCTGGGACAACGTGCGCGTTGACCTGATTCGCGCGCCCGGTCCGGTGATCCGCTCGTTTTCTGCCGAATCCACCCGCATCAACGCCGGTGCCGATGTCGTGCTTTCATGGAACGTGGAGAATGCGGAATCGGTGACCATCTCGCCGCTGCCGGGATCCTTCCCGGCGACGGGTAGCACCACCATCGTGCCGTCGTCGTCGACCGTCTACACGTTGAGCGCCACCAACAGTCTGGCCACCAAGTCGCGCGAGGTTCGCATCGATGTCGCCGGCCCGGTCGTTGCCCGGTATTTTCGCTTCACGGCCGATGAGGCGCGCGGACCTTATCTGAACAACTATGCTGCGGGAGTGGAGATCTCGGAAATCGAGATCCTCAACGGTGCGACCACGCTCACCGGAGCCAGTGCCACCAGCACACTGGTCAAGTACGGCAACGAGCCGATCAAGGCCATTGACGGCAACTTCAACACGAGCTGGTGGGACTTCTACCTCGAGCCGCTAACTCTCGATTTCGGCGAGGGGCGTCTGGCCACCGGATACCGGTTCGCCACCAACAGCAGCGGGTCGAATCGTGATCCGGTTTCCTGGAGGGTGGAGGGCAGTCTGGACGGTACGACCTGGTTCCTGCTCGACGAACGCACGCAGTGGCAGACGCCCTCGGCACGCATGAGCTGGGCAGGTTCGTTCGCCACCAACTACAACACGAACTACCCTGAAGTGGAGGGGCTGCCGGTGGTGGAGTCGTTTGCAGCAACGCCGGAAGCGATCACCGAGGGCGACTCCGTGACGCTCTCTTGGAACATCAGCGGAGCGGACAGCGTCGAACTCGTCGGAGCGGGCGGCGTGCAGGCCGTCGGTACGGCGATCGTCGGGCCGCGCGAAAGCATCAACTACTACCTGATCGCGCGCAATGCCGCGGGTGTGCGCTTTGCTTCCGTGCGCATCGGCGTGCAACGCCTGCCCCGCGACACGATCGTCGCCGAGGTCGATGATGCCGTTTACGAAACATCCATCGACGATGGTTCGGTGGTGAACGGACCGAGCGGCGAGTTTTTTGAAATCCTGGATGTCGGCAGAATCCCGGGGATGGATACCGCCAGCCACATCGTCATTCCGTTCCGGCTGCCCGACCTCGGTCCCGGCGGCTTCGTCGAGGCGGAGTTCAAGGTCCACGTCACCGGTGGCGCGCTCGGTGCGGCCGGCCGGATCCCCGTCCAGTTGCATGCGGTGCCCGGCTCACGCGAGGACCCTTGGACGCTCGACACTGATGTCGCCGGGCCAGGCGACACGGCGCTCACCAGCGGCATCCTCATCCAGTCGGGCTTCCTCAATCCGCTCACGCCATTGGATGCCGTCTCGACGACCGGTGCGACCGGTGCGTCCGCCGAGGGACTTGGACGTTGGCTGACTCAGGCATATGCGAGCGGGGCGAATGCGGGGCGCTACGTCTTCCTGCGACTCAGTCCGGATGTCCTGGATCCCCCCGATGGATTCGGCTTCGGCATCAGCAGCGCCGATGATTCGAACCCGGTGAACATCCCGACGCTCTCCTACGTGTTCAATCCGGCCGGTGCGGGCACGGCTCCGGTGATCAGCGCGTTCCAAAGCAACGACGCCCACCTCATCGAAGGGGGGAGCATCGTGCTGCACTGGTCCGTGCTCGATGCCGATGCGGTCGAAATCGACGGCTTGTCGGTGGCGGCGCAGGGTTCGTTGACGGTGTCTCCGTCCGTCACCACGACCTACACGATCACGGCCTCGAACACCGCCGGCCAGCGAAGCCGATCGTTCACGCAGTCGGTCCTGCCGCAGGGCAGCCTGCGCTACCTGCGCTTCACTTCGAGCAAGGCCCGCGTGGTTCCCAACGTCAATGTGATGGGGGATGTGAAACTCGCGCTCACCGAGTTCCAGATTTTCGACCAGAACGGTCCGATTGCCGCTGCGGATGCGGGGGTGCAGGACATCGACGCGTTCGGCGGTGCGGGCGTGCTCGTCGACGGCAGTCACACCGGAGCCGCATGGTTCGCCAGAGCCACCTCGGGCTTTGTCATCGACTACCGCCGTTTCGTCGTGCCACAAGGATATCGGTTGGGCAGCTACAGTTTCGTCTATGATCCGGTGTCTTGGACCATTGAAAGCAGCCTCGACGGCAGCCACTGGACCACCATCGACCAACGAACGGATGCCGACGCCGCGATTCCAGAGACCGGCAACACGCTATCCGATCCGTTCCATCTGTTTGAAGTCCCGGAAATCTCGTCCTTCTCAACAGACTCCTGGATCGTCCAGCCGGGTGGTTCGGCCAACCTCTCGTGGTCCGTCGCCGGGGCGGAGTCGGTGAGCATCGACAATGGCATCGGGCCGGTCGGCTCGAACGGCTCGGTCCCGGTGTCGCCTGCCACCACCACGACCTACACGCTCAGCGCCGTGGCAAACGGAGTGATGGTCAGCCGTTCGGTGCGCATCTCGGTCGACAATGGCAACGGCCTCACGGGTTACGTGTACGATGATCTTCCCTACAGTCTGTTCTACACCCGCATCCAACCGATCACCAACCTCGAGCAGCAGGACACGCTTGCCGCGACGTTCATCCAGTCCGGTCCGATCCAGTATCCCGTCGCCGCGATGTACTCCCGGCAACCCGCCGATCTCCCGGGCCTCACTTCGCCAAACTCGTTCGCGGTGGTTTGGAAAGGCTGGTTCGACGCCACCATCGATGGTCCCGGAACCTACACGTTCGGCACTGCGAGCTCGGGAGGCAGCACGGTTTATCTCGATCTCAACAACGACGGTGACTTCGCCGATGCGGGTGAACTGGTGCTCAATAACAATCTGGTCGATGCCATCGACTCGCAGGGCAAGACCGCCAGTGTCAACCTCACGAGGGACTTCGTCCGCATCGCCGTCGGCTACTGGGAAAACGCCGGGTCGACCGAAAAGATGGAGATGCGCTTTGGTAAAGGCACCTCCGCCTTCAGGCAGCTTCAACTCGTCAGCGGCGACACCGGCCACTTCGTCACCGCGCAGCCCGCGGCTCCCTTCATCCGCGGGTCGATCTCCGCGAAGAAGATTGCGAAAGGCCAGCCGGTGACGCTCTCGTGGACCGTAGAAGGAGCCGACACGGTGGCGATCGACAACGGCATCGGGTCCGTCGTCTCCTCCGGCAGCCTCACGCGATATCCCCAGCAGACCACCACTTACGGCATCACCGCCACCGGATCCGGCAACACGAACGTTCGTAGCTTTACGGTGACAGTTACCAACGGCGGTCTGCTCGCCAGCACCTTCGACACCCTCCAAGGCGAAACCCTGCTGTTTCCGATCACCAACCTGCTTGCACAGACGCCCACCACGTCGTTCATGCAGAGCGAACCGGTGGATTATCCGACGCGTGACTCCTGGGTCGAGACACTCCCGGGCATCACGGATTGGGACAACTTCACTTCTCTGTGGCAGGGCGTGTTCAATCCGTCGGTCGATGGAATCGGCGACTACACATTCGGAGTCTACAGCGGGACCGGCTGCGTCATTTACATCGACCGCAACGCCGATGGTGATTTCGCCGACGCAGGGGAGAAGATCGTGGAGAGACGAGGGTTCAGCTGGGGCGGCTCCACCACCGCCACGGTCAATCTCGACAATCCCAACGGCCACCGCATCGCGATCGCGTTCACCGACGACGATCAGGGCGGACCCAAGACGTTCAGCGCACGGTTCAAGAAGGGGGCTGCGGTGCCCTATGGTTCACTCGACATCATCAGCGGCGACATGGCGCACTTCGTGCCCACCTTGGTCACTCCGCCTCCGCCGCCAACGGATCCCGTCATCACGGTCACCGGATCGATCTCCGCGTTTTCCGCGACCTATGGTTCCGCCTCACCGGTCTCCGCGGTCTCGATCTCCGCGGTGAACCTGGTGGAAGGTCTCGCCGTCTCGGCTCCGTCCGGATTCCAAGTCTCGACCGCCGCCGACTCCGGCTTTGCCGCCGGTATCAACGTGGGTGCCGCCGGAGCCTTGTCTCCGACGTTCGTCCATGTCCGCATGGACCCGGCCAACCCAGCCGGTGCGTACTCGGGGAGCGTCACGATCACCAGCAGCGGTGCGGTTAGCCGGACCATCGTGGTCTCGGGAACAGTCGCACCCAGAAGCCTGACGGTGATCGCGGACCCGATCTCCAAAATCTACGGAGGGGCCGATCCGGTGCTCACCTACAGCAGCAGCGGGCTGGTCGGCTCGGATGCATTGTCCGGAGGTCTCACGCGTCAATCTGGAGAAGATGTCGGAACCTACGCCATCAGCCTCGGCACCCTTGCCAACGCGAACTACTCGATCAGCTTCACTGGTTCGGATCTGTCGATCGCGCCGAAAGCACTGGGTGCTGCCGACATCACTTTCACGCGAAATGGCAACAGCTACACTGCCTCTGCTGATGGTGTCGGCGGATTCACCTACAGCTACTCGGGACGCAACGGCACGAGCTATGGGCCGAGTGCCGATGCGCCGTCGGCCGATGGTGATTACTCGGTGACGGCGACGGTGAACGATTCCAACTACAGCGGATCGAAGAGCGAAGACTTCAGCGTTGGAGCTGATGAGCCACACCCGGCGTTCAGCGTGACGAGCATCGCGATGGCGGGCACGGTCTGCACGATGGTGTGGGAGTCGCAGTCGGGCGCAACTTACATCGTCGAGGCCACGGACAATCCGGCCGACCCGCAATCGTGGGCTCCGCTGGGAGATGCCGTGTCGTCGCAGGGTGCCGCCACAACGCTTTCGGTGGACCTCGCCCAGACTTCTCATGCGGGATCGGCCAGACTCTTCATGCGCGTCCGGACCCAGAGCGCGGATTGATTTCAGCGCGGCAACTCTGATGCTTTCGTAGAGCATACAGTCCCTGTCGCCTGCTTGTCGGGCGGCAGGGATTTGTTGCGTGGGTGGAAAACGGATTCCCGAGGAGGCGTTCAAGCCGAAAACCGGTCGTCCCCCGGTGTTGCACCGGCGGTGAGGCGGGCGCGGCCGTTGGCGGCGAGATGGTTGAGGCAGGCGTGCACATCGGACGGGTCCGCGCCGAGTGCATCGGCGATCGCGGAAGCGCCGAGCGGCGTTGGGCCGAGCGCGGAGCGGGTCCGCGCCAGCAATGTGAGGAACTCGGCGGCGGCCTTCTTGCCTGCTTCCACGCCGGGCTGGTGATAGGCGTTGATGCGGACCAGTGAGGCGTGGAAGGAGACCGCGCGTTCGAACAAGGCGATGATTGCGCCGAGGTGGAATGCGGACACCTCGGGGATCGACACAAGCAGCGAGCGTCTGCCTGATTCGTGCAGCGCCTTGCGCGTGCCGCGCAGGAACCCCTGGAGATAATCGCCCGAGGTGACGCCGGACTCGACTTCGATCTCCGCTGCGGCGCATGCCCGGCGAACTTCGATGAAGCAGGCGAAGAAGTTGTCGACCCCGTCGCGCAACTGCTGGATGTAGGCGTGTTGGTCGGTGGACCCCTTGTTGCCGTACACGGTGAGCCCTTGGTGAACGACCTTGCCGTCGAGATCGAGGCGTTTGCCCAGAGACTCCATCACGAGTTGTTGGAGGTATCTGGGGAACAGGGCCAGTGAGTCTTTGTACGGCAGCACGACCATGTCTTTCGCGCCCCTGCCGTTGGTCGCATGGAGCCAGGCAAGGGCCATCGTCATCGCCGGATTCTCCAGTGCGGATTCGCGCCGGGTCTCGACATCCATTGCCGCGGCACCTGCGAGCAGCGCGTCGATGTCGATGCCCTGCAGCGCGGCGGGCACGAGCCCGACGGTCGACATCACCGAGGTGCGTCCGCCGATCCAGTCTTCCATCGGAAACCGTGCGATGAAGTGGTGTTCGAGCGCGTAATGGTCGAGCTGTGACCCGTTGCCGGTGATGGCCACGGCGTGCGCGCCGAAGTCGAGGCCCTCCGCTTCCCAAGCGGCCTTGGCCACCAGCATGCCGTTGCGGGTTTCGGGCGTGCCGCCGGATTTGGAAATGACCAGCACGAGTGTGCGGTCGAGTCCATGGCACCGCAGTCCGGCGATCACCGCGTTCATGCCGTCGGGATCGGTGTTGTCGAAAAACGCCAGTGGCATCTGCGCCTCGCGGCCGAGCGCGCCGGCAAGCAGTTGCGGACCCAGTGCGGAGCCACCGATGCCGATGAGCAGGATCCGCTCGAAGCCGGATCCGCCGGGTGCGCGGATGCGGCCGTTGTGAACGTGGGCCGCGAATTCCCGCAGCGAGGCGAGCGGGTGAAGGATCGCCTCGCGCAGTTGCGGATCGGGTGCGAGCTGTGGTGCGCGCAGCCAGTAGTGGCCGACCCTGCGTTGTTCGTCAGGGTTGGCGATCGCGCCGGCTTCCAGTGTCCGCATCTCGGCGAATGCATGGGCGACACGCGGGCCCATCGAGGTGATGAACTCTTCGTCCATGCCCATCAGCGAGGCATCGAGATCGATCCCGAGTCCGGGCAGGCGTACGTACGGATGCGGTGAGAATGGCCGGTTCATGCGGGGCCAAGCAAAACCGATGGACGGCCGGGTGGCAAGAATGCCTCGCCCGAAGGACTGATGCGGATGATCCGCTGCCGGATCACGCGGCAAGTCAGGCCTTGGCTGCGGCCGTGCGCGCCTTGCGGATCATGCTTTGCACGGTCTCGGAAGGTTTCGCACCCACGGCCAGCCACTTGTCGGCGAGCGCCAGATCAATCGAAAAATTGTCGCTCTCCTTGAGCGGATCGTAGCTGCCCAATTGCTCGATGTATCGGCCGTCGCGGCGCTTGCGGCTGTCGATGGCGACGATCTTGTAATACGGGCGGTCCTTGGTGCCCTTGCGGGTGAGGCGGAGTGAGACGGACATGGCTTCTTGACTGGCGGGGGCGAAACGTGGGGGATCCCGCAGTCCTTGCCAAGGGAAAAGTGCCCGAATGCCCGGATTTTCCAGACGTTTTGCGGGTTGCCTCAGCGATGGCCCGTCAGCCGTCCATGGTCATCCGTTGTTTTTGGTCATCGCCAGCGCAAGGAATAGCGGAAATTCGGCGGCGGCCCGGCGTTCCGCGCGGCCGTGCGGGCCATGGGACGTCGGCTTGCGGTGGCTGAGCAGCTCCTCGCAGCCGGTGATCCGCAGGCCGGCCCCGGCGATCGCGCGGATCAGGTCGGCGAGCGGCCGATGGTGGAACACCGTGGTCGGGCTGTGCGCCTTGCCGGGGTGGGTGGTCACCTCGATGTCCTGCGGAGTGGCATAGGCATCGATCCTGCGGAACTGCAGGTGATGATCGGCGTCCCAGCCCCAGTGGCTGCGTTTGGGAATGCGGAAGCACGGGTGCATGAGTACGATGACCGCGCGTCCGCCGACGCGCAGCGAGCGGGCGAGGTTGGAAAAGAGCGCGTCGATGTCGGCCACATCATGAACCGCCATCAAGCAGGCGGCCGCGTCAGATGAACCATCGGCCCAAGAGGCGGGTTCGCAAACGTCGGCAACGTGAAACCGTGCGATGCTCGTACCGGCGTGACGTTGTCTGGCGGCGCGGACCAGTTGCGCGCTGGCGTCGATGCCGGTGTAGCGTGCGATGCCCGCCTCGACGAGCGGCCGGACCAACACTCCTTGGCCGCAGCAGAGGTCGATGACGGATTCGCCTGGCTGTGCTGCGAGCAGGCGCAGGGCGGCGGGGAGGATGACGTGCCGATGGTAGTCCGATCCGGATTCGCCGACGAGTTTGTCGTACCAGGCCGCGACAGCGTCCCAGCCGGTGGAGGTGCCCGCCGGTTGTGGGCGCGCCGGTGGTTTCGGCCCGTGGGGCGCGCGGGGTCGGCCGTCCTTGCGGCGCTGCTCGTTGCGGCTCATTGACCCGCCTGCTGTTCCAGTTCCTTCGTTCTGGCTTCGAAGAAGTCCCTGGCTCTGAGGGCTTCGTCGAGTTGGCGCTTCAAGGTTTCGACATCGGCCGCCTCGGCGTCGCCGCGCGCGGCGAGTTCGCGGCGCAAGCGGTCGACTTCACCGGAGAGCGCGTCGCGCTGGGTGCGCAACGATTCGGTTTCCTGCTGGAGGGTGTCGGAGCGGGAGGTGGCGCTGAGTGCTTTTGCCAGTTCGGAGCGCAGGCGATCGAGTTCAAGCAACAGCGACTTGCGCGTTTGTTCGCCGCGCAAGAGTTCCTCGTTCTTCGAGGACAGCACGGCCTCCTTCTCCATCAGTGAGTTGCGGAATGTGGTGGCAAGTGCAACCATCGTGTCGGCATCGCGCCGCATGCGCTGGGCGACCTGGTCCACCGGTTCGGCAGTGCCTTCCATCGGTCGTAGTCCCATCGACGCGCGGCGCGCGTTGATCTCCGCCTCGGCCGCACCGATTTCCGCCTTGAGCGCGCGGATTTCATCCTCACCGGGTGCGCCGCCCTGTCGGCCACGCAGCATCATCGTCACCAGCACCGCCAGCAAGCCGACCGCCAGCAAGGTCAACCACATCGATGATGGATTCTGGCGGGCGGTTGGTTCGGACGGCGCAGCGGCTGAACCATGATCATCGGGCTTCCCCTCGTCGGATGCGCTCATGTGCCGATCCTGCGCGCCGGGTGGCGGTACTGTCAATGCGCGTGAGGATGGGGCAGGGAGCTCCAGCACGGATGTCGGCAGCTACAGCGGTGATCCGTGGAAGAGGGTTGAACCGCCAAGACGCCAACTGCGCCAAGAGGGAGATGGATGATCATGAGATGTGCGGGATGGGATGACGGGTGGCAGCTCGGACTTGAAGCGGTAGGTGAGCGTGGCACCACGCGGGCCGATGTCGCTGTTCGGTTCGCCGAGCCAAGGATTCAGACGCGCCCGGATCAGGTCGAGTGTGCTGGTAGCTCGCGAAAGCGGAGAAAGGCCGTCTCCGGGGCATTGCCCTTGCCCCTGCGTGAAGCGGCGGCACCTCCTGACGTGAAGGCGGTCTTCCTGGACATCGACTCGCCCGGAGTGCCCGAACCGGCCGCGTCAGCCGTCCTCGAGCAGGCTGAGGAACTGGGACGGATGGGTGAAGAGGTGCTCGGGTTTTTCCGCTGCGAGCGATTCGAGGGAATTGAATCCCCAGGTGACCGCGGCCATCGGGATGCCCGCTTTGCGCGCCGCCTTGAGGTCGCGGAGTTCGTCGCCGATGAACAGGATTTCCTCCGGGCGCAGCGAGAAGGTCTTGCGGATCGCGCGCAGGTGCTTGGCCTTGCCGGTGAGTTTCGAGGTCGAGGAGATGAAATCGAAGTGCTCGCGCAGATCGTTGGCGCGGAGGAACAGATCGACGTTGGCGGCGCTGTTGGAAGTGAGGATGCCGAAACGTTCGACGTGCGGGCGCAGTCGATCGATCGCCTCGTGCATGCCGTCGATGGCACCGATGGCGCTGATGCGCTCGCGCAACAGCGAGGTGCCGCGGCTGATCAGCGCGGGGACGCGTCGTTTGGGAATGCCGAGGTGGTCGAGCAGTTGCCGCAGCGACAGGTGGCGCAACTGCGGCAACTCAGCCTCCTCGATCGGGCGCAACCCGTAATCCGGCGCGATCCCGTTGTAGATCCGCCGCGTTTCGCCGAGCGTGTCGGCGATCGTTCCGTCGAAATCGAAGACCAGCGAGCGATACTTCATGGTGACGGGTTATGCTCGCACAAGCCGTCGTCGCTGGCGAGCTTCAGATTCGGATCAATATCTTCGTCGAGCGGCGAATGTCGTCCCTCGTGGTGTCGGAGCAGCGCGGCAAATCCGATCATCGCCGCGTTGTCGGTGCACCAGCGCGGATCGGCCGCGGTGAATGCCAGACCGGCGTCGCTGCAGGCCGTTGCCAGTGCCGAGCGCAGCGGCCGGTTGAGGCTCACGCCGCCGGACACCGCGACGCGGGTGTGCCCGGTCGCTGCCGCAGCGCGCAAGGTCTTGCCGACGAGGATTTCGATCACGGCTTGTTGAAACGAGGCGGCGATGTCGGCGACCGGTGGCGGACCCGTGAGATCGCGCAGCGTGTAGAGCACCGCGGTTTTTAATCCGGAAAACGAGAAGTCGAAATGGTCGGTGGCGAGCATCGAGCGTGGGAATGCGAAGGCCGCGGGGTCGCCGTCGCGCGCCGCTTGTTCAATCTCGGGCCCGCCGGGGTAGGGCAGGCCGAGCATTTTGCCGACCTTGTCGAACGCCTCGCCCGCCGCGTCGTCGCGGGTGCCGCCGAGCCTGCGGTAGCGACCCGCGCCCGCGACGTCGATGAGCAGCGTGTGACCACCCGAAACGATCAGCGCGAGATGGGGTGGGACTTCGCTGATGTCGATGAACGGCGAAAGCAAGTGGCCTTCGAGGTGGTTGACTCCGATGAACGGCCGGTCGAGCGCGCAGGCCATGCCTTTGGCCGCGCTGGTGCCGACGAGCAGAGACGAGGCGAGACCAGGTCCGCTGGTCGCCGCGAACGCGTCGATCTCGCCGATCGCGGTGCCCGCTTGGTCCAGCGCGCGGCGGATCAAGCTGTCGAGGCGCAGCGAGTGATCGCGCGAGGCGACCTCGGGCACCACGCCGCCGTGCTCGCGGTGCAGGGCGATTTGCGAGGAGATCTCCGATGCGAGGATTTCAGCGCGATGGCCCGTCAGGCCGCGTATCACCGCCACCGCGGTTTCATCGCAAGACGTCTCGATGGCGAGGAGAGTGGCCACGGCAGGATCCCTAAGCGGCGATGCCGGTCGTGCCGATGCAAAAATCGTGAAATGCGGAGGCGGAAAGTCCTGCCCACCATTCACTCACGCGTCGTCGCGCTCGAGCAACACCTCGTTGCCGAGCACGACAAGGTCGACACTGCCGCGCAGGGTCCGGCCGAGGAACGGCGTGTTGGCCGACCTCGACCGCATGAATCCGCGATCGAAAGTGGTGTCGCGCGACGGATCGAACAGCAGGAAATCCGCCGGTTCGCCCTCGGCGACGCGTGCGGGCGCGAGGCACATCAGCCGACGCGGTTCCGCGCTGTAGCGTTTCACCAGCAGGTCCCAGCCGAACACCTGCTTCGAGACGAACGCGTCATGAAGCGAGACCAGCGCGGTTTCGAGGCCGGTGACCCCGTTGGGCGCGCTGGCGAAGTCGAGCGACTTCTCAAACGCGGTGTGCGGCGCGTGGTCGGTGGCGATCAGATCGATGGTGCCGTCGATGAGTCCCTCGATGAGCGCCTCGTTGTCCGAGCGGGTGCGCAGCGGCGGGTTCATCTTGTAGGCCGTGTCGAAGTCGCCGATGTTGTCCTCGGTGAAGAGCAAATGGTGCGGCGCGGCTTCGGCGGTCACCCTCACGTCGCCGCGTTGTTTCCACCAGCGCAGCGTCTCGACGCCCATGCGGGTCGAGACATGCTGGATGTGGAGGTGCGCTCCCGCCGCGCGGGCGAGGCGGATGTCGCGGTCGATGATGATTTCCTCCGCGCAAGCGGGTGTGCCGCGGATGCCGAGCCGGTAGCTGGTGGGGCCGTCGTTGAGCGCACGCGGTCCCGCCAGCGACGGTTCCTCGCAATGGCTGGCGAAGAACATGCCGAACTCGCCGGCATACTGCATCGCGTGGAGCAAGAGCGCGGCGTCGGCCGTCGTGTCGCCGTCGTCGGTGAGCATCCGCACGCCGAGCGCGCGCATGCCGTCGATCGCGGCCAGCTCGCGTCCCTCGCGGCCCTTGGTGACGCAACCTGCGGTGAGGACGCGGACCGGAGACGCGCGGCGCGCGCTTTCGAGGACCTGGGCGACGATCTGCGGGCTGTCGATCGCCGGGCGCGTGTTGGGCATCATCACCACGCCGGTGACGCCGCCGTTGATGGCCGCGGCGCATCCGCTAGCGATGCATTCCTTGTTTTCGAATCCGGGTTCGCGGAAGTGCACATGCGCGTCGAACATGCCCGGCATTGCGATCCGTCCGCGCGCGTCGATCGTGCGCGCGCCCTCCGGCGCTTCGAGCCCTGTGCCGATCCGCGTGATCCTGCCGTCCTCGACGAGCAAATCGGCCTCGGTCAGGGCGGGGGAGTCCTCCGAGGCGATCCGTGCGTGGGTGATCAGGAGTTTCATCGGAGGCAGCGCCACGATTGCGGCCCTCACCGCGGCGATCAAGTCGATTGTCCGCCGATTCGGATTGCCGCACCCCCGCTTTGTGTGGGATCGCTTGGTGATGCCTGCCAAACCGATCATTCCCGCCGGATTTCCCATTGGCAGGCTCGGCAACCAGCACATCGCATCGGTGCTCCGCCCGGAATTGAAATGCGTGCCGCTGCCCGGACGGGCGATCCGTCAGCTCGATTCGTTCACCAATGCCAGGACCTTCTCGCGGCGGATCCGCTCGCAACCGAAACGCTTCATCGGTGTGGCCGAGGGCGATTCGTGGCTCGATTACCTGCCCGCTTATTTCGATCTCGATTTCTGCAATGGCGATCTGCTCGGTGAACTCAACCATCATCCCGACCTCCATGTCTTCTAGCTCGCGCGCGCCGGCGACACGCTCGAGGACATCGCCTACGGTCCGCGCGGCAGCGGAGAAAACCTCAAATTGCTGGTCGATGCGATCCGCCGCTTCGACGCTCGCTTTATCCTGCTCTCGGCTGGTGGCAACGACATTGCCGGACCGGAGCTTGAGCGGCTGCTTCATCCGTTGCACGAGGCGCCCGATCCGAAGATGCCGGTGATCGAGGCCATGGAAGACTGGATGCTCGGCAGGCAGTTCGCCGACCGATTTCATCACATCCTCGACGCGGTGAGGCGCGCTTCATCCGAGGTGGTCGTGTTCATCCATGGCTACGACTATCCCGTGCCCGACGGACGCGGCGTGCTTCAACTGCCGTTCGGCTTCCGCTTCGCCGGTCCCTGGCTCAAGCCTGCGTTCGACAACAAAGGGATCCCCGACACCGATACCCGCCAACGCGTGGTCCGCCGGCTCATCGACCGCCTCAACACGACGCTCGCCGGGATCGCGCGCGACCGCAGCGACGGGCGGGTCCATCATATCGATTTGCGAGGCACGCTGACTGCGAAACGCCCGGGCCACCGCCGCGACTGGGCCGACGAACTGCACCCGACCGGGCGCGGCTGGAGCCGGATTGCCGGGAAGATGGCCGAAGTCATCGTCTCGCTGATGAACCAACGGGGGAGTTTGCCGCCATGAAACTTGTATCCTGAATTGTATATCGATTCGGATTGACTATGGAGCAGGTCATGGCAGGGTCGTCGGTAAGGAGCGTATGTATCCGGATATTGTTGATGGCTGGAAACCATCTCTTTTCGATAGAAAAACAGAAAACCCACCGATCTACTCGTTTCGATCATGAAAAAAAACCGCCGCCATGTCCGCCGCCTCGCGCTGATGAGTGCCGTCTCCGTCGTTCCCGCCGCCGTGCATGCGGACGACATCATCGACCGGATTGAGGCCGATCTCAATGACGCCCGTTTCGAGACCGGCACCAGTGCCCAGATCGTGTCGGGTCCCACCGCCAACGGCGGAGGCGTGTTCATCGGTCGCCAATACTACGGAAACGGCCTCGGCCATTACGTCGTGCCGTTCGCGCTGCCGGACTACGGTCCCGGAACCTTCTCGCAGGTCAGCGTTTCCTTCCGTGCGGAAGGCGAGGATTTCTACTCGGAGAATCCCGCCGATCCCGACGGCCCGCCGATCTACAACGGATCGTCGAAGGTCAGCATCAGTGCCAATCTCTTCGCCATCCCCGGCGCGCGCAACAGCAGCGTGACGATCGAAAGCGACGTCAACGACGGCACCAACAACCACATGTCGCGTGGCACCTTGGTCCAATCGAATTTCTTCGAGGCCAATGTGACGTCCACCAACACCTTCACCACCAGCGATCCGGGTTCCGCCGCCGCGCTTTCGCAGTGGCTCAACGACGCGTACCTCTACGGCGAAAATGCCTATCGCTATGTGTTCCTGCGCATCAGTCCGACCGTGCTCTCGCCCAATAACCTCGGAGCTAACAATGATCCGGACGAAGGCTTTGCGATCACCGCGGCGAATTACTGGAACAAGAGTTTCACGCCTTACCTCAGCTACACGTTCACACCCGCCGACTTCCGCGCGCCCTACGTCAACCAATTCGCGGCGTCCCCGGCGGTGATCCTCGACGGCGGCAGCTCGACGCTGAGCTGGGATGTCTCGGGCGACGGCGTCACCATCACCATCGACGACGGGCCGGGCGGCATCGCCCCGGTCACCGCGACGGGCAACAGCGGCTCGCTCGCCGTGACGCCGTCCGCCACCACCACCTACACGCTCAGCGCGGTCAACAGCTTCGGCGACCAGGTGCGGACCGCAGTCGTCACGGTGCGGCTGCCCGAGACGCTTCGCCTCAATGCGCTGACCCAGGATGCGTCGTTCGGCACCAGCACCACCACCGGCGCGGTGATTGGCGGACCCGACGAGGTCGACGACGCCTGGCCGCTCATCCACGTGGGCGAGAAGTACTACGGCGACGGCAACCGTCACTACGTCGTGCCGTTCCGCCTTCCTGAAAACCTCGGCACCGGCGGATTCAGCAATGTCCGCGTATTCATGCGCCCGACGAGCGGTGAGCCAAGCTCCAGCTCCGGCCCGGCGAATTTCAACGTCAACCTGTTCGCGCTTCCCGACGCCCGCGACTCGGCCAACACGCTGCGCACCGACGTCGGCGACGGCATCGACGACTTCTTCACCCGCGGCACGCTGATCAAGGAGGACTGGTGGACCCCGTCCACGCCGCTCGGTCTGATGGCCAACACCGGCGCATCAGGTGACGCGATGGACCGGCTGTCCGACTGGCTCACCGAGGCCTATGGAAATGGCGAGAACGCCGGCAAGTATGTCTTCCTCCGCCTGAGCCCCGACGTGCTCAACGTGTCCGGCTACCGCGGCTACCGCGTCAGCACCGCCAACAATCCGACTTCGACGAACCGACCCTACATCACCGCCGTCTTCGATCCGTCGATCGTCGGTCCGCCCGCGATCGCGTTCAGTGCAAATCCCACGGCGGTCAACAGCGGCGAGTACTCCACCTTGAGCTGGACGATCTCCGGTGCCGACAGCGCGAGCATCACGCCCGACATCGGGTCGGTGAATCCCGCGTCCGGCGCGGTCACGATTTCCAACATCACCAGCACGCGGACCTACACGCTCACTGCCACCGGTCCCGCTGGCACACGCAGCAAGACCGTCTCGATCGGCATCATCGGCCAGGGACCTTACCGCTACTACCGCTTCGTGCCTGTCGCCAACCGCGGCTATTCCAACGGTGGTGAGGAAAGAAACGTCCAGCTTACCGAATTCCAGATGGTCGACATCAATGGGGTCTGGATCTCCGGCGCGGTTGCCAGTTCGCCCGAGGGCAACTGGATGAACAACGAGGAACCGGCGAAGGGGAGTGACGGCAGCACCGAGACGAAGTGGAATGCCTCGCGTAACTTCGAAGGACCGCTCCCGACCTTGGTGCTCGATCACGGGACTCCGACCGTGGTGTACGGCTATCGTTGGGCGACCGGCAATGACGCGCCGCAGCGCGATCCGGTGAGCTGGCGAGTCGAGGGAAGCAACAACCTCACCGACTGGGACCTGCTTGACGAACGCAGCAACCATCCGGTGACGCTCTCGCGCAGCACATACCTCGACCGGTTCCTCATCGCTCCGTTCGACGGCTCGCCCCAAGCGAGCCTCAAGGTCGGCCCCGCCAGCGTCACGCCGGGCGAGCCGGTCACACTGAGCTGGGAGGTCGTCGGTAATGCCACCGCAATCAGCATCACCCCGGGATTCCCGACGCTTTCGTCCACCGGCATCCGCACGGTCTATCCGACCGAGGACACGACCTACACGCTGACCGCGACGAATGCCAACGGCAGCTCGACCTCGTCCTCGAGTGTCACCGTCGCCACCAGTGGCATGCTCGGCGCGACCTATCAGACGTTCCACAACAACGACTTGCAGCAGTCGGTCAAGCCGATCGCCAACCTGTTCGCGATCGAGCCCGACGGATTGTTCAACGAGCGCGGACCGATCCGCTACGGCAGCGGCGAGGGTGCCGACGGCATCTTCAACGCCGCGTTTCCGTCGATCACGCGCAACGACCGCTTCATCGTGCTCTGGCGCGGCTGGCTCAACACCGCGCAGATCGGGCTGGGCGACTACACGTTCGGCCTTGGCAGTGACGACGGCAGCGTGCTCTATCTCGACCTCAACGAGGACGGCGATTTCGCCGATGCGGGTGAATTGGTCGTCGACAACACGTCGTGGATCAACAACCGCACCGCGACCGTCAACATCAGCCGCGAAGCGGTGCAGTTCGCCATCGCCTACTACGACGACGGCGACAGGGAACTCATGCAGGCGCGCTATGCCAAGGGCGCAAGCCGCCCTTATCAGGATCTTGCCGACTTCAGCGGCACCAATGTCAACATCACCCCATACAAGCCGCTCACCGGCCTGCCGATCATCAATTCCTTCACCGCGACTCCGGATTCCACTACCGCCGGATCATCCGTCACGCTCGCATGGTCGGTGCTCAATGTCGACGGCGTCAGCATCGACAACGGTGTCGGCACGATCGCGGCACCGACGACCAGCACCACGGTCACTCCGTCGGCCAACACGACTTACACGCTTACCGTGTCCAACGAACTCGGCACCCGCACCGCTAGCGTGAGCGTCGCGGTGATCGTTCCGGCCGATCCGCTGGTCTACACCTTTGACGACAGGACACTTCAGGGCTGGACCGACCTCACCGTGCCCAACACCAACAATGGTCCGCGTTACTGGACCGCCGCGGACAGTGCGCCCAGCGGCATTTGGAACCAGGGCGGCAAGCAGTCCGGTGCCGGTGCGGTCGAACTCGCGCGGAAGAGCAGCACCTCCGAGGACGATCCGCATCCGCGTCTCCTGTTGCGCTCGCCGGAATTTTCGCTCAACGGCAGCGGTGACCTCACCGTCTGGCTCAATGGCGGCACCGGGTCCGGATCCGTCATCGGCCTCACCGATGCGACCTTGCCCGCGAATTCTTCCAACCCCGGGTTCATGGGCATCGCGCTGCGCGGCGTGACCACCGGCACCTACCTCCTCGAGGCACGCAAAGCCAGTGAGGGCGGCTGGCAGAAGGTCACCATCGCCGCCAGCCAGTTGGCGGGGCTTCCGCAGGACCACCCGTATACGCTCGACCTGATCGACATCGGTCACGGCGGATGGGGATGGGTGACGATGGACAGCGTCAGCATCCCGGGCACCACCGACATTCCGGGCATCCCGCGGATCAAATCGTTCACCGCCTCGGCGTTGAATGTGCTCTACGGTGAGGCGCTCGTCCTCTCATGGGACGTCGAGGAGGCCCAAAGCGTATCGATCAGCGATGGCGGGGGAACCGGACTGCCCGTCACCGGCACGGTCATCGTCAGCCCCTACCAGACCACCACCTACACCCTCACCGCCGCCGGAGCAGCGGCCAATCGCACCGCCACGGTCACGGTGAATGTCCAGACACGGGTGACGAATGTCGCGTCGATCGGCAATCACAGTTTTGAAATTGACCGCAACCCGTCTGCCAACGGCGCGTTCGGCAGCGGTGACCTCACGGATTTGGCGAAAACCACACCCACTGGTTGGCAGGTGATCGCCACGGACAACACGCAGCAGACCGTCAATACCAACGAGATCGCCTTCGGCTACCTGAACATCGTCCCATCGGATCCCGCTGTCGGCACCACTCCGGTGCCGCAGGCAATCAATCTGTGGGCCGGCTCGGCGATCGGCCAGATCAGCAACATCGCCTGGTCGAGCCTCAAAGTTGGGGATATCATCCGTCTGGTCGTCGCCACTGGCGACCGCAACGTCAATGCGCCGTCGGGTGCTCCGTACTATGCGGACGATTCGTTCTTCGGCCTCACCAACGGCCTCGCCGGCCACGGTGGCGCGCCGACCTCCGCCAACTACTACACGTCGTGGATCACCAACGTCGTGGTGAAAAGCCCGCAGGTGGGCACGCCGCCGACCGGCTTCAAGGGCGGCACGATGGGCGATCTCACGCTCACGCACACGGTGACTTCCGCCGACCTCGCCCGCAGCGGCAACATCGGCGTGTTCATCGCCTCGATCGGCGATCGCGCGAATACCTCGACCGGCCTCACTGCCCAGGCCCAGAGCTTCTGGGACAACGTGCGCCTTTCGGTGGAGACCGACCTCATCGGATCCAGTCCGACGGTGGCTTCATTCACCGCCACGCCCTCGACGATCGCCTCCGGCATGAGCAGCACGCTTTCCTGGAATGTGATCAACGCGACTTCTGTGAGCATCGAGGGCGTCGGCACCGGGCTGCCGCTGCTGGGAACCGCCACGGTCACGCCGACCGCGACCACCAATTACGCGCTCACCGCCGAGAACAACAACGGCACCACCACCGCCAGCGCGACCGTCACGATCAACAACAACGTGCTCATGGGCCGCACCTTTAACACGATTGATGAAAGCAGTTACCTCAGCCCGATCGCCAATCTGATCAACCTGATTCCCTCGGCAAGCGGGAGCTTCACCCAGCTCGGCGCGATCCGTTACGACGAGGATCCTTCCACCACCTTCCCGTCGCTCACGACCCTCAACGGACTCACCGATGGCGACAGCTTCACCGTGCTGTGGACCGGCTGGTTCGACGTGCGTGTCGAGGGCAAGGGGTACTACACGTTCGGAGCGAAATGCGACGACCGCTGTGTCATCTATCTCGATCTCAACGAGGACGGCGACTTCGCCGATGCGGGTGAGCGCGTCGTCAATGCCGGGCTGCTCGAAGAAACCACCGGCACCGTGAACTTGCTGATGGACTATCTGCGCTTTGCGATCGCCTTCCAGGAGGTTGGCGGCGGCCAGTTTGTCGATGCCCGCTATGGCAAGGGGCAGAGCCTCCAGTGGTCGGCCCTCGGCCCGATCACCGGATCGAGTGGCGTGTTCGTCGGTGCTTCGCCGGGTGTGGAGCCGCCGATCATCACCTTCACCGCAAGTCCGACCGCGATCACCAGCGGCGGCGCGTCCACGTTGTCGTGGACGGTGGACAACGCCACCTCGGTGAGCATCAGTGGTCTGAGCGGCCCCTTCGGTCTCAGCGGTACACGTGTCGTTTCGCCGACCGCGAGCACCACCTACACGCTCACCGCCACTGGTGCCGGCGGTACCCGCACCGCCAGTGCCACGGTCGATCTCTTCGCCTCGGGATCATTCCGCTATTACCGCTTCGTGCCCCTTGCGCTGCGCGATTCCAACGCCGGCATGGTGCAGATCTCCGAGTTCCAGATGTTGAACAACGGAGTGCGCATCAGCGGTGCGACCGCATCCAACCCCGGCGGAAATTTCCCCGGCAGTGAAAGCCCGGCCCAAGCCAACGACAACGATGTCTCGACCAAGTGGCTCGATTTCAACATCCAACCGCTCGTGCTCGACTTCGGCACTGCGGTGAATGCCAACGGCTACCGCTGGGCGACTGCAAACGACTCGGACGGCCGCGATCCGGTTTCGTGGCGCGTCGAAGGCAGCACCAACGGCACCAGCTGGGCGGTGCTCGATCAGAAGATGAACCAGACGGTCACTTCGAGTCGCAGCACGTACCTGACCAACATCGCACTGGGTGGTGGCGGCGGATCTGCCGCGCCGACCGTCGCCTTCAGCGCATCGCCGACCACGATCAGCCCGGGTCAGAGTGCGACGCTGGCCTGGAGCGTGGCGAACGCGAGCACACTGAGCATCAGCCCGAGCCTCGGCGTGACGATCGGTGCCGAGGGTAGCGCCACGGTCACACCGTCGCAAAGCACCACCTACACGCTCACCGCAACCAACGCCACGGGCACCACGACCAAGGAGGTCACCGTGGTGGTAAACCTGCCCTCGACCGGCACGACTGTGTCATTCGACTTCGACGACGGCACGTTCCAGGGCTGGAGCTACGCGCCGAAAGGCAACACCGGCACCAGCGGCTTCCTCACCACGCGCGGCACGGGAGACACGCATGCCGGCAATGGTGCCGTGCGATCGACGTATCACGACGCTTCGCACCCGACGATGATCCTGCGCTCGCCGCAGTTCAAACTCAACGCCGCGGGCGACCTCACCATTTGGCTCGCCGGCGGCGGGCACACCAGCTCGCTCAACGGCACCTTCGTTGCCGATCTCCCGGCCAACAGCTCGGAGCCCGGATTCCAGGGGGTCGCGTTGCGCAACACCAACACCGGCAAATACGTGCTCTCCGGCCAGAAGACCAGCGACGGCAACGACTACCAGCAGATCACCTTCACCAAGGCGCAACTCGACGCACTGAGCCGCACCGCATTCTTCACGCTCGACATCATCGATCAGGCGCACGGCGGCTGGGGCTGGCTTGCGGCCGACACCGTGACGATCCCCGGCACGTTCGGCGCGCGCATCACCGCGTTCACCGCGAGTCCGGATGTGGTGCTCTCGGGCGGATCGAGCACGCTTGCATGGAACGTCACTGAAGCCACCTCCGTGAGCATCGACAACGGCATCGGTACCGTCACCGCCAGCGGCACGCGCGGCGTCAATCCGACCGCCACCACCACCTACACGCTGAGCGCCACCGGCACCACCGGCACGATCACCCAGTCGGTCACGGTCACCATCGCGGCCGGCGGACTCAACGGAAAAACCTTCGACACGCTCAGCGGATCGGGTCAGCTCGACCCGATCGCCAACCTGATCAACGCCACGCCGAGCGGCACCTTCGTCCAGACCGGCGCGATCTCGTATCCCAATGGCATGATGCCCGCATTGCCGGGGATCACCGACGGCAGCGACTTCTCCATCCTGTGGACCGGATGGTTCGATGTGAACGTCGACGGCCCGGGCAGCTACACGTTCGGTGTCGGCTCGGACGACGGCAGCGTGATCTACCTCGACCTCAACGACGACGGCGACTTCGCCGATGCCGGGGAGAAGATCGTCAGCACCGGTGGCGGAGGCAATGCCACCAGCGGATCGACAGGCACGGTGAATCTTCAAATGGACGCGGTGCGCATCGCCATCGGATTTTATGAGGGAGGTGGCGAAGACATCATGTACGCCAAGTTCAAGAAAGGAAGTGGACTGGCCTACACTTCGCTGGATCCGGTCAGCGGCCTCACCGGCCACTTCACGCCGACCCAGCCGGTCAGCGACGCGCCGGTGATCAACAGCTTCAGCGCGAGCGCCGGTTACATCGAGGCCGGCGACGACACGACACTGTCCTGGAACGTCTCGAACGCATCTTCGGTCTCGATCGACAACGGCGTCGGCACCGTCTCCGCCAGCGGATCGGCCACGGTCAGCCCGGCACAGACCACCACCTACACGCTCACCGCGACCGGCAACGGCAAGACCCGCACACGCTCGGTCACCGTGTCGATCCTGCAGTCCGCCGCGTTCCGCTACTACAGCTTCAAGCCGACGGCGCTGCGCAATCCCAACGACAACAGCGTCTCAATCGCCGAGTTCCAGATCCTGTTCAACGGATCACGGGTCGGCGGCGCGCTCGCCAGCTCGCCCGGTGGCAATTTCCCGGGCGGTGAAAGCCCGGCCCAAGGCAACGACAACAGTCTCGACAGCAAGTGGCTCGACTTCACCAAGACCAATGCGCGGCTTGTGCTGGATTTCGGCACGATCACCGCCGCCAACGGCTACCGCTGGTACACCGCCGGTGATTCGGGCGGACGCGACCCGGTCGGCTGGAAAGTCGAAGGCAGCCACGACGGGACCACGTGGTTCACACTCGACGAAAAGACGGCGCAGAACGTGCCGGACAGCCGCAAGCTGCTGGTGGGTCCCTACGAGTTCGCCACGGTCCCGGAGGCAAACAGCCCGATCCTCTCTGGCTTTGCCGCGAGCCCGGTCAGCATCCTCGCGGGCTCGAGCGCGACCTTGTCCTGGGCGGCTCTCTTTGCCGACATCCTGACCCTCAATCCGGGAAGCATCAACGTCACTGGACTCAGTTCGTACGTCGTGACGCCGTCCGAGACGACCACTTACACGCTGACCGCCGTCAACGCGGTAGATTCGACGACCGCATCGACCACCGTGGTGGTTGCCAGCGGATTTCCGGTGACCTTTGATTTCGACGACGGCACGTTCCAGTATTGGACGAACCTGTCGGTGCCGAACACAGGCAGTGGTCCGCAGAACCTGACGACCGGAAGCGGCAAAGGAAACCAGCAGGCCGGCCCGGGCGCGGTGCGTCAGATCATCGCCGGCGGCAGCGAGGATTCGCCACATCCGACCTTCCTGCTGCGCTCGCCGGAGTTCGAGCTCAATGGCAGCGGCAACCTCACTGCTTGGCTTGCGGGCGGCTCCGTATCCGGAGTGAATCTCGCGGGCACCGCGGTTTCGGCCTTGCCGGCCAACACGACCGAACCCGGGTTCCAAGGCATCGCGCTGCGCAATGTGAACACCGGTACCTATGTGCTCTCCGCCACAAGAACCGGTGAAGGTGATGACTATCAACAAGTGGTCTTCACCTCGTCGCAACTCGCGTCGCTCGATCCATCGGCCACTTACACGCTTGATTTCATCGACCAAGGTCACGGCGGATGGGGCTGGGTCGTGATGGACACCGTGACGATCCCCGGATCCACGCCCGGAAGCGGTGGCGGTGGCGGTGGTGACAACGGAGGCGGTGAACCCGTCACCATCGAGCCGTTCCAAATCACCAGCATCACCATGCAAGGCACAGTGTGCACCATGGCTTGGGAATCGCAGGTGGGTGCGACCTACACGATCGAGGCGACCGACGATCCGGCCGATCCGCAATCGTGGACGCCGGTGATGATTGAGATCGCTCCATCGGGTACCGGCACCAACAGCATGAGCATCGACCTCGCCGGCACAGCCCATGCGGGTGTGGCCAGGTTGTTCATGCGCGTGAAAGCCACGACTGCCGCCGACAACTGATCCGTCGGCATCGGGCGGGGCAAGCGGCTGTGCTTGTCCCGCTCACCGGCTATCGTGGTGCGCCGCCAGATCCGCGTTCAGCGGATTTCCGTCAGCCGCGTCTTCATTGAGCAACCGTGAGAATCGCCGGATGCCGAGGCAGCATCCGCTGGCTGGATCCACATCGAGGATCACGCCGGACAGGCGAACAGGGCCTTTGGCAATCGTAAAGCGCGTGGGCAGACCGGTCTTGAACCGGAAAACCACCGATTCGATCGCGCGTCCGAGCACGGATTCCTCGGGTCCGCACATGCCCGCATCCGTGAGATAACCGGTGCCGCCGGGAAAGATGCACTCGTCGGCCGTCTGAACGTGTGTATGCGTTCCGACAACGGCCGAGACTTTGCCGTCGAGGTGCCGCCCCATGGCGATTTTCTCGCTGGTTGTCTCGGCATGATAATCGACGAAGATCGGGCCCACTCCCTCGGATCGCAGGCGCGCGGCTTCCAGTTCCGCGGCGATGTAAGGGTTTTCCAATGGTGGTTGGATGAACGACCTCCCCTGCACTTGGATCACGCCGATGCGTCCTTTCGGAGTGTCGAGCACCACGCTGCCGTGGCCGGGCGTGCCGGGCGGGTAGTTGAGCGGCCGGAGCAGGCGCGGCTCGCTGGGCAGGTAGTCGATGATTTCCTTCTGGTCCCAGACGTGATCGCCGGTCGTGATCACGGCAACACCGGCGCGGAGCAGGTCGATTGCGATCTTCGGGGTGATGCCCTTGCCGCCGGCCGCGTTTTCGCCGTTGACGATCACGAAATCGATTTCCTGGGACTGGCGGATCGCGGCGAGTTCACCGGTGACCGCCTTGCGTCCGGGTTCGCCAACGATGTCGCCGAGGAAGAGAATGCGGATTGTGGACATGACAAACCCTGTGGGATCGGGTGAAGTGGTGTCGGCAGGATCCATGGATCCGCCATGTCCGACAAATCCAATCTGCCATGCACCGGAAGATCCTCATCTTGGCGGCGTTGATCCTGATGTCGGCCACGGTGCTCGTGGTGTGGAATCACTTGCGGCCGCCGCGCCCCGGGGCACCGGCGGATCGGCCGCCGATGCCGCCCGCGCCATCCGCTCCGCTGTTGTCCGTATTGGCGCAGCCGCCGGATTGGTCGCGACTCGGACGATTTCATCACGCGCTGACGCGCCCTGAATTCGAGACCCTGCTCACCTCGGTGTTTGTCACTGGCGGGCGTTGGCGCGAGTTCATCGAGATTCACGACGATGCGGTGGATGTCCGCCACGACGATGCGGATCCTGCCGCGGGAATGACCCGGATCCCGTTTGCCAGCGATGGCCGACGCGCGGTGCCGGTCCGAGGCTGGAGGCGGGCGCGGGAGTTGCCGCCGTTTCCTCCAGGCAGGCCGCTCGACGGCTTGCGCATTGCGATTGATCCCGGCCATCTCGGCGGACCTTGGGCGATGCTCGAGGAGCGCTGGCTGCAGGTGGGCGATGGTGCGCCCGTTTGCGAGGGCGACATGACGATGGCCGTGGCGCGCCACCTCAAGCCGATGCTCGAGGCACTCGGGGCCAGCGTCTTTCTGGTGAGGGATGGATCCGATCCGGCGACCCGCCATCGGCCCGAGTCGTTGCTGCCACTCGCGGAGGCGTCCGCTGGCGTGGCAGCGCCGGATGAGGTGATCCGCAAGACGGCGGAGCGGCTGTTCTATCGGACGGCGGAGATCCGCGCGCGCGCCGATCTGGTGAACCAGCACATCCGCCCCGATCTGGTGCTTGCCCTGCATTTCAATGCCGAGCCGTGGGGTGATGCATCGGCACCACAATTGGTCGATCGCACGCATTTCCATGTGCTGGTGAACGGAGCCTACACCGACGACGAGTTCGCAATGGCCGACCAGCGGCTGACGATGCTCGAGAAGTTGTTGAGCGGCACGCACGAGGAGGAGTCGTTGCTCGCGACGCGGATTGCCGAAGGGTTCGCCGCTTTTACCGGCCTGCCGCCGTATCAGTACGACCCCGCGTTGCGCAATGTGCTTCCGGTGCGCGATCATCCCTACGTTTGGGCAAGAAACCTCCTGGCGAACCGTCTGTATGATTGTCCCGTGTTGTTCATGGAGCCTTATGTCATGAATTCGACGGTGGATTACCCGCGGATGGCCGCTGGTGATTACGAAGGACTGCGCGAATTCAATGGTCGGCCGATGCCGTCGATCCTGCGCGAATATGCGACCGCACTGGCCAAGGCCATGGAGGCCGCCTACGCCGGGATCCGCGAACCTGGTGGCTGATCAGACAGAGGGACCCAGAAAGGGATCCGGGGCATCCATCGAATCGCTCCGCCGGAATCACACGGGCCGCAGGGTGTCAAGGTAGCCGTCGATTGCGGCGGCGATCCGGACATTGTGGGACGGATCCGTCGTCATTCTCGCCGTCACCGCGAGTCCGCAAATGCTTGCGATGATGAGCTTGGATTCGTTTTCGGGGCGGATGCCGCGGTGGATCCAGCCTTCGCTGCGTCCGCGTTCGATCGTGGCTTCGAGCGCCTCATGCCATTCACGGATCAGGGTGTCGATCGCGTCGCGCAGAGTCGGCTCGGCTCCTGCGATTTCCGCGCCGACGGCCGCCAGTGCGGATACCGGCGACGATAGGTCGATGGCTGTGCAGCGGTCGCGCACAAGCACGCGCAGCTCATCGAGTGATCCGACGGCTGAAAGCGGCGCGATCCATTCCTCGTGGAGGCGCGCCGCAAGTACTTCGCGGATCCAGGCGAGGGTGAGTTCGCGCTTATCGGCGAAGTGATGGAAGAGCGCGCCGCTGGTGGTGCCGGCCCGCGCGATGACCGCGCCGATTCCCGATCCTGCGTGGCCCCGGGTGGAGAAGCATTCGTGTGCGGCCTCGAGCAGCAGCCGACGGGTGACCTCGGGTTGTTTTCTTCTCGTGGCCACGTGGTCGAGCATGCCGCCGCACACCGGACGCTCAAGGGAAATGCG
>Ga0194123_10000974_pt1 | contig 47336 bp, 40 predicted proteins | sample TA2MahsurfametaG_5_FD_155479 | JGI IMG/M metagenome (GOLD analysis project Ga0194123, IMG submission 155479) | Freshwater microbial communities from Lake Tanganyika, Tanzania - TA2015023 Mahale A surface | ecosystem: Environmental > Aquatic > Freshwater > Lake | place: Tanzania: Lake Tanganyika... | reverse complement strand
CGAGTCAAGGCGGCGAAGGGTAGGCGACTGCGATAGAATCAAAAAAACAGGGTCCTCGTAGCTCAATTGGATAGAGCGTTGCCCTCCGAAGGCAAAGGTTGCGCGTTCGAATCGCGCCGAGGACGTTCCCCACATCGAAGAAATTTTTGGATTTCCCCAAAGTGCCATTCGGCACGTGGGCGATGACTTCGTACATTGAAGATCATGCGACAGCAGTGGCAGCTCTGCTTTACCTCGGTGATGGTGCTCGTGCTGGCATCTCCGTGTTGGTCGCAGTGGGCAGCTGAGCTTGATGCGTTGAATGCGCCCGCCATAGGTGGAAATGCGGGCGATCGCTTTGGCGATTCAATCATGTGGGCACCTGAATACGTCGCCGTAGGTGCGCCAGGGTACGACTACTGGCCTCCGCTGCAGCCCATCCGGACAAACTCGGGAGTCATCCATATCTACAAGCCGACTGTTGGAGGCAACGGTGTTCACTCTCATGACGCATCGCTGGTGATCGCGGATGTTCGGTCAAACGACTTTCTTGGTGCCGCAATGGCAGGAGACAACGGCTGGCTTGTTGTTGGGAGTCCGGGTCGGAACCTCGGGCCCAACGGGATCGGATTAGTGCAGGCTGGAGCGGCCTATGTGCTTCGGCGCTCATCGGGTGCCAATGGTGAACCTGACGTCTGGGCATTGATGGGAGAGCCGCTCGCTCACCGACAGCCAGCAGCAATTGATCTCTTCGGTGTTTCAGTCGCAATCGACAGTCGGCACGGGTTCCCGGTCACCGTGGCGGTGGGTGCCCCCACAGACGACGCCCCATCGCTTGACTGCGGTTCGGTCACAGTTTTTGAGCTGAACCCCCTGACTGGATCTTTCGATGAGCAGGCCCTCATTGGCTCCCCGATCCTTCCAGGCATGTCTGCACAATCCGCCCAGGGTGGACTGTTCGGCACCAGCGTTGCTCTGCAAGGTGACGTGCTGGTGGTGGGTGCAAAGCGCCGAACCCTTGCTGTGGATAAGCAGGGGCTTGTATTTGTCTTTGAGCGCAATCTTCCTGAGGGCACTCCCGTCATCCTGCCGACCGCACAAAACCCCCTGCCCAATTGGGGACCATGGAAGTTGCGACAGGTGCTCACGCGTATTGGGCAGGCGCTTGCTAACGAAGATTTCGGCACATCGATGCACTTGTCGGATACGAGGTTGCTTGTTGGTGCGCCGGGGGGGTCGGTGTCACCGGGCACTGTCAGCGCCTTCGAACGAGTCGCACTCGGCGGTGGCGGTACAGCATTTAAGCAATTGCAACTCCTGGCGCACCCTTACCCATTGAATGGCGAGCTGTTCGGAAGCTCTGTCAAGGCTGTTGGTGACATGTTCTTTGTGGGTGTGCCAGGTTTTGACGCTGGGCTTCCACCAAATCAGTTGCAATCGCGGGGAGTGGTGTACCAGTTCAATCGGTTGGAAGGCTGTTGGGATTGGGAGTTGGGACTCACCATACACCCTCTCAACAACGAAGCACAGATCGATCCAACGGTTGACTGCTACGTGGATAATGCACAGTTCGGATGCGCTATAGACGTCGGTAACGATCTGGTTTTTATAGGTGCACGAGGGGCAAACAACGCCGAAATCGCGCAGGGGTTGGTGATGGTGTATGACTCTCCTGTAGGGACGTGCTCAGGAGACTTCAACGGCGACCTTCTGATCGACGGGCTCGACTTGGCCTATCTGATCGAGCGCTGGGGAGGTACCATGCCCGGCGATGCGAGAGCGGATCTCAACAACAGCAAGACTGTTGACGGCTCTGATGTGACGATCCTGCTTGGGCGTTGGGGGCCGTGTGACTGTGATATTCAACCCGGCGGTCCCTGAGAGCGCTGCTTTCGCGGTTCGGCGGGAATGGTTGCACAGCGAAGCTGGCAGGTGCCCTCGACGAGATGGCGCACCGGGGATGAGTAGCCTTGCGAGGATGGAGATTCGTGACTTTCAAAGGCTGATCCGAGAGCGGTACGACGCCACCGACAGGGCTCGTGGACCCTCGAAGACATTCGTTTGGTTCGCGGAAGAGTTTGGCGAACTTGCGCACGCCATCGGGCAGTTTGAAAAGGGGGCGGGTGACCCCGCAAACCTGCGTGAGGAGTTTGCGGACTGTCTCGCTTGGATGTGCACGCTCGCAAACATTTGCGACATCGATCTGGAGCAGGCGGTTCGCGCCAAGTATCTCGAGCAAGGCGGGCCAAAGGGCATCAAGTGAATGCGCCTGCCTGCTCGGTGTGCGCCGCGCACGAGCCACGTGCGGAGCTCGTTGCATGGGAGAGTCCGCGCTGGATTCTTCGCCATCATCCGCATCCTGCACCGCTGTGCGGTTGGTTCCTTCTTTGTGCGCGGCGGCACGTTGCGAGTGCGGCCGATCTGGACGTGGAAGAAGAGCGCGAGTTCACGCGGGTGCTTGGCGCATGCATGCGCGCGCTTCGGACTTCTGCACAGGTGCCGCGTGTGTATGTCGTGATGTTCGGGGAGGGTGCGCCGCACCTGCACGCCCACCTCATTCCCCGCGATCCCGCGTGCGAGGGGACCCGCGCATGGGCTGTTGCCGATTGGTATCGAGCGGTGGAGCGCGGCGAGCGCGCGCCGGGAGATGCTGGCGCTGTCGATCTCATCCTCACTCGGATGCGGGCTCGACTGACCGAAGATCTTGCCGGCCTCACAGATCAATGATCACAGGCGTTCCTTGGCTGCCTGAAAGTAGAACATCCAGTCACGGTGATCCGTGAGTGTGTAGCCAAGACCCGTGAGGCGTTCCATGAGATCTGCGGATGCCGTCTCGCCGATCTTGGGCACATGGATTTCGACAAAGAGCTTCTTGGGGAGGTGGCAGGGAGCTGAATGGAACAGATCTTGTTCTGCACCCTCGATGTCCACAATGAGCACGTCGGGACGAGTGTCCTGGAGCAGCAAGCTGACTGCCACGGTTTCCACCTGAATCTGCTGGTACCGCTCGTGCGGTTCCGGCACGAGCGTCGATCGCCATAGTTCGGCGTGAAGGTAGAAGGGAACATGATCCATGGCGTTCGTGGCGATCGCACAGCGCGTATCGATCCGAACATGGACCCCATTCACGGTCGCTTGACGACGAATGAGTGGATGCAGCCGTGGATTGGGTTCCACCACGATGACCTCGCACCCCGTGATCAGCGCGCAGTATGCAGCGGTCACGCCAACGCCTCCGCCGAGGTCGAGAACGCGCTCGCCGTGCACGAGATGGGACCGGTACAAATCAAAGTCGCCGGCCTCGTACGCACCGGAGCGAAGCAGGTGGAAGATCTTTGGTCCAATGGAGGCATCGAGATCCATGCGAAGACCTCGAACCGAGGGATGGTTGATGACGACCGAACCGCGGAGTGTGGACAGAGAGCGGGACGCATCGTCGATTCCTGCTGCATGCTGAGCATCGAGGTTCGGCCACTGCGTGAGCCCTTCACGTCGGACAACTTCGAGAAAATCTTCGCGATTCACTCGGATGCCTCGCGTTGACGCGGTCTGGACTTGTTCACGATTGCTGCAGCGCGAAGTGAGCTCGCCCGATCGGCGGCCGCGCATCCTGCGATGAATCCGCTCGCCCAGGCCCACTGGAAGCTGAAGCCGCCAATGCGTCCATCGACATCGAGGACTTCACCGCAGATGAACAAGTTGTTGGTGCGGCGGCTCATCATGGTGACGCCATCAATCTCGTCGAGGGGAATCCCGCCCGCAGTCGTCTCCGCGGCGGTGAATCCACGCGTGCCGCTCGGCAGGACCTCGCATGCGCAGAGCAGTCGTGTCAGCAACTGCCGCCGGTCGCGTGGAATCTGTTGGACGCCAGCCGTTCCATCGACATGTGCCTCCGCGCACGCGGCTCGAAGAAAGCGCTCAGGCAACAGTCCGTGCAGGGCCGCGAGCACACTACGCCCCTTGACTTCCAACAGCCGCTGATCGAGCGCTTCCGCCGAGAGCCCGGGCAACCACTGCACAATGACTCGAACCCCAGGATCCGCAGCATGTGCGTGAATCCAGTGACGGCTGACATCGAGGATGGCGGGGCCGCTGAGACCAAAGTGTGTGCAGAGCACCGCGCCCTCGATAGGTTTCAAAGGCTTTCCATGAACGTGCACGCGTGCACCAGACGGGAGAGCGAGCAGGATGCTCGCGGGCAGCGAAACGCCGCTGAGTTGCCGCAGCCAATGCCCATCGGGCAGCGTCAGGGGTACGAGCGCCGGTTCGACCATCGGCGTTATGGTGTGCCCGAGCGCGCGTGCCATCGCAAAGCCTGCACCATCGGAACCGGAGCGTGGCAGACTCATACCCCCTGGACACAGGATGACGCAGCGCGCACGGATCGGTCCGCGCTCCGTACCGAGTTCAAAGCCATCGTCCTTGGCGCAAATGGATTGCACACGGCACGGATGGACAACATGAACACCTGCCGCCGCTGCTGCACCGAGAAGTGCATCGAGCACGGTGCGTGCCTGATCCGTGGTCGGAAAGAGTTTTCCCGTGTCCTCGCGCTTCAGTTCCACACCGAACTCCGCGAAGAATCGAATGGTCTCTTCCACGGGAAAGCGTCGAAGGACGGCGCGTATTGCGGCGGGCGCTGCGCCGCGGTAGTCACGCTCATCCACTGCATGATGCGTCACATTGCATCGGCCGCCACCGGCAACGAGGATTTTCGCACCAAGCATCTTCGCACCATCTACAGCGGTGACATGCAAATCAGGACAGGTTCGTGCAGCCCAAGTCGCCGCAAAGAGCCCAGCGGCACCTGCGCCGACGACGATGATGTCCGTGCCCGCACCCTCCGTACCGCTCATGGGCCCTTCGGCAGAACAATGTCCGTCTCGATCGCCCTGAACTTCTCGCCTGAAAAGCGGAGCGTTGCCTTTTGTCCGGGGTTCCCGCGCACGAGGAAGCGGAACGCACGCGCTCCGAGTCCTGGGATTCCATCGTTGATTCGCAGCCGCTCCGGTTCTGCCGCGACTGGATTGAAGGCTGGCTCAAGACGGTTGGGCACAGGTCCCGAAGCGACCACCGTCGGACCGCTGGTCTCTGCAGATGTCCACGTGAGCGTGTCGGGCATGCCGATGGAGCACGCCGCGGCGCGCGCAGTGCGCGTAGGAATGCGGTGATCGTTCATGATCTCCACAGTGACTGCCCAGACTCCGTTGCCAATGGGCTTCACATCAACGCTGCGGAATGCCACCCGAGGCATCTGTCCCGCGTGGAAAGCGGTGAATGCGAAGTTGCGATGGGCTTCCTCTTCCAGCATGAAAGGTGGTGGCAGACGACTGGACCATTTGTTCGGACCTCCCACAAGCACCGTGCCAAACTCCGGGTGCTGCAGTTCGGTCCAGTCGGTCACAGTCTGACCGAACAGCAGCCGATCGCGCCAGCGCATCATTTGCTCTGCCGTCGGTTCGCTCCCATTTTGAAGAATGCGGCGATCGGTCCACAGTTCATCGGTGAATGCGATGATGCCAATGGACTCCGCCATCCAGTTCACAAAGCCGCCGTGGACCGTGTAGAGATCCTTGTAGATCACCATCGGCGTGTAAAAGGGCAGCATCTCGGCGCCAGCTGCGGCAATGGAGTCGTAGACGGCACGGTCGGAGCCCGAGTATTCACCCTCGCGGTAGGACGCGCCAGGGCCACGCAAGATCATGCCACCTGCGTTGTGATAGCTCTGCGATGCGGCAATGTTCGGATGCCGCAGAATCCACTCCGCAACCGCACGGGTCTCTGGGTAACACAGTGGCATCTCGCCCGCGCCGCCTTGGATGTGGTCCGGCTGCCAGTCACAAGGCCAGTTGCGATTCATGTCATAGCCGCCTGCACCATCTTCATTCACCTGACCATCGCCGTCATTGTCGATTCCCTCGGTGCCGGCGTACGACCACTCGCCATACTCGATCGTCCCATCGGGCCGCGGTTCGCGCGATACCGCATCCAAGATGCGTGGGTCGCGAGGATTTCGTCGATGCGTTCCAAATCGATCCCGTCGCCACATCTGTCCGATGGATTTGTCTCCGTCGAGATCGTCTGGGCCGTCCTCATCGAGGGCGCCATCGCGGTCATTGTCCGTTGGAACAAGGCCGGTTCGGAAGGCATGTGGGCTCGCCTGCATGGAGAACCATGCGGCGCGTCCATCCGGATTCATGGAGGGCATGAAGTAGAACGCACAGCCGTCCACGAGTTCTGTCAGTGGCTTCACCTTGCCGTGCGCACGGCAGAGCGCGTCGATCGAATACAGCACCGTCTCCGTCGCCTGCAGTTCATTCCCGTGGATGTTGCCGTCGATCCACATGGCTGGCTTCGCGTCGGCCGAACCCGTTGCGGGATTATTGAGCGTGATGACACGAAGTGGGCGACCCTGCGCGGATGCGCCGATGGTTTCGATTTTCAGCAGCGATGGATATGCCTTCACGAGCGTGTCGATGACCGCGTCTACTTCGGCTGCGTCGTAGTAGCGGTTCCATGCGATCGATGTTGGGCCATCGATCTGCTGCTGTCCGCTGCACGGGGAGGCCAGAAGGCAGCTCGCAGCACACGTCAGCGATGCGCGCCACATCATGGCAGCACCTCGTCACTCTTTGTGACTGCACCATCGACGATCGTGGTGCGCAGCGTCCGCTGCGGACGCCAACGAAGATCGATGTGGATCTGCTCTCCAGGGGAGGTCTGCACAATCCAGTGCAGCGGCCTTCGACCGCCCGCGCCTTCCAGTCCATCGAAGACCATCACGCGCTGCCCGCTCTGCACCTGCGCCTTCGGAAGGGAAAGACTCACGACCACGGGGCTTGCTCGCTTGGTGTTCCTACCCATCGCTGGCGCCGTGGGCAGCCATCCATCGTTCACAATCTCCGCTTCGATATCCGTGATTCCCGGTGCAAGCGTCCGTGCACGGATGTTGGTCAGACGCGGCTTCGGGCAGCCCGCGATCAACTGTGAGGCAAAGTCTGCGGCAGCTCCGCCGAGGCGCGGCAGTTCTGCCGCAGGGGGCTCGCTTCGTGCGCGCGGTGCGAACCCACCGATTTCGACTGCTCCGAGCGTTGGGTGTTCGAAAGCCTTCCATGGGATGAAGGCATCTTGCGGTGCAGATCGGTCGATCCACAAGAGCCACTGCGCACTCTCTGCGTCCTGAGGCTTGGGCGCATCGTTTGGTGGCTCTGGCGTTCCCTCGGGCAGCGGAGGCGCATCGGGACAACCCCATGCTTGCGTGGCCATCGCAAGAACACCCCGGTGCGCGTAGAGCCACAGTGCGAACGAGCCGCTCGGATCGGATTCGCCGCTTCGCTTCTGACCAGAGGCTGCCTGCCACCGTTTGGCAAGTTCCTCCAGCAACGGTCGGTCTGCCTCTTCGAGGAATGCCGGGAAACGACCTGACGGCTCGCGCGGTTTGGGGTCTGGAATGCGCAGCAGGTTGTCCGTGCGGCCGAGCACCAATGCTGCGTAAATATTCGGGCGATTCGTCACAAACCGTGCGAGGGCCAGGGACTCCGGTTCACTGAGGGGCATTTCGCCGGCGGTGCGGTCAAACTCTTTCCACATGTGTGGAAAGTTGCGATCGACATCGATGCCACCCACGGCATCCTCCGCCACCAACCGATCGCCATCCTTGTCGAGCCCTTCCACATGAAGGGTGCAAGTGGCGCGAATGTCCCGAGCAGGATCGGGGGTACGCATGAGACGCGGATCGACAGGATCAGGCAGGTGCGTGGGCGGCGTCTCCGCGGGTGGCGCGAGCCTTCGCATCATGGTGATCACACCATCGCCGTTGATGTCGCAGGGTGAATCCTCATCGATTCGACCATCCCTGTCTTCATCCACGGGGCGAGCATTCCGCAGCGAAAGCCCCGCGGACTGCACGGCATTTGCTTGAAACGCATCCGGATTGGCGCACGGGATGACGAGCACCGTGACGCCATCGAGTTTCTCCGGGTCGGCGAGAAGTCGCTTGGCACACTCAACTGCAATCGTCACGGTCCCTGGTCGACTGCCGTCGAGCCCGCCGACCACAAGCAGCGCGGGCTGCACCGCAGCGGCTGCGAGATCGCGGCTGATGCGAAGACAGTCGATGGAAACGCCCCCACGCGATGCCCCGATGGACATGATTTCCGCAGTACGCGGATGAGCCGTGACCAGTTGCCGCGCCAGTGCAAGGGAATCGGCAACGGACTCCACTGGTGGAGCGCCGTGCGCAGACAGTGCTGCACACAGCAGAGTTGAGGGCATCCACGCAGGTCGCATCAGAGTTCGGTGTCCAACGTTGCATTCTCCATGAGGTAGAGGCCAACGAGCCACTTCTCGACCACATAGGGATCGATGCGGAAAACACCTTCCAGTGTGCCGACGCGAACGACATGGCGTCGCGAGTTGTCTGCAGGCGCCATCAGTTTCACCTCGATGGCGTCATAGGGTGAGGGTGGAACTCCAATACAGCATCCATCCCACTGATTGAGCATCACAAGGCACTCGCTCGCTTCCGTGACGATCAGCGGAAATGCGATGTAGCCAGAAATGCGAACATGCATTCCGTCGAGCATCGCGATGCGCTGAGGAATCTGCTTCTCACCTAAGCGCGGAATGAAGGTGTCGGCCGCGCTCATGAGCAGTTCCCAAGAAACTTCGTAGGGGCGCTCCGCAGTCCCATCTCCCTTGATCGTGTACTTGCCGTCGGCGAGGATTCCGCCGTCCTTCTCCACGAGGCGCCCCGGGCGCACCGTTGCTCCCTTCACTTGTTTGTCGAGTCCGATCGTGAGCCCGCCTGGGAGGGGCGCTGGCGGAGCTGTTGATGGCGCGGAGGAGGCAGGAACAGTCGGCAAGACGGCAGCGGCGGTGCCCTGGGATGCGGTTGGTGCGCTCTCGGCGGCGGCAACGCGGGGTGCAACAACTTCGCGCGAGCCTCTCTCGGCAGAAATGCTCTCTGCGGCTGGGTCGACTTCAGGTGGGGCCGTGCGCCACACGAGGTAGATCGCACCTCCGACAAGCAGGGCAATCAGTATCCAAAGCGCACGCATTCGATGAAAAGGCTAGGCAAGGGGACGAAGGTGGCGGGCAATCGATGTTCGATATGCCTTCACAGCGGGCACGATGCCCGCGATTGCAGCGAGCACCACGGCGCCGGCCGCGACAAGAATCGCAGCCCGCGGGTCGACGGCACCTCCGATGACGACTCCCACGCGCTCTTGCAGGAAAGTGGTTGCGATCTGTCCGCCGACAAGCGCGAGCGCTGCTCCAATGCCGGCGCCAAGCAGGCCGATGAGCGTGCTTTCGGTGATGGCCAGTGCGAAAACACGCCATGCGCTCGCGCCGAGCACGCGCAAGATCGCCACCTGACGGCGACGCAGCTCCATCGACGAGACCATCGCGAGCATGATGCTCGCGGCGCTCGAGATCAATACCACCAGCGCCATAGCAACGAACAGCCAGTCGATGTCCCCAATCAGCGCCATGAGCCGCCCGATCTGCTGCGCGGGCTGAGCAACGGTGATCGAAACATCACGCCGCATTCGGTCGAACTGCGCCGCGATCGATGCGGAGGAATCACTCCCGGGGCGAGTTGGGATTCGAAGCAGGATGCCAGTGATCAGTTTTTCGTCGTCTCGAAGATCCGCCTCCTCGACATGCACATGGGCATGATCGTGATCGTGGTCATGAGCTGCCGTATCTGGGGACGATTCGGCGGGCGCTGCGTTGGCCGTCGTCTTGGTGGCAGCGGTTCCCTCTGTGTCGCTTGCTCGTTTCTCCTCTGCATGAATGACCCACGTGCTGACCAGATTGGTGAACAGTGCTCGGTCGTGCGCGGAGCCTGTTGGCTGCAAGACACCGACCACCTCGTACGGGTGATCGGCATGCTCGTGTCCACCCTCGCGACTGCCACCGCTCCCGTGCGCGAAGATGATTTTCTGGCCGACAGACAGTGAGTGCTCCTGGGCGACCGCGGAGCCAAGCACCACCTCGAACGCTTCCTCGAAAACTCTTCCATCCGAAAACTGGAAGGGCACACCTGCCACTGGCTCAAAGTCAGTGAAAAACTCCTCACTGGTTGCCATGACAGGACTGCCTCGGAAGGAATCGCCGAGTTGCGTTGGAATGCACCACTGCCACGGGAACCCCTCCTCGATCTCCTTGAACTTTGCCCACGGGATCGGATTGGCGGGAGCGTTGGCGTAGAAGAGCCCATTGAGCACGGCAACCAATGGACTCGCATCCGCGCTGATCAGCAGATGAATGTTGCCTGTCCCGCGCCGAAACGCCTGCGATGCGGCTTCGCGGAGCGACAACAGCACCAAGAGCAGCGCAACGGCAATCGCGACAAGTGCCGTAGCGACACTCGTCGCAAGCGCACGCGTTCGCAGGCTGCGAAGGACAATCGTCATATCACTCATGCCACCGCTCATCGTGCCGCTCCCATGTGTCCAGCGGCAGTCGCCACTCCGTACTGCGACACATCGACCACCCGCGTGAAGACGCTCCGAAGCGCAGGATCATGGCTTGTGACGATCAGTGCAGCGCCAGCGACTTGCGCCGCGCTTCGGATGAGTGCAACGGCCGCCTCTGCATTCGCAGGGTCCAGACTTGCGGTGGGTTCATCGGCAAGAACGACCGATGGCTCCGTCACGACTGCGCGCGCGACGGCTACGCGCTGCTGCTGCCCGACCGAAAGTCGCTCCACCGGCGCATGCAGATCTCGCATGCCAAGGCGCTCCAGTGCAGCTTGCGCACGCACGCGCGGCTGATCGAGTGTGGGAGCCCCAAGCATGAGGGACAACAGGACATTTTCAAGCGCCGTGAACCCTTGGAGCAGTTGAAATGTCTGGAACACCATGCCAACACGTCGCCCGCGGAAGGTGTCACGTGCAGTGCCGCTGAGCGCACAGATGTCGGTCCCGTCGATGAGAATCGACCCAGCCTCGGGTGTCTCGATCCCGGAGATCAGATGGAGCAGCGTGGACTTGCCGCAGCCTGAGGCACCGGAAAAAAGCACCTGCTCCCCAGCGGCGACATCAAGTCGGGCCACCTCTATCGCGAAGCCGCGGTCGTAGCGGAAGCGCAGCCCGCGAATGGAAACGCCATCTGAGGATTCGGATCTGGCCACAGCACCCTAAGGTTAGCCGATATCTCCAATGCCGAGCGATGCGCCGTAGAGCGTGAGAACATCCTCCCGCAAACGGGCGATCTCACTGCTGCGCAGGAGTGGATCTGCAGCAAAGATGCGCTCTGCCTCGTGGCGAGTTTCCTCGATGAGGGGGAGATCGCTGTCCAAATCCGCGACCAAGAGCGGTGCCATTCCTGATTGGCGGGCGCCGAAGAACTCGCCGGGGCCTCGCAGGCGCAAGTCCATCTCCGCGAGCTGAAAGCCATCGGTGCACGAAGCGACAGACTGCAGGCGCTGCCGAGCGACATCCGTTGCCGGATCACCGATCAGCACGCAGTAGCCCCGTCTGCCACCGCGCCCGACTCGCCCGCGCAACTGGTGCAATTGTGCCAGTCCGAATCGCTCGGCATGTTCAATGACCATGATGGATGCATCTGGGATGTCCACGCCCACTTCAATCACGACGGTTGCGACCAGTGCATCGAGTTCCTTGTTTCGGAACGCTTGCAGGACGCGTTCCGCATCTTCGCTTCGCATCTGACCGTGCAATTGACCGATACGGAGTCCTGCGAGTTTCCCGCGTGCCAGTCGATCGGCATGCGTGGCGACATCCTTGAGTCCGTGCCCCGCATCCTCCACGGCGGGCACCACAATGAAGGCTTGATCGCCCGACTGCAGGCGGGAGCGAACCCAGTCGTACACCTCGCCGGCGCGGCCAGGAGGCATGACGCGAGTCACAGGCGGCGTCCGTCCAGGCAGCAGCCCTCGCAAGGAGGAGACATCGAGATCACCGAAGAATGTCAGCGCCAGTGTCCTTGGAATTGGTGTTGCGGTCATCACCAAAAGATGCGGCATCGCCCCCTCTGCACCCGATTTCCCGCGCAAGACCGCGCGCTGCTCCACGCCAAAGCGATGCTGCTCATCGATCACCGCGACTGCGAGGCTTCGAAAACGGACATCGCCTCCCAACAGCGCGTGCGTTCCAACGACAAGATCGAATGCGCCCGCTTCGATCCCCATGCGAACCATCTCGCGGTCTGCCGTGCGCATGCTGCCGTGCACGAGCGCCGTCCGAACTCGGCTGCCTGCAAGCATGGATTCGATCACGGCGTGGTGCTGTTCCGCGAGGATCTCCGTGGGCGCGAGCAGTGCCGCCTGATGGCCGTGTGCCACCGCGCGGAGCATCGCATAGACAGCAACGGCCGTCTTTCCCGATCCGACATCCCCTTGAAGCAGGCGGTTCATAGGAAGGGTTCGTTGCAAGTCCTCGTCGATCTCCGCGCAGGCATTCGCCTGCTGATCGGAGAGTTGGAATGGGAGACGCGCCACGATTTTCGCGCGCACCTCCTCACTGCACGGCAGTGAGATCGCCTTGGTGGTGTGTCTGACCTCCCAGCGACGAATTGCCATGGCCAGTTGCAGCCGAAGCAGTTCGTCGAAGGCCAATCGCTCTCGGCCCAGACGCGCCTCATCCATCGACGTGGGTGCATGCACCATGCGGAGCGCATCGCCCAGCGTGGGCAGAGCACGTCGAGCGCGAAGCGGTTCTGGAAGGGTGTCTTCGGCGCCCGATGTGATCTTCCGCAGCGTCTGCCGAACGAGCCATTCGATGTGCGCGCTCGCCACCTCTTCGCTCGCGCGGTAGATCGGCTTGAGGCGACCGACTTCGGGGGCAGTCGATGGCACCTCGGGCGATGCATCCTCCCAGCGAGGATTCACCATCTCCAACTTGCCCTTGCGCAACTGCGCCTTTCCGCGCGCCACGCCCATCGCACCCGGGTGCAGCCGTGCTGCCATCCAAGGCATGTGGAACCAGGTCAGTTTGATGGTGCCCGTGCCATCGGTGAGGTTGGCCTCGATGCGCGAGTGTCGCCCGGTGGTACGGCGAACTTTGTCGATCTCGCCACGAATCGAACGGATGGCGGTGCGCTGCGCCTGCGCATCGAGCAGGGAAGTGGCAGCGATCGCCTCTTGGACGGACTCTTCTGCCATTTCGGTTTCGTAGCGCATGGGTAAGTGCCATGCGAGATCGCCGAGGGTGTGGATACCGATTCGCTCCAGTCTCCCGACCGCCAGCGGATCAAGCATCCCGAGGTGTGCAACCGGCTCTGTCAGCCGTCCGGTGGCGACTCCACGCGAGGGATCGGGCGGTTGAAGGGAGTCAGACGGCACGACCCTACGATAGTGCCATGGCACGGAGCAATGCTGATTACCGCGCGCTCGAGCGTGGGCTCTTCTCCAAGCCCGCCGAAGAACCTGCCTCACAGCAAGAGCCGCTCACTGTCTCTGCGCTCGCAGATCGAATTCAGTTGACGCTCGAGCAGGGCGTCGGGCAGGTCTTCGTCATTGGTGAAGTCTCGAATGCACGCTGCGTGAGCGGTCACTGGTATTTCAGCATCAAGGATGCAGCATCCCGCATGGACTGCATGCTGTTCCGCTCTGCAGCTGATCGTTCCGCAGTCAAACCGGTGGATGGTGTATCGCTGCTGGTTCGTGGAACGGTGACCCACTACAAACCACAGGGGAAAACGCAGATCCAAGTCAGTCAACTCACGCATGCAGGGGCGGGGGATCTCGATGCCCGGTTTCGCGAGTTGTGCGAGGAACTGCGGGCGCTTGGATACTTCGATGAGTCTGCGAAGGTGCCGTTGCCTGCGGTTCCGATGTGCATCGCGCTGCTGACAAGTGCGGGAAGCGCTGCTGAACACGACTGCCTGCATGCGGCAGCGAGTGCGTTCCCCGCCACGCGCATCCTGGCAGTCGATGTGCGCGTGCAGGGAACTGGGGCCGCAGCGGCGATCGCCAGCGCTCTGGCAGCGGTCGATGCGGCAGCGCCAACGCTTGGCATCGAAGTCATCGTTCTTGCTCGCGGCGGAGGCAGCCGCGAAGATCTCTGGTCCTTCAACGAGCGTGTGGTGGCGGATGCGATCTTTGCCTGTCGGACGCCGGTGGTGACGGGTGTCGGTCACGAGAGTGACACGACCATCGCGGATCTGGTGGCAGACTTCCGTGCGCCGACTCCATCGCGGGCGATCACGGAAACGCTCCCTGACCGAACAGCGCTGCATGAGCAGACCTCCGCGCTTGCCCGACGGCTCGCTCGTGGGCAGGGGGCGCTCCTCGAGCGAGCGGCAGCGCGTGTCCACGCGGCGGCACGTGCGCGCGCAGTTTCGGATCCGGCGGCGGTGATCGTCATGCAGACAACGCGCGTGTCCGCGCTCGCTGTTGCCCTCGGTGGAACGATGGCAGCTCGCCTTGAGAGGCAGCATGGCCATGCGCAGTCGCTGTCGGCGCGGTTGGAGCGGCATCATCCGCTGCAGCGGCTGACTGCCCAGCGCACGCGCATGGATGCCGCTGCGTCAAGGCTCTGCCATGCTCTGGACGCATCGCTGATCCGCACCGAGGCCGCGATCGATTCGGCTGCCCGAACCCTTGAGGCAGTCGGCCCACCAACAGTGTTTCGCCGGGGGTACTCGCTCACACTTCGTTCGGACGGTACTGCCGTGCGATCGGTGCGTGATGTCGAAGAGGGTGTACGGATTGAGACGGTGGTCGCGGACGGAAGCATCCAAAGTGTTGTGAACTCCAAACAAGCCAACAAGACGGTGTGATGGCAATCAGCACCACAGAATCCTTGATACGCCCCTAGACTCTCCCTATGGCAGCCGCGAAAGCAACGGATGGTGCCCATGGTCCCCGGGCGGGCTCCCGTGGAGGCCCCGCCGACTCAGCACGAGCTCACGACAGCGGCGATGATGTCGCTGCTCTGACCTACGAAGTGGCGATTGCAGAGCTTGAAGCAATCATTGCTCGGATTGAATCGGGAGAGATACCGCTGGAGGAGAGCCTTCGGCAGTATCGACGTGGCGCTGCACTTGTCCGCCGCTGCAGAGATGTGCTTGACGCGGCAAAGACAGAGGTGCAGCGCATCTCGGCAGCCGATCTTGCCAAGGGCGAAGCCCCGCGCTAAACGATCTTTCGCTGAACTTTGGTCGATAGAACACATTGATGGAACACGGGATCGACCACTGGCTGACCATATGGGGGCCGCATGCGGTGGGTGCCCTGTTTGCCTGGGCAATCGGTGCGTGCATCGGCAGCTTCGTGCAGGTGATTGGCGAGCGAATGCCAGCTGGCATCAGCATCATCCGCCCCCCAAGCCGCTGTGTCCACTGCGGCCGGAGACTTGCGTGGCATGAAAATCTGCCCGTCTTCGGGTGGATCATTTGCCGCGGGCGCTGCTGGTCATGCGGCGGGCGGATCCCCCTGCGCTATCCGCTCATGGAGTGTTTGGTTGGCATCCTCTTTGCCGTCGTGTACATCGAGCTGTTTGCGGTGGACTACGGCGGCTCTTGGCGGTCGTTGGGGGGGGCGTTCTACCAATCGCAAGGATTCTTTCTCTCACTGCCTGCGCTGTGCGCGGTCGGCGTGCTGCTCGCGGCGTTGATTGCAGCAACACTCACCGATCTTCGTAGCTATTCGATCCCCCTTGCCATCACTCTCGTGCCAACGGTTGTTGGTCTTGTTGCATGGCCGCTGCAGGCCGCACTGGCAACGCCATTGGCACTTGCAAGGTGGCCGCTTCCATTGCCGAGTGGTGCGGCGGCGTCGGCGGCTCTTGCGGGCGGCTTGGGGCTGCTGGTTTCGCTGGCCTTGACTGCCGCGGGCACTTGGAGGCGCTCCTTCAGCGACTACGGCGACTTCGTTCGGCCGGGCGAAGTGTTCGCCGACTACCCGCATGCCAGACGCGAGATGTGGGTTGAGTTGCGCTTCCTGCTTCCCATTGCCTGCGGATTGACGGGCGGTTGGATGCTCGGTCAACGCTTGGATTGGACGCCGAATGTTGCAGTGCAAGCTGCTGCTGCAGCGCTGCTTGGATACTTTGCTGGAGCAGGTTTGGTGTGGGCTGTTCGCATTGCCGGCACCGTCTGGCGAGGGCAGGAAGCCATGGGGCTTGGCGATGTCCACTTGATGGGGGCAATTGGTGCCGTCATGGGTTGGGTTGACCCCGTCACGGCATTTGTGGTTGCGCCATTCCCTGCACTCGCATGGGTGGGGATTTCTCGCCTCTTTCAAAGTGATTCAGGCAACCGTATCCGTGAGATTCCCTACGGACCATGGCTCGTGCTTGCACAGGTTCTCCTGATGGTGGGCCGACCAGTCTTCGTGCAAGTTGGGCGTGCACTTTTTCCTGCATTCTTCGCATAGCCCCCTTTACTTCGCAGGTGGGTTCCTGTTGAATATTCGGGTCGACGGAAGGTCCGGCGACAAAATGTTCGCGAACTGGAGAAAGGATTCTCTGATGAAGAAGACATGGATTGTCTGTGGCGCTGTGACGATTGCGTTGGGTATGGCCGGGTGTGATGGGGCGCAGAAGCAGAACGCAGTTCTGCTGAGTGAAAATGAGACACTGAAGCAGCAGTTGGCCGAGCGCTCCACGGCGCTCGAGGCTGCCGAACGCGACAAGCAGGCTGCGCTCGCGCAGGCACGTGCCGCTGAGCAGCGCGCGGCAACCACCCCCTCGGAGGGAACGCCGACCGCTGATGCGGGAGCCTTCGCTGGAATCGAAGGTGTGACGGCCACAGGTCAAGGAACGAACATTCATGTCTCGATCGAGGGTGATGTGCTCTTCGACTCAGGCAAGGATTCCGTCAAGCAGGGCGCAAAGAAATCCCTCGACAAGATCATCGGAATCTTGAAGGACAACTACTCGACCAAGGCAATCGACGTGGCTGGCTTCACCGATACGGATCCCATCAAGTTCTCTCCGCACAAGGACAACTACTACCTCGGCTTCGCCCGGGCGTACGCCGTGCGTGAGTATCTGATTTCGAAGGGGATCGATGGCGCCCGCGTCTCCTTGTCGAGCTTCGGTCCTGATCAGCCTCGCGATACGAAGTCCAAGAGCCGCCGAGTCGAAATCGTGGTGGTCGGCGACTGAGTGTCGGCGTTCGCGCGCCGAGCGAATCTCGCTGTCGCGTCAGAACTTCACGCCGAGACCCTCGGCGCGAATCTTCTGCATCAGAAGTTCGACTTCGCCGAGCGTCCGTTTGAGACGCTCGGCGGAGTCGACCAGCGAGTTGTACAAGTCAGGATTGCTCATCAACTGTCCCACAGTGCCCTTGCCATCTCGAGCCTGCTCCGTCAGCCGTTCCACCGAACGCAGTGTTGAGGCCAGCTGCTCCATCGTGGGTTTGAGTTGAACGGCGAGCGCATCCGCGCTGACCTGAACTCCGCGCGCCGCTTCCGTGATGGTTTGCATCGTGACGGATGCCGTTTCGATCAACTGCTGAGCTTTCCAGACGGCCGTTTTGGCGTCGGCCCGCATCTGCTCATCGCCGAGCCATTTTTGGGCCTCCTCTGCAACAGACTTGATGCTGCCCATCGCCGCGTCGAGTCCGCCCAGCCGTTCATCCAGCAGACGACTGACCTTCTGCTCCAGGCTCTCGAAGTTGGCTTCGAGCGTTGCGCTCCCATCCCGCGCGAACACTGTTCCCGCATCCGTGCCCTCAGGAAGTACAAACGCGAGTTGCGCCGTGCCGGCAATCAGCGATTGCGTCACATACGCCTTCGCAGCAAGCGGCACATCGATGTCACCATCGATGCTGACGACGATCTCAGCGGGGCGGAGAGGATTCGGGACGATCCGTACCGACTTCACTTGACCTACCGGAACGCCGGCCATGGTGACTTGACTTCCCACACGGAGTCCGAGCGCCTGATTCGCCAAAATGCGCACCGGATACGACGGTCGCAGCGAGGAATTGATGTCGCCGAAGAGCAGGAGCAGGAAACCGAACCCTGCGAGCCCAACAATCGACACGATGCCAGTCAGGAAATTGCGTGCGCTCTCTTTCATGGTTGGTCGGATCCGCGCTGCGGCGGTGCATCATCCCCGTTTCCCCGGATTCGTGCCAGTTCATCGGCGCCGAGTTCCCCGCGCAGGAACTGTCGTGCGATCGGGTCGGTGGTCTGCTCAAAAGTGCGCGGAGTGCCCTCCAGTGCAACCTGTCCCTCGTGCAGCAACACCATGTGATCCGCAATGCGGTACGCACTCATGAGGTCATGGGTCACGACGATGCTGGTGATGCCGAGGCTGTCGGAAAGCTTGAGGATCAACTGGTTGATGACCTCGGAACGGATCGGGTCGAGGCCTGTGGTTGGCTCGTCATACAGAACCACGCGAGGTTCGAGGACAACGGCACGAGCGAGCGCCACACGCTTGCGTTGGCCACCCGACAGTTCCGACGGCATCTGATCGATCGTCTCCTCCAGTGCCACGAGATCCAGCACGCGGCGCACCTTCGAGTCGATGATGGCATCGTCCATCATCCCGTGTTCACGAAGCGGGAAGGCGATGTTCTCACGAACGGTGAGCGAGTCGAAGAGCGCGCTTTGCTGAAAAAGAAAACCGATCTGTCGTCGCACCATCCCCAACTCTCGCTCAGCGAGCGTATCGATGCGGGTCGAGCCAAACCACACCTCGCCACGGTCTGGTCGAAGCAGACCCACGAGGTGCTTCAGCATGACACTCTTGCCGCAGCCCGATGGACCGAGTACGACGGTGATGGCACCGGGCGCAAAGTCGATATTGATGCCGCGCAGGACTTCGCGGCGCCCAAAGCGCTTTCGAAGATTGACCACTCGCATGTCCGCCTGTGCGGTCATCGCCCCATCCTATGATCGCTGCTCGTTCCCATGCCGCACGAACCGCGCGACATTGTCCTGCGCACCCATGTCTTCGATGTGGAACGCATGACGATTCCGCTGCGCGGCGGCGAGATGGGCGAGCGGCACATCGTGCGGCACCCCGGGGCTGTCTGTGTGATGGCGATCCGAAGCGATGGGCGCCTTGTGACCATTCGGAACAGGCGGATTGCCGTGGACGCATGGCTGCATGAGTTCTGTGCTGGAAAACTCGAACGAGGCGAGGATCCTGCCGATGCGGCTCGGCGGGAACTTGAGGAGGAAACGGGTCACACCGCGGGGCATCTCGCGTCGCTCGGCACCTTTTACACGTCCCCTGGATTCACGGATGAACGGATGCATGCGTTCCTCGCGACGGATCTTGCACCATGCCCAACGCGCTTGGAGGCGGACGAGCGCATCGAAGTCCATTTCGTGGAACAGGCTTTATTCGAACGGATGATCGCTGCTGGACACGTGTGCGACGGCAAGACGTTGGCGACTTACATGCGCTGGAGGGTCATGCACCCGTGAAAAAGTCCGAGGATGCCGACTCGGGTGGGCGCGAGGTGGATACGACTGGCAACATTGCCGGTGTTGCGCGGCGACCAGACGCGCCTTGGACCTGGGACGTACCCCTGATTCCCTCGGGCAACTGGTCCCTTCGAATTCACATCTCGCTGCTGCTTCTCGTTCTGCTGCAAATTCTTCGAGCCGCGATTCCAGCGGCGACGGTTCCTGTTCCCTCCGAGATGCGAGCTGCGGTCATCGTGCTCGTGATGGTGTGCTGGTGTGTGTTGCTTCAGGACGTGGCGCGTGAGTTTGTCTCGCGGCGCTGCGGTGCGCTGCCATGCACCATGTCGCTGACCCCATGGGGAGGTGTTCGGTGGAACGATCCGCCGGGCCCGTGGGTAAATCGCCTCGCAGCAGCTGCGGTAGGCCCCGTGGTGCTTTCGCTTGGAGTGGGTCTCGCGGCAGGGGCCCTCGCACTTCGTCGGCAGCCACTGTCGTGGGAGTGGCTTCCCAGTCCAATGTCCGATGCAGGGTTTCACGCCCTGGAAACCGACTGGATCAGCGCGCTATTGTGGCTTGGGGGTTGGACCGCATCGATGGTCTTGTTCGTCAGCCTGCTGCCGTTTCATCCGATGCCCGGTGGGCGCATTCTGGAGAGTTTGCTGGAAGCGCGAATGAACCGCGCCGATGCCCGTGAGCGGACGCTGTGGGTCGGCACTGGGCTCGCGCTGCTCGGGTGCGTGATCGCGATCGCTACGAATTCGCTTCTGGCGTTGCTCGCCTGCGGTGTCGGACTGGCGGTGAGCTCCCGCGGAGGAAAGCTGCTGCGACTTGGTCTTCAGCCGCGCGACCCCTCCGATGACCAGCGCGATGCGGATGTCGTTCGCGAGCGCCGCGCGGCGAAGAGCGCAGAAGAAGAGCAGCGACTTGACAGGCTGCTGGGCAAGATCGCCAAGGATGGCATGGGCGCCCTCTCGTGGCGCGAGCGGCGCTTCCTGCGGTCGGCAACCCGCCGCAAGCGTGGGTAGCCTCCAAGCGGCATGGGTACTGCAGACCGAGACTATTGGCGCGAAGAGCCGCCCACACGCCGCGTTCTTGGTGCACAGAAGGGATGGAGTGCGACGACCTGGCTCATCATCCTGTGCGTTGGGGTATTTGTCGCGGATGCATTCTTGCCGCGGCAGTGGGTGGTGATCGGATCCCAGTGGGATCCAACCGTCCCAGAGCCGATTCAGCGAGACATTCTCAGTGGTGCGCGTGCCAGCACCACAGGACCCATCAATGCGGATCCTTCGCAGGTGCTGATCGCAGAGCAGACGGTCTTCGCTCCCCGTGCGGATGGATCGCCCATCCCCGTCGCGGTGAACACTGTGCAGTCAATGCCGTTCCTGCAGCGGTGGCTGTATTTCTCCACCTCCACCGCGCTCTATTCCACCATTCCGGGGGTTGGCGTGAGCGCACTCCAACTCTGGCGTTTCATCGGTTTTCAGTTCTGCCATGCGGACTTGAACCACCTGATCTTCAACATGATCGGGCTGTACTTCTTTGGACCTGTGGTCGAGCGCTACCTCGGATCGAAGCGTTACACCGCGTTCTATCTGCTGTGCGGTGTGGCGGGTGCGCTGCTCTACCTGATTCTGAATCTTGCCGGCTACATCATGGCGTCCGCGGGTGCTCGCGTGGTGATCCCGGGACTGCTGCTGAATGACCCCGATATGCCGCTCGTCGGTGCAAGCGCAGGCGTGTTTGGCATCATCATCGCTTCGGCGCGGCTGATGCCCAACGCGCAAGTGCTCCTCTTCTTCGTGATTCCTATGCGACTCAAGACGCTCGCGTATGGACTTGTGCTGTTCGCCTGTGCCGCGGTGCTGCTGCGCTGGAGGAACGCGGGCGGCGAGGCCGCGCATATCGGCGGCGCGGTCGCAGGCTGGTACTTGATCCATAATCCTGACCGCCTCCGCAGTTTCTTTGATCTGCTTGGCGCGGTGGATCCGACGAGCACATTCCACTCCGCGCGGCGTGTGCAGCGCGCCGGACTCGAGCGCCGTGTGCGGGAGCAAGGTGGATCAGGGCGCACGTCCGCCCCATCTTCGGGCGAGGTGGATCGAATCCTCGACAAGATCCGATCGAGCGGACTTGGCTCGCTGACCGAAAGCGAACGGCGGACGCTTCGTGACGCAACCCATCGCCACAGCGGATGACGACGCGGCACAGCATCCGCTATGAGGGCATCCGCTCGGGCTGCGCGGGCGCGCCGAATGCGCGCCGGGGACGCATCACAACCGCGCATGGGTCCTTCGAGACACCTGCGTTCATGCCGGTGGCGACTGCCGCTGCCATGAAGGGGATGACGCCGACGCAGGTGCGTTCAACTGGCAGCGAGTGCATCCTGAACAACGCGTTTCATCTGCTGCTGCGACCTGGCGCAGAGCGCATCCGCACGCTCGGCGGCGTTCATGCATTCATGCGATGGGACGGACCGATCCTGACGGACTCAGGAGGATTCCAAGCATTCTCGATGGCTGGGATCAATCGACTCGATGAGTCGGGGGTCGCGTTCCAGTCCTTCATCGACGGGGCATCGGTGCATCTTGGGCCAGAGTCGAGCATGGCCGTCCAGCAGGCACTCGGTGCAGACATTGCGATGGCGTTTGATGACTGTCCATCTGCGTCCGATGCGGCAGTTGATGAGGCGGCACGCGCGCGAGTGGTCGATGCGAAAGATCGCACACTGCGGTGGCTCGAGCGTTGCATCGCGGCGCACACCCGCGATGATCAGGCTCTCTTTGGAATCGTGCAGGGCGGCACAGATCTGTCTTTGCGAACGGCATCGCTCGACGCGACCTGTGCGCACGATCTTCCTGGCTTTGCCATCGGCGGGGTTGCAGTCGGCGAAGGCCCTGATGCGATTGCTCGCGTCGTGCAACATACGGCACCACGATTGCCGCACGACAAGCCGCGCTACCTCATGGGTGTCGGCTATCCAGCGGACATTGTGATGGCGGTTGCAGCGGGGGTCGACATGTTTGATTGTGTCCTGCCCACCCGAAATGGTCGGAACGGCATGGTCTTTACTCGGGAGGGCTCGCTGCGGCTTCGCAATGCAATCCACGCCGATGATCCCCGGCCTTTGGAGGAGGATTGTGACTGTGAGACCTGCCGTCAGGGGTTTTCACGGGCCTATTTGCGCCACCTGTTCCTTGCGGGGGAGATGCTCGGCCCCACGCTGGCATCGATCCACAACATTCGGCTCTACCAAAGGTTGCTACTGGACATTCGGCGCGCGATAGAGGATGATGCATGGCTCGACTTGTCCCTCCGCTGGCCTTGCACAATGCGGGGTCGGTGCGAAGGGAACGAGGCAGGAACTCCCGATGACTGACCTACTGACTCCGTTCTCCATGATCGCACTGCAAGACGCGCCGCCGTTGCCGGGTGAAACGCCAGTGGTGGCGCCTGGCGCAGTTGGCCAGCCAACCGGCGCAGCCGATGGCGCAGCGCGTCCCGCCGCAGATCCGCTGGGCGGGATGTGGATCGTCATCCCTTTTGTACTCATCCTCGTGGTGTTCACGATGTTCGGTCAGCGCCGTGAACGCAAGAAGCGCGCTGCGCTCATGGAGTCGATCAAGCGTCACGATGAGGTGCAGACCATCGGCGGCATCATTGGCTCGGTGGTGGAACTGAAGGACGACACCGTCATCCTCAAAATCGACGAGAACTCCAATGTACGAATGACCGTGGCCAAGAGCGCCATTGCGCAAGTGCGCACGGGAAACACCCAGGGAGCCGCATCTTGAACTTTCGAATCTTGCCACGTCTGATTTTCGCGGCCGTCATCATTGCCTTTTGCGTTTGGCAAGTCATCCCATGGGAGACGAGCGTTCGCCTTGGGAAGGATCTCCGCGGTGGAGTCAGCATGGTGTACGCGGTGGACATGCCGGAAGGGGGCGACCGCCAACGCATCCTTGCACAGGTCATCGACTCGCTGAAGCGCCGAGTGAACCCGCAGGGCATTCTGGACATTTCGCTGCAGCCGCAGGGACTTGACCGAGTCGAAGTGGTGATGCCGCTGCCATCGACGGAGGTGCGCGCTGCGGGTGACTCGGTGCGCGAGCGGATGGCGGCACTCGGTGATCGCATGACGATTTCGCCGAGCGAATTGCAGGCGGCACTCGACGCGGGCACTGCGCCTGATCTTGCGCCTGCCCCAGCGGCGGGTGCTGCGGCGGGACCGCGACGGCAGGCGCTCGAACAGTTGCAGGCGGCCGCAGTGAAGTCGCGCGAGGCACGCAGCGCCTATCAGGACGCGCTCGCCCGCGGCGCGGACGCCGCGGAACTCGGTCGTCTTGAAGCGGAGATCGCCCAAGCGGAGGTGAACGACCGCAGTGCGCGAGCGGTCATCGCCGCGGGCAACATCGATCAAGCGCGTCTGCGTCGTGCATTCTCCCTCTCCACGGATCGCCCGCGACTGCGCGACGAAAAGGGCAAGGCAAAGTTTGCCGAGGACGGCACTCCCGAAACAGGTCCCAGTCCACGCGACCTGGAGGTGCAGGCGTTGCAAGCGCAGTTGCCAGATTTTTCCGACGACATTGGGGCGCTTGCGAAGTCGTCGAGCGAGTATGCGGGACAGGTCAGCGGCTACGACGACCCTGAGGACCTGAAGCGGCTGTTGCGTGGCGCCGGTGTTCTCGAGTTCCGAATTGCCGTCAGTGCCGCAGGGCCTGAGGGGGTGAACCCGGACGAACTTCGCAAGCAGTTGGCGGAACGCGGTCCGGGTGGCACCGATTCGCCAGTCGCTCGGTGGTTCCCGATCAACGATCCAAAGCAGTGGGGGGATTCGCCCGAGCAAATCGAGTCTTTCCTTGCCGACCCCGTTTCCTATCTGCGCAGCCGCGACATGGTCGGCGCGAAGTACGACGGGCAGCCCTACGCGCTGCTCTACACCACCGATGCGATGAGCCTTGACCACCTCGGTGGTCGGCAGTGGTCGATGAAGGCGGTCTTCCCAAGCCAAGATCAACTCGGGCGGACCTGCGTGGCGTTCCAACTCGATCCGAGTGGTGGCATTCTGATGGGCAAGCTCACGGGCGCCAACATTGGTCGTCCCATGGGGATCGTGCTCGATGGTCAGTTGTTCTCTGCCCCGACCTTGCAGTCACAGATTCCTGGCAATGGGCAGATCACGGGTTCCTTCACGCAGGAGGAGATCGACTATCTGATCCGCGTGCTGCAGGGCGGTGAACTGGAAGCGAAACTCCGTCCGGAGCCGATTTCCGTCAGCATTCTTGGTCCTGCGCTCGGTCGTGACAATCTGCTGCGCGGCTTGACCGCTGTCGTGCTCGCCGCCATCGCAACGGCTGTGCTCATGGCGGTGTACTACCTCGGCGCAGGACTCATCGCTGACATCGCCGTTCTCCTGAATCTCGGCATGATCTTCGGGATCATGGCGATGATCGACGGATCGTTCACGCTGCCGGGTCTTGCGGGTATTGCACTCGTGGTGGGCATGGCAGTCGATGCCAATGTGCTTGTGCTTGAGCGAACTCGCGAGGAGCTCGTCGACAACAAGGAGTCCCTCAAGAACGCTCTCGATCTCGGCTTCGCGCGCGCGTTCAATGCCATCATCGATGGCAACGTCACGAACCTGATCGTCTGCGTGGTGCTCTACAAATTGGCCGCGACCGAAGTCAAGGGCTTCGCGCTGACCATGATGATCGGTGTGCTGACGACGCTCTTCACCGCGCTGTTCTGTACTCGGATCATGATGGCGATTCTTGTGAACTGGCTTGGGGTCAGGCGCATGCCGATGCTGCCGACGCTGTTGCCCGGCATGATGAAGCTCCTGCGACCGAATGTGGACTGGCTGCGGCTGCGCCCCGTGCTGTGGACGCTGTGCGGTCTCGCGGCGGTCGCGAGCCTTGTGCTCGCCATCGGTGCTGGGCGTGAACTTCTGGAGACGGAGTTCCGCGGTGGTGTGACCATGACGATGGTGACACGCAAGGCAGTCGCGGGTGAGCCCGCATCGCCCAGTGGGCGGCTCCTGCTGAAGCGTGAGGAAGTGGAGCGGCGCGTTCACGAGATCGGTGCGAAGTCATCGCTCCCCGTCTTGGCAGAACTTCGAAGCGCCAATGTGCTGACCGTCGGCGAGTCGACCCCGGATGGGGAGTCCACCGGCTTTCAGGTGCGGGTTGCGAATCCTGCCGCGCTTGGCGACAAGGAGACCGTGACCGAGCCGCTGGTGGAAGCGCTCGCCACGGAGTTCGCGCAGTCTCTGGATGTCACGATGCCCGTTCGATTTGCGGGCATGGATGATGCGGGGGGGGCCACCTCAACCATCGCGGTCACTGGCGAGACGCTGGGGGCGGTGATCGGCACAGGGGACAACAGGCCAACCCGTGACTTTGCCGGTGGCGTGGCGGTGGTCCTGAAGGACCTTCAGCCCCCGGTGACACTAGAGGATGCCACCACTCGGATAGCAAGAATGCGCAAGCAGCCGGATTTTTCCGACCTCAGCGCGCGCCGCTTTGAGGTGTGGGGGCTTGAACTGGCTGATCCGTCGAGCCCCTCCAAGGGATGGAAGTCCCTGGCAGTCATGGTGGTAGAGCCATCCGCCCTCCTGTCCAAGGTGGATGCGGCGACCTGGGAGCGGGTCGTTGCGCAGCCGGAGTGGCGCCTGATCCAAGCGGCTTTCACCGCCAAGCAGAGCCTCGAGCAGGTCAGCAGCTTCTCGCCCGTGGTGGCGGCCAATCTCGCGGCATCCGCGATTGTGGCGATCATCGTCAGCCTTGTCGGGATGGTGGTCTACATCTGGCTGCGATTCTCGAGTTTCCGCTACTCCGCCGCAACGGTGGTCGCGGTCGTTTTCAATGTCGTGATCTGTCTTGGCGCTCTCGCCCTCTCGCTCCGCCTGACGGGAACAGACCTTGCCAAGGTGACCCTGCTCGAAGCTTTTCGAATAGATCTCAATGTCATTGCCGCCCTTTTGACGATCATTGGATATTCGCTCAACGACACGATCGTGATCCTCGATCGAATCCGAGAAAACAAGGGCAAACTGCGGTACGCATCATGGTCGACAGTCAACCAATCGATCAACCAGACCTTCAGCAGAACGCTGATGACGGGTGGGACCACGCTGCTTGCGGCAGGCGTTCTTTACATTTACGGCGGACCGGCCATCCAGCCATTCGCGTTCACCTTCATCATCGGGCTGATCGCAGGAACAATCAGTTCGGTCGTCATCGCAGGCCCCTTGACCTACTCAAAGGAGCAGGACCGCAGCGTGCCAGCGGAAGGTCACTCCACTTCGGGTGGACTTGCGACAGCCAGCCCGGTTTGACACAGACTTCACGGTCGGAACGTATTCCGACTCTCTTGCCTGATTGCCCAGATTGCATGGTTGCAGTCTGGGTGTGCATCACCACCATTTTTCCTGGACATGGAGGTCCTCACTATGACTCGCGGTTCCAAGATCGTCATTAGCGCCATCTTTGGTCTCCTGCTTCTGGCAGGCGTCTACTTCGCTTTCTTCGCACCAAATCCGGCCCAGCAGCACATCGATGGCGTTTCCGAGCCATCCCCGCTTGCAGGGACTGACTCGCTGACACTCGGCCCTGGTCCGGGCCTTCCATCGACTTCGGCAACGGACTCGGGATCCGCTCTTGGCACCGTGCCTGGGCTCGCGCCGAGTAGCCCCACGACTGGTCCTGCTTCCGGTGCAAGCGTCAACGGCTTCGGTGATCTCACCGCGCTTCCGCCGTCCTCGGCACCAACCGATCCAATCATCTCGCCCGTCCAGCCGCAGCCGCTCAACCCGAATGCACCAACGACGGTTGTTGGAACGGTCGGCCCCGCTCAGCCCACGGTCGCTCCGCCGACCAACTCGCCGCCGCCAAGTCTCGCCCCAGCCGCGACAACGACCGTCAAGGCAAAGTCGACCAACTACGCCAGCTACACAGTGAAATCAGGTGACACGCTCTCAAGCATCGCCGGCGAGTGGTTCCGCGATGTGACACGGTGGAAGGACATTGTGGCCGTGAACCCGGGGCTCTCACCCCAGTCGCTGCGCGTTGGGCAGAAGATCAATCTGCCTTCGAAGGCCGGTTCGCCCGCGGAGAAGTTGGCGGGTGGAAACACGGGAAGCAAGGGGGCGAAGTCGTCAGCCTCCACGGGATCAGCGAAGACTGCTGGAGGATCGCAGCATGTCGTGGCGGCGGGTGAAACGCTCGCGTCCATCGCGGCGAAGGCATACGGCAGCGGATCGTCCGCGAACTGGAAGCGCATCTATGACGCCAACAAAGGTGTGATCGGGGCGAACCCCAGCGCACTCAAGGTGGGCATGAAGTTGGTCATCCCGGCGCGGCAGGGCTGAGCGCCGTTCAAGCGTTTGGTGATGTTCGTGAAGGACCCCCGCCCCTCGCAGGGCGGGGGTTTTCATTCGGCAACCTCGTGCACTCGGCTGCTATCGTGCGCATCCTCCAATGACCTACAAGGCAGTTCTCATTCCTGGTGACGGCATCGGTCCTGAAGTGGCGGATGCGGTCGTGTCGATCCTCGCCGCGGCATCGGCGCCCATCGAGTGGATTCCACGCCTTGCAGGAGTCGCGGCGCTCGAAGCGGGCGCCAAGGAACTCCTCCCGCCCGAGACGGTCTCGGCGGTGAAGGAGCACAAGTACGCGCTCAAGGGCCCCTGCACAACACCGGTGGGTGGTGGGTTTTCATCTGTGAATGTGGCGCTGCGAAAGACACTCGACTTGTACGGTGCCGTTCGCCCGGTGCGTTCGCTGCCTGGCGTCAAGACGCGCTTCGACGGCGTCGATCTTGTCGTTGTCCGCGAGAACACCGAAGGTTTGTATGCGGGCATCGAGAACGAGATCACACGCGGTGTCGTGACAAGCGTGAAGGTTGCCACGCGCGAAGCGTGCACGCGAATTGCCGATTTTGCGTTCCGCTATGCAGTGCACCGCAAGCGCCGCAAGGTGTCGGTGTTCCACAAGGCGAACATCATGAAGCTGTCGGATGGGATGTTCATCCGCTGTGCACGCGAGGTGCGCGAGGCGAAGTTCCCGCAGCTTGAGTATGAGGAGCTCATCATCGATGCGGCTTGCATGAAGTTGGTGCAAGACCCGACACGTTTCGACGTGCTTCTCATGGAAAATCTGTACGGCGATGTCATCAGTGATCTCTGTGCAGGACTGGTGGGTGGACTCGGTGCGGTGCCTGGCGCCAACTATGGCGAGGCGGGTTCGGTATTCGAAGCGGTGCACGGCAGTGCGCCAGATATTGCGGGCAAGGGCATCGCCAATCCGCTCGCACTGACCATGAGTGCGGTGATGATGCTCAATCACATTTCGGAGTCGCACAACGATATGGCGCTCGCAGCCACGGCCAAGCGCATCCGCGAGGCGTATGACCGCGCACTTCTCGATGGGTGCAAGACGGGGGACCTCGGCGGAACCCTAAACACCAAGCAGTTTGCGCAGGCCGTCATCGATCGTCTCTGACGCGCCCCCGCGTTCTTCTCACGAGGCCTTGCGCACCGGCCCCATCTTGGAACTCTCACGGGTCGAGAAAGCCCATGAGCGCTTGCTGTGTGGCGGCAGGGGCGTCATGAAAGATCACATGCCCCGCCTCGGGCAGGATCAATCCCTCGGCGCCGCGGATGCCCCGCACATACGGCTGCAGCAGGGACGGATCAGTGATTTGGTCCTGTGCACCGAAGATCACCAGAGTCGGTGCGCTGATTGCCGCAAGCCTTGAGGCGTTGCCGTCGAGCAGGAAGGGACGGATCGACTCGACCATGGCAGCGAGCATCGCCCGTCGCTCCACCGCACGCGCGACCAGGAATCGCCGAAACGGCGCAGGGACTGGCGGTGGGTTCACAAAACAAAGCCTGAGGACCCGATCCAAGTCCGCGTCACTGGAAATATCGAGCGGGTTGCCGCCATCCGCAACCTCCCGCATGAACGGATTGATCTTCGGGGGCAGCAGCCCGGCGGGCGATTCAAGCACCAGTCGACGAACGGACTTGGGGTACGCGGCCGCATAGGCCGCCGCGAGCGCGCCGCCCATCGATTCGCCGACGACATCCACTCTGCCCAGATTCGTGGCGACACGGAACGCCTCGATCCATCGGATGTAGCCATCCGCATCGAGCGGCTTGGCACCTGCCGGGAAAGGGTTGTCGCCAAACCCAGGCAGATCGGGGGCCACAACGCGGCGGGACGGCGCCAGCCAGCGCATCTGCCCCATCATGGCTTCCTTGCTCGTTCCCCAACCATGCAGCAGCAGAACGGGAGCGCGTTCCATCTCCAGTGGATTGTTCTGCCCGCCGCCCGCTAAGAAGGGGACGGTCTGACCGTCCACAGTGATGTGCTCGAGTCGCAGTCCAGACACGCTGCGCCCGATGGCAGTGACAACGGTGTGGAACCCAGTCGGCCAGTTCCACAGCACCACCAGACCGATGCAGATCCACGCGATCAGCACCAGCATGGTGATCAAGGTGCGGCGAAGAAGGACCAAGAGCGTTCCGCTCATGTGCGGTTCTTTCGGGGCGATGCCTTGGCCGAGTTGGTCGCAGCGGGCTTCCCCCACCAATCACTGCGCAGGGGCGCGAGCAGTTGTTCAAGATGTGCACGGCCCGCGGCATTACTGCCCACGCCTGCACAGTGCGCCGCGGCGGCGAGGATTGTCTCTGGCAGTGGCGACTCAACATCCACTCGCTTGCGCTGAAGCGGGTGGAGAAAACCAATGCGCCACGCATGCAGAAGAAGCGGTGGAGCATTCGGAACTCCGCGCGCTGCGCTCGTGTTGGGAGGCAGCAGGGCGCGGTACACCCGGTCGCCCTCGACGGGTGCACCGAGCCACGCAAGGTGCGCGCGGATCTGATGAAGCCGTCCCGTTTCAATCGCGCAGGCGACCAGCGCACTGCCACTCGCCGCAGCGACCACGCGCCAGTGGGTCACCGCGGCGAGTCCGCCACGCTGTGGAACGCTGATCTTCAGATCACCGCGGCGCACCTCCGCAAGGGGCTCCTGACATGTGCCGTGCGTTCCCGGCAGCCTTCCCTTCACGATGGCGAGATATGCCTTGGCAACGGAACGCGCCTCGAACTGCGCGCGCAGCGAGTCGTAGGCAGCTGCAGTTCGGGCAATGAGCACCACGCCTGATGTCTCGCGGTCGAGCCGGTGCAGGAGCCCCCAGTCGCGCTGCGCCCCGAGTGAGGTGAGTGCGCTTCCATCGACTGCGAACGCACCGTTCAAGAGCGAGTCATTTGCATGCCCGAGCCCTGGCAGGGTGACCGTCCCCGCGGGTTTCTCGACAGCGAGCAGGGCATCGTCCCGCAGCAGCACCGCGCATGGAACGGCGGGGTTGGCGACGGGCGCTTGCTCCACGCTTAGCATCCTAGGCTTCCAGCGAAAGGTGTTGCCCTGATGTCAGCCACTCAGCAAAGCATGCACGGACCAAGCGCACGGCTCGCCCCCTTTGGCGAGTCAATCTTCACAACGATGAGTCGCCTTGCCACGGAGCACAAGGCGGTGAATCTCGGTCAGGGGTTTCCTGACTTTGACGGTCCAGACTTTGTGAAGGAAGCGGCGCAGCGCGCCATCGCCGATGGGCATGGTCAGTATGCACGCGCTTTTGGACTGCCAGAGACCAATCGTGCGATCGCAGAAGCGGCACAACGGACTTGCGGATTTCAGGCGGATCCTGAGCGCGAGGTCACCGTGACTGCCGGATGTACCGAAGCGATTGCCGCCTGTTTGTTGGGGATGCTTTCGCCGGGCGATGAAGTGGTTCTTCTCGATCCCTCGTACGACTCCTACGCGGCGTGCGTGGCGATGGCGGGTGGTGTCGCGCGGCGTGTTCGGTTGGAGGGACCCGACTTCCGAATTCGGCGCGCAGATCTGGAAGCTGCCTTTTCAAGCCGAACCAAGGCGATCCTTCTCAACTCACCGCACAATCCGACCGGACGAATGTTTGGTGATGACGAGTATGCGATCGTCGCGGATCTCGCCGAAAGGCACGATGCCATCATTCTGTCTGATGAGGTCTATGACGCAATCACCTACGCCCGGCCACACCAGTCCATCGCTCGGATTCCAGGCGTGCGTGAGCGAGCGGTCATTCTTGGAAGTCTTGGCAAAACCTTTTCACTGACGGGATGGAAAATCGGTTGGACGATCGCGCCTCCATCCATCACGGCAGCCATTCGCTGCGCCCATCAGTTTCTGACATTTTGTGCTGCAACGCCGCTGCAGCGTGCCGCCGCAGATGCGCTCAGCACGGTGTGCCGCGATGATGCCTACCTCAGGCAACTGCATACGGAGTACACCGCGCGCCGCACAATGATGCTCGAGGTTCTCAGCGATGCAGGCTTTCAATGCGTCGAGCCAGAGGGTTCCTACTTCATCTTGGTGGATGCTGTGGAAGCCGGGTTCCCGGACGATGTGACCGCCGCACGCAGGCTTGTGGTGGAAGCGGGGGTTGCTGCCATTCCCGCAAGCAGTTTTTATGAGCCTGCGAATGCCGATCGTCGATGGCTGCGTTTCGCGTTCTGCAAGCGGGAATCAACCATGTTGGAGGCGCGTCGCCGTCTTCTGGCCAATCCGCCGCGCCGCTTGGCGGAACGCCCGGCCTGATGTAGACTTTTCGACCCTATGTACGCGATCATCGAAGACAGTGGAACCCAGATCATGGTGCACAAGGACGATGTCATTGACGTCGACCTGCGGAAGATCCCCGAGGGATCGACGACTGTGACTTTCGACAAGGTGCTCGCGGTTGGTACGCAGGACGGCACGGCCGCCCGCATTGGCGCGCCCTATCTTGCGAAGGCGACGGTCACCGCCGAAGTCGTCGGGAGCACTTCCGAAAAGACGACGCTGAACAAGTACTCGCGCCGCAAGGGTTACCGACGCCACAAGGGACACACGCAAAAGCGGGTCCAGGTGCGCGTGACAGACATCGCCGCGTGAGCACTCGTCGCGGGCTCATGCCTGCGACAGCACTTCCAACATCGCTTGGGGAGATTCTGCTTCTCCCGTCCGTGCGCTGAGGCACACCGCCTCCATGACGGCACGGACGCGCTGCAGCATCAGTGGCGTCCATTCAGGCACGAGTGGGGGGTTCAATGCTGCATTCAGCAGCGCCGCGGGCAGCGAGTCTTCACCATCCGAGCAGTTTGGCGCAGGAGTCTCCAGGACCTCATGTGTTGGGCTGCGCCATTCCATGTGCTGATCGTCCACAAAGATCGCGCCGACTGATCCGCTGACAAGGGCACATCTCTTCCAGTGCCAATGCCTATTCGACGCAGCCAACGATGCTGTTCTTCCATCCGTGAATGCACAGGTCGCGCTGATCGAGCCCTCCCAGAAACGAAACAGGCGTGAACTCGCGTCGGGCTGTGACTCATGGGAGCGGTGCAGGCGTTCTGCAGTGCTTGCTGCGCTGACTCGCTCCGGCATGCCGAGCCACTGCACCAGCAAGGCGGAAACATCCTGCAGCCGTGCCAAGATCGATCCGCAGTTGCTCGGCGCAACGGAGGCCGCATGCAGCAGCTCTGGAGCCATGCCCTGAGCAATGAACGCGCTGGCTTGCGCGAATGATCCCTCGTTTGGGAATCCAGGCAGCGGCATCTCCACGGTGCGCTGCCGCTCACGGCTTGCCTGCCGCATCCAAGGCTCCGTTGTCAGGAGCGCACCCGCGTGACTTGCGAGGGCATTCTCCTCGTCACTGTTCCCAAACCCGACATGCAAGATGGGCGACTGTGAGTGCTCTGCGCAGAAAGTGCGCAGATCGCTTGCGGATGCGCTTGCGGCGCCAAGGGAATCTCGGACGGCACGCAGCGGCGATCCGATGCGCACCGATCCAAGCGGGCGCCTCTGAAGCCCGCGGAGAACCCACTCCGGGAGCGCTTCTCTCGACCAGACGCCAAGCAGAGGACCCCGAGGGAGATCCGCGGCGTCCGTTGGAGGGTTTGAGCGCGTTTCACTCGTCATGAAGTGCACACCTGCCACCACGATAGAGCCGGCTCGGGGCTCTCGCACGGCGCCCCGAGCGGAGTTAGGATGTCTGCGTGGTCAGGCAATCGCCCTCGGGATCTCCCCGAGCGAGGAAAGTCCGAACACGACAGGACACGGTGGTGGCTAACGGCCACCAGCTTCAGCGCAAGCTCGGGACAGTGCCACAGAAAACAGACCGCCGAGGCTTCTGCCTCGGTAAGGGTGAAAAGGTGCGGTAAGAGCGCACCGCCTTCTCGGTGACGAGAAGGGCACGGCAAACCCCACCGCGTGCAAGCGCAAGCAGTCCTCCGGCGGATTTTTCCGCCAGCCGCTGTCCGTGGCATGAGGACGGGTCGCGTGCTTTGAGTCCAGCGGCAACGCTGGTCCAGAGAGAAATGATTGCCGCCCGCAAGGGAACAGAATTCGGCTTACGACCACGCGCGCGGGGCGGATCTCCGAAAGGAGATCCGCCTCACCTTTTTTTGCAAATGGACTGGCGGATTTTCACGCCCGAAAGCCGATTCACAAAGCACTGCAAAGGCGAGGGTTAAGCATGGCACCACCGCACATGTTGAGCAAAACCCTTGAATGGGAAGTGCGCATCGGTAAACTCGGATGAGTCATGAATTCCCCCACAAAGTCCACAAGTTTGCAGGCATACACGCTGCTTCTTTACCGAAAGGCTGTGCACCCTGAGTTTTTCGCCATCGACTCTCGCCGCCGCATGGAGAACGGCGAGATCGAGGCGGAGGCCTGGATTTTTCGAGGTGGACAGGTGGTGCGTTTCCAGAAGGAGAAGTTGTGTATCTGTGAAGTTGTGACGGACAACCCAAGCGCACTACCCGAGCGCGGTCTCACCAAGAACATGCTGTGTGCCGGCGAGCATGAGCATGAGGAAACCTTGGGCGACAACCTGACATTCATGACGGCGGTTCAAACGGAAACGCTGGCCGACCATCTGTACGTTGGCACGTACCGCGAAATGATGGGGCATGCAAAGGAAAACGGATCACTCTCCGTGCAGTGGAATGACGCCACAACGGGCAAGCCGAATCTGTCGTTGATTGATCTGCAACGCTTCCGTACGGAAATCCACGTGCAGGGTTGGCATCTGCGAAGTGACTGTGGCCTCGTGCTGCGGACGCAGTCCATGTTCCAGTTGAATGATCCAGCCGCCAAGGGCGCGCAGCGCGAAACGCGGTGAGTCAACCGACCCGCAGTGGCTCTGAGAACGCCGCTGGACAGGCCGATGGTGGGGCTGTTTCCGCGCACCGTGCCTGTGTCGAGTCCGACCGTCTGATGGGGGTCTTGGATGTGCCCCTTGGAAACTGGTATCCACCTTCTTCACCGGTTTCGCCATCGCTCTCCGCGTCGCTCCCCGAAGATCGGCGTTCACACTGCGCTGCAATGCTCGCCGAACTGCGCGAGAGGCATGACCGCGAATGCCCGCACTGCACCCATGCGACGGCTCATCAGCGCACGGTCTTCGGCGAGGGTGATCCCTGCGCACGACTGATGTTTGTGGGAGAAGCTCCGGGTGAAACCGAGGACACACTCGGTCGACCCTTCGTCGGCAAGGCGGGGCGGAAGTTGGACGAGATGATCCAAGCAATCGGACTGAGGCGCGAGGATTGCTACATCGCCAATGTGCTCAAGAGCCGACCGCCTGAGAATCGGGCGCCGCTGCCGCTGGAGGTCGAGCGCTGCAGCCCATATCTCGTGGAACAGCTGCTGATCATCCGCCCACGGGTCATTATGACGCTCGGTGGACCTGCCACCAAGATGCTGATGAACACAGACGTGGGGATTATGAAACTCCGAGGCTCCTGGTCTCAGTGGGTCGCGCCGCCCGGCAGTCCGATCGTCTCGATTCCCCTGATGCCGACCTTCCATCCCGCCTACCTGATCCGCAACTACACCCTCGAAACCCGTGCGCAGGTCTGGTCTGACCTCAAGGCCGTGATGCATCGGCTCGCTGAAACCGCCTAACCCATCCGTTAATCGCGGGGGAGATGCCACAGGATTCTTCACTCATTTGCCGAACTTGCGCGCGATCGCTGCGTATGACTTGTTGAGGCTGATGCCTTCTCAGAAAGCAACCCCCACGAGGAGCCCTGCCGCGATGACTCTGCGGCGGGCTCTTTTTTTATCCGTGCATCGGGTTGCCCGATCTCGCAAGGGAGAGCTGCGGGAGCGTCCGAGTGATCTACGAAGGTCGCTCGCCGCCGTGCTCGGGTGTTTCGCGAGAATCAAGAAGGATTGTCACGGGACCATTGTTCACAAGCGCGACCTGCATCGATTCACCGAAGCGGCCGCGGGCGACGGTGAGTCCTCGTGCCTCCACAATCTCGCAGACGCGCTCATACAAAACGCGTGCGGCACCAGGATCTTCCGCCCGTGAAAAGCCAGGCCGATTGCCCTTGGATGCATCGCCCAGAAGCGTGAACTGACTGATCAGCAGAACGCCACCTGAAACATCCTTGACACTGAGATTCATCTTTCCATCGGCATCGGAAAAGATGCGAAGTGCAGCGAGCTTTCGGGCCATCCATTCCGCGTCGCGCTCCGAGTCTCCACGCGTGACCCCGAGCAGCACAAGCAGTCCATGCCCAATTGCGCCGACCACTTCGTCCTTCACGCGCACGCTCGCCTCAGAGGCGCGTTGCACCACCGCAATCATGCGGTTGAAACCCTCAGAAGCGCCATCGCGGCGCAGGTGACGAGGGCGGCGCCTTGTGGGTCAAGATCCGCCGGCGACTGGCTGTATTCCACCAGTTCAGGCAGTCCGCCTGTCGCCAACTTTGCGGCGGTCATATTGCCGACGCTGCACCAACGCTGGTGGTTTTGATCATGTCCGACCTTGCTCAGGAATGCTTCCATGTTCCCCTCGAGATAGGTGGAAAGCAGTGAACGGTCGTATGCCTCGACTTGGCGTCGAATCTCCGTACCCACCGGCGTCTGGTCGCCAAACTGCGGACCGACATGGCTCAGGTCCGCGCTTGCGACGACAAGTGTCTCGCCTTCGGCATCACCAAGCAGATCCTTCAGCACAGGAACGAACTCATCGAACGAGACGCGAGCCCCATCATCGGCAATCATTGGGACGAGCGGACTCGGCACCAGTGCCGCAACGACTGGGACCCGGCCTAAGACTTCATGAATCCAAGGCAACTGAATACTGATCGAGTGCTCCCCGAGCAGGTCGACTTCATCCTTGAAGAGCCGATCACCGAGTTTCGCCTCGAGGGCATGGAGGAGGGGCTTGTCGGGCGCGAACGCGCCAAAGGGACTCAGGAATCCGTGACGACTCATCACGATGCCATCGCCACTGCCAAAGTGGTTCGTACCAAGAATGACCACACGGGACCACTTCTTGCCCAATCCGATCGACTTGTACGCAGCCGCATAGGTCGACTTGCTTCGCGCATAATCCATATGCGGGGTGACAATGCCCAGAAGTTCGCCGTCGAGTTCAGGATCCTCTGCAGCCGCGAGCCACTCGCCAATGTTTTTCTTTGCCTCCTCAGCCGTGGTACCAGCCGCATCCGCTGCGGCAGTGCGGAATCCGCCCTCTGTTGCCACGCGCATCATCGCCTCGCGCTCGAGCCGATCGCAGTTCGGTCCCCAAAGGAGTCCCGACTCATCCAGTGCCTTCACGAGTTGCACAAGGAAATCGGATGGTGCCCCCGTGACCTCTCCAATCTCTTGGAGGCTCTTCTCGCCCTGAAATGCTCCGAGGAGCGGGAGCAGTTCAGGCGGTACGACCGGGCACTGTCCATCGCCGCGCAGGTTCGCTGGATCGCGGAGCGCCACAAAGACCTTCTTCTGGTCATTTTCAACGCCAATGGGGTGGAACTGCCTGATGTGCGGTCGGTCAAGGTGGGGGGGGAGTTCCGACATGGGAGGAAGATTGTACGGTCGAACCGCGGGTTATTGACATCAAAAGATTGGCGATTCAACGATTCCAAGCCGAGCAGCGAAAGATCCACCTGCGAACAGCCGAACACACTAGACCGAGTATCATCCTCCGCCTATTTCCACCCACTTTGTGGGATTCACCTGCAACAGAACCGAAGCACCATGACACACTCTGCCATTTCATTTTTCATCGCGAATCGCACGGCCTCACTCTGTGCTGGTCTTGTCGCTTGCGCCATCACTCTTTCGGCCACAGCGCAAGCTCCGCAGGCAAAACCCGATGCGCCTCCCGCGGTGCCGGATGGCGTGCCCGTTCCGAAGCCCGCTGCGTCGTCGACGCCAGGCATTCTGTCGCGGAACAATCAAGCAGGCCCCTCTGCCAAGGAATTGACTGCGAATCAGCCGAGTCTCGCACCGACACAGGATGGCATGGCACAGAAGGCACCTGCAGACGGGGCAGCGGGTCAGATTCCATCCGGGCCGCCGCCGATCGTTTTTGATCCACCGGTTCTGAACCTAGGTGAAATGCAGGCTGACATTCCAAAGACAGGCGTCATCAAGATTCGAAATGTCACGGACAAGCCGGTGACCATCGCTCGAGCCATTCCCGGCTGCGGCTGTACCACGGCCAATGCTCCGAAGGATCCGATCGCGCCAGGCGGTTTCGCCGAGATGGAGATCACACTGAAGCCTGGGCCGAAGCAGGGTGTCACCATGTCCAAACGGGTGACGTTCCAGATCGACGGTGCTGCGCCCGTGATTCTCACGGTTGAGGGACAGGTCGTGGCGTACATCACGGTGACGCCAGATGCGATCGATGGGCCTGATACTCCAGCGAATGCGAAGCCCGACTCAGGCAAGATCGTTTTGGCTGCCGTCGATAAGCAGGCGTTTAAGGTGACGGCGGTGAATCCCCCAGTGACGCAGCCCTTCAGTGATGCGGCATCCGAGGAGCACATTTTGCAGGTGGACTGGCAGAAGTGGCAGGATCAGGGGCGGCCGATCAAGCTGACGATCGCAACCGATCATCCGAAGGCGTCATCGCTCGGCGTCATGGTCAAGCGCCCGATTACCGCGCAGGATCGTCCGAATCCCTTGGAGCCAACACAGCGGGCAACCACGCAGCCTGCAAGCGAACTGGTGGTGGCTGCGCAGCAGGGCAACGTGCCGCGCGTGAAGGAACTGCTTGCAGTGCCGGGCGTCAATGTCAATGAAACCGATCCAGGAACGGGACGCACGGCACTCCACTGGGCGGCTCGCGAGAATCGCACGGAAATCATTGACCTGCTGATTGCGGCAAAGGCGGATCCGAACTCCTCGGACCGAACGGGGAAGGGACCCCTGACGCTTGCCGCGGAAACGGGCAGCATTGATGCGGAGAAACTCCTGATTGCCAAGGGGGCGAGTCTGACCAACCGAGACTCCATCGGCGGCACACCGCTGATCTGGGCATGCGGACTTGGAACAGGCGAGTCCGTGAAGATTCTTCTCGAGAATGGTGCTGATGCAACCATCACAGATGTCAACGGTCTGACACCGCTCATTTGGGCAGCTGGCATCGGGAAGCCAGAGTCCGTGGCGATCCTTCTTGAGCGCAATCCAAATCTGCCGCTTGAGGTGAAGGACGGCGTAACTGGAGACACCGCTCTGATGCGGGCTGTGCGGAGCGGCAAGATTGAAAGTGTTCGCATGCTCATCAACCGAAAGGCGGATGTGAACACTGTGAACAAGCAGGGATACACGCCCGTGCAACTCGCCGTGATGTCCGGCACCGCCGAAAAGGTCAAGCTGCTGATCGAGGCGAAGGCGGACCTTTCCACGAAGGATGCAACTGGGCGGACTGCGCTGGACTTGGCTCAGCGCCGAACGGACGCAGCGGGTCGTGAGATTTTTGATTTGCTCAAAGCAAGCGGTGCGACCAGTGCCGTTCCGGTTCCTCCCCAAGGTGGGTCCGCTGAGTCTGGGAAGCCCGCAGGACAGTAAAGTCTGCGGGTATGACCACGCTCTCACGCTCTGATGCGCGGGCCGCGCCTGCGCCTGCTGTCTACGCGCAACTGATTGATCGCTGTCGCAGTGCGCATCTGATCGAGGCCACGTCGGCGATTCTTGGCTGGGATCAGGAGACCATGATGCCCGCGGGTGGCGTGGCGCTCCGCGGGAAGCAGCAGGCGGCTCTCGCTCGCATCCACCATCAAATGTCGACAGCACGCGAGGTTGGCGATCTGCTCGCGGCGTGTGAGGCGGACCGCACATTCATGGAGAGTGGTTCGGCGGAGGCTGCCAACGTTCGGGAGATTCGCCGCGACTACGACAAGGCAACAAAATTGCCCGAGTCGCTCGTCAGCGAGCTGGCGCAGGTGTCGAGTGAGGCGCAGCATGAGTGGGCGAAGGCTCGCAAGGCAAGCGACTTTGCGCACTTTCTGCCATGGTTGAAGCGTCTGGTGCAGTTGAACCGCGACAAGGCCGCATGTCTGGGAATCCCGGCAGGGGGTGAAGCGTGGGACGCTCTTGCAGACACCTTCGAGCCGGGCTGCACGGCGGCTTCGGTCACGGAGGTGTTCACGCCGCTGCGCACAAGACTTGTCAAGCTGATCGCAGAGTTGCGTGGAGCCAAGCGAGGACCCTCGAATCGTTTCAACGAGACTGCACTGCCCATTCCACTTCAGACAGCATTTGTTCGCATGGTGACGGAAGCCATCGGCTTCGATTTCGAGCGCGGGCGGCTGGATGCAAGCACGCATCCATTTTGTGGTGGCAGCCACTGCAACGATGTGCGCATGACGACGCGCTACTGCGAGACCTGCCTCAACGACGCCCTGGGGTCAACCATGCACGAAGCTGGCCACGGCATGTACGAGCAGGGGCTCCCCGAAAGCGCCATCGGAACACCGCTCGGAACCGCCGTTTCGCTGGCGATTCACGAGAGTCAGAGCAGGCTGTGGGAGAATCAGGTCGGTCGGGGTCTGCCATTCTGGAAGTGGTGCCGCCCGCATCTCGTTTCGCACTTCGGGTCGTCGGTTGACACCTTCACGGTCGACGAGTTGTACGGTGCAGCGAACATCGTTGAGGCTGGCTTCATCCGCGTCGAAGCCGACGAAGCGACGTACAACCTGCATGTCATGGTCCGATTCGAGTTGGAGCGTCTGCTGATTGGCGGTCAACTTGATCCAGCCGATCTTCCGACCGAGTGGAACCGTCGTTACCGCGACTATCTCGGGCTCGAAGTGCCCGATGATCGGCGCGGCTGCCTGCAGGATGTGCACTGGAGCATGGGCGCGTTCGGCTACTTCCCGACCTATACGCTCGGCACGCTTTACAGCGCGCAACTGTTCTCGGCGGCTCGGCGTGACCTGCCAGGCTTGGAGGATGGATTCGCTTCGGGAAACTTTTCCCGGCTCTTGACGTGGCTGCGGACAAACGTCCACGCGCATGGGCGCCGCTACTCGCCAACTGAGTTGTGCACGCGTGCCACAGGGAAGCCTCTGAGCAGCGAGCCGTATCTGGAGTACCTCGAAGGCAAGCTTCGCCCGCTGTACGGTCTTTGAGCAATCTCCCTCGCGGATTCAGGACTTCGATTGCCTCGGCGGCGTCTGCACGGCAGATGGGTTTGTGAGGCGGGCGGAGACCTCCGTCCATGCCTTGCTCGGATCGCGTCCTGGAATGCGTCCGAAGATGGAAATCAGAACGACGGCAACCGTCCATAGGGGCAGGGTGCCAACGCCAGGGATCGCTTCGGCAGCAAGAATCGGCAGGATCAGCAGCGGGCGACCGAGGGCGAGCCACAAAAGTGTCGCTGTCAGCGCATCAACGGCAAAAACCGCCGGAAAGGTGACGATCAGACTGCTGGTCAGGAATGAAAACACATCGGATGCGAGCGCAATTCCAATGGCAAGCACGATGCGAAGCCAAGAGGGTCGCTGCCAGGTCGTCAACGGAGCGCTCTCCGCTCGACTGGATGATCGATCGGTCGCCGCTGCGGCGCCCGGTTCAGTGCCCGAAATGGGATGAGTGGATTGCACTTCGTCTTTGCTCATGCTGTGTACCCTTGCAAGACTCTACCCGACCCGCCCATGCCATACGACCGATCCATTATTCGCAATGTCGCCATCATCGCACATGTCGACCATGGAAAGACAACCCTTGTCGATGCGCTGCTGCGCTCATCGAGTGCTGCGAGCGAGGTGGAGCAAGACGCTGAATGCGTCATGGACTCGAACCCGCTCGAGCGTGAGCGCGGCATCACCATCCTTTCGAAGAATTGCGCGGTCGATCATGTCGTGACCCGTGGTCTTCGCAAGGGAGATGCCATTCGTGTCAACATCATCGACACGCCGGGCCACGCGGACTTTGGCGGCGAAGTCGAGCGGGTCCTTCGCATGGCAGACGGCTGTCTCCTGCTCGCGGATGCCATGGAGGGACCGATGCCGCAGACTCGCTTCGTGCTTTCCAAAGCGCTGGAAGTTGGCCTGCGTCCGATTCTGGTGGTGAACAAGTGCGATCGACCGGATGCGCGTCCAGATGCGGTGGTGGACGAGGTCTTCGACTTGCTCGTTGATCTCGGTGCCGATGATCACGCGCTCGACTTCCCAGTCGTTTGGGCCTCCGGTCGCGAAGGCTGGGCCAGCCGCGACCGCGAGGATCGAACGCATGGCGTCGAGGATCTTTTCGCTGTGATCGCTGAGCATGTTCCGCCGCCCACGGGCGACCCAAAAGCCGCTCTGCAGTTCCTCGTCGTCAATCTTGACTCCAACGACTACGTCGGGCGTCTTGGGATCGGCCGGGTGTTTGATGGAACGCTTCGCCCTGGACCCGTCGCCGTCTGCAAGTCAGACGGCTCCGTGCGCAAGGGGCAGGTTCAGGGGATCAAGCGCTTTGAGGGACTTGCGCGCGCGGCTGCCGATCTGATCGAGGCGGGTGATCTGTGTCTCATCGAGGGCATCACCGACATCGAGATCGGCGACACCGTCTGTCAGCCCGACTCGCCAAAACCGTTGCCGCGCGTCCACGTCGATGAGCCGACATTGCACATGGTCTTTCGAATCAATGACGGACCGCTTGTCGGGCGCGAAGGCAAGTTCGTGACCAGCCGGCAGATCGCCGAGCGTCTCGAGCGCGAACTGCGTTCGAATGTCGCGCTCCGTGTGGCACCCGGCGATGGTGCCGAGGAGTTTCATGTGTCCGGTCGCGGACTTCTCCACCTGGGTGTTCTTTTGGAGACGATGCGCCGCGAGGGATTCGAGTTGACAGTCGGCAAGCCCAACGTCATCGAGCGCGATATCGGAGGTGTACGGCATGAGCCGTATGAACGACTCGCCCTCGATGTCGCACAGCATGCGATGGGGCCTGCGATGGAGTTGATCGGACAGCGTGGCGCGGAGGTGACCAAGGTGGATATGCGCGGTTCGCGTGCTCACATCGAGGCGGATATTCCTGCGAGAGGTTTGATCGGACTTCGAAACAGGATTTTGAATGCCACGGGCGGAGAGGCCGTGATGCACCACTCGTTCTGTGATTACCGACCGGTGCGGATGCCTCCCCGGAAGCGCACCAATGGTGTCATGGTGGCGGTCGAGGCCGGAACGGCCACCACCTATTCGCTGTTGAACTTGTCCGACCGCGGCGTGATGTTCGTCGCGAATGCGGATGTCATCTATGAAGGCATGATCGTCGGCGAACACAACAGAGATAACGACTTGCATGTCAACGTCGTGAAGGCGAAGGCGATGTCCAATGTTCGCGAGTCAAACAAGGAAGCCACCGTTGTTCTGAAGGCGCCGCGCCCACTCACGTTGGAGTCGGCGCTTGAGTACCTCGAGGCAGATGAGTTGGTCGAGATCACGCCGACCGCTGTTCGCATACGCAAGCGGATCCTGAAGGAAAGCGATCGGCGGAGAATCACGCGGCAGCAGAAGGACCGCGAAGCTGCAGCTGCTGCCGATGAAAGTGCGTCCGCGGGATCCCTCTAGCATTGGGCGCACATGCCGACGATCGTCCAGAAGTTTGGAGGAACGAGCGTTGCCGATCCTGAGCGCATCCGCCGGGCTGCAGCGCGTGTCGCAGATGCGCGCAAGGCTGGATTCGATGTGGTGGTCGTTGCAAGCGCGATGGGGCGCACGACAGATGATTTGATTGAACTCGCCGAGCGGATCAGCCCCGTCCCCGATCGGCGCGAACTCGACATGCTGATGGCAACGGGGGAGCAGGTGAGCGTTGCTCTTCTGGCAATGGCACTGCGTGAACTTGGCTGCTCTGCGGGGGCACTGACGGGTGGTCAAGCCGGTCTACGCACGGATGGGGTCCATGGTCGTGCACGCGTGACCAGAATCGAGTGTGGGCGGCTGGAGCGGATGCTGTCGCGGGGCGAGATACCCGTGGTGGCTGGATTTCAGGGGACGAGTGAAGAGGGTGAAGTCACGACGCTTGGGCGCGGCGGCAGCGATACCACCGCCGTTGCAATCGCGGCTGCACTTCGCGTGCGCGAGCAGGGAGGGTGCTGCGAAATCTTCACCGATGTCGATGGTGTGTACACCGCGGATCCGCGACTTGTACGCCATGCGGTCAAACTGCCGAGGATCTCCTACGAGGAGATGCTCGAACTCGCGGCACTTGGCGCGGGTGTGATGCATGCACGCGCGGTGCTATTTGGCGAAAAGTACGGCGTGCCCATCCACGTGCGGCACAGCCAGAAGCCTGATTCGGGAACCATGATTTCACGGGAGAATTCATCCATGGAAGAACTTGCCGTCGTTGGATGCGCGCTGAAGGACGAACTGGGGCGGGTCAGTATCCGACAGGTTCGCAATGTCGTTGGACTGCAGGGTCGCCTCTTTACCGCGCTCGCACACTCGAACATCGTGGTCGACGACATTGTGCAGACGGAGCAGGGGGCTGCAACGATGATTGCTTTCACGGTCGAGCATGAGGATCTTGGTGATGCCAAGCAGATCGTGGCTCGCACACTGACTGAACTCGGCGAAGGAGAGATGTCAGTCGAGGTGGGGCTTGCCAAGGTATCGGTGGTCGGTGTGGGCATGAAGAGTCATGCAGGTGTGGCAAGCCGAATGTTCCGCGCGCTCGGTGATGCCGGGATTGGTATTCACAACATCACGACCAGCGAAATCAAGATCAGTTGCATCATTGATCACGCCGAAGGACAGCGCGCGCTTGAGACCGTTCATTCGGCATTCGGCCTTGGACTTGGAAACGGAGCAACGATTGCGATGCAGATCGACTCTTCGCGCGTGTAAATGAATATGAGCGGGGTACTCAGTCAGAATCTGTGGGGCGGCGGCGCCGACCGTGTGGACCAGCGTCCGCCTTTGCTCGCCGGCGTCAAGCCTGAACGACTGATTGCATCGGGTGGATTCGGCTCGGTTTGGCTTTGTGAGCAGCAGGGGACACTTATTCGCAAGGTGGCAGTCAAGGTGTTGCGGTCAGGGCTCCCGAGCGAATCCGTCCGAGCACGATTTGTATCGGAGGGTCGACTGTTGGCGCAGTTGAACCATCCGAACATCGCACAGGTGTTTTCCGCAGGGGAGATGGAGGACGGGCGTCCATATCTGCTGATGGAATGGGTGGATGGTCAGCCGCTCCTCGATTGGTGTGATGCACATCGGCTTTCACTGGATGATCGGTTGCGCGTGATGCAGCAGGTCGCGCTCGCCGTCCAGCATGCGCATGCTCGCGGCATCATTCATCTGGATCTGAAGTCGGCAAACATCTTGGTGCAGGAAGTCGATGGCAATCCGCACGTCAAGATTATTGACTTCGGAGTCTCGCGTCTTTTCGAACAACTCGACGCGCTGCAGAGTGGCGCTGCCCATGAATGGATCGGAACGCTCGATGCGATGGCGCCCGAGCAGTGCGATGAAATGGCGGTGCTTGATACGCGAGCAGACATCTACTCGCTCGGTTTATCGCTCTATCAACTTGTGACAGGACTTCCTGCGCGTGACATCCGCGTACTGCGTTCGCAAGGGCTGGCTGACCTTCGGCGGCTGCTTGCGGCGCCGGTCATGCCGCCGAGCGTTCGACTTCGCATGGCTGCTCAGACGAATTCCTCGGAGACCGATGCGTATGCGAAGCGGCGGCAGAGTTCCACCTCGCGGCTGATACGCCGCGTGCAGGGGCAACTGGATGCGGTCATCCTGCGTTGCCTGGAGGGACGTGTGGATGATCGATATCCGACGTGCCATGCACTTGCCGAGGATCTTCGCCGTCTCCGCGCACACCAGCCGGTCGATGCTTCGCCGGCGCCAACGATGACGCGCGTCCGCCTTTTTGCCCGCCGACAGAGGGTTGCGCTGGCAGCGGGGGCTCTGGTGACGGCTGCGCTGGCAACGGGCGTGATTCTGATGGCAGTTGGATTGTCCGAGGCACGTCGTCAGCTTGCGCGTGCGACGCGCCTGTACGACTTCAACACCTCCATGCTGACTGCCGTGGATCCAGAGACCGCCAAGGGGATGGATACGCGGCTGATGGAGATCATCCTGGCGGAAGCTGTTGCTGACATTGACCGCGCCTTCGCTGATGATGTGGAACTAGCAGCAGATGCACACTCGGTGGCAGGGATTGCGTACCGATCCATTGGGAAGTACGACCTTGCGCTGCAGCAGCTGCGGGTCCATGAACAGTTGCTCGCGGACCATTGCGATGCAGAGGACAGTCGATTGCTGGTGGCACGGAACGAGCTTGCCAACGCACTCCTGCTGAACGGGCAGCGCGATGAGGCTGCGCCGATATTCGAGCAGGTTCTCGAGGTTCGCAGGCGTCGCTTGCCCGAGGGACATGAGCACCTGTTGATCTCGATGCACAACCTCGCGTGGCTCCGCGACGAGCAAGGCCGCCCCGACGAGGCATCGGCACTCTATGCCGATGTCGTGGAACGCAAGCGCGCTGCACTCGGGGCAGAGCATGTGAGCACCCTCCGATCGCTCGACAACCTCGGCGATGTGCTGCGGCGCACTGGCAATTTGGAGGCTGCGCGGACCACTCTGGAGGAGTCTGTTGCCATCCGGAGCAGGGTGTTTGGAGCCGATGCGCCCGATTCGCTGCTTGCTCGAAACAGCCTCGCCGTTGTTTTGAAGTCGCTTGGGGAGACTCGTGCATCGGAAGAGGCGCTGCGATCGGTCGGTGATGACATGTCGCGGCTGCTTGGGGAGAATCATCCGCACACGCTGATCGCGCGCAACAATCTTGCAGGGATCCTTCGAGACACCAAGCGCCTGGATGAGGCGGAAGCGATCTACCGAGACTTGCTCTCACGCTTTGAGGCAAAGTTTGGCCCCGATGCGAAGACAACGCTGACGGTGCAAGGGAATCTGGGCATCGTGCTGGAGTTGCAGCATCGACATGATCAGGCCGAAGAGGTGTATCTCGACAACATCCTGCGAAAGCGCCGGGCGCTTGGTGATCGCAACCCCTCCACGTTGAATGCACTGCACAACCTTGCGTTCATGTACGCCACGGAGATGAACCGTCCAGACGATGCCATCGTGCTCTGGGAGGAATCCGTGGCCGGACTTCATGCCATTCATGGCGCGGGGAACCGTCAGGCCGCTGGTGCTGCGATCTCGCTCGCTCGTCAGTATCTGAAGGTCGGGCGCACCGCAGATGCACTGGAGGCGGCCTTGCCATATGCGCAGGCTTCGGCGGGATCCATCCCAGAAAACATGCGGCTCGTTGCTCTCAAGACTGCGGGGCAAGCAGCGGCAAGTTTGGGCCGGCACGCCGATGCCGTTGGTTGGCTGCAGCAGGCGCGTGCCACCGCGGAGGCAATGAAGAACGCAGCGGAAGTCGCGGACATTGATGAGTTGTTGTCGCAGTTCGCCAGTCGGTAGACCGTTTTACAGAACAGCCATTCTCGGACCTTTGGGGTATCGAATCCCCCGTGTATCACTGCAAATGCTCGAGGAATCCCCCAATGGTTTTGAGTGACCCTTCATCACCTTTGACGCAGCAGCCGATGGCACCCCTGTGCTCGGTGTTCCGCCGCTACCTCAAGTCGCGTGGGCTGAAGTACACGAACGAACGTGCGGATGTGCTCGACGCGATCATCGCCCGTGATGGCGTCTTCGAAGCCGAGGAGCTCCTGCTCG
>Ga0194123_10000966_pt1 | contig 47549 bp, 45 predicted proteins | sample TA2MahsurfametaG_5_FD_155479 | JGI IMG/M metagenome (GOLD analysis project Ga0194123, IMG submission 155479) | Freshwater microbial communities from Lake Tanganyika, Tanzania - TA2015023 Mahale A surface | ecosystem: Environmental > Aquatic > Freshwater > Lake | place: Tanzania: Lake Tanganyika... | reverse complement strand
AATACTTCTTTTAACTTTAAAAAATCTTTTTCAAGAACATCTAAACTTTTAGCCTCATAAGCAAGTTTATATACTGCCTTTGCGTACCTTCGGGTCTCACTAAAAGTTTTCATAGAACTTTTTACTATTAACTTTAAAAGAAAAAACGTCACGTAACATGCAAAATTATACTAATCAAGTATGATATTTTGCACTTTTTAACTTTATTTAAAGTTTATTGGATCAACATCTACGGTTAGTGAAATATTTTTTTTAATTTTAATAGTTTTTAGCCAATCTTTTAAAAATTTTTGCGGGAATGCTTCTTGGGGGTATTTTAACAATAGTCTAGATCGATATTTTCCCTTTAAAAGCGAAATAGAAGCGCTTACAGGGCCTAACAATGAAACATCTTTCATGTTTGGAATTTTATTTTTTAAATTTCTTGCACACTCATCAACATCAAATCTATTTTTTCCTGAAATAATAAAAGCAATAAGCTTTATAAATGGTGGAAGATTAGATCTTTCACGAAATTTAATTTCATTTTCATAAAAAGCCAAAATATTCTTATCGCAGATTGATTTTAAAGTTTGGTTTTCTGGTTCAAAAGTTTGAAGATATACTGTTGAATTTTTCACCTCCCTTCCAGCTCTGCCACTAAGCTGATTCATTAATTGAAATGTTTTTTCGGAGCTGCGAATATCATTTCCTAAAAAGCTCATATCAGAATTAACAATTACGATGCAATTTAATTTTGGAAAATGGAAACCTTTAGAAATTAACTGAGTTCCTACGATAATATCAACTCTACCATCCTGAATACTTTCGAAAATATTTTTTGTGGCATGGTCGTTATGAATAAAATCACTAGAGAATAATTCTATTCGTTTATTAGGAAAAATTTCTCTGACCTCCTCAAATATTTTTTCAACACCTAGTCCATAAAAAGAAAATTTACAATTATCTACTTCCTTACATTTTCTTTCTAAAGAAGCTTCGTGATTACAATAATGACAAATTAATTTATTAGTTTCTTTATGATAAATTAATGAAACTGAACAATTGGGGCAGTTAAAACGATATCCACACTTTGTGCAAATAACAAATGTTGAATATCCACGTCTATTTAAAAAAAATAAAATTTGATTACCTTTTTCTAAAGTATTTTTAAGTTCTGTAATAATAGATGGTGAAATAAATTTAGATTTAGCAGGGGGATTTTTTTTAAAATCTACAAATTTAACTTCTGGCAGCTGAGCGTCACCATATCTTTTGTCTAGACTAATATAATTAAATTTTTTGTTAATTGTATTGTAGTAGGTTTCAAGAGAAGGAGTGGCTGAAACTAAAATCACTGATATTTTTTTTATTGATGCCATTAAAACAGCCATGTCTCTAGCATTATAAATTACTTGATCTTCTTGTTTGTAAGACTGGTCATGCTCTTCATCTATGATAATTAATCCTAATTTTTTAAAAGGAAGAAATAAAGATGATCTGGCGCCTAAAACTAAATTAATTTTATGGTTAGCAATTCCATTCCAAATCAATCTTTTATTCTTTTCAGAAATATCTGAATGCCACAATGCAGGATAATTTCCGAAATACTCCTTAAACCTTTCTTTAATTTGATTTGTTAATGCTATCTCCGGAAGCAATATTAAAACCTGATAACCTTTTTCCAGGAAATCTTTTATTTTTTGAAAATATATTAAAGTTTTACCTGAGCCTGTAATTCCGTGTAACAATACTGTTGAAAATTTATCAAAGGAAAGTTGATTATCCAGTATTTTAATAGCTTTCTTCTGACTCTCATCAAATTTAATATTTTTTTTTAATGAGTACTCATAAGTTGATGTATCTTTTTTTTTATTTGATAAATCCTTAAAAGCTTTTTTAAAAATAAATAATTTTAACGCTATTCCTAAATCAACTAAATTATATCGAGAAAATCTGTCTAAAAAAATTAAAGTTTCTTTGGATAAAGATACAAAATCAAATTTTTTTTTAATATCTTTAATCTTAATTGAGCTCTTAATTGGACTACCTTTTCCCCAGACAACTCCTATAATATCTTTGTTTTGAAAGGGAACTAAAACAAAATCTCCCACCTTTACATTAATATCTTTTGGTACATTATATGTGAAAGGATAATCAAATTTTAACGGCAACAATACATCCAAAGTCATCAAAAAATTCTATTATTTGTTTATTTCTTACTATAAATTTTATAATCTAAATCCATGGAAATTTTTCTAGACTCGTCAGATATTAAAGAAATTAGAGGATTAAACAAAGCTAATTTAATAGATGGTGTTACAACAAATCCTTCTTTGCTAGCAAACGCAGGTATAGATTTTAAAATTTTGTTAAAAGAAATTTGTCATGAAATAAAAGGGCCTGTAAGTGCTGAGGTAACGGCGCCCGATGTTCCTTCAATGCTTAAAGAAGCAGATGTATTAAGAAAAATTTCAAAAAATATTGTAATAAAAGTTCCATTAACTTGGAATGGTTTGCAGGCATGCAATATACTTTCTGCAAAAAAAATTAAAGTAAATGTTACTTTATGTTTTTCGGCCTCACAGGCTTTACTAGCTGCAAAGGCCGGCGCTACCTATATTTCACCATTTATTGGAAGATTAGATGATATCGGAGAAAATGGGATACAACTTATAGAAGATATTAAAAAAATTTTTAATAATTATAAAAATATAAAAACAAAAATTTTATCAGCATCTATTAGATCCGTTGATCATTTCAACGCAGTCGCAGGTATTGGATCAGATGTAGCGACAGTTCCAGTTAAAATTTTTAAAGAACTTTATAAACATCATCTTACCGATAAAGGCGTTGATATTTTTACTGCTGATTGGAAAAAATCAGGAATGAAAATTTAATTTAAAAGTGTATTGCTCTTTTATCAACTGCTAAAGCAGCCTCTTTGATTGCTTCCGCCAAAGTAGGGTGAGCGTGACATGTTCTTGCAATATCTTCTGAACTTGCGCCAAACTCCATAGCCAAGCACATTTCTCCAATCATGTTACCAACATCGGGTCCAATCATATGCACCCCTAAAACCCTATCTGTTTTTTCATCAGATAAAATTTTAACAAATCCATCTCCTTCATCATTAACTTTCGCTCTAGCATTTGCAGCAAAAGGAAATTTACCAACCTTATAAGATATTTTTTGCTCTTTTAATTGTTCTTCTGTTTTGCCAACCGAAGCTACTTCTGGAGCTGTGTAAATAACTCCTGGAATTACATCATAATTTACGTGTCCATATTTTCCACTAAGAAACTCAGCGACGGCAATTCCCTCTTCTTCAGCTTTATGTGCTAGCATTGGGCCTGCAATTACATCTCCAATTGCATAAATATTATCTAAATTGGTTTTATATTGATGATTTGTTTCAACTCTTCCTTTTGAGTCTAATTTTACTCCAATTTTATCAAGATTTAATCCTGTAGTATTTGGCTTTCTTCCAACTGACATTAAAACAACATCGCAATCAATATCACTTTTAGTTCCATTTTTTTCAACTGAAACTGTTGCTCCTTTTTTATTTTTTGTAACACCAATAACTTTTGTTGATAAATTAAATTGCATACCCTGCTTCTGTAATATTTTTAAGAAAACGTCTGACACCTCTCTATCTATCCCTGGCGTTATATAATCTAAATATTCTACAACTTGTACTTCTGACCCTAATCTTAGCCACACAGATCCCATCTCCAATCCAATATAACCAGCCCCTATAACTACTAGTTTTTTAGGTACAGAGTTTAAATTTAATGCTCCTGTTGAAGATACAACTATTTTTTCGTCAATTTCTATATTGGGAAGAGAAACCGGTACAGAACCAGTTGCTATAATTGCATTTTTAAATTTATAATCTTTTTTATTATTAGCATCATCAGTGACTGATATTGTATTCTTATCTTTAAAGGCTCCAAAACCTTTGATGTAAGTAACTTTGTTTTTTTTAAATAAAAATTCTATTCCCTTCGTGAGTCCCTCTACGCCTTTTGCTTTATGTCCCATCATTTTCGAAAGGTCTAATGATGGTTCATTAATATTAATTCCAATATTTTTAAATTCAGTTTTTGCTTTTTTATAAAGATGAGAGGAATGTAATAAAGCTTTAGATGGTATACATCCAACATTGAGACAAGTACCGCCCAGCGTTCCTCTCGACTCAATACATGCAGTTTTTAATCCTAGTTGTGCAGCTCTAATTGCTCCAACATAACCGCCTGGTCCGCCACCTATGACTAAAAAATCAAATTCTTCCATATATTATAAATTCAAAAAAAGTCTTCTTGGATCTTCTAAATATTCTTTTACTCTAACTAAGAATGATACTGCATCTTTTCCATCAATAATTCTATGATCGTAGGATAAGGCTAAATACATAATAGGTCTAACCTCAACTTTTCCGTCAACGACAACCGCTCGCTGCACTATATTATGCATACCCAAAACTCCTGATTGCGGAGGATTTAATATTGGGGTTGATAACATCGATCCGTAAATCCCACCATTTGTAATTGTAAAAGTTCCACCCTGAAGTTCTTCTATAGATAATTGCCCTGTCTTCGCTTTTTCACCTAGAGCAATAATTTGTTTTTCAATATCAGCAAATGAAAGTTCATCTGCGTCTCTAACTACTGGTACTACCAGACCCTTTTCTGTCCCAACAGCAACTCCAATATTGTAGTAATTTTTATAAACAATTTCATCTTGCTGAATTTCTGCATTTATAATTGGAAAAGCTTTTAAAGCTTCCACACAAGATCTTACAAAAAATGACATAAACCCTAATTTCACGCCATATCTTTTCTGAAAACCTTCTTTATATTCAGCTCGCATTTCAATAATTCTCGACATATCAATCTCATTAAATGTTGTCAGCATCGCCGCATTATTTTGAGCTTCTTTTAATCTTTTTGCGATAGTTGATCTTAAACGAGTCATTTTAACTCTCTCTTCATCACCCTTGGTCAATCTCGCTGAAGATGGACTAGAAGGTAAGCCCATAGTTTCTAATAAATCTCCTTTTAAAATTCTTCCATCTCGGCCTGATCCACTAATTGTGCTAATATCAATTCTTTTTTCTTCAACAATTCTTTTAACAGCTGGAGATAATATTTCTTTTTTATTTATAGGGGTCTCCACAATTTTTGGTTTTAAGGGTTCTGTTGTTTTAACGGCCTCTTTTTTTACAACTGCAGCACTTCCTGCTCCAATAGAACCTAGTACTGTTCCTACGTTAACTGTTTTGCCAGCTTGAATTTTAATTTCAGATAAAACTCCTGTCTCTGGAGATGGCACGGACACACTTACCTTATCTGTTTCTAATTCAACAACTGGTTCATCTGATTTCACTGAGTCACCAACTTGTTTTAACCACTTAGAAACTGTTGCTTCAGTTACTGACTCTCCAAGAGTTGGTACAACTAAATCTTTTGCCATTATTCTATAAAAGTACTTTTGATATTATTTCGCCCTGCTGTTGTACATGTTTTTTCAAATAACCGGTAGCCGTTGAAGCTGAAGGTTTTCTACCAACATACTGCACTTTTTTAGATTTTGCGTCGACCAAATCTAATGTCCAATTGATATATTTTTCAACAAAACTCCAAGCCCCCATATTTTCAGGTTCTTCCTGGCACCAAATAAATTCATTAGCATTTTTAAATCTTTTTAAAAAACTAGCTAATTTTTTAACTGGAAATGGATATAACTGTTCAATCCTTAATAATTGAACTTTAGAGTTTCTTATAGTTTCTCTTTTTTCAGAAATATCAAAATAAACTTTTCCAGAACAAAGAACGACACGTTTTATTTCCTCATCTTTTACTAATTTAATCAAATTATATTCTGGAAAATCTGCATGATCCGGTAATATTCTATGGAAAGAATTCTCAGGTAAAAAATCCTCAATTTCAGAGACACATCTCTTATGTCTCAACAATGATTTTGGAGAAAATACTATAAGTGGCTTTCTAAAAGTTCTATGAATTTGTCTTCTCAATAAATGAAAATAATTTGCTGGAGTAGTACAATTAACTACTTGTAGATTTTCTTGTGCACATGATTGTAAATATCTTTCAATTCTAGCTGAGGAATGTTCTGGACCTTGTCCCTCATATCCATGTGGGAGAAGCATTACTAAACCACTTGCTCTAGTCCATTTTTTTTCACCTGATGTTATAAACTGATCAATAATAATTTGAGCACCATTTGCAAAATCTCCAAACTGCGCCTCCCATAAAACTAATGTTTCTGGAGATGATAATGAATAACCATATTCAAATCCTAAAACCCCAAATTCTGATAAAAAACTATCAATAATTTCAAACTGAGCTTGTTTTGTACTAAGATTTTTTAAAGGATAATATTTTTCACCTGTTTCTTGATCAAGTACACTAGCATGTCTTTGACTAAAAGTTCCTCGTGATGAATCTTGTCCTACAAATCTTACTGGATACCCCTCTAGTAACAATGTTGCAAATGCTAAACTTTCAGCAGTTGCCCAATCAAAACCCTTTCCGGTTTCAAACATTTTTTTCTTTGCTTCAAAAAGTCTTTTGATTGTTGAATGAAAATTTAAATTATCTGGAAGTTTACAAATTTTTTCACCTGCCTCATGAATTAAATCTAAGTCAACACCTGTCACTCCTCTACGATCAGACCCAATTTCAGTTGTAAACTTAGACCAGCTTCCTGTAAACCAATCTACTTGATTTGGAATATAATTCTTTGATGTCTCAAATTCTGAGTCTAAAAATTTTTTAAAATTATCTTTTTCTTCTTGAAACTCCTCATTTCTTAAAATACCTTCCTGAACAAGCTGATTTCCATAAATTGTTAGTGTTGATGCATGATTTCTAATCTTTTTATACATGATGGGCTGAGTAAATGAAGGTTCGTCTCCTTCATTATGACCAAATCTTCGGTAACAAATAAAATCTATAACGACATCTCGCTTAAATTTTTGTCTATATTCTGTTGCAATTCTCGCACAATAAACAACAGATTCCGGATCATCACCATTTACATGAAATATTGGAGCCTGAACCATTTTAGCAACTTCTGAAGGATAAGGAGAAGATCTTGCAAAAGAAGGGCTAGTTGTAAAACCAATCTGATTATTTACAATAATATGAATTGTTCCGCCTGTATTATGTCCTTTTAAACCCGACATAGCAAAACATTCTGCAACAATTCCTTGCCCTGCAAATGCGGCATCACCATGTAAAAGAATTGGGATTACTTTTATTCTTTCTGGATCATTATGAAAAAATTGTTTAGCTCTAGTTTGCCCTAATACTACAGGATTTACAGCTTCTAAATGAGATGGATTTGAAGTTAAACTCACATGAACATTGTTGCCATTAAAATCTCTATCTGCTGATGCTCCTAAATGATACTTAACATCTCCAGAAACACCCGCTGCTTCAGGGCCTGGGTCTCCAGAAAATTCTTTGAATATTTTCTTAAAAGGTTTTTGAATCACGTTTGCAAGAATATTTAATCTGCCTCTGTGGGGCATTCCAATCTTAACCTCTTTTACTCCTAAATTTCCTCCAACTTTGATTATTTGTTCAAGTGCTGGAATTAAAGACTCACAACCATCTAAACCAAATCTTTTTGTTCCTACAAATTTAGTGTGACAATAATTTTCAAATCCTTCTGCCTCTACTAATTTTCTAAAAATTGCTTTTTTACCTTCAAAAGTAAAATTTGCTTCTTTACCTTTACCTTCAATTCTTTCTTGGATCCATTTTTTTTCTTCTGGATCCGACATATGCATAAATTCTATACCAATCTTTGCACAATAAGTTTTTAATAAGATTTCTAGAATTTCATTAACGGTTGCATATTCAAGTCCAAGAAATTTATCTAAAAATATTTTTCTATTTCTGTCCTCTTTTTTAAAACCGTAGGTTTCTGGATTTAGTTCAGGATGATAATTCTTTTCCTGTAATTGTAATGGGTCTAAATCAGCAATTAAATGTCCTCTAATTCTATATGCCCTAATCATCATGATGGCTCGTATAGAATCAATAGTAGATCTTTCTACATCTAATCTTTCATCATTTGATAAGGTCTTATTTTTTTCTATTATCTTTTCTTTTATGGAATTTCCATTTAAATTTTTAGGAAGATATTTTTCATAAATATCTAAGTCTCCATTAGAGATATGTTTAATATTCGAAGGCGCCCAACTAGGTCCTTGATTTTCTATAATGTTATTTTTTTGATCTCCCAAGCCATCAAAAAATTGTCTCCAGCTATCTGGAATACTGGAAGGATTCTCTGCATATTTAGCATAAAGCTTATCAATATAAGAAGAGTTAGTTCCTGATAGAAAAGATGTTTTTTGAAAAATAATATTATTTTCTTGTGACGACATATAATTTTATAATCGTAATAAAATATTAAGTCTTAAGTTTGTCAAATAAAGTTTTACCAATATCGGCTGGTGAATTTGCAACTGTTATACCGCAAGATTTCATTGTTTCTATCTTATCTTTGGCAAGACCCTTGCCGCCAGAAATAATTGCACCCGCATGTCCCATCCTTCTTCCTGGAGGTGCAGTTACTCCTGCAATAAATCCAACAATTGGTTTATTAATTTTTGAAGATTTAATAAATTCAGCTCCTTCTTCTTCAGCGCTACCACCTATTTCTCCTATCATGATGATTGATTTAGTTTCTTCATCTTTTAAAAATAAATCTAAACAATCGACAAAATTGGTTCCGTTGATTGGATCTCCACCAATTCCAATACAAGTAGACTGTCCCAATCCCAATGCTGTGGTTTGGGCTACAGCTTCATAGGTTAATGTTCCTGATCTTGATACAATTCCTACTGATCCTTTTTTATGAATGTGTCCAGGCATAATTCCAATCTTACATTCATCAGGGGTAATAATTCCTGGACAGTTTGGTCCTATTAATCTGCTTTTTGATTTAATTAATTTTTCTTTTACCTTCACCATATCTAAAACTGGAATGCCCTCTGTAATGCAAACAATTAATGGAATTTTACTATCTAATGCTTCAATAATAGCTGCTGCTGCATAGGGAGCTGGAACATAAATCATAGTTGCGTCAGGTTTTACTTTATCGACTGCTTCTACAACCGTGTTAAAAACTGGAAGGCCCAAATGAGTTTGTCCACCTTTTTTAGGTGTAATTCCTCCAACTAAATTTGTTCCATACGCAAGTGCTTGCTCAGAATGAAATGTTCCATGTTTTCCTGTGAAGCCCTGACAAATAACTTTTGTTTTTTTATTAACTAAAACTGACATGCTATTTTGTTGCCTCTACAATTTTTTTTGCTGCATCGGATAAATTATCAGCAGAAATAATTGTTAATCCTGATTTTTTTAAAATTTCTTTGCCTTCATCAACTTTTGTTCCTGCCAATCTAACGACAAGGGGAACTTTCAGGTTAACTTCCTTTGCGGCTTCAATAACACCTTGTGCAATAATATCGCAACGCATAATTCCACCAAAAATATTTATTAAAATACCTTCGACATTTTTATCTGATAAAATAATTTTAAATGCTGCAGAGACTTTTTCTTTTGTTGCTCCACCACCTACATCTAAAAAATTTGCAGGCTCTGAACCGTAAAGTTTTATGATATCCATGGTTGCCATTGCAAGACCTGCACCATTAACCATGCAACCAATTTTTCCATCTAATTTAATATAAGCCAGCTCATATTTGCTAGCCTCAATTTCCATTGGGTCTTCTTCATTCAAGTCTCTAAGTTCTTTAATTTCTGGATGTCTAAAAAGTGCATTATCATCAAAACTTATTTTTGCATCCAAGCATTTAACTTGATCCTCAGTTGTAAGAATTAGTGGATTAATCTCAATTAGACTTGCATCAGTATTTACTAAAGTATCGTATAGAGCTTGAGCAACTTTTTTTGCCTGATTTTTTTGTTCTCCACTTAAATTGTAAGGTTTTACAATTGAATCTAAATCTTCCTCTCTTAATTTTGCTGATAATGAAGCACGTGTTGTAATTATTTTTTCAGGAGTTTTGTCAGCAACTTCTTCAACATCCATTCCTCCCTCGGCACTAGAAATAAATGCAATCTTTGAAGATGCCCTATCGACTAAACATGATAAATAAAATTCTTTTTTAATATCTGAGGCTTCCTCTATATATAATCTTTTAACTTCTCTTCCTTGTGGTCCGGTTTGATGGGTTACAAGAACTTTTCCAAGTAAATCTTTGCATTTTTGTTTCAATTCATCGATACTTTTAACTAATTTTACACCTCCAGCTTTTCCTCTGCCTCCTGCATGTATTTGGGCTTTAACCACATACATTTTACTAGTTAACTGTTTAATTTTTTCATCAATTTCATTTAAATTAAAAATAACAACTCCCTTTGAAACGGGAGCGCCAAATTTTTTTATTAAGTCTTTTGCCTGATGTTCGTGAATATTCATTAAAAACTAATACTTTGGCTTAATAGTTTTAATTTTTGCAACTTCTGGATCAAGTTTGAAAAGATCTTGGGTTAGTTTTTTAACGGAATCAACTGATTTTAGAAACATCTCCTTTTCTTCAGGATTAAACTTAATCTCAATAACTTTTTCAACACCCTTTGCACCAATTATAACCGGCACTCCAACGTAAAGATCATCAACTCCATACTCACCATCTAAATAAACTGCGCATGGTAAAATTTTCTTTTTATCTTTTAAAAATGCCTCTGCCATTTCAATTGCCGAACTAGCTGGGGCGTAATAAGCGGAACCTGTTTTTAATAATTTTACTATTTCAGCTCCGCCATCTCGAGTTCTTTGAATAATTTTATTTATTCTTTCTTTAGTAGACCATTTCATATCTATAAGATCTGGAATTGGTATTCCTGCAACTGTAGAGTATCTAGCAAGTGGAACCATTGTATCTCCATGACCTCCTAAGACAAAAGCGGTTACATCCTCAATAGAAACTTTAAATTCTTCTGATAAAAATAATCTAAAACGCGAAGAGTCCAAAACCCCTGCCATTCCAACAACTCTTTCAGCAGGTAAACCTGAATATTTTTGTAATGCTAAAACCATAACATCTAAAGGATTGGTAATGCAAATTACAAATGCTTTAGGAGAGTATTTTTTAATTCCTTCGCCAACTTGTTTCATTACTTTTGAATTAATTCCCAAAAGATCATCTCTACTCATTCCTTCTTTTCTTGGAACACCAGCAGTTACAATAATTACATCCGAATTTTCAATATCAGCATAACTTGTCGTGCCTTTAAGATGTGCATTAAATCGCTCAACAGCGCCTGATTGAGCAATGTCTAATGATTTTCCTTCTGGCAAACCCGCTGCAATATCAAAAATAACTACATCGCCTAATTCTTTTAAAGAAACTAAGTGAGCCAAAGTTCCACCAATTTGTCCTGATCCTATAAGTGATATTTTTTTTCGCATACTATTAATTCATTGTTGGCATTGTAAAATTTGAAGTCGCCTTTATACCAGAAGGCCATCTTGAAGTAATAGTTTTTAATTTAGTATAAAATCTAACTCCTTCCATGCCATGAACGTGTTGATCACCAAACAATGACCTTTTCCAACCACCAAAGCTATGAAAAGCCATTGGTACAGGTATTGGAATATTTATACCAACCATTCCAACTTTAATATGACTTGAAAACGTTCTAGCGCTGTCGCCATCTCTAGTAAAAATGCTCACTCCGTTACCAAATTCATGTCTATTAATTAAATCTGCGGCTTCATTAAAGTTCTTTGCTCTTACAACCGAAAGAACAGGTCCAAATATTTCTTCTTTATAAATTCTCATATTTTCTTTTACATGATCAAATAAACAGCCTCCTAAATAAAACCCTTTTTCATATCCTTGTGGCTTTTTAATTTTTCTTCCATCAACAATTAATTTTGCACCTTCTTTAACCCCTAAATCAATATAACTCTTAACTTTTTCTAAATGTTGAGCGGTAACTAATGGACCCATATCCACTCCTTTATCAAGTCCAGGTCCAACTCTTAAATTATTTACTTCTTTAGTAAGTTTACTAACTAATTCATCTCCAATGTTTCCAACGGCAACTGCGACCGATTGCGCCATACATCTTTCCCCTGCTGAGCCATATGCTGCTCCCATAAGTCCTGCGACTGCCTGATCTAAATCTGCATCTGGCATTACTACGCAGTGATTTTTGGCTCCTCCTAATGCCTGAACTCTCTTTTCAAATTTTGCTGCATTTTCATAAATATATTTAGCTATTGGAGTTGAACCTACAAAACTAATTGCGCTAACATTTGGATTTAAAAGCAGGGCATCTACGGACTCTTTATCTCCATTTACAACATTAAAGACTCCATCTGGCAAACCTGCTTCTTTTAACAATTCTGCTAATTTCAAAGGGCAACCTGGATCTTTTTCAGAGGGTTTTAAAATAAAAGTATTTCCGCAAGCTATAGCCAATGGAAACATCCACATTGGGACCATTGCTGGGAAATTAAATGGAGTAATTCCAGCACAAACTCCAAGGGGCTGTCTTATAGACCAACTATCAACATTAGTTCCAACATTTTCTGTAAATTCACCTTTTAACAAATGTGGTATTCCACAGGCAAACTCAACAACTTCTAAACCTCTTGTTAATGATCCTTTCGCATCATCATAAACTTTGCCATGCTCAGAAACGATTATTTTTGTTAACTCATCTGAATTTTTCTCTATTAATTCTTTAAACTTAAATAAGATTCTTGCTCTTTGTAATGGAGGAACCTGTGACCATGTTGTAAATGTTTTAGTTGCAATTGTAACTACATCGTCGACATCTTTTTTTGATGCGAGATTTACTTTAGCTGAAACTTCTCCTGTTGCTGGATTAAAGATTTCAGAGGTTTTTTTTGAGGAACCAGAAAATGATTTACCGTTAACAAAGTGCTCTATAATTTTCATTTAAATTAATATGAAAATATAAGGATAAAATTAGGCTGTCAAATAATGAAGTAAAAAAATTATAGATCTTTGCTATGCTGGACTAGCATTTTTTTTATGGAGCCAATTGCCTTTGCTGGATTTAATCCCTTAGGACATGCATTAGTACAGTTCATAATTGTATGACATCTAAAAAGTTTAAGTTCATCTGCAACTTTCTTTAACCTTTTAACTCTTTCCTGATCTCTACTATCAATAATCCATCGGTAGGCTTGTAACAAAACAGCTGGCCCTAAATATTTCTCACTATTCCACCAATAACTTGGACATGATGTTGAGCAGCATGCACACATTATACACTCGTAAAGCCCATCTAATTTTTCTCTATCTTGTTTTGATTGATATATCTCTTTGTCACTTCCATTACTTTTTTTTTCAACTTGCAACCAAGGTTCAATGGATTGATATTGTTTATAAAGTTGATTTAAATTTGGAACTAAATCTTTAATTACTGGCATATGGGGAAGGGGATACACTTTTATTTCATTTTTAATGTCTACTGCTGATTTTGTGCAAGCAAGGCCATTAACCCCATCAATATTCATGGCACAAGAACCGCAAACACCTTCTCTGCATGATCTTCTAAAAGTTAATGTAGTATCAATTTCGTTTTTAATTTTAATAAGGGCATCAAGAACCATTGGCCCACACTCATCCATATTAACTTCATAAGTATCTAGTCTTGGATTTTCTTTTGTCTCAGGATCCCATCGGTAAACTTTTATTTTTTTTAAATTTTTACCATTAGTTTTGTCTTTAAAATATTTACCCTCAACAATTTTAGAGTCTTTGGGTAAAGCGAACTGAACCATTAATATACTCTCGCTTTCGGCGGAAAATACTGCACTTCATTAGATAAGGTAAAATTATGAACATTTCGATAATCTATTTTTACTTTCTCTCCATCTTGCCAAGCAAGTGTATGCTTCATCCAATTATCATCATCTCTTTCCTTAAAATCTTCTCTAGAGTGTGCTCCTCTGCTTTCTTTTCTATTTTCAGCGGAAGCCATTGTAACGAGTGATTGTCTTATTAGGTTATCAAACTCTAATGTTTCAATTAAATCTGTATTAAAAATTAAAGACTTATCGGAAACTGAAATATCATCCATTCCTTTCCATGGTTTTCTTATTTCTTCCATTCCTTCTTTTAAAATTTTAGCATCTCTAAAAACTGCGCAGTTTTTTTGCATTGTTCGTTGCATTTTATCTCTAAGCACAGAAGTTGGTGTACCACCATTTGAATTTCTTAATTTATCAAATCTTGAAATTGATTTTTGGGTTTCGCTTTCAGGAATTGTTTCATGTTTTGAATTTGGTTTTACTATTGTTGCAGCTCGCATTGCAGCAGCTCTGCCAAATACCACAAGATCAATCAATGAATTAGATCCTAACCTATTTGCTCCATGCACAGAAACGCAGGCTGCTTCACCCACTGCCATTAAACCTGGTACAATAATATCTTTACCATTTTCAGTTTTTGAAATTACTTCACCGTAATAATTAGTTGGAATACCTCCCATGTTATAGTGAACTGTAGGTACAACTGGTATTGGTTCTTTTGTTACATCTACTCCAGCAAAAATTTTTGCAGATTCAGAAATTCCAGGAAGTCTTTCATGTAAAACTTCTGGATCTAAATGATTTAAATGAAGATAGATATGATCTTTATTTTTACCAACTCCCCGACCTTCATTAATTTCAATTGTCATAGATCTTGAAACCACATCTCTTGATGCGAGATCTTTTGCTGAAGGAGCATATCTTTCCATAAATCTTTCCCCCTCAGAATTAACTAAAAATCCACCTTCCCCTCTAGAACCTTCAGTAATTAAACATCCAGCACCATAAATACCTGTTGGATGAAATTGAATAAATTCCATATCTTGTAATGGCAAACCTGCTCTTAAGACCATTGCATTTCCATCTCCTGTGCAAGTGTGAGCGGAAGTTGCTGAAAAATATGCTCTTCCATAACCACCCGTTGCAAGAATTGTCATATTGGCTCTGAAACGATGAATGGTACCATCTTGTAAATTCCAAGCAGTAACTCCACGACACTTTCCGTCATGCATTAATAAATCTAATGCGAAATACTCTATAAAAAATTCAGTATTTTTTTTAAGTGCTTGTCCATAAAGGGTATGTAGAATTGCATGTCCCGTTCTATCAGCAGCAGCGCAAGTTCTTTGTGCAATGCCATTTCCATAATTTGCAGTCATTCCTCCAAATGGTCTTTGATAAATTTTCCCCTCTTCCGTTCTGCTAAAAGGAACGCCATATTTTTCAAGCTCAATAACTGCCCTTGGAGCTTCTTTACATAAATACTCAATAGCATCTTGATCGCCTAACCAATCAGCTCCCTTTACCGTATCATACATATGCCAACGCCAATCATCCTCTGACATATTTCCTAATGCAGCCGAGATTCCGCCTTGTGCAGCGGCAGTATGACTTCTGGTTGGAAATACTTTTGAAATACACGCTGTTTTAAGTCCAGCTTCAGCTAAACCTACAGCCGCTCTTAACCCTGAGCCACCAGCTCCCACAACGATAACGTCATATTCGTGATCAATAATTTGATAAGTGCTCATAAAATAATTATTATTAATGATACAATCCCAACAAGAGGAAGTATTGCCGAGGTTAACATTATAATTTTATTTAAAATACCCTTCATAATTTCATTTTGAATGTAATCTTCGATAATTTCGCCTAAACCTAATTTTAAATGAGTACTAGCAAATATTAAGAATAAAGTAAAAATTGCTATTGATAAATAGCTATCAAAAAAATCCAATGCACCTGTGTAATCTTGATTAACTAAATCTACTAGAGAATATAATAAAAATAATAATAAAGGGATCAATACAATTGCGCTAAGCCTTTGTAATACCCATTTATTCAAAGCATGATTTTTCATTAAATAATCCAAATAAAAAATGTTGTTAAAATAGATGATAATAAAACCACTACTCCAGAAAGATTTGCAGTTTTAATTTCATAACCATAACCAAAATCCCAAGCAAGATGTCTAATACCATTCAGCATGTGATAAACAAATGACCAGGTAAATCCTACTAAAATAAATTTTCCAACAAAACTTTTTAAAAATTTTTGATAAAAATTATAATATTCAGGTCCTATTGCCAAAAATAAAACCCATAAAATAATTAAAAAAAACCCAGCAACGTTAAATACGCCTGTCATTCTATGTGTGATTGAGAGCAAAGAAGAAAATTGCCACTTATAAATCTGGATATGCGGGGATAACGGACCAGAGTTTTTTTCCATAAAAAATATTTAATTATTTTTTATATACTTTTTAACTAAAACCTCCGCTATTTGCACTCCATTTAAGGCCGCACCTTTTAATAAATTATCTGAAACTATCCATAAATTAATCGCATTTTTTGTAGGATCCTTTCTGATTCTAGAAATGTAAGTTAAAAAACTACCAGTACACTCTGCAGGAGTCGCATAGCCCCCATTTTTATGCTCATCAATAACCTTGCAGCCAGCAGCTTTTGATAAAATAGATCTAATTTGCTTTATATTAAATCTTTTTTTTAGCTCAATATTTACTGATTCAGAATGCGAAATAAGTACCGGGACGCGAACGCAGGTTGCTGTTACTTTAATATTTTTATCTAGGATCTTTTTAGTTTCATTTTCCATTTTCCATTCTTCTTTTGTAGAACCATCTTTCATAAAAACATCAATATGGGGAATAACATTAAATGCTATTTGCTTTGTAAATTTTACAGGCTTGATCTTTTTCTTGGCCAAATAATCTTTTGTTTGAGAAATAAGCTCATCCATTGAAGCTTTTCCTGCTCCAGATACGGACTGATAAGTTGAGGTAACCACTCGAGTTACTTTAAATTTATCGTGAAGAGGCTTGAGAGCTAAAACCAGTTGCGTTGTAGAACAATTTGGATTTGAAATAATATTTTTTTTTTTATAATTTTTAAGTGCATATTCGTTAACTTCTGGAATTACCAAAGGAATATCTTTTAACATTCTAAAATGTTTAGAATGTTCTATTACCGTTGAATATTTTGCAATTTTAGGACCTAAAATTTTTGCAAGCTTAGACCCTGCACAGAAGAAAGTAATATGAGCTTTTTTAAAGTCGAAATTTTGTAAATTTTCAACTCTAATTTTTTTATTTCTGAATTTGATAAAACTACCAGCGCTTCGTTTTGATGATAATAAATATAAATTATTAACTGGAAATTTTCTTCTCTCTAAAGCTTCAACAGTTTTTCTTCCAACATTACCTGTGCTTCCTACTATCGCTATATTAATTTTCATCTATTTTAATTTGGTAATTACCAAATCTCCCATTTGAGAAGTTGAAACTTTATTTTTACCCGACTCCATAATATCTACTGTTCGATGTCCATCACTTAGAACATCTTTAACTGCATTATCAAGCATGTCAGCGTCCTTATCCATATTAAATGAATAACGTAGAGCCATAGAAAAACTTAATATTGATGCAAGTGGATTTGCAATATTTTTACCTGCTATATCAGGTGCAGAACCGTGGCAAGGTTCATACATTGATTTAAATTTTCCATCTTTATTTTTGCCACTTAATGAGGCTGAGGGTAACATCCCAAGAGAACCCGTTAACATTCCAGCTTCATCTGAAAGCATATCGCCAAATAAATTATCAGTTACAATCACGTCAAATTGTTTAGGATTTCTAACTAATTGCATGGCACAATTATCCGCCAGCATGTGACTTAGATCTACATCTTTAAATTCTTTCTTGTGTAATTCTTCTACCACTTCTCTCCATAACAAACCTGCTTCCATAACGTTAGATTTTTCACACGATGTAACTTTATTATTTCTTTTTCTTGCAAGTTCAAAAGCAACTCTGGCAACTCTTTGAATTTCACTTGTTGTATAAGTGTGTGTATTTATTCCTTTTTTTTCACCATTAGGTAATTTTTCAACTCCTCTTGGACTACCAAAATAAATTCCTCCTGTAAGTTCACGTACAATCATAATATCTAAATCAGAAACAATCTCGGGCTTTAAAGTTGATGCATTTGCAAGTTCCTTAAAACAAATTGCAGGTCTTAAATTTGCAAATAATTCCAAATCCTTTCTAAGGCTTAGCAAAGCTCTTTCAGGTTTTTTAGAAAATTCTAATTTATCCCATTTTGGTCCACCAACAGCTCCAAGCAAAACTGCATCGCTTTCTAAGGCTATTTTCATTACTTTGTCAGTAATTGGCTTGCCATGTTTATCAAAGGAAATTCCTCCTGCTAATTCTTCAGTAATCTCAAAGTCGGCGGATTTTTTTTTATTAAACCAAAGAATAATTTTTTTAACCTCATTTATTACCTCCGGTCCTATTCCATCACCCGCAAGAATAAGAAGTTTTTTTTTCATTAATATAACCAAGGAGTTAGATTTTTTTTTCTTTGTTCAAAACTATTAATTTTAGAGTCTTTTTTTAAAGTTAAAGCAATATCATCGTAACCATTTAACAAACACTCTTTTCTAAATGACTCAATTTCAAAATCAAAAGGTCTATTATCTCCCTTATGAATTTTTTGATCAATCAAATCTATTTCTATTTGTTTATTTTTTTTTGCGGCCTCAGATAATTCCTTAACTTGGTTTTCAGGAAGAATAATTGGCAAAATTCCATTTTTAAAACAATTATTGTAAAAAATATCTGCAAAACTTTCTGCAACAATACATCGAATACCAAAATCTAATAATGCCCATGGAGCATGCTCTCTTGATGAACCACAGCCAAAATTTTTTCCTGAAATTAAAATTTTCGCTTTATTAAAAGGGGCATTATTTAAGATAAAATTTTTAATTTCATTACCTTTTTCATCATATCGCATTTCATAAAATAAGGCAGAGCCAAGACCTGTTCTTTTAATCGTTTTTAAAAATTGTTTTGGAATAATCATATCCGTATCAATATTTGAAATTTGAAGATCGGCTGCAATACTTTTAAGTTTTGTAAATTTTTCCATTAAATAATTTTTCTAATATCTACAAATTTACCCTCAATTGCTGCTGCGGCTGCCATCACCGGACTAACTAAATGTGTTCTTCCGCCTCGTCCTTGTCTTCCTTCAAAATTTCTATTCGAAGTCGAAGCGCATCTTTCTTTTGGTTTTAATTGGTCTGGATTCATGCCAAGACACATTGAACATCCAGGCTCTCTCCAATCAAATCCTGAATCTTTAAATATTTTATCTAAACCCTCTTTTTCAGCTTGCAATTTTACAAGTCCAGAACCTGGAACAACAATTGCATCAACACTTTTGTTTACTTTTTTTCCTTTAACTATTTTTGCAACTTCTCTTAAATCCTCAATTCTTCCGTTGGTACAAGAGCCTATAAAAACCTTATCAATTTTAATATCTTGGATAGCGGTATTAGGTTCTAAGCCCATATAATCTAACGATCTTAGTATAGATTTTTTTCTATCCTCATTTTTTTCTAAATTAGGATCAGGAACTTTACCGTTAATAGATGCTGTGTCTTGAGGGCTTGTTCCCCAGGTAACCGTTGGCTCAATATCTTTTCCTTGTAAATAAAGTTCTCTGTCAAATTTTGCATCTTTGTCAGTGTATAAGGTGCTCCAATATTTTAGGGCTTTTTCCCAATTTTCTCCCTTTGGAGCCAGAGGTCTGCCTTTAATATAATCAAAAGTTTTTTGATCTGGAGCAACAAGTCCGGCTCGAGCACCTGCTTCAATGCTCATGTTGCAAACGGTCATTCTTTCTTCCATAGAAAAATTTCTAAATACCTCTCCACAGTATTCAATAACATAACCTGTCCCACCAGCTGTTCCAATATTTCCAATAATAGATAAGATCACATCTTTAGCAGTAACTCCTAATGGTAATTTTCCATCAACGCTAATTTTGAAATTTTTTGCTCTACTTTGAATCAAAGTTTGTGTTGCAAGCACATGTTCTACTTCTGAAGTTCCAATTCCAAAAGCTAGTGCGCCAAAGGCACCGTGTGTTGAAGTATGGCTATCGCCACAAACGATCGTCATTCCTGGCTGAGTAAATCCTTGTTCAGGACCAATTACGTGAACAATTCCTTGTCTTTTGTCTGTTAAACCAAAAAATTCTATACCAAAATCTTTGCAATTTTTAGAAAGTGTCTCAACTTGAATTGCAGACTCTTTATCAGCAATTCCTTTTGATCTGTCAGTTGTTGGAACATTATGATCAACAACAGCTAATGTTGAACCTGGTAATTTTACTTTTCTATTGGATAAACGTAATCCTTCAAATGCTTGTGGACTTGTAACTTCATGAACTAAATGTCGATCAATATATAAAAGTGATGTTCCATCACTTTGTTCATCAACTAAATGACTCTCCCATATTTTGTCGTAAAGTGTCTTTGCCATTAAATAAAAACTAGTATTACTTCTTTTTATTCTTAGCTTCTGTCTTTGGCGCTGAAGCTTTTTCCACATTTTTTGGAGCCTGCTCAGCAGCTAAATCTGCTTGGGCTTCAATATTTTGGACTGCCTCTTTTTTTGGTAAAGGTTGAATAATATCTACACCTATTTTCTTTCTAATTTTTTCAGTAATTCTAGCTGATTTACCTGTTCTTTCTCTTAAGTAATAAAGTTTTGCTCGTCTTACTTTTCCACTTCTTATAACTTCAACAGACTCCACGTTTGGACTATGAACTGGAAATAATCTTTCAACACCCTCTCCAAAAGAAATTTTTCTAACTGTAAAAGTAGAGTTAATTCCTCGATTTTTTTTAGCAATACAAACTCCTTCGTAAGCTTGTATTCTTTGTCTTTTTCCTTCAATAATTCTCACGTTTACTTTTAAAGTATCTCCTGGAGAAAATTCTGGTAACTTTTTTTCACCAATTTTCTTTATATGAAGTTTATCTAATTCGTCTATTCTCATTGTAGAAATTTGCATTAAAATTTTGTTATTTATGATATTTTTCCCATAAGTCTTGTCTCTGGCGACGTGTTATATCCTCGGATTGTGCTAAGCGCCAGTCCTTAATTTTAGCATGATTTCCAGATAAAAGTACTTCCGGAACAGCTCTTCCTTTCCACTCTTGAGGTTTTGTATATTGAGGATATTCCAATAAATTATTTTCAAAACTCTCTTCATTTAAAGAGGAAGAATTACCAAGAACCCCTGGCAATAATCTAAGTATGGAGTCTAAAAAAACAAACGCTGCTGTTTCACCTCCGGATAAAATAAAATCGCCAATGCTTATTTCTCTGATCTTTCTTTCTTCTATAACTCTCTGATCAATTCCTTCAAAGTGTCCACAAATAAGATCTACTCCATTTTTTTTTGATAATTGTTTTGCAATTTTTTGGGTTAATAATTCGCCTCTAGGACTTAAATAAATAAGTTCATTGTTAGAATTTTTTGTATTTTTATCCAAACAATTATCTATTACATCCGCACGCATCACCATTCCACTTCCTCCACCAAAAGGAGTGTCATCTACACTTCCGTGCTTATCCAAAGCATAGTCTCTGATGTTGATGACATCGAGAGACCAGATTTTATTTTCTCTAGCTCTTTTATAAAGCCCGATATCTAAAATCCCTGGAAAAAATTCAGGATATAGAGTGAATATTTTTGCAGACCACATAATAATTAGTTAGCTTTTGGCGCCTCCGCTTGTGGTGCTTTTTCTTCAGTCTTTGGAGCTTCTGCAGGAGCTGGCTCAGCTGTTGGGGCTGCTGCTGCTTCTGCCGCTGGAGCTGCTGCTGGCGCCTCTTTTGGAGCTTGTGCAGCTTTTAATCTTTCTTGTGCTTTCTTTTTAGGCAATCCTTTAATCGGATTATTTCTTTTTTCAGGTACTGGAGCAAGATTTGCTGCACCTAAAAATTTTGCAACTCTTAAAGTCGGTTTAGCTCCCATTTTAATCCAATGAGTTATTCTCTCTGACTCTAAGCTTAATCTTTCTGGTTTACTTTTTGGTAACAACGGATTGAAGTATCCAAGTTTTTCAATAAATTTTCCATCTCTTGGATTTCTAGAATCTGCAACTACGATTTGATAAAAGGGTCTTTTTTTAGTTCCTCCTCTAGATAGTCTTATTTTTAACATTTTTTCCTTTCTATTTTAGATTATTAAATAACTCTGGAGGTATTCCATCTAAACCACCAAAATTTCTTCCGCCACCTTGAGACATTCTTTTCATCATTCCTGTCATCATTTTATGTTGTTTTAGAAGCTTGTTTACAAAAGCGATGTCAGTACCTGAACCATTCGCTATTCTTTTTTTTCTTGATCCATCAATAATCTTTGGATTATCTCTTTCTTTAGGAGTCATTGATAAAATAATTGCTTCTTGCTTCCCAATAAGTCCCTCATCAATATTAGCCTCATCGATCTGTTTTTTAATTTTTGAAATACCAGGGATCATTCCTAAAACTTTTCCCATACCACCAATTTTTTTCATTTGTCTAATCTGTTTTAAATAATCATTAAAAGTAAATTGTCCTTTTTTAAAATTCTCTTCTAACTCTTCAACTTCCTCTTTTTTTAGATTTTCAGATACTTTTTCAACAAGAGATACCACATCTCCCATTCCTAAAATTCTATTTGCAATTCTTTCTGGATGAAATATTTCAAAATCATCTATTTTTTCACCAACCCCTAAAAATTTAATAGGACAATTTGCAACCGACTTCATACTAAGAGCGGCCCCACCTTTTCCATCTCCATCTATTCTTGTTAATATTATTCCAGTCAAATCTACTGTTTTTTTAAATTCACTTGCTATATTTACGGCATCTTGTCCTGTTAAAGAGTCAGCTACTAGAAAAGTTTCGATGGGCTTAATTATATTTTTAAGATTATTTAATTCACTCATCATGACACTATCAATTTGCGTGCGTCCTGCAGTATCAAAGATAATGACATCTGAACCCGATAGAGATGCAGCTGCTAAAGTTCTTTGCGTAATTTCTGTAGGGAGTTGTCCTTCTATAATTGGAATAGTTTGAATATTATTTTGACTACCAAGTAACTCTAATTGTTTTTGAGCTGCAGGACGATAAACGTCTAAGCTTGATAACATTACTTTTTTATTAAAATTCTTTTCAATAAATTTTGCAATTTTTGCTGAAGTTGTTGTTTTTCCAGAACCCTGTAAACCTACTACTAATATTTTTGCTGGCGGAACTGTATTGAGATTAATCTCTGATTTTTCACTACCTAAAATTTTAACAAGTTCATCATATACAATTTTAACAAGCAATTGTCCTGGAGTTATAGATTTAAGAACTTCCTGCCCAATAGCTTTGGGCTTAACATTTGCAATAAATTCTTTAGCAACAGAAAGAGCTACATCGGACTCAAGAAGAGCCTGACGAATTTTTCTTAATCCTTCATCGACTTGTTTTTCATCTAATTGAGTGCTTTTACTAAAAAAAGAAAAAGCAGATTCAATTTTACTTGTTAAATTTTCAAACATTTTTTTTCTCCAGCAGCAATCGCACTAGTGGGCGAATATCGCTGACTAGTGTTGATCTCCTTCATTAGAAGGACACCACAAAACCTGCTTATTTTTGTGGAAAATTTTATTAAAAGTATATTTTACTATTTTAAAAGTCAATAATTGAGAATATTTGTAAGATACAACAGCAAAACAGATGATCGAAATACAAGCTTATAAAATGGATGGCCTCGGCAATGACTTTATCATCATTGATAGAAGAAAAGAAAGAATTGATATCTCAAAACAACAAATCATAAATATTGCAAATAGAAAACAAGGCCCAGGTTGTGATCAAGTTATTCTTATAGATAAAGATAAAGAAAAAAAAACTAACGCCAAAATAACTTTTTATAATTCTGACGGTGGGGAAACAGGGGCATGCGGAAATGGCTCTAGATGCATTTCTTACTTCTTAATGAATGAAAAAAAATTAAATAAATCAAAAATTAATACTGAAAGCGGAATTTTAAATGCAAAACTTACGGGAAAAACTGAAGTATCTGTTGATATGGGAGTGCCCAATTTTGATTGGCAAAAGATCCCTTTAGCAAAAAAAATGAATCATACGAAAGTTAAAATTAAAACTAAAACTTTTGGAATTTTATCAGGATATACATTAAGCATTGGAAATCCCCATATTATTTTTTTTAAAAATATAACATTTGAATTGCTAAAAAAAATTGGTCCACAGATTGAACATCATGAATTTTTTCCACAAAGATGCAATGTCACTTTTGCTGAGGTTATGAATAAAAAAAATATAACAGTAAAAGTTTGGGAAAGGGGTGCGGGATTAACTTTAGCTTGTGGTACTGCTGCTTGCGCTACGGCAGTAGCCGGAAATAAATTAGGGCTTACTCAAAAAAAAGTTAATATTCATTTTAAAAATGGAACTCTTCAAATTGAATGGGCTAAAAATAAACATATTATAATGACCGGATCTGTTTCAAATATTAATAACATAAGCCTTAAAATATAATTCTTAATGAATTTTTTTAAAAAGCTTAAAGAAAGTCTAAAAAAAACTTCAGAAAAATTTACAAAGGGAATTGATGAAGTTTTTAATAAATCTAAACCGCAAGCAGAGATTCTTCAGGATATTGAAGATATTCTCATTCAAGCGGATGTGGGGATTAATTTTGTAGAAGAGTTTAGAAAAAATATAGCTAATAAAAAATATAGCAAAGAAGAATTAACTAAAGAAAATTTCTTTCAAGCAATTGCACAAGAAATAGAGGAGATTTTAATACCTTTACAAAAAGATTTTTTTTCAACAAAGCATAATAAGCCAACCGTCGTATTAGTTTGTGGTGTGAATGGGGTTGGAAAAACAACCACTATTGGAAAATTATGTAAAAAACTCAAAGATCAAGGTAATAAAATTATCGTAGGTGCAGCTGATACTTTTAGGGCTGCGGCCATCGATCAATTAGAACTTTGGTGCAAAAAAATTAATGTTGAAATAATAAAGTCAAATATTGGCTCCGATCCGGCCTCTGTCGCATTTAAAAGTTTTGAATACGCAAAACAAAATAATGCAGATTATTGTGTAATTGATACAGCGGGACGACTACAAAATAAAAAAAATTTAATGGAAGAGTTCTCTAAAATTATTAGAGTTTTAAAAAAAATTGATAATGATGCACCTCATGAGACTATTTTAGTTCTTGATGCAACAACCGGACAAAATGCAATTAATCAAATTGAAGAATTTAAAAAAATTACTCCAATCACTGGAATTATTATGACTAAATTAGATGGGACAGCAAAAGGGGGAATTCTTGTTGCCATTGCAAAACAATTTAAAATCCCAATTTATGCAATCGGAATAGGTGAGAAAGAGGAAGACTTAGATAACTTTATTGCAAAAGACTTTATTCAAGCTTTTATTAAAAATTAATTTAAAGTTTTTATAAACTTATCTAATTCAATTTTTAATTCAGAATTATAAGTCATCATGTGTCGATCAAACTTAGGAAAATATCCATATTTTTTCGTTTTAATCTCATCAAATATTTTTTTTCCCATATTAAATGGTACAATTTGATCAGCGCCTCCATGCATAACTAAAACTGGTGATTTTAAATTTTTTATTTTTTTTATACTCTCAAATTTATCCTTTAATAATAATCTAACTGGTAAAAATGGGTAATATTTCTTAGCCAGCTCAACCATAGATGTATAAGGTGCTTCAAGAATTATGCCTGAAAAATTTTTATTTTGTCCAACTTCTATCGCCACTCCGGTGCCCAGAGACTCTCCATATAAAATAATATTTTCTTCTTTTACTCCTTTGTTTTTTATCCATTTGATAACACTATTTGCGTCTTGATATAAACCTTGTTCACTTGGACTGCCCTCATTTCCATTAAATCCTCTCCAAGCTAAAATGATAAAATTAATATCAAGTTTAGAAAACTCGTTTAACTTATAATTTCGATTGTTTAACTGACCCGCATTACCATGAAAAAAAATTAAAGTTTTTTTTTTAATTAAATCTTTTTCATGTAACCAAGCTATTAGTTCAATTTTATCATCATTAATAATTTTTACCTCTTTATAACTAAAGTTAATATTATCGATTTGATAACCACTAAAATTCTTTACATTCGGGTGATATAAAAGATTACGTTGAAAAAAATAGACAAATAAAATGATTATTACATAAATTACTAATGAGATGATAATTGAATTATAAAAAAACTTTATCATAATTAGATTCAGAGATAATATAAATCTACTTATATTCTAACAATAATTTAATTAAACAATTTAAATAAAGCTTTTAAAATAAATAATAATGTGAAAATTAACTTATTTCATTATTCACTTTACGATTTTGCAAATTCAGCATTTGTAACAATAATAATAACGTTTATTTTTTCAAACTACTTTGTAAGTTCTATAGTTCAAAATAATGTGGATGGACAAGCTTACTGGGGTTGGACCATTTCTATTTCTGGTTTTCTTGTTGCAATGTCTGGGCCATTTCTAGGAGCTATTGCCGATAAAAAAAATATTAATTCATTTATATTAAAAATATCAACATTGGCATGTATTATTTTTACGATCTTATTATGGTTTTCAAAACCTGAAACAAAATATATTTTTTTTACTTTATTTATAATTTGTATAGCCAATTATTTTTATGAATTAAGTTCTATATTTTATAATTCTATCTTAATTAATACCTCTAATAAAAAAAAATTAGGTTTTGCCTCTGGTATTTCTTTTGCTCTGGGATATTTTGGAGGAGTTATTGCCCTTCTAATAACAATAAACTTTATTATACAATCAGATTATCTAAAGAATTTTGGAGAAAGTATAAATTATAGAGCAAGTGTAATATTTGTTGCTCTGTGGTTTTTGATATTTTCTTTACCACTTTTAAATTCAATTAAAATTGAAAAAAAAAATAAAAAAAAAGAAAGTTTAAATTTAAGAAAATTATTATGGAACCAAGGTCTTACAAAAATATCAAAATTTTTACTAGCAAGGTTATTATACGGGGATGGACTTAATACAATATTTGTTATGGGGGGTATTTTTGCAGTGAGTATTTTTCAACTAAACCTTAAAGAATTATTGTTTATGTCAATATTAATGAATATGGCCGCTGTAATTGGAGCCTGGCTAGGTGGGTATTTTAATGATCACTTTAATTGTAAAAATACAATTTTAGTTTCTCTTGTTTTCTTAATTTTATTCTTAATTTTAATTATTTTAACTAAAACAAAACTATATTTTTTTATTTTTGCAGCTTTACTAGGTTTTTTTATTGGACCAATACAATCAGCTAGCAGAGTGATGATTTCAAGAATCATAGGACGTGAAGATCAAAATAAAGCGTTTGGATTATTTGCTACATCTGGAAAATTAACATCTTTTTTAGGACCTGCATTAGTTGGGTCTGCTACTTTAATTTTCGAAAGTCAAAGAATTGGATTCTCTACAGTTCTTTTACTTTTGATTTCTGGTCTCATAATTTTATATAAAACTGACGGTTTAAAATAATGTTTATTCATAGAGGACTAATTAATAAAGGCTTGAGAGAAAATCATATTAGCGCTTTTAAAAAATGTTTACAAAAAAACTATAATATTGAAATAGATGTTCATTTTTCAAAGAATAATATCTTGGTTTGTTTTCATGATTTTAACTTAAAAAAATTATTTAATAAAAAAAAAATCAAAGATTTAACTAGTCAGGATATAAAAAAATATAATATTACTAAACTCAAAGATCTTCTAAAAATTATAAAACCTAAAACTAAAATTTTATTGGAAATTAAACCTTTATTAGACCAAATTAACTTAGGAAAACTCGAAAAAGTCTATAATAAATACAATAAAAACATTTTATTTATTTCCTTTATTGAAAAAAATTTAATTGAAATTAAAAATAAATTTAAAAATGTAAAGCTTGGCTATATTTTTAAGCGTAACAGTAAATATTCTGATATAAAAAAAAAATTAAATAAAAAACATATCAATTTTTTTGTTTTGCCAAAAGATTTTGAAAAAATTAAAAAAATTAATAAAATTAAAATAAAAAAATTTTTTTACACTATTAAGGATATAAAATTAAAAAATATAAAAAAAAACTATATTGTTGAAAATATTTTACACTGAGTCTAATAATGTTTTTTAATTAAATTAATGATTTAATATACAAATAAAGCGCACTGTGATCCAGGTTTGCTCTTCCAGATTTTACAGTCTTTGCATAAAGTTCTTGGACTTTTTTAGCAATTGGTAAATTTAATTTATATTTTTTTGCAGTACTAATAATGTTGTTCATATCCTTAAGCTGCGTTGATGCTTTTCCACCTGGTTTAAAGTTTTTGGTTAATATTCTTAAACCATGATTTTTAAGAATTGGGCCGCCTGCAAATCCTTGTAACATAATTTCTCTCACAGCTTTTGGATCCGCTCCTGCTGCCTCTGCTAAAATTAATGCTTCTGAAACAGCTCCGATACTAATTCCAACAATTGTTTGATTTGCTAATTTTGCAACTTGGCCACATCCAGTTTTTCCAACATAAATCGCGGTGCCCATACTTTTAAATAATGGCATCACGATATTAAATATTTTTTTATCTCCTCCCGCCATAATGGCTAAAGTTCCTTTTTCAGCACCTATAGTGCCTCCAGAAACAGGAGCATCTAAAAAAAATACTTTCTTTTTTTTTAAAGTATTACCAATTTGTAAAGCTGTGGTTTGAGTTGTTGAACTCATATCAATTACAATCTGTCCTTTTTTTAAATACGGTTGAATCTTTTTTGTAAGAACTGCTTTACAAACATCATCATTTGCAAGCATTGAAACTATAACCTTAGAATTTTGAACTAAATCTTTTAAATCAGAAAAAACTTTTGCTCCTTTTTTTTTTAATTCTAAAGTTTTTCCGGAGGTTCGATTCCAAACGTTTAATTTAAATTTTTTTGCTAAAATATTTTTAGCCATAGGCAGACCCATTAGGCCAGTGCCAATAAATCCTACAGTTTTGATTGAATGGGTCATCGAAGCTTAAATAAATTTTTATTTGCTAAAAATATTCCTATAAAAACAAAAAATCCACCAAACCAGTGAAAATTATATAATTTTTCGTTAAATAAAAAATAACCATAAAGTGCACTATAAATTGGCATCATATAAACTGTAAGGCCAGTGAGGCTAGCCCCTAGATATTTTTGTAACTTTGCATACATTTGGAATGCAATAATTCCTGGAAAAACAGCAGCAACTATTACCCAAAAATAGAAATCTTTATTAAACTCGGTTGTATAAAAATATTTTTCCTCAATATAATACATTGGGGCAAGAAAAATAGTTCCTGCTAGGGCCATCAATGTAAATTTAGTAAATAAATCAAACTTACTTTTCCAATGCATTAAATACACAGAATATACAGCCCAGCTTATCATTGCTCCTAAAATCCACAAATCACCCTTAGTAAATGATAAATTAATTAAATTTTTAAATTGACCATTACAAACAATTATAAGAACTCCAAGTAAGCAACATAAAGTTCCAAACAATTGAAGTTTAGTAATCTTTTCGTGATAAAATATTACTGAAATTAGAATTATAAATATGGGTGATGCCGAGTAAATGATACCCATATTAATTACAGTTGTCGTAAGTCCACTTATGTAAGGAAATGCACCACAGAAAGTAAATCCGGTAAGACCTAGTATTAAAAGCTTTGGCGCCTCAGAAATTAAATCTTTAAAATTTTTTCTAATTGATGGAAAAACAAATGGAACTAAAATTAAAAATGCAAGTAACCACCTCCAAAAAGCAAGGGATACTGGAGGGATAAAACCTGAGGCCCCTCTTGCAATAGCTAAATTGCTAGTCATAAAAATTGGTTGAGCAAATAATAAAAAGAAAGCAAAAATCGAAACTTCTTTTTTTTTCAAAGATATTTAAAGAAAAATTTATTTTTTTATTTTTTTGATATGATCATAAGCATCATATAAAAAAAAACCTAAACTTAAAATTAGAACTAACCAAACTGGAACTGATGCTGAAAAAGTAATAATGGGTGATTTAGTTATACTCGTTGCTATTTGATAAAAAAACCAAGAAACAGAAACTATACCGATAATAATAGTTAAAGTTCTAATCATTTTTTTTTATTTTTTTTAAAAGCCAATTAGCAGTTTGTAATAATCTAGTATCATCTAGTTTCTCACCAACTAACTGAACTCCTAACGGTAATTTAGCAGAACCCTCAATTAATGGCAATGTAATTGCTGGCATTCCTAAATAAGTCCATGTTGTGCAAAACTCCGGGCTACCGGTATACGAAAGTCCCTTTGGTGCATAACCTGTGGTTGCGGGTGTAATGATCGCGTGATAATGATGAAAAGCTTCTTTAAAAGTGTCATAGATAATTGCCATTTGATCAACGGCTTCTGCATAGTCCTTTGCTTTATAAGAAAGACCTCTTTCAATAGCTTCGATCATTTTTTTTCCTATTTTCTTTTTGTGCTTTTCATAAGTAGATAAAAAATTATAAGCCATGTCTGTTTCATGAATTATTTTATGATAATCAAAAATCTTTTCAAAGTAACTAGGATTTGAATAAATTGTCACTTGTTTATCAATTTTTTTTAAAAACTTTTCAAAATCTTTTTTTGCATCATCATCTAAATTTTTCCATTTAGAAGTTGCAATAAAAATTAATTGTGGCTCAAAAAAAGGCTTTGCTTGAACTCGGGTTAAAAAATCTTCTGTTGGATACGAGATGGTAGATTTATCCTCAAGATCTTTTTTGATTATCACTGATGAACAAAGCGCAACATCCTCAACATTTCTTGCAATCACACCCACTTGATCTAAAAGAAAAGATTGTGCTAGGGCACCATCTCTTGAAACTAAACCATAAGTCGGTTTATAACCTACAACACCACAGTAAGAAGCGGGACGTATGGTTGAGCCATTAGTTTGTGAGCCTATTGCAATTGGGGCCATAAAAGAGGCAACAGCTGCCGCTGAACCACTAGAAGAACCCCCTGGAGTTCTTGAATAGTCATGAGGATTAGTAGTCTTTCCAGGATCAAAATATGCAAGTTCAGTGGTTACAGTTTTACCCATAATAATTGCTCCCGCAGACCTTAAAATGCTTACAACTTTTGCATCATCCCTTGATTGATAATTTTCTCTAATAGGTGTGCCATACTGTGTTGGCATATCCTCAGTTTTAAAAATATCTTTTATAGCTATGGGAAGTCCATGCAGAGGTCCTAGGGGTTTTCCTGAAAGGCGCCATTCATCTTTTTCTTGAGCCTTTTCTAAAAAGAATTTTTTATCAAAGAAAGCCCAAGCTTTTATTTTATTTTCAAATTTTTCAATTCTATCAATAAAACTTTTAGCAACTTCAACAGATGAAATTTCACCTTTTTTTGTTTTTTCAATTATTTCCAAAGCGGAAAGTAAACACAGATCCATGATTTGACTTAAAATTATTTTTTAGTTTCAGCACCAAATAATACGTCTGGAAGCCAAGTAGCAAGACCTTGAAAATTGTATAGCAAGATCATTGAAATAATAACAACAAAAAGAAATGGTATCATTCCAATAAATATCTCAGATAATAAAACATTTTTAGATTGAACTCCTTTTAAATAATAGGCGGACATGGCCATGGGTGGTGTCAAGAAAGACATTTGTAAATTTAATCCAACAAGAATTGCAAAGAAATAAGGGTCAATTCCATATAATTTTAATAGAGGTAAAAATATTGGAACAAAGATAATTAATATTTCAGTCCATTCTAAAGGAAATCCAAGTAAAAAAATTATAATTTGAGTTAAAATTAAAAACTGCCATGGCTCTAAACCGAGACCTGCAAAAAACTCTTCAAAAACTTTGTGTCCTCCTAAATATGAAAATACTGAAGCAAAAGTCCAAGAGCCAACGAATAACCACATAATCATCGCTGAAGAACGTGTTGTTAAATAAACTGACTCTTTAAGATTTTTCCAATTCATATTTTTATAATAAAATGCAAGTAGGATTGCCCCGATTGCTCCAGCAGCAGCAGCTTCAGCAGGTGTTGCAAGGCCTAAAAGAATTACTCCAAGAACTAACATAATTAATATTAATAAAGGAACAAAATCTCTTATTAAATTTTTATAAATTACTAATTTTGGAGGAAGTTCTGAAAGTTTAGGTTTTGGAGCAAGATGCGGATAGAAAATTCCAACAATAATACAATAAACACAATAAAGTCCTGCTAATATCATTCCTGGAATAAAAGCAGCGGCAAATAATCTAATTGGTGATAAAGAAGCCATAGCTGCATAAACAATAAATAAAATACTTGGTGGTATTAAAATGCCCAAGGTTCCACCAGCACATATAACGCCTGATGCAAATTTTTTATTATAACCTGCGCGTATCATTGCTGGCCAAGCTAAAAGTCCCATTAAAGTTACAACTGCACCAACGATTCCTGTCGCAGTAGAAAAAAGAGCACAAGTTATCAATGCTGCAACAGCCATGGATGCTGGAAGTTTTGCAGTTGCCATTCTAACGGACTCAAACAGTCTTGTAATAATTCCAGATCTTTCAACTACATATCCCATAAAAAGAAAAAGAGGCACTGCAATTAAAACATGATTTTCCATCACGGAGTGGGTATTTTTAACGACTAAGTCAAAAATTCTGTTTGCAAAAATTCCAGCCTCTGCAACTTTTGAAGGATCAAGATAGGCATAATATCCAAAAAAAATCCCAAGTGCTAAAAGAGTAAATGCAATAGGAAATCCTAAAAGAACAATAAAAATAAAACTGAACATCATTACTAATGCAACTTGTGGATTAGTCAGTCCTAAAAGTGTCTGTTCCATTTTATATTTCTAACTTTTTTTCTTTATTAAAACTTTTTCTAATTCTTCTTCTTCAACATTTCTAACTGGCCACTGACCTTCTTTTAAAGCTATAATACATCTAAAAACCTCAGCCACTCCCTGTAAAACTAAAAGTATTCCTGCTAACGGTATTAAAGTTTTGAATGCATAAACTTGTATTTGCGCTGGACTATTCCAACTAGTTTCTTTTAAAATCCATGCCTTAGCTGCATAGTTATAACCTGTATAAGAAAGAGCAATGCAAGCTGGAAAAAAGAATAAAAAATATAATATTAAATCCGAAGTTGCCTGAAATTTGATTGAAGTTTTTCTATATAACATATCTGCTCTAACATGTGATTGAACTGCAAGAGCATAAGCTCCGGCCATCATGAATGCTGCTCCATACATTTGGATTGAAAGATCAAACGCCCATAAAGTCGGCATGTTAAAAAAATATCTTGCAAAAATTTCGTAGCCAACGGCGATGGTTAAAGCAAAAGTACTCCAGCCAAAAGCTTTTCCAATCCAAGTACTTAGTTCATCTATTATTAAAATATAAGAACGCAACTTTTGCTCCCCCTTAATTATTAAATTATTAACTTAAGCATTATAGTAAAAAAGGGGGTAGATATACCCCCCTTTTTTTTGTCCAACTAATATTAAAAGTTAAACAGTTACTTTGGATGGATCACCAAAGTATTGTCTGTAAGCAATTGTATAATCTGGTTGATTCATGAATAAATACTTCATGACAGATTTTGCATATGCTTTCTGAGAGTCAACGATTTGTTTGAACAAAGGATCTTTAGCAGAAAAATCAGCTACTACCTTATCCCAAGATTTCATTTGATCTGCAAGAATATCTTTTGGGGTAGTAAATGGTTTTACACCAGATTCTTTCATAAGTTTGTTAAGATCATCAGAGTATCTCTTAAGAGCATACCAATAATTATCAGTATTTGCTGCCTCAGCTGCAATTTTTAAGATTGCCTGATGCTGTTTAGATAAACTATTAAATTTTTTCTTATTAAAAGTTATCTCAAACATTTCTTGTGATTGATGGAAACTTCCTAATGAGTAGAATTTAGAAACGTCCTGCATTCCGAAGTTTTTATCAGATGAAGGGTTGTTAAATTCTGCTGCATCAATAAGACCTGTTTTCATTGCAGGTTGAATTTCTCCACCTGGTAATTGAAGAACAGTCATTCCCATACCTTGAAGAACGTTAGTTGCTAAACCAACGGTTCGGTATTTCATACCTTTAACGTCAGCTGCAGACTTAAGTTCTTTTTTAAACCAACCAAATGGTTGAGCTGGCATTGGCATTGCGAAGAAACCAACGTACTCTAATTTAGTAGCTTCTAAAACTTTTTCATACAATGCTCTTCCTCCGCCGTACTCGATCCATCCCATTAATTCTTGAGATGAGAAACCATAAGAAGGTCCTGTTCCAAACAATGAAGAGGCAGGATTTTTTCCATACCAATATGCAGTAACAGTGTGACCAGCATCAACAACCCCTGTGCTAACGCCATCAGCAATTTCAGGAATTTTTAATACAGCATTTACTGGTAAAAGATCTATTTTTAAACTTCCGCCAGATAATGCATCTACTTTTCTAGCATATTGCTTATTCATTTCAAAAAATGGATCTGCATCAGATGGTCCCCATGCAGATTGCATTTTTAGTGTCACAGCACTTTGCGCAACTGAAATATTTGGCATAGCAAGTGACGCAGCGGCAACAGCTCCTGTAGCTGCAGCAGCTTTAAAAAACTTACGTCTTGAAGTTTTTTTAGACTCCAATGACGTAACTTTGTCTTTTAGTTTTGTCATTTATTTTCCCTTATTTAGTTAATTAACTTTTTAGATTTAAACAAAAAAATCATTGAGAGTCTTTAAAAAAATTTTGACATTTTGCAAGTAATTTAAGTATAAAAACAACTTAAGATTGTATTATAAAATACTTTGCGTTTTGATATTAATTAACCTGATCCTTGGGTTTTTTTCCGCTAAAAAATATCTCTAGATTATCAATGGCTCTGCTTCCCATATCAATTCTTGTTCTAATAGTTGCACTTCCTAAATGAGGAAGTAAAAAAAGATTATTTAATTTTAAATATTCAGGATTAATTTTGGGCTCACCATTATAAACATCGAGACCTAAAGCAAAAACTTTTCCACTCTTCATTGCTTTTATCATGGCAGTATCATCAATAATATCTCCTCTCGCTGCATTTGTAACCACAGCTCCGTCAGGTAAATAATTAATTGATTGTTCATTAACTAAGTTCGTGGTCTCTTTAGTTGCTGGACAATTAATTGATAAAAATTCACTGTTATTAAATAACGACTTAATATTATCATGATAAATTGCTCCTTCTTCTAAATGCGCGGCTAATTTTGTTCTGTTATGATAATGGATTTCCATGCCAAAACCTCGCGCACGTTTTGCAACTGCTCTGCCAATTCTTCCCATACCAAGAATTCCCAGTTTTCTATTAGACATTTGTTTTCCAAGTAAAAAATCTGTTTTCCATGACCAATTTTGTTCTTCAGCAAATTTTCTTCCCTCATAAGCTCTTCTTGATGCTCCAAGTAAAAGTAAAATAGAAATATCGGCCGTTGCCTCTGTTAAAACTTCTGGAGTGTTCGTGACAACTATTCCTTTTTTTGCAGCAGCATCAATATCAATATTTCCAAAACCAACTGCATAGTTTGCGATAATTTTTACTTTATTTGAAAGTTTATCAATTGCAGATGCATCTATTTTATTTGTCCCAAAACATAAAATACCATCACAGTCTTTAGATAGCTCCACAATATCTTCGGTCGTGTAAGGTTTTTCTTCTTTATTCAACTTTACATCAAATAATTTTTTAACACGCTCTTCGGTTTCTTTTAATAAATTTTTTGTAACTAAAACTTTTTTTTTCATAATGAATTTATTGCCAAAGGTTTACTTCCACCAGTGTACCAATTTAAAATTTCTATAGTATGTACAATGGGTATTTTTGTTCCAGATGAAATTTGGGTCATACATCCAATATTTCCGGTTGAAATAAAATCAGGTTTTACTTTATCAATATTTGAAACTTTTCTTTTTAATAGCTCTGAGGCCATTTCATCTTGTAGTAAATTATAAGTCCCAGCTGAACCACAACATAAATGACCATCGGGTATTTCAACTATTTCATTGCCAGTTTTTTTTAATAAATCCATTGGCTGTTTATGAATTCTTTGTCCATGTTGCATTGAACAAGCAGAATGGTAGGCAATTTTAAATTTTTTTTCCTGCTTAATATAATTTAATTTAATATTTTTTCCTAAATATTCGGTTACATCCTTTGCAAGTGATGAAACTATTTTTGCTTTTTTTCTAAGTTCTTTATCTGGGTAATCTCTAAAAATATAACCGTAATCTTTTAATGTAGTTCCACAGCCTGAAGTGGTTACTAAAATTGCATCAAGATTTTTTTCTTCATACCACTTAAACCATGAATTAGTATTTTTAATAAAAGATTTATGAGCTAAATCTTCTTTGCCTAAATGATGGTTTAGTGAGCCACAACAATCAACCTGTTTTGGCACAATCACTTCAACTCCATGCCTGTTCAATATTTCAATTGTTGCATCGTTAATTTGTGGGGAAATAACTCTTTGTACACAGCCCGTAAGTAAGGCAACTCTTGCGTAAGTTTTTCCAACTGGTGAATATATTTCCTTATTTTCCTGTTTAGATTTTGGAAAAGAATTTGGCATATATTTCAACATATTTTTAATTTTTTTTGGAAATAAAAATCTAAAAGGATAAAATAATCTAGCAGAGTAACCTGCCATTCTAAATAAAGTTGGGCTTGGTAAAATTTTGGAAAGCAAACTTCTAATAAATCTATCAAAAAACGGTCTAACAAAAGTTTTTTCTATATGATTTCGCGCGTGATCTACGAGATGCATATAATTAACACCTGAAGGACAAGTGGTCATACAAGAGTAACATGATAAGCATCGATCAATATGCTTTGCTATTTTTTCATTGGCTGGCTTATCATTCTCCAGCATATCTTTAATTAAGTAAATTCGACCACGCGGGCCATCAAGCTCATCTCCTACAATTTGGTAGGTTGGACAGGTTGCGTTGCAAAATCCACAATGCACACATTTTCTTAAAATTCCATCTGCAGAGATAATATTGCTATCTTGAAGTTGTTTTTTTGTAAAATTTGTTTGCATTATATTCCTGAATACATTTTTCCTGGATTTAAAATCTTTTTTGGATCAAAACTCTCTTTAATCTTCAAAGATAAAACTTTAATATTCTCATCGACAGTTGTCAAAAAATCTTCTTTTATACGCATATGATTGGGTGCCTTAATAATTGTCATGTGCCCAGCTAGTTTTGTAACTTCTGTTCTTAGTTGTCTTAGTAATACGCTATCATTTTCTGGTATTTCAACCCAAATTAAATTACCCGCCCAATCTACTACATATTTTAACTCTTCATTCTCAAATTTATTTATAAACTGATCCGTATGTACTGGTGGCAAAATTATTTTTGCAACTATATTTTTACTATTATTAAAAAATTGCAGATCCGTTGTATTTTTCCAAAAAATTCTTGATTGATAGTTTTCAAGAACTGAGATTGTTTTTTTATATTCATCAAATAATTTTCTTAAAGTATTAATTCTTTCAACCACTGAAATTTTTGGTCCTTCAAGACGTATGGCTGTAATGGAAGTTGTTGTGTCTAGATCGTTTAACTTAAAAAATTTTGACATTTTTGCTGGATAAAAACATGCGCCAGAAATTTCAACAGAAGTTTGCATTGATTTTGAAAAAATATTTAAAGCTCTTTTTAAATTAATATTGCTTACCAATAAAGTTTGGCTCTCTTCATTTTTTGGCTGAACTTTTAATACAATCTCCGTCAAAGCAACCAAGGTTCCATACGATCCGGTGATGAGTTTGCTTACATCATAACCTGTTACATTTTTAACAACGGTCCCTCCTGATTTTACAATTTCACCTTTGCCATTTATTCCTCTAAATCCTAAAATATGATCTCTTAAAGCTCCCGCTCTAAATCTACGTGATCCTGATAAATTACAAGCAACGGCTCCACCAACAGATCCTTTGTTACTTTGGCCGGTATATAAGAAACCCATATCAGGTGGTTCAAAGGATAATTCTTGATTTTTTTTATCTAACTCAATTTCAACCAAGGCAAGGGGTATGCCTGCTTTTACCTTAATATAAAGCTCTTCTGGAAAATATTCGATAATTCCACTTAAATTTTTTAAATGCAAAGATTTAGAACACTGAATTAATCTGCCGATTGATTTCGAATTATGTCCTATAATTTCAATTGGAACCTCTTCAGAATTGCAATTTTTAATAAAATCGGCAACCTCATGTTCGCTTGATAGCGAATAAATTTCTGGCATTAAAATCTTGGAATATCTTTAAACTTTGTATCTCCTTTATGAACATGCATTTTTCCGCCTTCTGCACAACGATGCAAAATTGGATATACTTTTCCAGGATTCAAAAGAGATTTTTCATCAAATGCTTGTTTAATATTTAGTTGCTGCTGAATGTCTTCATCATTAAACATTTCACACATTAAATCTCTTTTCTCGATTCCAACGCCATGCTCTCCAGTTAATACTCCCCCTACTTTTACGCAGTATTTTAAAATATCTGCGCCAAATTTTTCAGCTCTCTTCATTTCACTTTTAATATTTGAATCAAACATGATCAAAGGATGTAAATTTCCATCTCCTGCATGAAAACAATTTGCAACTCTTAAGCCATGTTTTTGTGAAAGCTTAGTAATTTCTTTCAGGACTTCAGCTAATTTTTTCCTAGGAATTGTTCCATCCATACATAAATAATCAGGCGACATATCACCAATTGCCGGGAATGCTGCTTTTCGTCCAAGCCAGAACCTTAATCTTTCTTCATCATTCTTGCTTATACGCAAATATGTGGATTTATTTTTCTTAGCAATTTCTTCTACTCTTTTTATTAAAATATTTACTTCACTTTCGGTTCCATCTAACTCAACAATTAAAATTGCTTCTACGTCTTTCGGATAACCAGCCTTAGCATAATTGTCTGTGGCTTTTATTAAAGGCTTATCCATTATTTCCATTCCTGCAGGGATAATCCCTCCTGAAATAATATCTGAAACACATTGGCCAGAATCTTCTACGCTTTGAAAACCTAAAAGCAGAGCTTTGACTGACTGCGGTTTTTTTAAAATTTTTACTGTCACTTCTGTTAAAACTCCAAGTAACCCCTCTGACCCAGTGATTAAACCTAGCAAATCATAGCCTTCAGATTCTAATTTTTTTCCACCAAATCTCATAATCGTTCCATCCATCAGAACAATTTCAACGCCAAGAACGTTATTAGTTGTGGTTCCATATTTTAATGAATGAACTCCTCCAGAATTCTCGGCAATATTTCCTCCAATTGAACAAGCAATTTGACTTGAAGGATCCGGTGCATAATAAAAACCATTATGCTCAACAGCTTTTGTTAGAGATAAATTAGTAACACCAGGCTGAGTAACAACACACCTATTTTCAAAATCAATTTCCAAAATTTTATTAAATTTACTAAGACCCAACAAAACGCAATCTGCTAAAGGCAATGCTCCACCAGAAAGACCTGTGCCAGATCCTCTTGGAACAACCTTAATATTATTTTTATGACAATATTTTAAAATATCACTAACTTCTTCTGTGTTTTCAGGAAGAACGACGGCCATTGGTTTTTGTTTATAAGCACTTAATGCATCTGTCTCATAGGGAGTTATTCCTTCTGGATCTGAAATAATATTAATTGAATTTGTAAATTTTTTTAAATCACGAACAATACTGTCTTTGTCGTTTAAAACAGATTGATCAATTTTAGGCATTGCTAGAGTGGACATACTTCAAACTTATATTATTTTAGTTAATATATATAGGTATTTACGAATTAAAAAAAAACTTTATTTGACAACAGTTTTTTTAATTTTTTCTAAAGCTTTTTCAATATTTTCATATGAATTAGCAAAACTAAATCTAACAAAATCTTTAGCAGATTTACCAAAGCTGACGCCTGGGATAATTGCAACACCGGCTTTATTTAAACATTTATCTGCAAACTCATTACCATTCATTCCTGTCCCGCTAATATTGGGAAAAACATAAAAAGCACCGCCAGGATTATTACAATTAATGCCTTTAATACTATTCAACCCATCCACAATTAATTTTCTTCTTCTATCAAACTGACTCATCATTTCATCTAAAAATTCATGGGGTCCATCTAATGCGGCAAGACCTGCAATTTGAGTTGAGGAACTCGGACATGAGTGATCGTTTACACATAATCTTGTAACATCTTCAATAATTTTGTCTGGCCATACACTCCAACCTAAGCGCCAGCCTGTCATTGCATATGTCTTACTCCAGCCATCTAGAACAATTAGTCTATCAAATAATTCTGGATAATAAAAAAAAGAGGGCATTTTTTTATCATCGTAGATTTGTCGGCTATAAATCTCATCGCTTAAAATTGCAACCTCTGGAAATTTCTTTAAACCCTCGACAAGTTTATCAATTTGATCTTTTTCAATAAGACCCCCTGTTGGGTTTTGTGGATTATTAATTATCATTAAACGTGTTTTATTACTAATTAATTTTAAGACTTCTTCTGCTTTGAATGAGAAATTATTTTTCTCAGATAAATACATTGGAATTGCTTTTGCGCCAGAATAATTAATCATCGACTCGTAAATTGGAAACCCTGGCTCTGGGTAGATAATCTCAGCACCAGGCTGACCAAACATTAATATTGCAAAAAACATTGTTGGCTTGCCCCCTGGCATAATAATTACTCTTGAAGCATCTACACTTGCACCATACAATTTTTTAATATGACGAGATACTCCCTGTCTTAATTCTAATAAACCAGTGGCTGGGGTATATCCGTGATGCCCATCGTCTAATGCTTTTTTTGCAGCATCCACAATGTACTTTGGTGTTCTAAAATCTGGTTGGCCAATTCCTAAATTAATTATTTCTCGCCCCTGTGCTTCAAGAGCTTTTGCCTTTGCAAGAACAACAAAGGCATTTTCTGTGCCGAGCTTTTGCAAAGTATTGGCTAATTTCATCTTTTTCTGAAAATCAAACTATCTTTTGTGAGTTCTTTAACATTTCTACAGCCCATTAAAGTCATTCCTCTTTTTATTTCATCATGCATGATTTTAAGAACTGCCTCAACACCAGCTTGCCCACCAGCTGACAGTGCATACAAATAAGCTTTACCAAAAGAACAAGCTTTAGCTCCAAGGGCCAGCGCTTTTAAAACATGAGTTCCCCTTCGAACACCGCCATCGAGAATTACATCAATTTTGTCTCCGACAGCATCCACAATATCTGCAAGTACATCAAAAGGTGACATGGAGGCATCAAGTTGTCTTCCACCATGATTGGAGATCATAATTGCAGTCGCTCCTATATCTACAGCTTTTTTTGCATCTGCAACGGACGTGATTCCTTTTAAAGCAAATGCACCTTTCCATTTTTTTGCTACATACTCTGCATCTTTCCAATTCATTGTTGGATCAAATTGACTGTTAATATAATTTATCACTGACGTTTCTATAGATTGACCACCTTTTTCTGTGTGAGGAAGATTAGGTAATTTAAATCTTTCATGCATTAAATAATTAATTGTCCATTTTGGATGAAGAGCAAAACTTATTAAGCTAGCTAAAGTTAATTTTGGAGGTGTTGTAAATCCTGTGCGATGATCTCTTTCTCTATTACCTGCAACTATAGTGTCAACAGTCAAACACAGGGCTTTAAAATTAGCTCTTTGACAACGTTCTACTAAATTGTCTGTGAGACCTCTGTCTTTGTGAATATAAAGTTGAAATAATTTTGGCCCGCTGGTTAAATTTCCAACTTCCTCAATACTTGTTGTTGCAATAGTTGACATGCCAAAAAAAGTTCCAAATTTCTCTGCGGCCCTTGAGGTCGCTTTTTCACCATCATGATGATATAATCTATGCATCGCTGTAGGAGCTAAAAATAAAGGCATATTTATTTTTTGTCCTAAAACAGTTGTAGACATATCAACTGAACTAACATCTCTCAAAACATTAGGTACTAAATTGCAATCATCGAATGCAGATGTATTTCTCTTTAATGTGACTTCATCATCCGCGCCACCATCAATATAATTAAAAATGGGAGAAGGTAATCTTTTTTTCGCTAACTTTCTAAAATCATCAACATTAAAACATCTCACCAATGACATATTAATTTAGAAATTTTTTTGGAAACTAATACTATAATTATTTGCGCCAGGATTTTTATTTCCTAAACTTGCGTTTGAAAGATGACTGTAAGAAACACCAATATTTGAACTAGAAGTTAAATTTAAAGCAGCTCTAATTTGTGTTTTAAATTCAATAACGTGACCCAAATCTTTTCCATCCCCTTTACCATAAAGACCTGGCGTAAAGCTTGGGCTAATTAAAATAGAATTATTAGCTAATTTATAATCTAATCTTACTCCCCCAAAACCATATTTGGCTTTATCCTCTGTTAATAAAAATCCAATTACTGGCTTAAAGTTACCAATTGGAGAGGAGAATAAAGTATTGTCTGAATCATAGTCTAATTGAAAAAAAGCTGCCTTCTTTTTTTGATCACTATGATCAAAATTTCCAATCGAATAAGTAAAACCTTCTGCTTTAGAGGTTGAAACTAAAAAAAAGGATAACAAAAATATTTTAAAAAAAATTTTTACACAATTAATCATAATAGAAGCACATATTTAATAAAATTTATCTAAAAGCAATAAAAAATCTAATTTTTTTTCTTATAGTTAAATCTAAATATTAAAAAACCTCCAATTAATAATATAATGAAGGGCACTAGCCATAGTGCTAAACTATGGAAACTTAATATTGGATTAAATACAATCCATTCACCGTATCGACTTATTAAAAAATCATAAATTTGTTTTTCATTTTCTCCATTTTCTAGTTTTTTTGAGATTAATTTTTTAAGATCGATGGCAAAATCGGTATCAGAGTCATAAATAGACTGTCCTTGACAAACAATACATCTGATGTTTTTATAAATTTTATTTTTTAATTCTTCATTTGCTGAAATGGCATGTTTAGATAAAATTAAATATGTAATTATAAAAATAATTTTTTTCATTATTTTTTAAGTTCTAAAATTTTGTTTACAATATCTTCATTAATAGGACCAATATGTTTAAAGATAATTAAACCCTTTTTTAACACATAGGTTTCTGGAACGCCGTAAGCACCTAATTGAATTGTAACCTCTCCTTTTTTATCAACACCAATACGACTATAAGGATTGCCATATTTCTTTAAAAAATTTTGAGCGTTGGTATTTTCATCTTTATAATTAATGCCAATAATATCAATTTTATTTTTGTTCTTTAAACTCATCAAAAATGGATGTTCGATGAGACATGGAACACACCAGGATGCCCAAATATTTATTAGAACAAAATCTTTTTGCGAAAAAATATTCTGATCTATTTTACTATTTTTATTATTAAAATCTTCTAAAATAATTTCTGGAATTTTTTTATTTACCATCTGATTAGGTTGATAAACTTTGTCAGTATTTATAGCCTTTAAAAAAAGAATGAAAATTATGACGGTAGTTGCGCCTAATATTACAATTTTATATTTTTGGTTCATTTTTAAATCTTAGACTTTGATAAAAACCTCCCAGCGCTATTAATAATATAGAGAACCAAATCCAAAACATTAAAGGCTTGAAATAAAATCTAACCATAATTTTATCTTTTTCAAATTCTGATAAGTTTATTGCAAAATAATAATCAGCTATAAAATTACTTTTTATACTTACTTCAGAGGTTATTTGGGCAGGCTGATTATATTTTCTAATTGATGGGCTAAGCTCTACTTTTTCATCTTTGTTTGAGACTAAAAAATTACCAAAAACCTCCTCGTAATTATCTTTTTTGTTTTTATTTATACTGCTAAATTTTATGGTAAATTCTTCAATTTTTATTTCATCTCCTACTTTCATGGATGTATTTATTTCTTTGGACAAATATGCATTAATAAAAATAGAAAAAATTAATATCCCAAAACCAAGGTGAGACGTTAATCTTCCAAAATTTAGTTTCAATGCCTTCTGGGAAATTAAATCAAATATTACAGATATGATTAAATAGATTGAAAGTAACAATCCTAAAATTAGAGTTATATCTTTTTGGTCAAAAAACCAAAAAATGATTATTAATGAAGTAACCACTGAAATTGGTAAAAAAATTTTAATATTTTTAAGTTGCAAAAATTTATCCTGCTTATTCCAACTTAAAAGAGGGCCGTGAGACATAAAAAATAGAAAGATAAACAAAAAAGGTGCTAAAATAGTATGATAATAAACTGGACCTACAGAAATACTTCGTCCGCTTACTGCATCTAAAATTATTGGATAAACAGTCCCAACCAAAACAACCGAAAGGAAAAAAATTAAAAAATAATTATTTAATAAAATAAAATTATCTTTTTGCAAAAAAAAATGTTCTTGGTTCAAAGTTTTTTTAGGATTTTTAATTATAAAAATAGCCAGAGAAAAAAATGTAATCAATAAAATCATGCTCAAGATATATACTCCTCTATATGGATCATTTGCAAAAGCATGAACGGAATTGAGAATTCCTGATCTTACAAGAAAGGTTCCAAGCAAACTCATTATAAATGTAAATATTGCAAGCAAAGCTGTCCAAGAGTGAAGTTTATCTTTTTTTAAAGTTACAATGTTAGAATGAATTAAAGCCGTCGCAGAAAGCCATGGCATTAACGAGGCGTTTTCAACTGGATCCCAAAACCAATATCCACCCCAGCCTAATTCGTAATAAGCCCAGAATGACCCTAGGCCAATACCAATAGTAAGCAAAGACCAAGGTAAAATAATCCAAAAATTTGCATACTGACTCCAGGATTTATCAAAACTATTTGTAACTAAACCAGCAAGAGTAAAACTAAAAACTAAAGAAAAACCAACATAACCGAAATATAAAAATGGAGGATGAATTGCCAGCAAAGGATCTTGTAAAATTGGATTTAAGCCAAGCCCTTGCAAAGGTTTTGGATCAATCTGATCGAAAGGATTAGATGTTAAAATTAAAAAAATTAAAAAAATTGAAATTAATATTGCTTGGAAAAAAATTGTATAAAATCTTAACTGTTCACTCACTTTTGATCTAAAAAATATAAAAGAGAAAAAAGAGAGTATTAAAATAAATAATACCATACTACCTTCATGATTTCCCCAAGCGCCAGATATTTTATATATTAAAGGTTTTTCGGTATGAGAATTTTTGTAAACAGCTACATTTGAAAAATCTGAAGTAGTAAAACAGTATATTAAAATTAAAAAAGAAATTAATAATAAATAAAAAACTGAATTGTTTAAAAAATTAATTTTTTTAAGATTTATATGATTATTATTCTTAATAGTTTTAATTGAAGAAAAAATTAAAAATACATTGAATATTAAAGAAAGAAATAAAGCTAAATTTCCAATATAACCGAACAACATATTATTTTTTTAATTCATTTTTTTTTAAAGTATTAGAAATCTCGCGGGGCATATAATTTTCATCATGTTTTGCAAGGATCGAACTTGCAACAAAATACTTTTTATCCCTCAGAACACCCTCTGCTACCGCACTTTTTCCCTCTGCAAATAAATTTGGCAACAAACCATTATATTCAACAAATATTTCGTTCTTAAAATCGGTAATGATGAATACATAAGAATTTGCATTCGCCTTTAAAGAATTTTGCTTAACCAAACCCCCTAGTCTGATTTTATTTGTAGGTGTCACAGATAGATTTTTTAAATCTTCGGGCGAATAAAAATACACAATATTTTTTTGCAGGTTATCGTAAACAAAGAAAATTATGATTGAGACAATAGTAAATATTATAGAAAAAAATCTTAATCTAATTTTAGTGGATTTGCTTAAAATCATATCTGGCTTTTAGAATACAATAGGAAGATATCGACACTAAACTAGATATTAAACTAAAATCTGTTCACCTGCGCTGAAATAGAAAGACTTTCGGCTTTTTCAGATTGGTAAATATATTCAATCCTTTTTATTGAATTTAATTTTTTTACAGAACGATAATATAGAAAAATTAAAGATAGTGTAGCAAAGGCATAGGAAAGCCAGATATAAAAACCATAACCGCCCATTGTGAAAAATTCTAAAATCATTTTTTATTAACTCTGAAATTTATAATTTCATACTTATACCTAATCAAGAAAATTATTAACGATAAAATACAAAAACAAAAAAACATAATTAGTAATGGGGCTAACATTGAACTATGAATGGTGGGTGCGGCAGTTAGCGTAATACTCGCGGGTTGATGCAGTGTGTTCCACCATACAACTGAAAATTTAATAATAGGGATATTTATTAATCCTACTATTCCAACTATATTCGTAATTTTTTCCGCTAAATTATAATTTTTTATTAACGACCACAACGATACATACAAAACATAACTGAGAACCAAGACAAGCATCGAAGTTAATCTACCATCCCAACTCCAAAAAGTTCCCCATGTTGGATAACCCCACAACGATCCTGTCACAATTGATATTAAAGAAAAAACTAGCCCGATAGGAGCTAAACTTTTTGCATAAATTGAAAAAACTTTAATTTTAAAAATTAAGCTTATAAATGATGAAACTCCAATAATTAAAAAAATGAATAGAGCAATCCACGAAGATGGTACATGCACATACATAATTCTAACTGTATCTTTTTGTAAATAATCGATTGGGGAAAGAACTAATGCTAAAACTAAACCAACAACAAGCGTGAAAGCAAAAATTATTTTTAACCAAAAAATACTATTATTTGCTAAATTAAAAAAAGTCCTTGGTTTAAATATTCCAAACATATTAAGTTAGTTTTTTTTACTACAAGTTTGGGTAGATTAGAAGTTTACCTAACTGAGATAAGGGAGATTGGGGATCAAAATAACTCAGTTAGGTATTAACTTAAAATTAATAAATTAATCTGTCTAACTTTTGCGTTAAAATTGTTTTAATTAAGGCAGTAAAAACTGTGACTAATTAGAGGGCTTAAAATAAAGATTTCCTCTTTTTCCCTTAAATATTTCGTTTACTAAAGGATGTCTTACAGGCTCATTTGGATCATCAACTACTAAATTTTGTTCCGAAACATAAGCCTCGTAGGTGATCTCATCGTTCTCAGCTAATAAGTGGTAAAAGGGCTGATCTTTTCTAGGTCGAGCAGCTTTTGGAATCGATTGATACCACTCTTCTGAATTATTAAATTGAAAATCAACATCATAAATCACGCCTCTAAAATCAAACAAACGGTGTCTAACCACCTCTCCAATTGAGAATTTGGCTTTGTTTAATTTTTTTTCTAGCATGTAAATTTAAAGTAGTGATTCTTATAAAAAATTCAATAGGTCACTTTATTGTATCAAGATACATCTTAAGTCTTATTCCTTTTTTTCCTTTGGTTGTTGCATAAATTGGAAAATAGTTATCCCCAACAATTCCAAAATAAAGATCCACTTTAAATTGTTCTGGAGAATTTGGA
>Ga0194123_10000963_pt1 | contig 47658 bp, 43 predicted proteins | sample TA2MahsurfametaG_5_FD_155479 | JGI IMG/M metagenome (GOLD analysis project Ga0194123, IMG submission 155479) | Freshwater microbial communities from Lake Tanganyika, Tanzania - TA2015023 Mahale A surface | ecosystem: Environmental > Aquatic > Freshwater > Lake | place: Tanzania: Lake Tanganyika... | reverse complement strand
GCTTGACCTGCTCGATCTTCAGCCCGCCGTACTCCTGGCGCCACCGATAATAAGTGACCTCGCTCACCCCGATCTGGCGGATGACATCAGCGATATCCTGGCCCTGTGAGATCAAGACATCGGCTTGTCGGAGTCTCGAAACGATCTCTTCAGGCTTGTGCCTCTTCTTCGGCATTGCAGTCCTCCTTCTTGTCAAAAGACATAGTTCAGGGCGGACCACTTTTCAGGGGGAGGACCAGGCGCGCGTCGCGTCACTGCGCTGCGGGAAAATCTGGTCGAGCGGACGGGGCTGCGTCACGGCAGCTCCATTCGGCACAAAGACTGAAATGCGGGCCGGCCCCCAAGCTGCCGGTCCTCGCCGCTGGCGGCGGTCATCGAACTATCCGCTTCTGAAAATCGACCCCAATGTTTCCGGCACCGACGAATATGCGTCGGCGTCCCTCCGGTCACGCGCTCAGTCTACAAGCCGATGTGGGAAAGACCACCGTCGGTCACTGCAAAAACCCTGAGCCACGGCAAAGAGGAAACAGATTCAATGGGTTTGCGATGGCGGCGAATGTTCCACACGAGTTCACGCTTGAGTTCATCCGGTCCGCCTGTATGGTCGCGCGCCCGCCGCGCGGCCCGCGCGGCATAGATCGGGGGACGAGATGCGCCTCAGCCTGATTGCGGCGATCGCCGCCACGCTCCTCGCCTCAAACGTGGGAGCCCAGACGGCCATGGACAAGGAAAACACCCTCTTTATCGACCTCAAGGACGGCCGGGTGACGATCGCCATGCGTCCGGACCTCGCACCGAACCACGTGGCGCAGATCAAGAAGATCGCGCGCGAGGGCAAGTACGACGGCGTCGTCTTCCATCGCGTGATCGAGGGCTTCATGGCCCAGACCGGCGATCCGACCGGAACCGGCAGCGGCGGCATGGGCGAGCTTCTGAAGGCGGAGTTCTCGCGCGAGCCTCACGTGCGCGGCGCGGTCTCGATGGCGCGCACCAGCGACCCCAACAGCGCGCGCAGCCAGTTCTTCATTGTCTTCAAGGACAGCAACTTCCTCGATGGCCAGTACACCGTGTGGGGCAAGGTCACGTCGGGCATGGAGCACGTCGACAAGATCAAGCGCGGCGCCCCGGGCTCCGGCGCCGTCACCGGCCCGGACAAGATGGTCCGTGTCCGCGTCGCCGCCGACGTGAAGGAATAGGGCCTGGCGTGTTTTCGGCGCAGATGAAACCGCTCACGCGGTTCCATCTGAACGGAAACGCGCCCTTCGCAGTGCCTCGCGAGTCGGCTTTCCGACCCGGCTGATTCTAGCCGGGTCGGGCAGAACCTACCCCTCGCGAGTGACCGTGAGGAAGGTCTTGGAAATGACCTTCCACTCCCCCTCGGCCTTCATCAGCGTCAGATAGTCCGTGAAGTAGCGCGGCGGCAGCTGACACTCGACCTTCGCGATGGCGGTCGCCGGCCCCGAGAAGTCGATCGAGACGATCCGGTCCGCGCGGGCCAGATTCCGCGCCTTACCCGAGGGACGGCTCTCCACCAGCTTGAACCACTCGCCGCGCGGCAAGTCCGCGGCCTTGCCGTCGGGCCCGACGCTGTAGAGGTGCGATGCCGGGTGGAACGCCCCCGCCAGCTTTTTCGTGTCGCCCTCATAGAGGCCGTCGAAGTAGAGCCGCAGCACGCGCTCGACATCGGCAACATCGGAACTCATCGCACCCTCCTGTCAGATCGGCCCGTTGGGGGTCACCAGAATCTTGCCGTTGCGCCCGCCTTGGTCCGCGTGGCGCAGCGCCTCGCCGATGCGCTCGATCGGGTAGACGCTGTCGATCGGCGCGGAGATCGTACCGCCCACCAGCTGTGCCGCAAGTCCGGCGTAGATTTCGCGCACCTCGGCGGTCGTCCGCTTCGCCAGCCCGCGGCCCAGCATGAACCCTTCGAGGCTGAGCCCCCGATAGATCAGCGCGCTGCGCGGAAAGACCGGCTCCTCGCCACTCATCGACCCGTAGTGGACGACGGTGCCGCTATCGGCGATGCAGTCCGACAGGCGCTGGGTCGCCGCACCCCCCACGGCATCGAGGGCGAGCCGGATGCGCGCGTCACCGGTCGACCGCTTCACCCGATCGCCAAGATCGGGGCCATCGACCAGCACATGGTCTGCGCCGAGCGCCGCGAGCTCGTCTGCAAGCTCGGGACGTCGCACCACATTCACCGTCCGGATGCCACGCTGCCGGGCGAGCACGATCAGGATGCGGCCGACCGCCGAGTTGGCGACGTTCTGGACCACCCAGTCCCCGGCCGCGAGATGCTCGAAATCCGTCAACATCAGGAGCGCCGTCGGCGGGTTGATCCGCAGCATCGCCGCCTGGCGCAGGGCGATCCCGGCCGGCAGGGGCACGGCGTCCTCCGCCTTGACGCGCCGACGCTGCGCCCAGTTCTCGCGCTGCAGGTTGATCACGAGGTCGCCCGGTCGAAGGTCGGTCACGCCGGCGCCCACAGCCGCGATCCTCCCGACACACTCCGCGCCGGGGGTGGCCGGCAGCAGCGGCCGCAAACGATAGGCGCCCCGGCAGAACCACATGTCGGCGGGGTTTATCGGAAAGGCGAGCACATCGAACACCACCTCGCCCGGTCGGGGCGCCCCGACGTCCGCCACCTCGGCACAGCGCGCGACCTCCCACGGTGTGCCGTAGCGATCGATCTGAACCTGTTTCATGCGCGCTTCCCCCGCATACCATTGGCCCGGCGCTTGCTTCTGCCTATATAGGTTTCGAAGAGGAGGCGAACCGCCGGATGGCCGTCAAGGCGTTTGATGAAATGACCCTGGCCGATGGCGGTGTGCGCGGGCCCTATCGCGACGTCGCCGAATGGCTTCGCCGCATGCCGGCCGAACGTGTCGCCGCCGCGCGACACGAAGTCAACCAATTCTATCGCCGTCACGGCATCACGTTCGGTGCCTACGGAGCGGCCGAGGGTCACGAGACCACCATCCCGTTCGACATCATCCCGCGTGTCATCGACTGGTCGGAGTGGCAATTCCTGCACGACGGGCTGGTGCAGCGTGTGAAGGCGCTCAACGCGTTCCTGGCCGACGCCTACAGCACACGCGAGATCTGTCGCGCCGGCGTCGTGCCGGAGGAGCAGATCCTGCGCAACGCGGAGTTCGTGCCGACGGCGCAGGGGCTCACCCTGCCCGGCGGCATCCACACCCAGATCGCCGGTATCGATCTGGTGCGCGTGGGTGAGCGGCAGTTCCACGTGCTTGAGGACAATGTGCGCACGCCGTCCGGCGTCTCGTACGTGCTCGAGAACCGCGAGATGATGATGCGGCTGGCGCCCGACCTGTTCTCAGGGATGGGGATCCTTCCGGTCGCCAACTACACCGAGGAGCTTCTGGCGACTCTGCGATCGGTGTCCTTTTCGGACGACGCCGAACCCAATGTCGTGCTGCTGACACCCGGCCACTACAACAGCGCCTATTTCGAGCATGCCTTCCTCGCCGACGAGATGGGCATCGAGCTGGTGAAGGGTTCCGACCTGTTCGTCGACGAGGGGCGCGTCTTTATGCGCACACCGCGCGGTCCGCAGCGCGTCGACGTGATCTATCGGCGTATCGACGATGCCTTCCTCGATCCGCTGGCAATGCGGCCGGACTCGATGCTGGGCGTGGCGGGCCTGGTGGGCGCGGTGCGGGCCCGCAAGGTCAATGTCGTCAACGCTCTGGGCAATGGGGTGGCCGACGACAAGTCGACCTACACCTTTGTGCCGGACATGATCGAGTTCTACCTGGGCGAGAAGCCTATTCTCGACAACGTGCCGACCTGGCGCGGCGATCGGCCGGACGACCTCAAGTACATGCTCGCCCACCTGCCCGAGATCGTGGTCAAGGAAATCCACGGCGCCGGCGGCAAGGGAATGCTGGTAGGACCGACCTCAAGCCGCGCCGAGGTTGAGGAGTTCCGCGCGCTGCTGCTGGCGCGCCCCGACAACTACATCGCCCAGCCGACGCTGGCGCTTTCCACCTGCCCGACCTTCGTGCAGTCCGGCGTCGCCCCGCGCCACGTCGATCTGCGGCCCTATGTGCTGTCGGGCCGAAAGACCACCATCGTGCCCGGCGGGCTGACGCGCGTCGCGCTGAAGGAGGGCTCGCTGGTCGTCAATTCGAGCCAGGGCGGCGGCACCAAGGACACCTGGGTCTGGGCCCGCCCGAGGGCGAGAACGGCGCGCCATGCTGAGCAGCACCGCCAAGAACCTGTTCTGGCTGGGGCGCTACCTGCAGCGCGCCAAGTCGGCGGCGCGCCTGCTTGAGGCGACCCAGCGTCTGGTGCTGCAATCCGGCACCGAGGAAGTGCTCGCGGTCGCCCGCATCTTCGGCACCGAGCGCGAGTTTCGCGAGCGCTATCCCGAAGGACGGCTGGTCGATCTCATCGACTACATCGCGCTCGACGAGCAGAACTTCTCCTCGATCGTCTGCTCGATCGAGGCGGCGCGCCGCAACGCCCGCGAGGAACGCAACAACATCACGGTCGATCTCTGGGAGAGTCTCAACGGCCTTTGGCTGGAGCTGGGGGCGCGCCGTCGCGGCCCGCGCGCGGTGCTGGATCGCGGCGCACTGGTCGAGTTCGTGAAGAAGCAGTCGGTGATGGCATTCGGCGCGGCGCAAGTCACGCTATTGCGCGATGAGGCGTACGATTTCCTGCAGGCCGGCGCGTTTCTCGAACGCGCGGACAACACGGCCGCAATGCTCGACGTTAAGTTCCACCACTTGCGGCCGGACGGCGAACCGCACGCCCGCGAGCTCGACTACTACGCCTGGGCGGAGGTGCTGGACTGCATCGGCGCGTTCCGCACCTATCGGCGGATCTACCGCACCGCGCTCGATCCCATGAAGGTCGTGGAGTTGATGCTGCTGCGCCGCGACGTACCGCGCTCGGTCCACCACGCGCTCTCCGTCGTCGATGCGAGTCTCGCCTCGCTCACCGCCGCCTACGGCGCGCGCGGCGAGGCCGACCGGCTGGCGGGAGAGCTTCATGCCCGGCTGCGCTTCGCGCGCATCGACCAAGTGTTCACGATCGGGCTCGCCAAGTTCCTCGCCGACGCACGGCGCGACATCGCGCTTCTGTCGGACGAGATCGGCCGCCAGTATCTGTTCGACTGAGCCCGTCCATGCGCCTCGCCGTCTCCCATCGCACCGTCTTCGAGTTCGATCAGCCGTCGGGCTACTCGATCCACGACGTGCGGCTGACGCCCAAGCCGGCCAACGGCCAGCGCGTACTGGCTTGGCGCATCGATGGACCCGGCAATCGCGCCGACTGGACCGACGGTCACGGCAACGCCGTCACGACGTTCAGCACGACGCGCCCACATGCCCGCGTCGAAATCGTCGTCGAGGGCGTCTACGAGGTCAGCGACGCCGGCGCGTGGCTGCAATACGCCGAAGCGCCCACGCTTCCGCCCAGCTTTTGGCTCCGCAACTTCGGCCAGGCCCGTCACGACGCCAGTTTCGATCCGCTGGTGGCGACGCTCGGTAAGGAGACGCCGGCGTCGGGTCAGGTCGCCGCGCTCCACGCCTTGATGCGCCGCGTCTGCGAGGCGGTGAGCTATCGTCGCGACGTCTCGACGGTCGACACGTCGGCCATCGAGGCACTCCGCCTCGGCGCCGGAGTCGCCCAGGATCAGGCGCACGTCTTCATCGCGGCCTGCCGGCGCGCGGGCGTGCCGGCGCGCTACGTCAGCGGATATCTGCGCAATGACGACGCGTCGCTGCATGTGGGGCGGACCAGCCATTCCTGGGCGGAAGCCTGGATCGGCGAACTCGGCTGGGTGGGTTTCGATCCGGCCAATGAAATCAGCCCGCGCGGCGATCACCTGAAGGTCGCCATCGGCACCGACTACCGCGACGCCTCGCCGGTCGCTGGCCGGCGCATCGGTTTCGGTGAGGCGAAGATGAGCGTGGACGCCGAGGTCCGGCGCATCGACTGAGGCCCCAACCGGGCTCGGGGCGCGGGCGGGGAAAACTCATGCGCGACGAGCGTCGGCGCGCTTGAATCGGCGGGCTCGCCCGCCTACGGTCCGCAGCTTTTTCAGCGCCAAGAGGAGCGGAGCGCAATGGCCTTCATCGCCGACCGTCTGAGCCGTATCAAGCCGTCCCCGACCAGCGCCGCCCAGGGCAAGTTCCTCGAGCTGAAAGCGGCCGGCAAGGACGTGATCGGGCTGGCCGCAGGCGAGCCGGATTTCGCGACGCCCGAGCACATCAAGGACGCGGCCATCGCGGCGATCCGCGGCAACGACACCAAGTACACCGCGGTGCCGGGCACGCCCGCGCTGCGCCAAGCGATCGTCGCCAAGATGAAGCGCGACCACGGTCTCGACTACAAGCCGGCGCAGACCGTCGTGACCAGCGGCGGCAAGCAGATCATCTTCAACGCCATGCTGGCGACCCTGAACGCCGGCGACGAGGTCATCATCCCCGCGCCGTACTGGGTGTCGTACCCCGATATGGTGCTGATCGCCGACGGCAAGCCGGTCTTCGTGACCTGTCCGGAGTCGAAGGGGTTCAAGCTGCAGCCCGAGGCGCTGGAGCGCGCGATCACGCCACGCACCAAGTGGCTGATCCTCAACTCGCCCAGCAATCCGACCGGCGCCGCCTATTCGCGCGCCGAGATGCGCGCGCTCTGCGACGTGCTGTTGCGGCACCCGCAGGTCTGGGTGCTGACCGACGACATGTACGAGAAGCTGATCTACGACGGCTGCGAGTTCTGCACGCCAGCCGAGGTCGAGCCCAAGCTGTACGACCGCACGCTGACCATGAACGGCGTCTCCAAGGCTTTCTGCATGACCGGCTGGCGCATCGGCTACGCCGCCGGGCCGCAGGAGCTGATCAACGCGATGTCGGCGGTTCAGTCGCACAGCACGTCGAACGCGAGCTCGATCAGCCAGGCCGCCTCGGTCGCCGCGCTGAACGGTCCGACCGACTTCATTCCGAAGCACAATGCGATCTTCATGCAGCGCCGCGACCTGATCGTGTCGATGCTGAACCAGGCCAAAGGGCTGCGCTGCGCGCGACCGGAAGGCGCTTTCTATGTATATCCGTCCTGCGAGGGCGCGATCGGCAAGAAGACGCCTTCGGGCAAGACGATCGCGAACGACAGCGATTTCGTAGACTACCTGCTGGAATCCGAAGGATTGTCGGTGGTTCAGGGCACGGCCTTCGGCCTCGGCCCTGCCTTCCGCATTTCCTACGCCACCGCAACCGATCTGGTTGAGGAAGCCGGCCGGCGCATCCAGCGCGCCTGCGCAAACCTGCAGTAACCGGGTTTCCCCCGTCCAGCGCGGTTGACTCGCGCGGGACGGGGTGGAACGATTTTCTCGACAGGGCATCGCCCCGATCGCGGCGCCGCGGGAGGAGACTCCCGCGTTCGCGCCGCGGCCGCAGGGTAGCGTAGCGACCGCGCACGAACGCGGGGGCCTGCCCGCCGGACCCACCAAGGGTCCGTCCCGCCCGGAGACGCCGTCCGGGGTTCCACGCCGCGCGATCGCGCGGCAATGCGGGAGGTCGAGTCATGGCGGACATCAAGGGAGTATCAATCCCCGGCGGCAGACCAGGCAGCGGCGCGCATCGCGTCGTGGCGCTTTGCGGGCCGTATCTGTCCGGCAAGACGAGTCTTCTCGAGAGCCTGCTCTACGCCACCGGCGCGATCGGCCGGCGCGGCTCGACGCGGGCGGGCACCACGATCGGCGACACCGCGCCGGAAGCCCGCAAGCGCAGCATGAGCACCGAGTTGAACGTCGCGTCGGTCGACTACATGGGCGACCAGTGGACATTCCTCGACTGCCCCGGCTCCAACGAGTTCCAGCATGATTCCTTCGCGGCCCTGTCGGTGTGCGACGCCGCGGTCGTGGTTTGCGAGCCGCTGCCCGAGCGCGCGGTGACCCTGGCTCCCTTGCTGAAGTTCCTCGAGGACCGGCGCATCCCGCACGTGATCTTCATCAACAAGATCGATTCCGCGCAGGTGCGCGTGCGCGACATGCTGGCCGCGCTGCAGACCGTGTCGAACCGCAAGCTGGTGCTGCGCCAGGTGCCGATCCGCCGAACCGCCGCCAACGGCGCCGAGGAGACAGTGGGTTACGTCGATCTCGTGAGCGAGCGCGCCTATCGCTACAAGTCGAGTGGCGCATCGGACCTGATTGAAATGCCCGCCGAGGTTCTGCCGCGGGAGAGCGAGGCGCGGCGCGAAATGCTGGAGGTCCTCTCGGAGTTCGACGACACGCTGCTGGAGCAGCTGATCGAGGACGTGGCGCCGGAAAAATCGCTGATCTATCGCGATCTCCAGGAAGAGTTCGGCTCCGACCTGATCGCGCCGGTGCTGCTGGGCGCCGGCGACCGCGAGAACGGCGTACGCCGCCTGCTCAAAGCGTTGCGCCACGACACGCCCTTTGTCGGCTCGACCGCGCGCCGACGCGAGATGCTCGGCGCCGACGGTACGATCGCGGAGTGCTTCAAGGTCGTCCATCAGGCTCACGCGGGCAAGCTCTCCCTCTGCCGTGTCTGGTCGGGCACGCTGGAGGAAGGCCAGACGCTAGGCGGCCAGCGGGTCGGCGCCCTCTTCCACGTCCTTGGTCAACGACTGGAGAAGGTCGCCGAGGCCCGCGCCGGCGAGATCGTCGCGCTGGCGAAGGCCGACGGGATCAATGCCGGCCAGACCCTGTCGTCAGCAGGGACAGCCGCGACACCCGACCATCCGCCGCCCGAAGCACCGGTCTCCCAGCTCGCCGTCGCCGCTCGAAACCGCAACGACGAGGTGAAGCTCTCGAGCGCGCTTCACAAGATCGTCGAGGAAGACCCGTCTCTTTCCTACGAGGCGCGCGCCGAGACCCGCGAACTCCTGCTGCGCGGACAGGGCGAGGTGCACCTCAAGGTCGCGGTCGACAAGCTTTCGGGGCGCTACAACGTCGCGGTCGATACTGCGCCGCCACGCGTCGCCTACCGCGAAACCATCCAGGTCGGCACGCAGCAACATGCGCGCTACAAGCGGCAGACCGGCGGACACGGGCAATTCGCCGACATCAAAGTGGAGATCAAGCCCCTGCCCCGCGGCGCGGGCTTCCGGTTCGTGGATCGGGTCGTGGGGGGTGTCGTACCGCGCAACTTCATCCCGGCGGTCGAGGACGGCATCGTGGACTGCCTCAAGCAGGGACCGCTCGGCTCGCCCGTCGTCGATCTGGAGGTCACCCTGTTCGACGGCCAGTACCACGCGGTCGACAGCTCCGAGATGTCGTTCAAGATGGCGGCGCGCATCGCCATGACGGAAGGGCTGGCGAAGTGCCGGCCAGTCCTTCTGGAACCAATCCTGCGGGTGACCGTCGCCGCACCGAGCGAGGCGACGCCGCGCATCCAGCGGCTGATCTCGGGGCGACGTGGTCAGTTGCTGGGCTTCGATGCTCGCGCCGGATGGCAGGGTTGGGACGAGGTTTCGGCGCTGATACCTGCGTCTGAAATCGGCGACATGATCGTCGAGATCAGATCCGTGACGCAGGGGGTCGGTACCTACCGGCAGGAATTCGATCATCTGCAGGAGCTGACCGGACGGGCGGCCGACCGGGTCGTCGAGGAAGCCCGGCAGCGTGCCGCCGGATGAATTCAGGGCAACCGCGCAGCCCTGTCACAAGACGGTGATCCGGGCGCCGGCGCTTTGCATGCGCCGGCGCGATCCCGCATAATCCATCATCAATCTCCTGGAGTGCATTTCGATGCTGAACAGGCGTCTCATTCTGGCGGGGGGGGGCTCGCGGTCGCGGGTTGGCCGGCCAGCCTGTCCGCGCAGGGCGGCAAGATCGATCTCGTGTTCGCCGGCAACGAACTTTGCGGTCAGTGCAAGATCTGGCGGGCGCAGTCGGAGCCCGGCTTCAAGTCGTCGCCCGCGTTCAAGAAGCTGACCTATCATGTCGTGCACCCGGCCAACGCCACTCTCATGCTGAAGGAAGAGAATTGGCCGGCGGGCATTCGCTGGATTCTCACCGACTTCCAGATGAGTGACGAGGGCGCGCAGCGTGGCGGCATCACGCCACGCTTCATTCTCGCCCAGAACTAGAAGATCGTACTGGCGGTGGTCGGAAACCGTGCCTGGACCGAGCGTATGGTCCCCAAGATCAAGGAGTTGACGGGCGCGGCTGCCTGATCGTCGCGCGCCCCAGGGAGGTTCCGGTCATGGCCAATGACCTCTTCCGTCGGCAATTCGCGAGTTACGCTGCCGTGCATCGGGATCCGCGCAACAAGACGACTCACTTCATTGGCATTCCCGCCATCGTGTTCTCGCTTGTGCTGCTGCTCACGCTGTGGCGGGTCCCCGGCCTCGGGATTTCCTGGGCACTGGCGCTGGGCGTGCTGGCCGTGGCGGGGTGGATCCTCCTCGACGCCGGTATCGGCGTCGTGCTCGGAGTTCTGATGGCGGCCGGATGGGTCGCCGCCGAGGCTCTGGGCGCGCAGCTGGGTGGCACGGGCGTGTGGATCGCGTTTGCGATCCTGTTCGTCGGTGGCTGGATTGTGCAATTCCTCGGGCATCACTACGAGGGCAAGCGACCGGCTCTGCTGGACAACATCTTCCAGGGATTCATCGGGCCGATGTTCCTAGTCGGCGAGACGCTGGTGGCGATGGGCCATCGGCGCGATCTCGCCGCGTTGATGGGTGACCACCCGGTCACGTCTCAGTGAACTCCAGTGACTTGCGCCGCTCGCGCGCGCAGGCAACAAAGTCCGACCCTCAAGCCACGGAGCCAAGCGTGCTGATCAAGCGGACACGAGGATGGGAACTGCCGGAGCGGCTTGTGACACCCGAGAGCGTCGCGCTGGGCCGGCGCGCGGCGATGGCAGGCGGCGGCGCGATCCTGGCCGGCACACTCGCGCCTTCAGCCGCGCGGGCCCAGGCCGACGCCGACCCGACCGCCAAGTTCTATCCGGCGCGGCGCAACGACACCTACGGCGTGCCGACGCCAATGACCACCGAGAAACTCGCCACGACCTACAACAACTTCTACGAATTCGGCAGCCACAAGAACATCTGGCGCGAAGCGCAGAAGCTGCCGATCCGACCGTGGACGATCAAGATCGGCGGCCTGGTCGAGAAACCGATCGAGATCAGCTTTGACGAGCTGATCGCAAAGATGCCGCTGGAAGAGCGGGTGCACCGGTTCCGCTGCGTCGAGACATGGTCGATGATCGTGCCGTGGTCCGGCTTCCCGATGAAGGCACTGGTGGAGTTCGCCAAGCCGCTGGGGTCGGCGAAGTTCGTCGAGATGAAGACGCTGTCGCGCCCAAGCATCATGCCGGGCCAGCGCGAGTTCTGGTATCCGTGGCCCTACACCGACGGTCTCGCCATCGACGAGGCGACCCACGACCTTGCGTTTATCGCCACCGGCCTCTACGGCAAGCCGATCCCGCGCCAGAACGGCGCGCCGCTGCGGCTGGTGACGCCGTGGAAGTATGGCTTCAAGCAGGTGAAGTCGATCGTGAGCATCGATTTCACCGACAAACGCCCGGTTTCCTTTTGGGAGAAGCTGCTGCCGACCGAGTATGGCTTCTGGGCCAACGTGAACCCGCAGGTTGGCCATCCGCGCTGGAGCCAGGCCACCGAGAAGTTGCTGGGCAGCGACGCGCGCATCCCCACTCTCCTCTACAACGGCTATGCCGAGTGGGTGGCGGGACTGTACGAGGGTCGCAAGAGCGAAAAACTCTTCATGTAGCGGCTTTGCGGATGGCGACCCGCCGGCTAAAACGGCGGCGAAACCATCCGAGGAGCCCGCGATGTCGATTTCCCGCCGTTCCGCGATCGCCGGACTGGGCGCCGTCGCCGCTGCGCCGCACGCCCGGGCGCAGGATTTCCCGAACAAGCCGATCCGCCTGGTCGTTCCGTTCGCCGCCGGCAGCGCGACCGACATCGCTGCGCGCGGCCTCGGCCAGAAGCTGGGCGATATCCTGAAGCAAGGTGTGGTGATCGAGAACAAGCCCGGCGCCGGCGGCCAGCTTGGCGCGCAAGCGGTCGCGACCGCAGCGCCCGACGGCTACACGCTCCTGATGGGCACCAATTCGACCAACGCCGCGATCAAGTCGCTCTACAAGAAGCCGCTCTATGATCAGGACAAGGATTTCGCCGCCATCGCGCGGGTGGTGTTGGGTGTGAACACGCTGGTGGTGAACCCGCAGATCCCGGTGAACAACGTCGCCGAACTGGTGGAGTACGCCAAGAAGAACCCCGGCAAGATCAACTATGCCGAAGCGAGCTCAAGCCAGCGGCTGACGGCGGAGATGTTCAACCAACTCTCCGGCGCGAAGCTCGAGCGCGTGCCCTATCGGGCAAGCCCGCAGGCGCTGCAGGACGTGATCTCGGGCCAGGTCCAGGTGATGTTCCCCGATCTGCCCAATGCCCTGCCGCAAATCGAGGCGGGACGCGTGAAGGGGCTGGGTGTGAGCAGCGCCAAGCGCACGAGCGTGGCGCCCAACCTGCCAGCCATTGCCGAAACGCTTCCCGGCTACGAGCTGGTGTGGTGGCTGGCCGTGTTCGCACCGGCCGCGACCCCGCGACCGATCCTCCAGCGGCTCGCTGCGGCGGTCCAGGAAGGCACTGCTGACGCCGCAACCGGCCGAACCATGACGGGAGGGCGCGCCGAGGTGTCGGTGATCGTGCTCGACGAGTTCCAGCGATTCGTCACGCGCGAGACCGACGTGTGGGCCAAGGCGATCAAGGCCGCCGGCATCGAGCCGGAGTGACCCCATGGCCTCGCTCGAAATCGACCGCGCCGGTCCCATCCGTACCCTCTGGCTGAACCGGCCCGAAAAGAAGAACGCACTGGACAGCGGCTTGCTCGAAGCGCTGGGTGCGGCGCTGCGCTCACCGGTGGATCCGGCCGACCGCGTGGTCGTGATCCGCGGTCGAGGCACGGTGTTCTGCAGCGGTCTCGACATGGCCGAACGCCGCGAGACCATCGGCGGCGGCGGTGCCAGCGGCATCGAGGCGATGTTGCGGGCGATCGAGCTTTGCCCGCTGCCCGTCGTGGCGGTGGTGCACGGCGATGCCATCGCCGGCGGCAACGAGTTGGCGCTGCATTGCGATCTCGTGATCGCGAGCGACAAGGCACGCTTCGGCATGTCGCTCGCCCAGGTGGGGCTCGCGCCGAACTGGTTCCTCGCCAAGAAGCTGATGGAAGTGCTGGGTCCGGTCGTCACCCGCGAAATGCTGCTGCTGGGCGATCCGCTACCCGCGCCCCGCCTGCACGCGCTCGGTCTGATCGCACGCTGCGTGCCCGCCGACCGCCTCGAAGCCGAGGCCTCGGCCGTCATCGGGCGCATCGCCGCCAACGCCCCGCTGTCATTGCGGGCGATGAAGGCGACCACCGTCCGCCAGCTTGAGTTCCGCGACAGCATCCCGCACGCCGACGTCGACGCGCTGGTCCGCGCCGCGCTCGCCAGCACCGACGCGCAGGAAGGCATGAAGGCGCGGCTGGAAAAACGCGTCGCCCGCTTCGAGGGTCGCTAATCCGATGGCGATGCGGCTGCGGCTGGACGGTCCGTGGCGACCTCTCGACGCCGCCGAGGTCGCGCGTCTCCCCGGCCAACTCGGCGTTTACCAGATCGCGGATGGTGAGGGTCGGATCGCCAAGATCGGAGAGGCCGGCGCGCGCGCGCCCTTCGGTCTGCGAACGGCGCTGGAGCGGGAACTCGCCGCGCGCGGACCGGGCTGGCGCTTCCGCGTCGAAGTGAACATGCAGTACCGCACGCGATGGTTCGAGCTCCTGATGGTCCACCGTGCCGACCACGGTGCGCTGCCCCCTGACAACGCCGCCGATTCGCCCGCTCTCGGGCGGCTCAGCCCGGCCTAACCGGCAGAACCGCCCATGGATTTTGAACCCACCACCGAGCAACGACTGTTGATCGAACAGGTCCGCCGCTTCGTGCGCGAAGAGATCCTCCCCCTCGAGGAAACGCTCGACCCCGACGCGTCGGAGCTCCCGGCCACCGACCTCGCGCGGCTGGTCGGCAAGACCAAGGCGATGGGCCTCTATGGCATCGACATTCCGCGCGAGTTCGGCGGACCCGACATCGACATCGTCACGCGCACCTATCTGGCGATCGAGATGGCACAGCACCGCGCCGGCCTCTATGTGCCCTGCTACGGCGCCTTCGGCGGCGCGGGCCTCGCCCAGCTTTTCGAGGCCAACGACGACCAGAAGGAGCGCTATCTTTTTCCCACCTTGCGGGGCGAGAAGAAGGCCTTTTTCGGTCTTACAGAGCCCTCGGGCGGCAGCGATCCGGCACGCGCCATCCGCACGCGCGCCGAGCGGCGCGACAACGGCTGGGTCATCAACGGCAGCAAGATCTACATCTCCGGCGCCGACCGCGCGCAGTACGGCATCGTCTTCGCCCGCACCGATGCAGCAAAGGGCCGGGGTGGCATCACCTGTTTCATCGTCGACGCCGGCACGCCCGGCTTCCACGTGCGACGCGTCGTGCACACGCTGCGCTCGTCGAGCTACGCCACCGAGCTCGAGTTCACCGAGTGCTGGGTGTCGGACCACCAGGTGCTGGGTGAGGTGAACAAGGGGTTCGCGATCGCCAATGACCGGCTCAGCCGGCAGCGCATTCCCTATGCTGCCGGCTGCATCGGTGTCGCGATCAAGGCGCAGGAGATGGCGCTGGAATGGTCGAAGATCCGCGAGACCTTTGGCGAGAAGCTGGCCAATCGCCAGGCCATCCAGTGGATGCTGGTCGACAATGAGCTGGAGATCCGCACCGCGACCTACTTCACGCTGGTCGCGGCCGAGAAGGCGCGACGCGGCGAGCCGTTCCGGACTGAGGCCGCGATGGCAAAGCTGCTGGCGAGCGAGAATGGCGGCAAGGTCGTCGATCGCGCGATGCAGATCTTCGGCGGAATGGGCATGACAAAGGACCTGCCACTGGAGCGCTGGTATCGCGAGATGCGCATCCGGCGGGTGGGCGAGGGTCCGAGCGAGGTCCAGCGCATGGTGATCGCGCGCGATCTGCTCGGAAGCAAGCTGCGATGAGCGCCGGTCCCCTCGCCGGCCTGTCGGTGGTGGAGTTCGGTCAAAACCTGGCCGGACCCTATTGCGGCCAGATCCTCGCCTTCCTCGGCGCCGACGTGGTAAAGGTGGAGCGACCCGAGGGCGACGATGCGCGCAAATGGGGGCCTCCCTTCATCGACGGCGACGCGGTAGGCTTCATCGCCCTCAATCGCGGCAAGAAGTCCATCACCTGCGACTTGGCGCAGACCGCCGACCGGGACGCCCTCATCGAACGCATCGGCCGAGCAGACATCTTCATCCACAATCTCCGCGCCGACGTGCCCGCCAAGTTCGGTATCGATGGGCCCACACTCACGGCGCGCTTCCCGCGCCTCATCTACGCCGACCTCGGCGCCTTCGGGCATCTCGGTCCGTGGCGGGAACGGCCGGGATACGAGCCGATCATTCAGGCGGTCGCCGGCCTGATCTCCCTGAACGGGGACCCGGCGGGCGCGCAGGCGCGGATCGGCGTGTCGATCATCGACCTGTCGACCGGCATGTGGACCGCGATCGGTGTGCTGGCAGCGCTCGCCCGCCGGCAGACGACCGGTCACGGCGCGCTGGTGAACACCTCGCTGTTCGAGACCGGCCTGATGTGGGCGTCGAACCACGCTGCGTCCTTCACTGCGACCGGCAAGGTCCCACCGCGCCAGGGCACAGGCCACCCGTCACTCGCGCCGTACCAGGCCTTCGCCTGCGCGGACGGTCCGCTGATGGTCTGCCCCGGCAGCGATCGACTGTGGCGGAAGTTCGCCGAGGCGCTGGGTCATCCTGAATGGCCGAACGATCCGCGCTACCGCACCAACGCCGACCGGATGCGCCACCGCGACGGGCTGTTGGCCGACATCGCCGTGATCATGGCGAGTGAGTCTCGCTCGACCTGGTCGGAGCGGCTCGACGCGCGCGGCGTGCCGAATGGTCCCTTGAACAGCGTTCCGGAAGTGATGCAGCTCGCGCAGGTCGCGGCGCTCGGCATCTTCGCGCGCCCCTATCCGGACTCGCCGGCGGCGTTCCACGGGTTGCCGGTCAGCATCGATGGCCAGCGCGCAGGCGACGAGGCCCGTGCCCCGCGCATCGGCGAGCACAACGGCCAAGTCTAGTCTTGTGTCGGCTCTGAAGATCCGCTGATTCCGGCCGGGTCAGAATCACCCCAAGGCGGCGGCTCAGCCCGCGAACGCGAGGCAGTAGTCGCGCACGCGCTGGATCGGAATCCGGGCGTGGCTTTGAACGATGATGAACTTGCCGCCGGGATCACCACCGGGCGACACCGACATCCGCTCGAACTCCTCGGCGCCCCAAACGCAAGAGCGCTCTGAGAAGAGATGGACCTTGTCGCGATAGCACTCGTCCCAATGGACGTGATAGTCGAGCAAGTTGCCGCGCTTCTCCGCCACGCAAGTGTAGAGCGAGTACTCCGTCCACGTGACGTTCGTCATCTTGCGCATCACCGTCAGGGCGAGCACTCGGGCCGGATCCGACCCGCCCTCTGCAAGATGCTCCAAAACCTGGCGCGTCAGATCGCCATGCAGGATGTTGGGGGTCACCGAAAGCCCGTGAGCGCCAGCGTCGTAGGCGGTGCCGACATAGTTGGCCGCGTTCTCCCACCAGCCGTGCCAGTATTTCGGCTCCCAGCGCGAGAGCGCGCGTCCGCGGCGCACGAAGGTCGCCTCGTCGAAGTCGCCGACGCAGACCACATCGGAATCGAGCGTCAGAAAGCCCGCGAAGCCGAGCTGCGTCGGCACCATGAGCTTGATCAGCTGCTGACGATACCAACCGGGCATCAGGTAGAAGGCGCTGAGCCTCGAGAAGAACTCGCTCTCGGCGCGCACCGAGACGTCTACGCGGGGAAAGCGCGGCAGCTCCTTTCCGAGCTCCGCCACGTCGCGACCAGGTGCCACGATCAGCAACTCGAACGGCTTCGAGCCCTTCCAGTGGCGGTCGACAGACTCGACCAGCAGCGCCGCCCGCTCCAGATCGCCGCGCCGCTTCAGCCGGCGCAGGGCGATGGGGAGAATGGCCTTCGAAACTTCCGTGAACATGAAACTCCGGGCCGGTACCGACGGGCTTGCGCGAAGGAAGCGTCGCGCGCGGCGGGCCAATACCACACCGCGACGCGGAACGCTTCCCTCGCGACTGCGTCGGAGTCTCGCACATTTCCATGCCTGGAAAGCGGCCATTCCGCCGGATCGCCGGTCAAAAAAACGCCGGGCCTGGAGGGCCCGGCGAGTCAAACAGGGAGGCTTCACGTCTGGGAGACGTGGGACCAAGATGATCCCGGTTCGCCTTCGGACCACCGAAGCAATCACGAGGATGAACTGGTAAGAGCTTACTCCCAGTTGCGTTGCCACCGATGACTGAAGTTCGGGCAACTGGCATGCGGCACAAGCATGCCTCGGGCGCCGCTCAGAAGCGGGTCTCCGCGACCTTGCGCAGCAGAAAGTCCCGGAAAACGGCGATCCGCTTGGAGTGGCGCAATTCTTCCGGGTACGTGAAGTAGACGTCGGTCGTTCGCACGTTGAGATCGGGCAGCACCGCCTCGAGCTTGGTCGACTCGCGCGCGAGATAGTCAGGGAGCGAAGCGATGCCCAACCCCGATTCGACAGCGCGGAAGATGCCGTAGACGTTGTTCACGCGCAGCACCACTGTGCGCGGCAGGTTGTCCGGATTGCCCTCATGGAGAAGCCAGTTCACGTCCTGGACGGGCGCCCTCGCATCCTCACCGAAAATGATGAGGCGGTGCTTGTCGAGTTCGTCGACCGACTTCGGCCGACCGTACTTCTGGATGTAGCTATGGCCGGCATAGACATGACTACGCACCGTTAGAAGGTGCCGCTGAATCAGTCCGGGTTGTCGCGGCATCACCATGCGGATCGCGACATCGGCCTCGCGCATGCCGAGATCGAGCTCGTTGTCGGACAGCACCAGGCTGACATCGACCTCGGGATACATGGTGATGAATTCGTGCATCTGCGCGGTGAGCCAGGTCGAGCCGAAGCCCACCGTCGCCGTCACCTTGAGCCGGCCGGCGGGCTTGTCCTGGTTGGCCCGCAGCAGCGCCTCGGCCGTATTCACCTTGCCGGCCATGTCGCGCGCGGTGCGATAGAGCAGCTCCCCCTGCTCGGTCAGGATCAGGCCGCGGGCATGACGATGGAACAGCATCACGCCCAGCTGCTCCTCCAGCGCGCCGATCTGGCGCGAGATCGCCGATTGGCTGAGCTTCAGCCCTTCACCGGCGTGGGTGAAGCTGCCGGCGTCCGCGACCGCCTGGAAGATCCGCAGCTTGTCCCAGTCGACCATCTCCCCGCGTCCCCGCTATTCCGCCGCCTGCGCGAGCCCGGCCTCCCGACCGGCCAGCCACTTCTCCGCCTCCAGCGCCGCCATGCAGCCGGTGCCCGCGGCGGTCACAGCCTGGCGGAAGACCTTGTCCTGCACGTCGCCGGCCGCAAACACTCCCTCGATATCGGTCGCGGTCGAGTCCGGCCGGGTGAGCAGATAGCCTTCGCCGTCCATGGCGAGCTTGCCCTTGAAGAGCTCGGTGTTGGGAGAGTGGCCGATCGCCACGAACACCCCATCGGTCGGCAGCGTCGTCTCCGCCCCGGTGCGCGCATGGCGGAGTCTCACGCCCTGCACCAGGGGCGCAGGCGCGCGCTCCCCCACGATCTCTGCCACGGTCTGGTCCCATAGCACCGTCACCTTGGGATTCCGGAAGAGCCGTTGCTGAAGGATCTTCTCGGCACGCAGCGAGTCGCGGCGATGCACGAGCGTCACCTTCGACGCGTGGTGGGTCAGATAGAGCGCCTCTTCCACCGCGGTGTTGCCGCCGCCGACCACCACGACTTCCTTGCCGCGGAAGAAAAATCCATCGCAGGTCGCACAGGCTGAGACGCCGCCGCCGCGGAAGGTCTCTTCCGACGGCAGGCCGAGCCACTTCGCCGTCGCGCCGGTGCAGATGATGAGCGAGTCAGCCTCGTAGCGATCGCCGGAGTCGCCGAGGCAGACGAACGGACGCCGCGAGAGGTCGACCTCGACGATGGTGTCCGAGACCAGCCGCGTGCCGACATGCTCGGCCTGCTTCTGCATCTGCTCCATCAACCAAGGGCCCTGAATCACATCGGCGAAACCCGGATAGTTCTCCACGTCAGTGGTGATGGTGAGCTGCCCACCCGGCTGGATGCCCTGCACCAGGATCGGCTGGAGGCTTGCACGGGCAGCATAGATCGCGGCGGTGTAGCCGGCGGGGCCCGACCCCAAGATCAACACTTTGCTTTGATGAAGGTTCGCCATGTCCGCTCCGCTTCCCGCCAACTGCATATCTACGCCATCTGTGCAGCCCTCGGGCAGTTTCCAGAGCAGCCTTATCAACAATTTTGCGGGATGCGCCCCATCCCCATGCCGTTTGGGCAACTTTATTGCGCCAATGGCACGGTTCTGGCATAGAGCCGGCGGACGGAGGAAACAAAATGGCGCGCGCAAAGCTCGATCGAATCGACCGGCGCATCCTGAACGATCTGCAGGCCAGCGGCCGCATGACCAACGTCGAACTCGCCGAGCGGGCGGGCATCTCGGCGCCCCCCTGCCTGCGCCGGGTGCGGGCGCTGGAGCGGACCGGCATCATCAAGGGCTATCACGCCGACCTTAGCGCCGAGGCGCTGGGCTACAGCGTTTCCGTCTTCGCGCTGGTCGGCCTCAACAGTCAGGCGGAGAGCGATCTCAAGGCCTTCGAGGAGCTGATGGCGGGTTGGCCCGAGGTACGCGAGTGCCACATGCTGGCCGGCGAGGCGGACTTCCTCGTGAAGATCGTGGCAGAGACCTGGGACGAATATCAGCGTTTCCTCACCACGCGGCTCACCTCGGCGCCCAACGTCAGCCATGTGAAGTCGATGATGGTCTTCCGGACCGCCAAGGACGTTCCGGGCGTCCCGATCTCCACCGACTGATCTCGGTCGAAGCTCTTGCAGGAAACGCTGTGTATCTATAGGCTGCAAAAATACACACTGTTGTCATGAAGGCTGCCCCAATGAGACAGTTCCTCGACGCGTCGCGCGTTCTGGCGATGGACCTCGCCTCCACCCTCCTCTTCCTTGCCATCCTGGCCACCACCGGCAGCCTGATCGCCGCCGTCTCCTCGGGTATGGCACTCGGGATTGCGCAAATCGGCCATGACCTCTGGCGGGGCAAACGCATCGAGGCGCTCCAGTGGCTGAGCTTGATCATCATCGTGGTCTCCGGGTCGGCGACGTTCGTGACCGACGATCCGCTGTTCGTGATGCTGAAGCCCACGGTCATCTATGCGGTCGTGGGCTGCGTGATGCTGCGACGCGGCTGGATGACGCGATACCTGCCGCCGATCGCGCAGCACCTGGTGCCCGACCTCGGCGTGCTGTTCGGCTACATCTGGGCCGGCCTGATGTTCGGCTCGGCTGTGCTCAACATCGTGCTGGCGCTGCTGCTGGAACCCGCGGCCTGGGCCGCGTGGAAGTCGGCCTGGGCGATCGGCAGCAAAGTGGCGCTGTTTCTGATCCAGTACGCCATCATGAAGACCGTCGGCATCCGGCGCGCGCGGCGCGCCATGGCGGCGTCTACTTGAACTGGACACCGACCACTTCGTAGGACTTGGCACCGCGCGGGGTCTGCACCTCGACAGTGTCGCCCACCGTCTTGCCGATCAGCGCCCGCCCGATCGGCGAGGTGATCGAAATGCGCCCCTTCGAGAGGTCCGCCTCGTACGGGCCCACGATCTGGTACTTCACCTTCTCGTCGGTATCCTCGTCGGCAAGCCGCACGGTGGCGCCGAACTTCACGACCTTGCCCGAGAGCTTGCTGAGGTCGATCACATCGGCACGCGAGATGATGTCCTCCAATTCGCCGATCCGGCCCTCGATGAAGCTCTGCTTCTCGCGCGCCGACGTGTACTCGGCGTTCTCCGACAGGTCTCCGTGCGAACGCGCCTCCGCGATCGCCTTGATGATCGCCGGTCGCTCGACACCCTTGAGCTGCTTCAGCTCGTCCTCGAGGCTACGCAGCCCCGGCCCTGTCATCGGCACCTTGTCCATGTCCGGATCGTCCCTTGTCGCGCAACGGCCGTCAACGGCGTTCGCCGCCACCGCGCGAGCCGCGCCGATGCAAGCTCCTAGAAGCCGCTCTTGAAGTAGGATTGCAGGGGCGCGACATCGAGCGCGCCGTCCCGCACCGCCGCGATCCCCTCGACCGACGCCTTCGCACCGGCGACGGTCGTGTAGTAGGCGATGCGGTTCATGAGCGCCGTGCGACGCAACGTAAAGCTGTCGGCGACCGAGCTCGCGCCGTCCACCGTATTGAACACCAGATGGACCTTGCCGTCCTTCATCATGTCCACGATGTGCGGCCGACCCTCTAGCACCTTGTTCACGCGCTGGGCCTCGATGCCGTGATCGCGCAGAAAGTCGGCGGTACCACCGGTCGCGACGACAGAGAAGCCGAGCTCGACCAGCCGCCGGACGGGCGCGACCATCGCCGGCTTGTCGCTCCCGCGCACCGACACGAATACCGTGCCCTCGGTCGGCACCTTGGCACCGCTGCCAAGCTGGGACTTGGCGAAAGCGCGGCCGAAGTTCGTGTCGAGCCCCATCACCTCGCCGGTCGAGCGCATCTCGGGTCCGAGGATGATGTCCACGCCCGGGAACCGGGCGAAGGGGAAGACGGCTTCCTTGACCGCGATGTGCTGCGAGCGCGGCTTGGTCAGTCCGAAGCTCGCCATCGCCTCTCCGACCATCAGTCGGGCCGCCACCTTGGCGATCGCCTGACCGGTCGCCTTGGCGACGAACGGCACCGTGCGGCTGGCGCGAGGATTGACCTCAAGGATATAGACGTCGCCGTCCTTCACCGCGTACTGCACGTTCATCAGTCCGACGACGTTCAGTGCCCGCGCCAGCGCCTCGGTCTGGCGTTCGATTTCTTCGATGATCGCGGGTTGCAGCGAATAGGGCGGCAGCGAGCAGGCCGAATCGCCGGAATGGATCCCGGCTTCCTCAATGTGTTCCATGATGCCGGCCACGAACACCTTGCCGGCCCGGTCGGCCAGGGCGTCGACATCGACCTCAATCGCATCGCGCAGATAGGAATCGATCAGCACCGGATTGGCGCCGCTCACCTTCACCGCGTCGCGCACGTAGCGCTCGATGCCCTCGCGATCGTAGACGATCTGCATCGCCCGTCCGCCGAGCACATAGGAGGGGCGGATCACCACCGGATAGCCGATGCTCTCGGCCACGGCGACGGCCTGCTCGGCCGAGGTCGCGGTGCCGTTGTTGGGTTGGCGCAGCTTGAGGCCGGCCACAAGCTTCTGGAAGCGCTCGCGATCCTCGGCCAGATCGATCGCATCGGGCGAGGTGCCGAGGATCGGGATGCCCGCCGCCTCCAGCGGCTTGGCGAGCTTGAGCGGCGTCTGGCCGCCAAACTGGACGATCAACCCGAGCAACTCGCCACTGCGGCGCTCGACCTCAACCAGCTCGATCACATCCTCGGCGGTCAGCGGCTCGAAGTAGAGGCGGTCAGCGGTGTCGTAGTCCGTCGACACGGTCTCGGGGTTGCAGTTGACCATGATGGTCTCGTAGCCCGCCTCGCGCAGCGCATAGACGGCGTGGACACAGCAGTAGTCGAACTCGATGCCCTGGCCGATGCGGTTGGGGCCACCGCCCAGGATGATGACCTTGCGCCACGCCGTCGGCTCGGCCTCGCATTCCGCCGGGCGCGAACCGTCGCCCTCGTAGCAGGAGTAGAGGTAGGGGGTGTCCGACGCGAACTCGCCAGCGCAGGTGTCGATGCGCTTGTACACCGGCCGCACACCGACGGCGCGCCGACGGGCGGCGACGGCCGCGCCGCCGAGCCCGCAGAGCTCGCCCAAGCGCTCGTCGGAGAAACCTTTCTTCTTGAGGTCGAGCAGGCCTGCGGCATCGGCCGGAAGGCCATCGTTCCGGATCCGCGTCTCGATGCGCACCAGCTCTTCGATCTGGCGCAAGAACCACGGCTCGAACTTCGAGGCCTGCGCGATCTCGGCCACGCTGAGGCCATGACGGAACGCCTGCGCGATCACCAGCACGCGGTCAGGCGTCGGCCTGGCCAGCGCGCCCACGATCGCCGCGCGATCCGGGGCGCCCTTGATGTCGACCTCGTTCAGGCCGGTGAGCCCGGTTTCCATCGAGCGCAGCGCCTTCTGCAGCGACTCCTGGAAGGTTCGCCCGATCGACATCGCCTCGCCTACGCTCTTCATCGAGGTGGTGAGCAGCGGTTCCGCGCCCGGGAATTTCTCGAACGCGAAGCGCGGCATCTTGGTGACGACGTAGTCGATGGTCGGCTCGAACGACGCCGGCGTTGAGCCCGTGATGTCGTTGGCGAGCTCGTCCAGCGTGTAACCGATCGCCAGCCGTGCCGCGACCTTGGCGATCGGGAAGCCCGTGGCCTTCGAGGCCAACGCCGACGAACGCGAGACGCGTGGGTTCATCTCGATCACGACCATGCGACCCGTAGCCGGATCGATCGCGAACTGCACGTTCGATCCGCCGGTGTCGACGCCGATCTCGCGCAGGCACGCGATCGAGGCGTCGCGCATGATCTGGTATTCCTTGTCGGTGAGCGTCAGCGCGGGCGCGACAGTGACCGAATCGCCGGTATGGATGCCCATCGGATCGACGTTCTCGATGGAGCAGATGATGATGCAGTTGTCGGCGCGATCGCGCACGACCTCCATCTCGTATTCTTTCCAGCCGAGCACCGACTCCTCGACCAGCACCTCGCCGACCGGCGAGGCGTCGACGCCGCCAGCCACGATCTCGAAGAATTCGTCGCGATTGTAGGCGATGCCGCCGCCGGTGCCGCCAAGCGTGAAGGACGGCCGGATGATCGCCGGTAGGCCGACCAGCGCCAGCGCCGCCGCCGCCTCCTCGCGGTTGTGCACCACCTGGCTGCGCGGGCAGTCCAGCCCGATCTTGGTCATGGCGTCGCGGAACAACAGCCGGTCCTCGGCCTTGTCGATCGCCTCGGCGTTGGCGCCGATCAGCTCGACACCGAGCTTCGCGAGCCGACCGTCGCGATGCAGCGCCATCGCGGTGTTGAGCGCGGTCTGGCCGCCCATCGTCGGCAGGATCGCGTCGGGCTTTTCCTTCTCGATGATGCGCGCCACCATGTCGGGCGTGATCGGCTCGACATAGGTCGCATCGGCGAGGCCCGGGTCGGTCATGATGGTGGCGGGGTTGGAGTTCACCAGCACAACGCGATAGCCTTCGGCCTTCAGCGCCTTGCAGGCCTGGACGCCGGAATAGTCGAACTCGCAGGCTTGCCCGATCACGATCGGCCCCGCGCCGATCACCAGGATGCTCTTGATATCGGTACGCTTGGGCATCGCCTCACCGGGCCTTGGCGGCTTCGATCGAGTCGACGAACCGCTTGAAAAGATAATGGCTGTCCGTCGGCCCCGGCGAGGCTTCGGGATGGTACTGCACCGAGAACGCCGGCTTGTCCCTGAGACGCAGGCCCTCATTGGAGCCGTCGAACAGCGACACGTGCGTCACCTCGACATTCGCGGGCAGCGTGTCGGCTAGCACACAGAAACCGTGGTTCTGCGAGGTGATCTCGACCTTGCCGGTCTGCAGGTCCTTGACCGGCTGGTTGCCGCCGCGATGACCGCGCGCCATCTTCGCGGTCTTGCCGCCGACAGCGAGCGCCAGCATCTGGTGACCGAGGCAAATTCCAAAGAGCGGCACGCCCGACCCGAGAACGCCCTGGATCGCGGGGATCGCGTAGACGCCCGTCGCCGCCGGATCGCCGGGACCGTTGGACAGGAACACGCCGTCCGGCTTGTGCCGCAGGATGTCTTCAGCTGTGGCCGTCGCAGGCACGACCGTCACGCGGCACCCTGCCGCCGCGAGGCAACGCAGGATGTTGCGCTTGGCGCCGTAGTCGACGGCGACAACGTGGTAGCGCGGCGCGGTCTGCGTTCCATAGCCCTTGCCGAGCGTCCAGGTGCTCTCGTCCCAGCTGTAGCCCTGCTTGGTCGTGACTTCGAGCGCGAGATCCATGCCTTCAAGCCCGGGCCAGTCGGCCGCCCGCTTGCGCAGCGCGGCGAGGTCGAACCGGCCATCCGGTGCGTGTACCACCACGCCGTTGGGCGCACCGCCATCGCGAATGCGCCGCGTCAGGCGACGTGTGTCCACGCCGGCCACTCCCGGCAGATTGTGCGACTTCAGCCACGCGTCGAGATGCTTGGAGGCGCGCCAGTTCGCGGCCTCGGTGATGTCGCCGCGCAGGACCACACCGCGGGCTGCCGGGGTGATGCTCTCGATGTCCTCGGCGTTGGTCCCGACATTGCCAATGTGGGGAAAGGTGAAATTGATGATCTGCCCGGCATAGGAGGGATCGGTAACAATCTCCTGGTAGCCGGTCATCGAGGTGTTGAAGCAGACCTCGCCCACCGCCGCGGTCGCCGCCCCGACGCCTCGGCCCCAAAAGACCTCGCCGTCAGCCAGAACGAGCGCGGCCGTGGCCCACGCGGGCGCGGCGTCTTTCGCGCCGCCTGCGGTCATCGGGGAAGTCATGTGTTCGGTTCCGTTCGCCAGGCCCGCCTGCAGGACCGTCAATCGGTCGCCCGCGAACCGGGCGGGTTGTAATGAAGCGACGGGGCACCGTCAAGCCAGCGTCGGCGGCGATTTGTTCATACAATTCAATGGCTTAATTGCTTTGCCAACAGAGCTGCGCGGCTTTAGGGTGCGGCCATGCTGCGACAGACCCTGAACGACGCGATGAAGGAGGCGATGAAGAGCCGCGACCAGGCCACGCTGGGCACGGTCCGCCTCATCCTGGCCAAGCTCAAGGATGTGGATATCGCCGCCCGCACGGCCGACAGCCGCGAGGGCGTCTCGGATGAACGAATCCTCTCAATGCTGCAGGGCATGATCAAACAGCGGAACGAAGCGATCACGCTCTACCGCCAGGGCGGCCGCGCCGAGCTTGCCGACAAGGAACAGGCCGAAATCGCGGTCATCGAACGGTTCCTGCCTCGTCAGATGGACGATGCCGCCGTGGCGGCGGCGATCGCGGAGGCCGTGAAGGCGACTGGGGCCGCCTCCATCAAGGACATGGGCGGCGTGATCGCCGCGCTCAAGGCTAAGTACACCGGCCAAATGGATTTCGCCAAAGCGTCAGGAGCGGTGAAAAAGGCGCTGACCGGCGGCTGAGTGCCGCCCCGCGCTCAAGCAGTCCCCACTATTCGCCATCGCCAAGCCGTCCGCCGGACGGCATCGTAGGGCATGGCCTTCCCGCCGGGATTCCTGGACGAGCTGCGCGCGCGCACGACGCTGTCGGATGTGGTGGGCCGCAAGGTCACGCTGAAGCGCGCCGGGCGAGAGTTCTCCGGGCTCTGCCCCTTCCACAACGAAAAGACACCGTCCTTCACCGTCAACGATCGGAAGGGGTTTTTCCATTGCTTCGGCTGCGGTGAACACGGCGATGCCATCGGCTTCGTGATGAAGACCGAGGGACTTTCGTTCCCGGAATCGGTGGAGAAGCTGGCGCGTGAGGTCGGCCTTGAGGTGCCGCGCGCCACGCCGCAGGAGCGCGAGCGCGCCGAGCGCGCGTCGAGCCTGCAGGAGGTGGTCGAACTGGCCGCCCGCTGGTTCGAACGCCAGCTCCGCCTGCCTGTGGGCCGCGCCGGACTCGACTATCTGCGGGGGCGCGGGCTCTCGGAGGAGACCATCGAGGGTTTTCGTCTTGGCTTCGCCCCGGACTCGCGGGATGGACTGCTCGCCACTCTGAAGCGCGAGGGGGCGACCGAGGACAGAATCGTCGAGGCGGGCCTTGCCATCCGGCCGGACGACGGGCGCGGCGCCTACGACCGCTTCCGCGGACGTGTGATGTTCCCGATCAATGATCGTCGCGGCCGGGTCATCGCCTTTGGAGGCCGCGTCATCGGCCCGGGTGAGCCCAAGTATCTCAACTCGCCGGAGACGCCACTCTTCCACAAGGGCAACAATCTCTACTGTCTCGACCGCGCCCGCGCGGCCTCGGCCAGGGACCAGCCAGTGATCGTGGCGGAAGGCTACATGGACGTGATCGCGCTGCAGGTCGCGGGTTTCGCTGGCGCCGTGGCACCACTCGGCACCGCGCTCACCGAGGCGCAGCTCCAGGAGACGTGGAAGCTCGCGGACGAGCCGGTGCTGTCGTTCGATGGTGACAACGCCGGGCGCCGCGCCGCGTCGCGGGCAGCGGAGCGCGCGTTGCCGCTGCTGCGACCGGGCAAGAGTCTGCGCTTCGCGCTCCTGCCCCAGGGCGAGGACCCCGACAGCCTGATCCGCAATCGTGGCGCCGCGGCGATCTCGGGGCTGCTCGAGCGCGCGCGACCGCTCGCCGACATCGTTTGGGAGATGGAGACCGAGGGTCGCCCGACTGACACGCCGGAGCGGCGCGCGCGCTTGCAGCACGCCATCGAACGGCGCGTCGAGGAGATCGCTGACCTGACGGTGCGGGACTACTACCGCACTGACATGCGCGATCGGCTCGCGCGACTGCGCGCCGCCACCCGACCGGCTTGGACTCCGGGCGCACGCCGCACGGCCCCGGGCTGGCGCGGTCAGCCGCCGCCCGGTCCCTTCGCACCGGGCGCCGCAGCACGACGTGTGGCGGTCGACTCCGCGACCCACCTGCAGGAACGCGCGCTGCTCGGCGCATTGGTCGAGCGCCCCGCCCTGCTCCACCGGCTGGCCGAGGATCTTGCGGCTCTGCCCATCGACCACGCGGACCTGTCGCGCCTACGGGCCTCGCTCCTGGATGCCGCCGCGTCGCTCGGCTCGGGCCTCGATCCCGCGATCGAGGACGGCCGGGGCGACGAGCCACCGCTTGAGACCAGCCTGGTTCTCGACCACCTCGCGCGTGAGGGGCTCGCCCGACTTGCCTCCACCGTCGCGGAGCAAGCCCGCGCGCAGTTCCGCGACACGCTCGCCGACACCGACCTCGCGGTCGAGCAGTGGCGCCGGATGGCCCGTCACATCGCCCAGCTGAGCGGCGACCCGGAAGAATTGGCCCGTGCCGAACAGGCACTCGCGGATGACCCCAGCGAAGAGAACCTCGGTCGCCTGCAGGCGGTGCTGGAGCGTATCCGTCGCGAGCGTGCCGACATCGGGCCATGAGACAAACACACCTTTTACGTGTGTGCATATCCTGATTTTCACCGCAAACTGGACGCCTTCGCGTCACGAAGGAAGTCGAGGATGCGGCATGAAGTTTCTGTACCTCTCGCTCGCCCTCGCGCTGGCCGCCCTCCCAACATCGGCCGGTCCGCGAGAGGCCAGCGCGTGCCGAGAGGGTGGCCTGCCGCCGGTGTTCGAAGGGCTCGCTTTCGCGGGTGATGGCGACACGATCTATGGCGTGGGCCAGACGGCCGCGATCAGGCTCTGGGGAATGGATACACCGGAGTTGCGCAGCGGCGGCAAGACGGAAACCACAAGCGGCATGCGCGCCCACGCCTACGTGGCCGACCTGCTGGCCGAGGCCGGCCACCGCGTGAGTTGCATTCCGCTGCAGCGAGACCGGTACTGCCGCGTGGTGTCCACCTGCCTCACCGCCCACGGCAAGGATATCGTGCTGGAGACGCTGAGGGCGGGCTTCGCGTATGGCTTTTTCCTGTCGGCGGCCACCCCGGATCGGATCGCCACGAGCCTTGCCTACGCCGAGGCCGAGGGGGAGGCCCGGCGCGGGCGCCGAGGGCTCTGGCCGGTTTGGCTGGGCGAGTCCCTGCGCTAGGGAGCCGCGACCGGGTATTGGCCCCTTGAATCCAGCCCCCATATAGTAGAAGGAGTGTTCGCGGGCCGCCCTCCCGCCACCCCTTCCGAGCAGCCACCCACGGCCGGTGTTCCCGGCCGCGATTTCGATTTGTCGCACCCAAGGACCAAGAATGGCGACCAAGACAGCGACCGCCCCCCAGCCCGACCAAGCCGAAGCGCCGGAAGCCGGGCCCGATGCCCCCCTCCTCGATACGCTCGGCGCCGAGCTCAAGAAGCTCGTCCAGAAGGGCAAGGAGCGCGGCTATGTCACCTACGACGAGCTGAACGCGGCCCTGCCGCCCGACGAGGTGTCCTCCGAGCAGATCGAGGACACGATGGCGATGCTCTCGGAAGCGGGCGTCAACGTCGTCGAGGCTGAGGAGCAGGAAGACACCCCGGCGGCCCAGCCCGCCGAACCCGCCAAGACCGCGGTGGTCGCGGCCGAAGCGACCGGCGAGGACGAGGAGCTCGGCCGCACCGACGACCCCGTGCGCATGTACTTGCGCGAGATGGGTACGGTCGAGCTGTTGAGCCGCGAGGGCGAGATCGAGATCGCCAAGCGTATCGAAGCCGGCCAGGACAAGATGATCGGCGGCATCTGCGAGAGCCCGATGACCATCGGTGCGCTCATGCAGTGGCGCGACGCCATCACCGACGGCCGCATGCTGCTGCGCGACGTGATCGACCTCGAAGCCACCCAGGGCGGCGCGCCGGGCGAGGGCAAGAACGCCGCGCCGATTCCGCCGCCGGTCAATCGCGCGCCGCAGATGCGGCCGATCCCGGCCCCGCGCCCCGCGCCGCCGGCCGAGGGCGAGCCCTCAACCTCGGAGGGTGGCGAGGACGACGAGGAGAACGCGCTGTCGCTGTCGGCGCTTGAGGAAAAGCTCAAGCCGGAAGTGCTGCGGGTGCTGACCCGCATCGCCAAGGTCTATCTGGAGATGTCGAAGGTCCAGAACCGGCGACTGGCCACGCTCGGCCGCGGCCAAAAGCCGAGCTCCGACTTCGAGAAGAAGTACGAACAGCACCGCAAGAAGATCGTGGAGCTGGTGCGAACGGTTCACATCAACGCCAACCGCATCGAGCAGCTGAAGCTCGCCCTGTACGATCTCAATCGGCGCCTGATGCAGTCCGAGGGCCGACTGATGCGGACGGCGGAGACCTTCCGCATCCCGCGCCAGGCCTTCCTCGACGCCTATCTGACCCACGAGCTCGATCCCAACTGGCTCGACAAGGTGGCGAAGCTCCCGGGCAAGGGCTGGAAGGACTTCGCCAAGCGCAAGGCCGTCGAAGTCGAGAAGATCCGCGAGGAAATCCGCGGCATCTCCGAGGGCGCGGGCGCGCCGATCTTCGAGTTCCGTCGCATGGTCAAGACCGTGCAGGACGGCGAGCGCGAGATGATGCGCGCGAAGAAGGAGATGATCGAGGCCAACCTCCGCCTCGTGATCTCGATCGCCAAGAAGTACACCAACCGCGGCCTGCAGTTCCTCGACCTGATTCAGGAGGGCAACATCGGCCTGATGAAGGCGGTCGACAAATTCGAGTACCGCCGCGGCTACAAGTTCTCGACCTATGCCACCTGGTGGATCCGGCAGGCGATCACCCGCTCGATCGCCGACCAGGCGCGCACCATCCGCATCCCGGTGCACATGATCGAGACGATCAACAAGCTGGTCCGTACCAGCCGTCAGATGCTGCACGAGATCGGCCGCGAACCGCAGCCCGAGGAGCTGGCCGAAAAGCTCGGCATGCCGCTCGAGAAGGTGCGCAAAGTGCTGAAGATCGCCAAGGAGCCGATCAGCCTCGAAACGCCGATCGGCGACGAGGAGGATTCGCATCTGGGTGACTTCATCGAAGACAAGAACGCGGTGATCCCGCTCGAGGCCGCGATCCAGGGCAATCTGCGCGAGAGCACCACGCGGGTGCTGGCATCGCTCACGCCGCGCGAGGAGCGTGTTCTGCGCATGCGCTTCGGTATCGGCATGAACACTGACCACACACTTGAAGAAGTCGGCCAGCAATTCTCGGTGACACGCGAGCGCATCCGGCAGATCGAGGCGAAGGCGCTGCGCAAGCTGAAGCATCCCAGCCGCTCGCGCATGCTGAAGAGTTTCCTCGACGGCGGCTGATCGCAAGCCGGCCATGCACCCCCGCCGTCGCGCGACGCTCTCGCTCCTCGCCTGTGCCGCGGTCGCGCCTTCGACCGCTCGCGCGCAGGGCGCCAGCGACCCGATCGTGCAGCCGGGCGAGCCGACGCCAGCCGCGTTCCTGAAACGCGCTTTCGAGATGCGCGACTTGGCCTTGCGCAACGGCGACCAGGGCTACGGGGCCGTGGTGGTGAGGGATGGCCGAATCGTGGGACAGGCGCCCAGCCGAACGGTGACCGCGACCGATCCGACCGCCCATGCCGAGATCGAGGCGATCCGCGACGCCGCGCGGCGACTGCGCACCCGCGACCTGTCCGGGGCCATTCTCTACAGCTCGTTCCGGCCCTGCTCGATATGCGAGACCGCGGCACACTGGGCGAACGTCGCCCGGCTGGTCCACGGCGAGGCGGGCACCGACGCCGGCGCGCCACGCACGCCGCGTTACTGAACCCGCGCGCCGTCCAGACCATACAGCTCGGCGACATTGTCCCGCAGGACGCGCTTGCGGAGCTCGGGATCGAGCGCGGACGCTTGCTGGGCGATCACATCCTGGCTCCAGGGCCAAGTCGAGTCGCTGTGCGGGAAGTCGTTGGCCCACATCAGCTGGTTCGGCCCCATGCGGTCGGCGAACTCGAACGCGGTCCAGTCATCCTGGAAGGTGAGCGAGATGTGATCGCGGAAATACTCCGACGGCAGGCGCTGGAGATCCCGGCCCTTCATCCAAAAGCGATGACGCTTGTAGGCGTGGTCCATGCGATAGGTGAAGTGAGGCACCCAGCCGGCGTCAGCCTCAACACACACGATCCTGAGCTTGGGGTGGCGCTCGAACACGCCGCTGAACACCAGCATGCCCATGATGTCCTGGCAGCCGCGGATGATCGACAGAAATCCATTGAGCTTTGGGCCCCGTGGCTTGCTCAGTGAATTGTCGCCGCTGCTGGTCAGGATGTGGAACGACAGCGGCAGGTCGAGCGCGATGGCGGCTTCCCAGAACGGATCGTAGACCGGGTCGTCGTAATCGCTTTCGCCGGGATTGCCCGGCATCATGACACCGCGGAATCCCATCGCCTTGATGCGTTCGAGATCGGCGATGCCTTCCTTCACCGTGCGCATCGCCGTCTGGCCGACGCCGATCAGCCGGTCGGGCGCGGCGCTGCAATAGCCCTGCATCCACCTGTTGTAGGCGTCGAAGCAGGCCTTCTTGTACGCGAAGTCGGGATGGTTGCAGATCAGCATGCCAACCGTGGGATAGATCACCTCGGCCGCCACACCATCGCGATCCTGGTCGGCGATCCGGGCCGTGCCGTCCCAACCGCTGCGGTGCAGATCTTCGAAGCGCGCGCCGCCGGTGCGGATATCCTTCGGCGCGACGCCGGCTGCGGCGACCAGCCCCATCGGAACTGGAGTCTTCATGCCGTCGACCACATAGGTGTCGCCGGTCCCCTCCCGCCGCTCGATTCGGGGCGCGCGATCCCGCCACGCCGGCTCGATATGGTCGATGTAGCAGTTGGGCGGTTCTGTGACGTGGCTGTCGGCAGAAATCGGACGCCAATCCATCGCGTGCCTCCGGCGTTGCCTCGCGATGCTACGGCGAGCTTGCCGCATCAGGCAATGCCGGCATGGGACGTGCTACACTCCCATTGATGGCACGTCTCGCAGAGCAAACAGCGACGTCGGCGGGCGCGGCGCGCCTCCCGACGGTGCCTCTCTTCCTCGTCGCTGGCGCAGCACTTGGTGTCGAGGTGGCTCTCGCCCGCTACTTCGCGATCGCGAGCTGGTCGGAGTACGGATACTGGGTGATCTCGATCGCCATGGCAGGCTTCGCCGCCAGCGGCGTCGTGCTTTCGCTCTTCCGCGACGGCTTCCTCGCGCGCGCGGGACTCCTGCTCAGCGCCGCCCCGGCGTCGCTCGCCCTGCTGGCGGCGGCGGGCTTCATCGCGGTGACCCGAATCCCCTTCAATCCGCTGGAGCTGCAGAACCCGCAGCTGCTGAGCGGCCAGCTCGCCAGCATCGCGGGCTTCTATGTCGTTCTGTTCCCCTACTTCTTCGCGACCGGCCTCTATATCGGCCTGTGTTTCCTCGCCCACCAGAAGTCGATCCCTGCGCTCTATGGCGCGGATCTGTTGGGGGCGGGTCTCGGCGCGCTCTACGTGCTCGGCGCGATGTATCTCCTGCATCCCTTCGATCTCGTGCTCGCACTGATGCCGGTGTTTGCTCTCGCAACGCTGGCAGCCGCGCGCGACGCGGAACGGTCCCGCCTCGTGCACGCCGCGGTCGGGGTCGTCATCGTTGTCGTGGCGTCGGCCGGAGTCTGGCGGCTGCACCGCGCCGACTACACGCCGTACAAGGCGATCTATCCGCCGTTGCATGTGCCGGAGTCGCGGATCGTGGCGGAGGTGCGCTCGCCCCGCGGCCTCTACACGGTGCTGGAGAATTTCACCGAGCGCCTCGACACCGACTTCTCGAACAATTTCGCCGCGCTGTCCGCGGTGGCGCCGCCCGGCGCGCTGGGCGTCTACGTGGACGGCAACCGCGTCGCGGCGTTGCCGCGCGGCGGCGAGGTCGACTATCGCTATCTCGATGCCGCCCTCGACGCGCTACCCTACCGCCTGCGGCAGCGTCCCTGGGTCCTGCTTGTGGGCACGCGCGGCGGCTTTCGGATCGCCGAGGCGGTCGCGCTGGGCGCGGGCTTCGTCGATGCCATCGAGCCCGATCCGGTGCTGTTCGATCTCGTCTCGGAGCGGCTGCCCGACGCGGCCGAGGTTCGCCCCGGCGGGCGATCCACGCTGTTGCAGACCTCGCCGCGCGCGCACCTTCGCGCCGCCTACGGCCGCTACGATCTGATCGACATCGCCTCCGACTTTCCCGGTCAGGCGGACGTCAACAAGTACGCGCTGACGGTCCAGGGACTGCGCACCGCGCTGCTTGCGCTGTCGGGGGATGGGATCCTCTCGGTGCCGGCCGGAATCCGCGAGTTCACGGTCTACGCCACCAAGACGGCGGAAACCGTGCGGCGGGCGCTCGCCTCGATCGGCGTCGAACATCCGGACCGGCACGTGATCGTCTATCGATCGGCGTGGAACGTGCGCTTCCTGGTGTCGCGGCGCCCCTTCGCGCCGGCCGACGTCGCCGCCGCCCTCGCCTTCGCCGAGGCGCGGTCGTTCGATGTCCCGTTCCCACCGCCGGCGCACGGCGAACGCCGGGTCTGGAACCAGCTTCCGGTCATGTCGTTTCAGCCCGACATCAAGCCGACCGACGACGCGGTTCGTGACGATGTGCGCCAGCTCCTCAGCCCCGGCCATGCGGCCTTCCGGCAGCGCCAGTTCTTCGATCTCACGGCGCCAACCGACAATCGCCCGTTGCTTCACGCCGCCCTGCGCGCGGCGAGCCTTCCGACGGCGATCCAGCACCTGGGTTCGGTACCGCGCGAGGAGCTGGGACTGTTGATCAACATCGCGGTGCTGGGCCAAGCGGTCCTGTTCGCCGTCCTGATTCTCGGCTTGCCTCTGGTGCGCTGGCGGCACGAGCTGCCGCCGCCCGGAGCGGTGCTGTGCGCGGTGTTCTACTTCGCCGGCCTCGGCCTCGGCTATCTCGCTGTCCAGATGTGGTTGATCGAGAAGGCTTCGGTCCTGCTGGGCGACCGCACGGCGGGCTTCGCGACGGTACTGGCCGCCATGCTGGTGTGCTCCGGCCTCGGCAGCCTGTGGAGCGCGAGCGCGGGTGAGCGCGCCCGCAGCTATGTTGTGATGGCGGGCTGCACCATCGCTCTGTGGGCGGCCGCCCTGTTCCTGACCGCAGATCTCGGCATCGCCCATGTTCTGGAATGGCCGGCGCCCGCGCGCGTCGCGGTCCTGCTGCTGACGCTGGCACCGGTCGCGGTCGCGCTGGGCGTTCCCTTTCCGCTTGGCATGGCCGAGTTCGAAGGCAAGCGAAGCGCCTTCCTGCCCTGGGCCTGGGCCCTGAACGGCGCCTTCTCGGTGATCGCGACGCCGCTGGCCAACCTGCTCGCCCAGTTCTCAGGCCTGCGCGCGCTGCTGGTCACCGCCCTGGTGCTCTATGTTATCGTGCTGCTGACGTTCCCGGCGCGTCGGCGCTGGTCACGGGTCAAATAGCCAACGGGGGAAAACGCGTGTTGTCTCGCTTCTGGTTGCTGGGTCTCGCCCTGTTCGTGTTCTCCGGCCCTGCCTCGGCGCATCCGCTGACCGACCGGCCCGCGGAGGTGCCAACCTGGGGCGCCGCCTGGACGTTCGAGCGCTACCGCGACGCCATGCGGGCGAGCAATCGCAAGGTCAACATCGACGCCGCCGGCTTCGCCGCCATCCAGCAGCGCCGCGGCATGGTGCAGACCGCACTGGAACGCTACCTGGTGTGGCGGTTCGGCAAGGCGGACCCGGCCGTGCTGCGCGCGTTCCAGGAGATGCCGCGGGAGTATTTCCACTACCATTACCAGAACGATGCCTCCTTCGCGGCGGCGGCGTACGAGGCCACTGCGCGGCCCTGGGCCATCGGCTACGGCTCGGCGCTGTCCGACTATCTTGGCCAGTCCTACATGACCCAGCTCGCCCAGGTGACGCCTGACAGCACGGTGCTCGAAATCGGAACGGGCAGCGGCTACCAGATCGGCTACCTCGCGCGGCTCGCCAAGCGCGCCTACTCCATCGAGATCATCGAGCCGCTGGGCAAGGCCACCGCCGGAATGTTTGAGCCCATCGGCTTCACCAACGTTGCCACGCGGGTCAGCGACGGTTTTTACGGCTGGCCGGAGGTCGAGGGCGGCTTCGACGTGATCATGGTGACCTGCGTTGCGCAGTACGTGCCGCCCGCCCTGTTCGAGCAGCTGAAGCCCGGCGGACGGCTCATCATCCCGATCGGCCAGCCCTTCCGGCAGGGCCAGATTCTCTACGTCTACACCAAGGAAGCCGACGGCCGGATCACCTCGCGCCGAGATGTCGGTGTCTACTTCATCCCGATGACCGGCCGCATGTTCACGCCGCCGGCCGTGCGTCCCGCGGCGCCGGCACCAGCACCCGCCCCTGCCCCGGCGGCCGCGCCACCGCCCGTCGCGGCACCCGCGCCGGCGGCGCCGAGCGAGCCGACGCCGGCCACGCTGCGACTGCCGCCCGCCCGGCCCGGTGCCACAATGGAACCCCGCTGATATGCGAATCCTGATCTTCGACGGCGCGCCGCAGGCCGCGCAGGACAGGATCGTCGCCCATGGCGGGGCGCGGAATGGAAAACTCTTCACCGACGCCCTGGCCCGCCACACGGCCGAACTCGAGGCCGTGACGGTGAACGTCGCCGACGGGGAGCGCCTGCCGCAGGGGTTGAGCGTCGGTGACTTCGATGGCGTGACGGTCAGCGGCTCGCCGCTCAACATCTACGACCGCACCCCCGCCGTGACCCGCCAGCTGGACCTCGCTCGCGAGATTTTCGACGCCGGCGTCCCCGTCTGGGGAAGCTGCTGGGGGCTCCAGCTCATGAGCACGGTTCTGGGGGGCCATGTCCGGCTGAACCCACGCGGTCGTGAGCTCGGTTTCGCCCGCAATATCGCGCGCACCGACGCCGGTCGCGGCCATTGGCTGCTGGACGGCAAGGCGCTCGCGTTCGATGCGCTCTGCTCGCACATCGACGAGGTGGATCGCATTCCTGACGGCGCCCGCGTGCTCGCGAGCAACGGGCGAAGCGAAGTGCAGGCCCTTGAGTTCGAACGCGACGGCGGGTCGTTCGTGGGTGTGCAGTACCACCCCGAGCACGGCTTCGCCCATACCGCCGCCATCATCGACGCGCGGCGGGATGTGCTGGTCCGCGAGGGTGCGGCCCGCGCCGAGGCCGATCTCGATCCGGTTCTCGCCGACATGCGCGCGCTCGACGCGGACCCCGGCCGGACCGACGCGGCCTGGCGGCTGGGTCTCGACGAGCAGGTACTCGACCCCGCGCTGCGCACCGCCGAGTTCGGCAACTGGCTGCGCCGCCACGTGGCCCCGCGGCGTAGCCGGCGGAGCGCCGCAACCTAGAGCGTTGCGCGGACCCGCTGGGTCCGCTACCACGCGCGCCATGCAATGGCTGCGCCGACTTCTGACCCCCCAAGGCCCATCCCGCCCGGGACGCCGGCTCCCCGTCTTGATCTGGGGCGACGCGTTCCCCGATGGCGGCCGCCCGCAGGTCCGGCGCGCATTGGCCGGCGCCGATGCGCACGAATGCATGTATTCCTGGGTCTATCTCACCGAATTGCTTGCGGTTCGCGAGATGCTGGGGCAGGGCCCGCAGACCGGCTCGCCGCATGAGCGTTTCGAGAAGCTGCGGGCACACTCGCCGGATCCCAACAACCAGATGTCGCGCGAGCTTCCCGACGTGTTTGTTCCCGCGGCCCGGCTGATGGACGAAAGCTGGGAGTTCGTCGAGCTGGGTTCGACGTTTTTCGCGTCGATCGAAAAGATCGTGCTGGCGGCGCGGCTGCTCGACAAGCCCCTCGACAGCGGCAAGCTGCTGTTCTCGGGCATCGAGTATTCGCCCTACATGCACCAGGCGGCGCGCTCGCTCCACCCGGGGCACGACATCCGGCTCGTAAAGGAGCCGCACCAATGGTCCCGCTCGCGCGAGCGCGTGTTCCACGTCTCGCGCTTCGTCGGCAGTTACGCCTTCCGCTCGACTGAAGCGTTCGCCGCCGAAGTCGCCCGCGCCGACGCGTTCCACATCATCGATGCGTTCTCGATCGACAGTGAGTTCCAGAGCTGGGACCTCGGCCTACCCATCACCTTCTTCGACGTCGAAAAGCTGGTGAGCGCGCTGCCGGACCACGACATCTATCTGGGCAGCGCCACGGCCGAGTATCACTGGACGCTCCAGCGCAAAGCCATGGTTCTGCGGCTGTTCGGCATCAAGCGCGGCCTCGGAACCCACGACGAGCCCCTCTACCAGCCTGGTGTCGGCGCCCGGATCGACGCTTCGCTGTCCGACGCGCAGTGGCGAGCCTTCGCGACGCAGAAGCGGCACTTTCCGATCTGGGGAGGACCGTCGGTGACGACCCAGTTGCCCCGCCGCCTCGGGATCGACCTGCATTTCAGCGACGAGGAACTGGCCGAGGCAGTCGCCCGCGCGCGCTGGCTGGAGTAGCGTGGAGCAGGGTCCGGTTGAACCGCCCGACCCGCTATGGCATATCCGCGCCGCGTCCGGCGGGCTGCGGTAGCTCAGTGGTAGAGCACTCCCTTGGTAAGGGAGAGGTCGAGAGTTCAATCCTCTCTCGCAGCACCAGCCCGGCCGACGAGCGCGAACGCCGCCGTCGTCGCGATCAGCGCCAGTACAATGCAGGGCCCGGTCGGCCAATCGCCCCAGACTGAGGCTGAAACGCCCGCGAGATAGCCCGCGATGCCGCTCGTGATCGCCATGGGCGCGGCGCGACGTTCGGTGAAGGCGCTGGCGGCGAGGGCAGGCGCGATCAGGGTCGCGAACACCACATAGACGCCGATCACCTGCACCGACGCCGTCACCGCGAGAGCGAACGCCACATAGAAGCCGATCCCGCCACGTGCAAGCCAGCCCCGCGCCAAGGCGAACGCGACGAGCAGAGCCGCCGCGACCAGCGGCACGAGATCGGCCGGACCAGCGAAGAGAATCTGTCCGACCAGAAGATCACGCAGATGACCCGCCCCATGAGCGTCCGTCGCGATCAGCAACAATGCCAAACTGGCGGTACCGACAAAGAGCGTTCCAATCAGTGCCTCCTGCAAGCGCGGCACCCGCCGATCAGTCCAAGCCAGTGCGAGTGCGGCGGCGAGGGCGAACGAAACGGCGCAGAGCTGCGTCGCCCCACGCACCGAGTCGACACCGGCCATATGCCCCACCAGCGCACCGAACCCCGCGACCTGCGCGATCGCGAGGTCGACGAAAACGATGCCGCGCGCGAGCACCACGCGGCCGAGCGGAACGTGCGAGGCGAGTGCCGCCACGCCGGCCAGCAGCGGCCAGAGCAGGAATGCCGCGAGATCCGCGCCCGCGCTCAACGCGTCGGCCGCAACGATTCCAGAAGCCGGTCGATCGTGTCGTCGAACAGCCCGAACAGGTCCGCCGCCTTACCGCTCCCGCGGACCGTGTATGGCAACAAGATCAACGGAAGGGAGGTCCGTTCGGCGACGAATCGCGCGGCGCGATCGTTCTCGAAAGCGGCGTGAACCACCCCTTCGACCCCCAGCCTCGGAAGCGACGTCACGAGAGCAGCGAGCTGCCCCGCCCCCGGCGGGACGCCCGGCAGCGGTTCGAGTGTTGCGACCTCGGACATGCCCAGCCAGCGCCAGAGATAGCTGAAGTTCTTGTGGTGGGAGGCCACACGCGCGCCGATCAGCGGTGCGCTGCGACGTTCCCAGTTGGCAAGCGCGATGTCCCACCTCGCCTCGAATCGCGCGAGACCGGCGCGGTAAGCCTCGGAACGCTCCGGGTCGACAGCCATCATCCGTTGCGCGACCAGCCCCGCCGCGACCCGTATCACCCGCGGGTCGAGGTGGAGATGCGGGTTGCCCGCGGCATGGACATCGCCCATCGCCCTGTCGAGCCGCGCCGGTTTGTCGACCAGCTCGAAGTAGTCGGCCACATCGATATGCCCAGATTGGCCCGGCTGGACAGCCGCATTGTTGGCCTGCCGCAGCAACACCGGCATCCAGCCGACTTCGAGCTCGGCGCCGGTGCACACGACGAGTTGCGCGGTCCGCAGTCGCGCGACCAGTGCCGGCCGTGCCTCGATATGGTGGGGATCCTGGCGCGCATGTGTGGCGGAGAACGCGACCACGCCCCCGCCCCCCACCTCGCGCACCAACGCCGCCCACTCGGGCTCGCACGCAAACACTTGCCGCGGCGCCCGGGCGGCGACGGACGCTGGCCAGAGCGCGGCGACGAGCGCCGCCGCGATCCAGGGCCACCTGCGCTCAGTACTTGTGCGCGCCATGGGCCCCCAGGCTCACCGTGTACTGGAGCAGAAGCTGGTGATCGAGCCGGCCGCTCGACCAGTCGCGGTTGCCCTGGACCCGGAAGCGGCCGAACTCGCTCGTGTAATAGGTGAGCGCGAGACTCTGGCGCCCGCGTGTCTGGCCCCAACCCTGCAGCGTGGTGCCGTCGGTCACGGCTGTGCCCCAATTATCGACGTAGACCGAGTCGGCCCGAACGCCAACCTCCCAACTCGGCAGGAAGCGCCACACGGCCTGCCCGCACCAGCCCCAGCCGACGCTTTCGTGGTCGACGCCGTTGATGCCACCGAAATCGTGGCGGAGCATCAGCTCGCCCGGAAGTCGTACATGCTGCTCGGCGGGCTTGCCCGTCGGTGCCCACTTGAAGACGCCGTCGAGCACCGACACCGACGAGAGGCCCGCGAAGTTCATCGTGCCGTTGTCGACGGAGCGCGCAAGCGACCGGCCGCGCAGGTGCGACGCGCCGATGCGGTACGACATGTTCTGCGCGATGTCGTCGCCGACCCGCAGGAAGCCGCCGCCGCTGCCAACGAAGGTGTGGCCACCGTTGAACGGATAGTTGCGGCCGCCGAAGACTTCCGCCCCGGCCTCAAGCAGGAACCCCAGCGGGGCCACCCACCGCACCTGCACGCCGTCGTCGCGGTACTGGTTGGACAGGAACGCGCGATAGGGCAGCGCGGCATCGGCGAAATCCCACGAGTGGCGATGATGCTGGTTCAGATACCCGATGCCGGAGAAGAAGCGGCCACCCTTCAGCGCAAAGCCGTATGGTAGGGAGAGCGTTTCGAGGTAGGCTTCCTCGACGGATACCGCGTTGGCGTTGTCGATGGCGAGAATGAAGGTGCCGAAGAGCGTGTTGTCGATGTTGGCCGAGACAGACAGCTCGCCCTCGCCCAGACGCACCCAAACGATCGGGCGGCCAGGCTCAGGCCGGCGCGGCTTTTCTCCGCCAGTGCAGCACGAACACGCCGACCAAGAGGGCGAGCCCGATAGCCCGCGCGGCCCAGGTTCCGCCGACCCACTGATCGACCAGGTCCGGGAACGTGAGCGCGAGCCCCGCCGCCAGGCAAACCAGACGCTCGCCGACGCCGAGCCGCACCCGCGCGAAGCCCTGCGCCGCCAGCGCCAGCGCGAGGATGCCCGCGGCGGTGCCGAGCGTCACCCAAACGATCGAGAGCCAGCCCTCGCCCTTGGGCGTCTGGAGCAGGAGCCCGATGCCGATCGGGTCGAGCACGAAGACGAACGGCACGAAGAACGCCGGCAGCGCGTACTTCCAGCTCTGCAGCGTCGTGATGTAGGGATCCGCCCGCGTCAGCGTCGCGGCGGCGAAGGGCGAGAGCGCCGTCGGCGGCGACACCTCGGAGAGCACCGCATAGTAGAAGATGAACATGTGCGCGGCGTAATCCGGCACACCGAGCTTGATCAGCGCCGGCGCCGCGATCACCGCGCACATGATGTAGGAGGCGGTCACCGGCACCGCGAGGCCCACGATCCAGACGATCAGCGAGGTATAGAGCGCGGTGAGAAACAGCGACCCGCCGGCGAGATCGATCACGATGCCCGAGAACTTGAGCGCGAGGCCGGTCTTGGTGATCACGCCCACGATGATGCCGGCGCAAGCGCAGGTCGCCGCCACGCCCAGCGCCTGGATCGAGCCGGCGGCCAGCGCGTTCAGCAGCTTTGGCGGAAACAGCGCGGTATCGGAGCGCAGGTAGCTGACCGCGATCGCCAGAAGGATCGACCAGAACACCGCGTAGGTCGCCGAGAAGCCCCAGATCATCAGGGCGACGACCGAGATCAGCGACGTGAAATGGAAGCCATAGCGGGTCAGCAGATAGCGGACGCCCTGGTCGCCACCGGTGTCGACCGGTTTCAGATCGTAGCGCCGCGCGTCGATCTCGGTCATGACGAGGAGACCGAAGTAGTAGAGACACGTCGGGATCAGCGCCATGCGCACGATCTCTAGGTAGGACATCTTGAGGTACTCGGCGATCAGGAACGCCGCCGCGCCCAGCACCGGCGGCGACAGGATCGCGCCGAGACCGCCGGCCGCCAGCAAGCCGCCCGCCGCCGAGGGCCCGTAACCGGCGCGCTTCATGATCGGCCAGGCGACGGTGCCGATGGTCACCGTGGTCGCCACGCCCGACCCCGAGGGGCCGCCCAGCAGGAACGACGACAGCACGACCGCGCGGCCGGTGGCGTTGCGCTGCCCCTTCATCGCGCGCATCGAGAAGTCGATGAAGAACTTGCCCGCACCCGAGGCCTGGAGCACGGCGCCGAAGATGGTGAAGAGCACGATCACCGTCGCCGACACGTCGATCGCCGAACCGAAGATGCCGTTCAGCGTCATGTAGAGCTCGGCCACCATGTCGGAGGCGGGATAGCCCTTGTGCGTCCACGGTGCCGGCAGATGGTTGCCGAAAAGGGCGTAGATCCAGAACAGCAGCGCCAGCACCGGCATGATCAGCCCGGTGGTCCGTCGCGTGGCTTCCAGCACGAGCAGGATCAGCACCGCGCCCACGACCAGGTCCATGCGCTCGGGCGAAACGTAGCGGTCGAGAAAGTCGTCCTTGCCCGCGAGATTGGTCCAGGTGCCGCCGGTGGTCATGTACCAGATCACAACCAGCACAAGCGCCGCGGCGCCGACGTCCCAAGGCGCGATGCGGTTGCGCCAGGCGCGGGTCGCGGGAAACAGCAGGAAGACCAGCGACAGCGCGAAGGCGACATGGACCTCGCGCATGGTCTGCTGGTCGATCGTGCTCGCCGCGGCATAGAGATGGAACAGCGTCATGGCGACCGCGATGCCGGTCAGCACAGCGCCCCAGAGACCGACAAGGCGATGGGTGACGCCCTCTTCCTGCTCGATCAGCGCCTCGACGCGGCGGCGTTCGTCATCGCCGACCTCGGGCGTCGCCGCCATCGCACTACGCTCCGCCATCCCCGTCCCCCAAAAAGAAACGGGGCCCCCGCGGGAGCCCCGTTCAACAACCGCCTTGGCGGCTATTGTAGCTTGATGCCCTTCTCGGTGAAGAACTTAATCGCACCGGAGTGGAAGGGAACCGAGGAATTGGCCTGCTTCTGGTTCTCCGCCGTCATGTCGGTGGCGGCCTTGTGGGTCGCGACCAGATCGCCGTGGTTCTCCCACAGGGTCTTGATGATGGTGTAGGCCTGCTGGTCGGACATCGAGGCCGGCACGACCAGGATGTTCCAGATCGCCATCACATTCGCGTCGTTGTCCTGGCCGGGATAGGACTTCGCCTTGATCTTCCCGTGGGCGTAGACCGGCCCGTGCGCCTTGATCATGCCGTCGACCAGATCGCGATGATCCACGAGCTTCATCTTGACGCCCTGGCTGGCCGCGAGATCGGTGATCGCCGCGACCGGCGGCCCGCCGGCGAAGAAGTAGCCGTCGAGCTTGCCGTCCTTCATGGCGTTGGTTGACTCGGCCGGCGCCAGACGCTCGCGCTTGATGTCGCTGTTCTTGAGACCGATCAGGTCCATCATGCGCTGGGCCATCACCTCGGAACCGCTGACCGGCGCGCCGGTCGAGAAACGTTTGCCCTTGATGTCGGCGAACTTGTTGATGCCCGTGCCTTCCATCGTGACGATGTGCACGAGGTTCGGATAGATGATGGCCAGGGCGCGGGTCTGTGAGACCTTGTCCTTGAACTTGTCCTCGCCCCGGATCGCGTCATAGGCCGTGTCGGCCTGGGTAAGCGCGACATGGGCCTTGCCGTCGCGCAGCATGTGCAGGTTGGCGACCGAGCCGGCGGTCGCTTCCGCGGTCACCGACCAGCCCTGCACCTTCTTGCTCAGGAGATTGGCCATTGCGCCGCCCAGCGGATAGTAGACGCCGCCGGTCGTCCCGGTGGCGATCGAGAACTGGTTCTGGGCAAGTGCGGGCGCCGCAACGAGGGCACCGACCGCGAGCGCGGCGGCGCCGATAATCTGACGACGGATCATTTCTGGAAGCCTCCCAAGCGCCGGCACCGGCCGGCCGCCGCACATGTGGCGGTTCCTGCGAAAACCGCAAGGGAGAAATGCGATTCCCGAAACGACAAAAGGGCGGTGTGGAAAGGCTTTCTCTATAGCCCCGCGACCCACATTTCCCGCTCGGCCGCCCGCCGCCGCACCAGCCCCGGCAGGATGCCGGCCGGCGACTGGACCCAGCGGCCGAACTGGTCTGCGGCCGCCCGCAGCTCGCCGCGATTGACCAGCCGCCGCAGGGTCGAGGCCGCCAAGGCGCCCTCGCCCAAGTTGTAGGTGAAGCTCACCAGCGCGGCGTAGCAGGGATCCGTGAGCGGCACCTCGATCAGGCGGCACACCGCCCGCTCGTAGCGGGCCATGTCGCGCCGCAACAGCGCCTCGCCCTGCTCGGTCGTGAGCGGGGTGGGCCAGCTTTCGCCGGCCGTCACCACATGCCCGTAACCGATCGTCGGATAGCCCGCCGGACAGACATAGACCGTGGCGCTGAACCCCTCGAAATGCCGGATCAGCGCCAGGCCGTCGTCGTCGATCGCGCGCGGCGAGCGCGGGAGCGCGCTCATGCGCGCGCCCGTTCCTTGTTGAAGGTCCGGTTGCCGAACCAGAAGGTGATGATGGCCGACCAGATCGCCCAATCCTCGTTGCCCCACATGGTGACGACGACGGACGCGAAGCCGATCGCGCCGACCGCTTCGGCCGACAGAAGGATGAACTGCGCCAGCTTCAACGCCGCGTAGAGCAGGAAGAACATCAGCGTCAGCGACGGGCGGATCATGGCGGCGAAGGCATCCACCCAGGTCACGCCGGACGGCTTCGACGCCGCCCCGAAGGCCAGCGCGTCGTGCTGCACATCGGCGAGCGCGTTGATCTCCGCCATCTTGGCGGCGTGACCCAGCTCGACCAGCCGGGCATGGATCGCCGCCTGTTCGCGCATGAACTCGAGCTGATGCTTGTGATCCTGTTTGCGCTCGAAGAAGGCGAGGATGCGGGGAAGGCCGGACCCGAACAGGCCGATCAGCGAACCGAGTAGCGCGAGCATGTGTTCCTCCTGCGCCCAGTGTTGCATCAGCATGCGAAACGCGACCTCGAGCAGCCGGGTTTCGAGCGCGATCAATGCCGCCAGCGCGGCCCAGATGACGCGCTTGATGGTGCGCAGATCGTCCCGGATGCCGGCGTAGCGTTCGGCACAGACAGCTTCGTGGGCGGTGAGCCGCAGGTCGATATCGTGAATGGTCGTCTCGGTCACTTTTCTCTCCTTTACGAGGTGACAGGGGCCCGTCCCTGTTTCACGATTGCGCGAGAAACTTCGGGAGGACGGACGATGGCGAACAAACTGCAGGGCGTGATCCCGCCGATGACGACACCCTTCGCTGCCAATGGCGACGTGGTGCTTTCGGCAGTGAAGCCACAGGTCGACTGGATCGTCGGAGCCGGCGCACACGGGCTGGCCGCGGGCGGTTCGACCGGTGAAGGCCACACGCTCGATCCGGCGGAGTATCGCGACCTCGTCGCCGCGACGGTCGAAGCCGCCGCCGGTCGCGTACCCGTGGTCGCAGGCATCATTGTCGATTCGACGCGCGACGCGGTGCGGCGCGGCCGGGCGGTGCGCGATCTCGGGGTGGCGGCGCTACAGGTGACGCCGGTGCACTATCTCTTCCGGCCCGACGACGAGGCGATGGTCCGCCACTTCCGCACCATGGCCGACGAGGCGGGCGTGCCGATCATCATCTACAACGTGGTGCCCTGGAGCTACCTCTCGCCGGCGCTGCTGGTGCGGATCATGAAAGAGGTGCCGCTGGTCGTGGGCGTGAAGCAGAGCGCGGGCGACCTCAAGCTCTTCGCCGACCTGATGCTGGCGGTGCCGCCGGGCAAGTCGATCTTCTCGGCCGTCGATGCGCTCATGTATCCTTCCTACACCTTGGGCGCCCACGGCTCGATCGCCGCCATCCTGTCGGCGGCGCCCCATGCCTCGGTGGCACTGTGGAACGCGGTCAAGGCGGGCGATCACGCGCGCGCGCTCGACCTCCACGGCAAGCTGCTCGCGCTGTGGAATGCGATGATCGCCGACAATCTGCCGGCTTGCACCAAGTTCGCCCAGAGCCTGCAGGGAGTCGACGCGATGGAGCCGCGCGCGCCCATGCCGGCGGCGACAGCGGCCCAACGCGCCGCGATCGAGCCCGCGCTCAAGGCGCTGGGGGCGATTCCGGCCACGCGCCGGTCGGCCTGAGGCCCGGAGTCAGCCGTTGGACAGACGATAACGCAGCCAGACCGCGCCGCCCTCCAGGACGGTGTGGCTGGCCAGCGTCATGCGCTCGACCGGGGCCGGACCGAGATCGGTGTCGCCCGAATTGAAGACGATCGGACCGCCCGTGCTGCCATCGACGACCGGCGCGACCACGAGGCTGATCTCGTCGACTAGGCCCGCGCGCAGCAGCGCACCGTTGGCGCCACCCCCGCCTTCCAGCAGCAGGCGCGTGATGCCGAGGTCGCGGTTGAGCGTTTCCAACGCGTCCGCGAGATCGATCGCCTCAGCGCCCGCGAAGATGTAGGAGACGCCGTCGCGGCGCAGGCCCGCGAGATGGCTGTCGGGCACCCGCGCGGTCAGGATCACCAGGATCGGATCGCCGCCGACATCACCGCGCTCCCAGCAGGCCCGCCCCTGCGCATCGAGGAAGATGCCCCAGGCCTTGACCGCGCGGCGTTTGGCCTCGGGCATCGCGTACCAGTTCTCGCGCGCGAACCGCTCCGAGGTCGGCGGATAGACCTTGCCCTTGCCGCGCGCGAACTCCTGGGCAGTGACGCGGCCGCACAGCCACGAGCCACCGGCGCCGGGCGCGCCGCCCGCCTCGGCGACCAGCCGGTCGTGCAGGGTCTCAAACAGGTTTGGCACCACATTGGCGCGCGGCCGCCAGCGGCTGCCCCAGATACGGCCGTCGATGCTGCTGACCATGTGGCAGAGGACATAGGGTTTCATGCCGCGAGCTTACGGCATGATGGTTCGGGCCGGAACGTCCCGTCCGTCGACTCACACGTTCCCGAGACCGTCAACGCTGCGACCGATCCAGCCGCAACACCTCTTCCCTGAAAGGGCCGGGGAGCAGGAACTCCTTCAACTCGCGGTAGGGCACGATGATGGGGTTGTAGGGGTCGTAGATCAGGTTCTCGAGTTTATTGAAGCGCGCAGTGTGTTCGTGAACATGCAGCGCTATACCCCGCTCGGTCGGGAAGGCGTACAGAACGGAGGCCGGGCCTCCCCAGATCGCACGACTTTCATCCAGTGGCGGCAACGCCGAAGTCTGCCGCGCGAGATGTGCCCGGGCGATCGCTGACAGTCGTTCGACGCTGCGGTCGTCGCAAGCCTCCATCAACCCGGCGATGCGAACTGACATGTCTCCCGTTCTCTCGATCGGCTGGGTCCGGCGCCGACACGGGAGGGCACGAAGCTCAACGCCGCGTTCCAAATCCAGAATAGGCGCGCCGACTCGGGCGTAGAACGGAGAGGCGGAGTCAACCCCCGTCCAGATGTCCGCCAGGAACAAGGAAACGAATCGCCGCGACGCGTAGACAACACGGGTCTCGTGCGGTTCGGCGAACTTGAGCAAGTCCGGCGGCAGATGTTGATCGGCCCCCATCGAGTGGTCCAGATGGAATGCTAGTTCAGAGTTGGCCGTTGCGCTAGTTGGAGCGTGGCCGGCGAAGCCGATCGGCGTAGCGCAGCCGGCCATGCG
>Ga0194123_10000960_pt1 | contig 47986 bp, 35 predicted proteins | sample TA2MahsurfametaG_5_FD_155479 | JGI IMG/M metagenome (GOLD analysis project Ga0194123, IMG submission 155479) | Freshwater microbial communities from Lake Tanganyika, Tanzania - TA2015023 Mahale A surface | ecosystem: Environmental > Aquatic > Freshwater > Lake | place: Tanzania: Lake Tanganyika... | reverse complement strand
CTGCGTGGGGTGGAACTGGGCCTTATTTTCAAAGGCGACGCCTTGCGCGCGCGCGGCCAAGCTGAACGCAATCAGCTCTCCGTCCACCAAGCCCGAGAGCAGCAACGTGTCGCCGCCGCACGGCTAGCGCAGTTGCTTCGACTCGATCCAACGGTGACTCTCGTCCCGGCTGACAACGAATTGCTCCCGCTTACCTTGACGGCAACCAACGCCGCACTCGATACGCTTGTAGCTCAGGCGTTGGGTGCGCGGCCGGAACTCAAGCAGGGTGTGGCACTCACCGCCGCCGCCGCCCGTCAGCACGACGCCGTGACGCGCGGCCCGCTGGTTCCCTCGCTGGGCGCACAAGCGTTTCTCGGCGCGCTGGGCGGGGGACGGGACAACGATATGGAAACCTTCGGCAGCAGCGCAAACGTGGCGCTTACACTCGGCTGGCGCATTGGCCCAGGCGGCCTGTTTGATTCAGCGCGCGAGAAAACGGCACAGGCCCGACTCACCGCAACCTCACTGGCTGCAGACAAAATCAGAGACGATATCATCCGGCAGGTAGTCGAGGCTCACACGCGTATTCACTCGCTGGCGTCCCAATTGACAACCTTGCGCTCTGCCCTTGCCACGGCGGAAGAGGCCTTCCGTCTCACCCGCGAACGCAAAGAGCGCGGCTTCGGGATGGTGATGGAAAACATTTTTGCCGAGCAGGAACTCACTCGCGCCCGCAGCGAATTCGTGGCTGCGGTGGCAGAGTTTAATCAGGCGCAATTCCGACTACGCCGCGCCATCGGACAGGTAACCGCCGAATGATTTACCAGCCCCCGCGCAAGGCCGCAGGTATGGCACCCTGCTTTCGTAGCGACCGCAGGCTCAATGCGTCGTGACGCTTGGCTAGCCGGACGCCCTGCCCATCAGTAACGAGCGGGCAATGGAAAAAGGCGGGCGCCGTCCAACCCAGTGCTTCGAAAAGAAGTATTTGCCGTGCCGTGCTTGGCAACAAGTCTGCGCCTCGCACTACTTCCGTGATGCCCATCTCGGCATCGTCCACTACACAGGCGAGGTGATATGCGGGCAGATCATCGTTACGCCACACAACAAAGTCGCCAAAGTCCCGGCCCGCCACAAAGGTCTGCAGCCCGCACTGCCCATCGTAAAAAGTCACCGCTCGTCCATCCGGCACGCGGAAACGCCATGAAGGTGATGGAGGGCGGACCGCATTTAACGGGTGACATCCAGCGGGAGCCCCGTCACCCGCAGCTTCCGGGCGCGCGTCGGTTTCCACCTGCCACTCTTCACTTGTCAAATGCCGACAAGTCCCGGGATACACAGGTTCGTCTTCTCCCGCGTGTGGCGCGGCGAGGGCGCGCAGCACATCCTGCCGGGAACAAGTACAAGGGAAGAGCAAGCCGTTGGCGCGAAGCCGCTCAAAAGCGGCGCGATAGAGCGGCAATCGCTCGCTCTGAGAATATGGCGCGTGCGGACCGCCGCAGTTGGGGCCTTCCTGCCAGCCAATGCCAAACCAGCCCAAATCCTCGAACATCGCGCTGACAAACTCGGGGCGGCAACGGGGACGGTCGAGATCGTCGTTACGAAGGATGAGTTGCCCCTTTTGCGCAGCGGCCCGCTCATGCGCGGTCCAAAAAGTACGCGCGTGCCCGAGGTGCAGGTAACCCGTAGGCGATGGCGCGAGGCGGCCGCGATATGGACGCACATCGCTCATCGGACTTCCTCAGGATGCTGCGCGAGCGCCTCGGCCATGCCCGGCAAACGGAAGGAGAGCAACCGCTGCACCTTCGCGCAGTTTAGCGAACTGTCCGCTGGGCGCGGCGGGCCTTGGTAATTCTTGATTGTGTCAGGCGTCACTCTGCCCGGCAGTGGCGGCCAATGAGGGAGGAGCAGTTTTGCTATTTCCCAGCGCGCCAGCCGGTCCGCACCACAAAGGTGAAACAAGCCGGTGGCGCGCTGGTTTAACAATTCCCAAGTCGCTCGCGCTGTGTGGAGCGCAGCCGCAGGGCAGCGATACTCATCGGTGAAAAGGGCGATATCCCTGCCGGCCGTGAGCTCGTTGCGGAACTGCTCATTGAAGCCGCGGTTACCGGTCGGGGATTTGCCAAAGTTGAGCGAGAGGCGCAGCACCGTGTGGCGCGGGTTCGCTAGCACGGTCTGCTCAGCGGCTACCTTGGTTGCGGCATAGACGGTCAAGGGATTGGGCGCGTCGGACTCGATGTAGTTGCCCCGCTTGCCATCAAAGACGAGGTCGGTGGAATAAAAGAATAAAGGCACTGCGACGGCGAATTCCGCTAGCTGACAGGTGACGTCGACGTTCACTCGATGGGCATGCTCAGGATCACGTTGGCAAGCAGGCGGATGCGCGATAGCGGCGCAGTGAATAACGGCGTCCGGTGAATCGGCGAGGTATCGGTTTCGCAGCGCGGCGAAATCGTTTAAGTCAAGGTCGCTGCGTTGCAGCCCGATAACCTGCCAGTCCGGCGCATACCGCCGAGCAGTTTTGATCAGGTAGCTGCCCAGCAGGCCGCCAGCTCCGGTAATCCAGACACGCGGCGGGCTCATTTGTCCACCGCACCAGCCTTGCGGCACGGACGCATGATTAGGAGTTTGGTTAGATTCACGTCTATATTTCTATCGCCATCGGCTCCATTTTCATCAACGAGGGCGGGAAACTATCCGCGTTGAACATCCCGACGGAAGCTTTTCAATCCGTGACACGCTCCGCGATGAAACTCTGCTACTACCTCAACGACTGCAGTGACGCTCCTGCTCACGCCTTTATGTTATGATCCTCCGCTTCGCTGGGTCGGGCTGCTGGCGGTAAAGAACAGCAACGTGGCCGACAATCCAAATGAGCTGGCTGTCGGTCTTCTCGGCAAGCTGAGGGGCAATTTTCTTTCGTTCGTCCTTGAACGCGGCGAACTTGATCTTGACCAGCTCGTGTTGAGCAAGCGCGTCAGCAAGACTCTTGATGAAACTTTCAGTCGCACCAGCTTTGCCAAGCGCGAGCACGGGATCGAGCCGTTGAGCAAGGCCCTTGAGTCTGCTAATGGTGGCGTTGGGAAGACGGGCGTTCATCTACTTAGCAGGAGATAGTTCTTCGTGCTGCGTGCTGACCGCGACACCGCGCGAATCGGTGACAGAGAGATAACAGACCAGCGGCCGTTCAGTAGGCAACGGTGCGGTGACGATGCCGTCCTTGAGCTCAGCGGGCATCGAAAACCATTGGCGCTTCTGCCAGGGGCCCGTATCGGTGGTGAAATGAAACTCGGCCTTCGTCACCGGTACGGGGGCGATGACCTTGGCCGTAACGCGCTCGCCGGAAATCCGCATCGCGTCGAGTGTCGCAAGCGGGGGAGTGCTTTTGAGATGGCTGTCCACGAACGCGTCTACTTCACCAAAGGTCCAGATGTGGCCGTGAGGCAATTTGATCTTCACCGATACCTTGCGGAATCGCTCGGCGACGAGCTGATAGCACTTCTTGTAGCTGTCCATGGGGTAGGCAAAATCGTTCGACCCATTGAGAAAGAGAATCGGGCAGGACACGCCAGCGAGGTATTGTGAGGGGTCCCAGTGGCTTACCCAGCGGTCACGGTGCTCGGCGGTCATCTTCGCAATACGCGACTCCAGCCAAACGCTATTCTCATGCAGGAAACCACAACCATAGACGGGGACGGCGACCTTCAGCCGGTCGTCGATGCCCGCTACGATGCATGTCAGATAGCCGCCCCAACTAATGCCCGTGATGCCAATGCGGTTCCGATCAACCTCGGGCCGCGCCGTGAGTAACGAGTGTGCACGCAAGACCGCCGCCACCGCGTGATACGTCCACATGTCTCTCGCGTCGGCTTCGGTGAAGTCGCGGAACTTCGCGACATCGCCCTGCTCAGGGCCGCCATCGGGCAGACGACCGACCGGCCCGTTGCCGGCGAGGTCCATCGCAATGGCGCAATAACCGCGCTTGGCCCAATGCTCAGCCCAAAGCGGGAAGGCTTTTCCGCCGCCACCATGCACCAGCACCATCGCAGGAAAAGGCCCGCTGCCCTCGGGCCGCCCGTAATACGCAAAGACCCGCGTGGCTTGGCCCTTGAATGGCTCGCCCGCGTAGTAAAGCGACTGAACGAGATTGGTGCGCTCGCCCCATTCGACCTTCGGCACTGCCTTCAGCGCAGCCAAGTTCCAAGGACCACTATTACGCGGAGCTGCATTGCCAGCATGAGCGAGACCTAACGCGACTAGCAAGGAAGCCAAAGGAAATTTCATGCGTCTTCGACGCTACGCAGCAAACCCGGTATTTCGAGGAAATTCGGGGAGGAACTTAGCTCGCCCGTTTATTCTTCGTGGCGAGGCGACCCTAAGATTCATACGGGTGGCAGTTAGGGACAATAGCTTGACGGGCCGCGCCGTGGGCTAGCGGCGGTTGGACAAGCGCGTGGACGATCTCTAATCTGGTCGAGTGAACCGCCGCTACATCCTGCTGGCCATGCTACTCGCGCTTGGCGCGCTGCCAACTTGCGCGGCGGGAATCAACTACACCGTTTCACGGGAGCTCCCCCCTGCCCTGCCCCGGGAGTTTCGTGGCGCGTGGGTCGCGACGGTCAATAACATTGACTGGCCCTCCAAAGCCGGCCTCACCACACAACAACAACAAGCGGAACTCCTCACCTTACTCGACAAAGCCGTCGCATTGCGGCTGAACGCTATCGTGCTACAAGTCCGCCCTGGCTGCGACGCACTTTACGTCTCGCAGCTCGAGCCGTGGTCCGAATACCTCACCGGCACAATGGGCCGCGCGCCCGAACCGCATTACGATCCGCTGACCTTCGCTGTTACGGAAGCGCACCGGCGCGGACTGGAGTTGCATGCATGGTTTAATCCTTTCCGCGCCCGGCAAGCCTCTGCGAAGAGCGACGTTTCGACTACGCACATCAGTCGGGCGAAGCCAGAACTCGTCCGCAAATACGGCACCCTTCTCTGGCTCGACCCCGGCGAGGCTGCCGTTCACGAGCATTCTCTTCGTGTCATCCTCGATGTCACGCGCCGCTACGACGTGGATGGCATCCACCTCGACGACTATTTCTATCCGTATCCTGAGAAGACCACCGCGAAGCAAGTCATTCCGTTCCCCGACGACGTGAGCTGGCGCAAATATCAAGAGTCCAACGGCAAGCTCACGCGCGACGACTGGCGTCGCGACAATGTGAACCGCTTCGTCCAGCGCCTTTACTCGAGTGTAAAAGCCGAGAAGCCGTGGGTGAAGGTTGGCATCAGCCCCTTTGGCATTTGGAAGCCCGGCCATCCTCCTGGCGTGCGCGGAATGGACGCGACGCAGGAGATTTACGCCGACGCACTCAAATGGTTTCACGCTGGCTGGGTGGATTACTTTGCACCTCAACTTTATTGGAGCATTGACGCGCCAAACCAAAGCTTCCCGGCGCTGCTCAAATGGTGGGCCGGCCAAAACTCCAGCGCTCGCCATCTTTGGCCCGGCCTCTCCCCCGCCACCATTGCTCCTGACGGACGACGTGCGGAGGAAATCATCAAACAACTCCAACTCATCCGGGCGCAACCGGGTGCAACCGGCAGTCTGCAATGGAGCATTAAACCGCTGCTTCAAAACCGCGACGCCCTTGCCGATAAGTTGGTGCGACAGGTCAACCAAACGCTCGCACTCATCCCCGCGTCCCCATGGCTCGACCAAAGCGTGCCCGCCAGACCCACCGTCGCCTTTGGCCAAGATGCAACAGCGACTACCTCTGTGTTTCGCTGGGAACTGCCCGGCAGAACTGTTCCCGGCTGGTGGCTAGTGCAGCTGCGATCAGCCGGTCAATGGCAAAGTGAACTTTTACCTGGCAACCGGGCCGAGCTCACTTTAGCAGGCGGCAACAAAGCGCTGCCAGACGTCATCGCCGTCGCCGCTGTGAGCCGCTTTGGCCAGCTCGGCCCCGCCTTTATCGCGGAGCGGAATTAAGATCTGCCCTACTTCTCCACTGTCACATCCCCCCCAAGGACACGCTCTAGCCGTCCGTGCTGCGTGCGCAGAAGCAACGCACCCTCGGAGTCGAGCGACTCAGCCACGCCGGTCTGCACCCGGTCGCCGATACGAATAGTTACTGTCCGACTGAGCGTAGTGCATTGCTCCTCCCACTCGTCAGCCACCGCCGCGAACTGACCAGCCCGCACGCGGGCATAATCCGCGTCCAGCTCCCCCAAGATAGCGGCGGCAAGTTCTGGGCGGGAGACAGCCTGACCACTCTCGATACGGAGCGAGGTAGCAATTTTCCGCAAGTCTGCCGGCAAATCTGTGCTGGTCAAATTCACGTCTACGCCGATGCCAATGACCAGATACTTCACATGGTCCAACTCGGCGCTCAGCTCGGTGAGAATGCCGGCAACCTTTTTCCCGCGCAGGAGAATGTCGTTCGGCCATTTGATTTCGGGCATCAGATTCGTTTGTCTACGAATCGCACGGACCAGTGCAGTAGCGGCCACAACGGTGAACTGTGTCGCGGCTTGGGGGCGTAAGTTCGGGCGCAGTAGGACGGAGAACCACAGACCCTTCCGCGCGGGCGAGAGCCAATGCCGACCCAGCCGACCACGGCCCTTCTTCTGCGCTTCCGCAAAGACCACTGCACCCTCACGCACGCCATCGCGGCCGAGCTTCTCAGCCAAGTCATTGGTAGAATTTGTTTCCTGAAAAACGCGAATTTCCCGGCCTACGATTTGGTTGGCCGATAAACGCGCAAGGAGGTCATCAGCGTGCAAGACGTCTGGCGTACCGAGCAGCCGATAACCTTGATGCGGGTTGGCGGTGATTTCGTAGCCCAGCTTGCGCAACTCCTCGATGCGCGCCCAAACCGCGGCCCGCGTCACACCAAGTTGTTGCGCCAAGTCCGCGCCGGAAACCGAACCAGTTCCGGCCCGGCGCATCGCAAAGAGTATTTGAGCGTCAACACTCACAGTGCACCCTACAGAACCACTAACTAGCATGGACTGACCTTAATCAAACCCACCAAACAACCAAATGTCCGGTCGCTGGCTTTAGTCTCCCTGATAATTTCCGACATTGATGTCATGGGAGGTTAGCGGTTCAGCTTTCCTCAAAATCCAGCGCGATATCTACGGCACGCGCAGAATGGGTGATGGCTCCGACGGAAATAAAATTTACGCCGGTCTCAGCAATGGCGCGGACACTTTGTAGCGTCACACCGCCGCTGGCTTCTGTTTGTGCACGGCCAGCCACGATGGCCACCGCCGCGCGCAAATTATCGAGGCTCATGTTGTCGAACAGGATGATATCCGCACTTGCTTCAACGCACTGCCGGACTTGTGCAAGAGTGTCGGCTTCCACTTCGATGGTCAACTTGGGTTGCTTAAGTCTCGCGACCGAGATGGCCTCGGCGATCGCATTGGGCTGGGCATCCCGAAGCACAGCGAGGTGATTGTCCTTGATCAGCACCTGGTCGTAAAGGCCAGCACGGTGGTTCTGCCCACCGCCACACTTGACCGCGTATTTCTCGAACCGCCGCCATCCAGGCGTGGTTTTGCGCGTATCCAAAATCTTGGCCTGCGTGCCTTTCACCTGCTGTACAAACAGCGCGGCAAGCGAGGCCACGCCGGAGAGTCGCTGAACAAAGTTTAGCGCCACCCGCTCGGCCGTAAGGATGGCGCGAGCCGAGCCGCTCACCCGCAGCAAAACCCGACCTTTCTCACATTGCTCGCCATCTACCGCGTTCGTGGTAATGACAAGCGATGCGTCCTGCTCACGAAAAGCCGTCTTGGCGAAGGCCAGACCCGCCAACACGAGCGGTTCGCGCACAACCATCGCCGCACGCAGAGTGGCGGTCTTTGGCACGATCGCATCAGTGGTCACATCGCCAGACCCAATGTCCTCGGCAAGCGCACTGCGGACGGCGGCTAGTATCTCAGCAGCGGTCAATTCCACGAGTGGACGATGGCGTAGGGGGAAAAAAGGCTCAACGCTCAAATGGGCAGGCGGATAAAAAGAAAAACCCAAGGTGAAGCGCACTGGCTTGGAACTGCCCTAATGCCAGCATGCCATTGCTTGGTATTGGTTACCAGATTGCCTTGCGACACCGGGCGTCAGTGACAACACCATTCCGAATGCGGGACGGAGTAGTTAAAGTAGGTGAAAAGACGCGGACTGCGTCGGGTTTCCCTCAAGCAAGAGCCGCTCGCAAAACCGTAGCAACACCATCTTACCGCTTCGGAAAAAATGCGGCGACGGCTTGCCCGGTGAGCTTCAGTCACTTCTAGCTCGCAGCGTCCTACCGTCCGGCTTGGAATGCGCCTGTAGCTGTGGCTTAATTAGCATCTGATGTTTGAACTGCTTAAGACTGACAGCACTTCCAAGGCCCGACTTGGTCGACTGACCACACCGCATGGCGTGATTGAAACGCCAGTCTTCATGCCCGTGGGCACGCAAGGCAGCGTAAAGGCACTCGATCCGCGCGAGTTAGTCGAGATGGGTACGAAAATCATTCTGGGCAACACCTACCACCTGAGCCTGCGCCCGGGCATGGACATCATCCGCGCTGCCGGCGGCCTCCATAATTTTATCAACTGGCCGCACCCAATCCTCACTGACAGCGGCGGCTTCCAAGTCTTTAGTCTTGCGAAGATCCGCAAGGTGCGTGAACACGGGGTTGAATTCCGCTCGCATCTTGATGGCTCACCGCTTTTTCTCGGGCCCAAGGAGGCCATGGAAATTCAGCGTCAACTGGGCTCCGATATCGCGATGATTTTTGACGAATGCCCACCACATGATGCACCCGCAAAAGAACAAAAGCTCGCCGTCGAACGCACCATTCGCTGGGCGAAGGAATGCCGTGACCAACCCCGCGCACCGGGGCAAAAAGTTTTCGGGATCGTGCAAGGCGGCAGCAATCCCGCGTTACGCGAAGAGTGCGCAAAGGCGCTCGTGGCGATGGACTACGACGGCTACGCCATCGGTGGCGTGAGCGTAGGCGAGCCCGAGCCTGAGATGATGAAGGCGGTGGAATTGGCCGAGCCCTTTCTTCCGGCGAACAAGGCGCGCTATGCGATGGGCCTCGGCACACCCGCCCAGCTCGTGGAATTAGTGGCGCGCGGCGTGGACATGTTCGATTGTGTGCTACCCACCCGCGTGGCGCGCAACGGCACTGCCTTCACGCGCAAGGGCACTTACGCCATTAAGGGTGGCGCCGTGAAGGCTGACTTTGGCCCTATCGAGGATGGCTGTGAGTGTTTCACGTGTAAGAACTTCTCCCGCGCCTACGTGCGACACTTACTAAACGTGAACGAGATTCTTGGCCTGCGCCTCGTGAGCATCCACAACAGTCACATGTTTCTAGCGGTGATGGCGGACATCCGTCGACACCTCGCAGCTGGGACATTCGGTGAGTTTCGGCGCGAGTTCATCGCCGGCTATGTGCCGACACGGAAGGTCCTAGCGGGTCGAAGCGGGAAGGTGCTTTAAGCTGCCTCATTTGAAGCTGTCAGCGCCGCATGTAAAACGGTCGCGAGTCGGCGGGCAGCGGACTTCGAGTGGTGGCCCAGCGCCATCAGAGCGGGGATTTTACCCGGCCGACGCAGCACCGCCACGGTTAGCCGGCCGAGGCTAAGTTCGCCGTCGGAACTAATTAAGTCATTGAAGTTTAGCGGCAAATCCTCCTGCGCGATGTCGGAGAGGACGCGCACGATCGCACTGGGAATTCCGTGTTCCGCGCAGAGCCGGCGAATGACCCCGGACTCCATCTCTACTGCATCCGCCCCAGTGCGCGCGCGCAAGCTGGCCTTATCGACCGCCGTTACGGCCACGCGCTCGGCGCAGTGAAAACGCGCAGCCACTGCCCCCGCTTTAAGCAGCGCCGGCCGCAGAGTGAGTCCCTCGTCCATATCAAGCAGGACGGCCCCATGAGTGAGCGCTGGGTTTAGCCCGCCCGCGAAGCCACAGGTGAGCACCAGACTCCAATTTTGCTCGGACAGCCGGGCCTTCACCGCTCGCTCGGCGGCGACCGCGCCCATGCCGGTGATCAGGACGGTGACGTTGGATGGCACCGCGAGTCGGAGCAGCGCGGCCTCCTCCTTCACCGCGAAGCAGACCAAGATGGGGCCTTGGATCGGGCCGCTCATGGCTAATGCACGACCGGTTGTCCGATGGAAGATTGTTTGCCGTTGCTAGTGATTGCGACCTGTTTCTGGTCAAGCAGCTTTCGGTAGGTCGCCAGCGCCAGCAGTGGCCAAGAGTTACGATACATGTCGTATTTAAGGTAGAAAACACAGGGGAAACCGGTGCCGGTAATTTCGTCTTCTGTCCAAGAACCGTCGCGGTTTTGAGTTTGGCAAAGGTAAGCCACGCCGCGCCTGAGCTCGGGAAGATCAGGATTACCGAAGGTGCATAGACCCATGACGGCCCAAGCAGTTTGCGAGGCGGTGCTAGGGCCACGGCCTTTGTGGATTGGGTCATCGTAAGTGTTGCAACGCTCGCCCCAACCGCCATCTGTATGTTGAACGGACAGCAGCCAGTCGCGGGCGCGCAGAAGCCAAGGCTCAGTCATGTCATAGTCTAGCGTCTTCAACCCGCGTAACACCTGCCAAGTGCCGTAAATATAGTTCACACCCCAACGACCGTAGAAGCTGCCGTCTGGGTCCTGCGATTCTTTGATGAATTTGAGCGCGCGCTTCACCTGCGGGTCATCGCTTCGCACTCCTTCCAAACCCATCACCTCTAGAATGCGCGCGGTGATGTCTACGCACTCGGGGTCGAGCATCGCGTTATGATCGGCAAAGGGAACCTTCTCCAAAATGCTCTTAGTGCAATCTTTGTCGAAAGCCGCCCAGCCACCATCCTTGCATTGGAAGGCGAGCATCCAGTCGTACCCCCGCTTGAAGCACTCGTTGCGGCGCTTCGGGTTGTCCGTGGGAATCTGCCGTAAAGCGAGCAACACCATTGCGGTATCGTCCACATCGGGGTTCCACTTGTTGTTGAACTCGAAGACCCAGCCGCTCGGCTCCACGGCGACCGGATTTTTATTATACCAATCACCCCGAAAGCGAATCTCGCGATCCATCAGCCAACTTGCCGCCTGCTTCATTCGCGGGTGCTCGGCGGGCACGCCAGACTCGCGCATAGCAATGCTCACAATGGCTGTATCCCAAACGGGCGAGAAGCAAGGCTCGATGCGCATGGAATCAGCCGTATGATGCTCCAACCGCTTCAGTTCTTGGTATTGGCGGGCAAATATGGGGTGGTCGCGTTGGTAACCGAGCATCTCCAGAGCGATGACGCTGTTGAGCATTGCCGGGAAAATAGCAGCGAGACCATCGCTGCCCTCGAAGCGTTCCAACATCCACTGCTCGCACTTGCTAAGTGCGCGCTTGCGAAAAGGGTGAAAACTTTTTCGTGCGACCCACTCGGCAAGCTTGTGCAAACGGTCGAGCCAGAGGAAGGCGTTGCGCAGACCCAGGTCAAAATAACGCGGGCGGAGCGCCTCGTCTAACTCCCACTTTCCGTTTGGGTAGAGCTCGTCGAGGGTGACCCCGTTCTTAAGCGGACGCGTGGGCCGGAAGTGGTTGATGATAGCCAGCGGCACGAGCATTGCGCGCGACCAATTGCTCATGTCCCAAAAGTTGACGTGAAACCATTTGCCAATGAGCAACACCTCGCACGGAATAGATGGCACATGGTTCCAGCCCACCAAGCCGATGAGCGCGAGGTATAGCTTGGAAAACGTATTCATGCGCGGCACGCCGCCGAGGTTGCGGGCCATCTCGCGAGCCCGAAGCATGCGCGGGTCAGTCACAGGCACACCGGCGAGCTTAAGCGCGAGGTAAGCCTTGATCGTGGCGTTTACCTCGGCGGGGCCGTGCGGGTAAATGTTCCAACCGCCGTCCTCGAGTTGTCGCTCGAAGATGTGATTCACCGCGCGCCGCTGCCACTCAGGATCCACGGTGTCCGACCAATGATGATAAGCAACCATGTCTGATACTAACGTTGCGTCCACGATGAGCTCACCGACCCAGTAACCTTCGCGATGCTGAACGCTAAACAGATATTCCTGCGATTGCTTGGTGGCAGCAGCGAGCGCCACCTCAGGGAATTGGCCGAAATTGGAGGTGGACGGCATAGGGGAAAGCGAGCTCCGATCCGATTGCGTTACGACAGACATGTAACCTTAATCTGAAAAACGCGCCTCAGGGTGTAAAGAATTATTCGGAACCCCAACCCGGCGGCGGGCCACTTTTAACCGCTGTGGAAAAATCAGCCCCAAAAGAGGTTGTGGACTGGCATGTCAGCCCCGCGCTTTTCTCCGTGCAATCCCCGTGCCTCAACGGTGAAATCCCACTGTGCAAAGCGCCTACCTCGGTATCGAAATCGGCGGCACTAAACTGCAACTAGTCGCGGGCGATGCGCAGGCGCGTATCACGGAGCGACACCGTTTCCCCGTGGACAAAGCGCGCGGTGGCGCGGGCATTCGCGAACAAATTCTCGGTACGCTGCCAAAGCTGATTGGGCGGGCTTGTCCTGCTGGCATCGGCGTCGGTTTCGGCGGGCCGGTGGATTCCATTACCGGCCGCATCTGCTGCTCCCATCAAATCGAAGGCTGGTCGGAATTCCCCCTTGGCGACTGGCTGCGCGAACACACCGGCCTGAGCGTAATCGTAGATAACGACGCCAACACCGCAGCACTTGGCGAGGCGCAGGCCGGTGCGGGCCGTGGCCTCAACCCAGTCTTCTATGTTACGCTCGGTAGCGGTGTGGGCGGCGGGTTAGTCTTAAACGGCCGCATCTATCATGGCGCGAAGCCTGGTGAGGCAGAGATCGGCCACGTGCGACTCAACCGCTCCGGCACCCTCCTCGAGCAATGCTGCTCTGGCTGGGCTGTGGACCGCAAAATCCGCGATGCCTGCGCTCGTGAACCAAGTGGCACGCTGGCCACACTCACCGCTAACATGCCCGGCGGCCAAGCCCGTGCCCTCGCATCTGCTTTGGAGGCAGGTGACCCATTAGCCGCGCGCATCCTCACCGAAGTTTCCGACGATCTTGCCTTCGGTCTTTCCCACGTTGTGCAATTGATGCACCCAGAAGTTATTGTGCTTGGCGGCGGACTTTCTCTCGTGGGCGAACCGTTACGCGCCGCTGTCGCTTCCGCACTGCAACGCTATGTCATGGAAGCTTTTGCCCCCGGCCCGAACGTTGCGCTTGCCGCGTTGAACGAGGACGCTGTGCCGGTCGGGGCCTTGATTTTGGCTCGCGAGTTAAGCAAATGAACGCATGTCCAATCGCATGCTAATTTGCGGGCGCTCTCCATGACACTGGAACTCATCAACACCGGCAGTGAGCTAATGCTCGGCCGCGTCCTCAACACGCATCAGCAATGGCTTTGCCGCCAGCTCGCCGACCTCGGCTATGTCGTCAACCGGCAGGTTGCCGTCGCCGACACCGCCGATGATATCGAACGCGCCGTGCAAGAAGCACTCGGGCGCGCGGATTTCATCATCACCACCGGCGGCCTCGGACCGACCTCCGACGACATCACCCGCGACCGCATAGCCGCACTGCTCGGCCGCAAGCTCCATGAAGATCCGGCCATCGTCGCCCACGTCGAAAGCTTTTTTGCGAAGCGCAATCGCCCCATGCCCGCCAGCACACGCGTGCAGGCGATGGTACCCGACGGCGCGCTGGTGTTGAACAACGCCCACGGCACCGCGCCCGGCCTCGCGTTGCACGTCAGCTCTAATCCGTTTCGTCCCGACGGCCGGCCAAGCTGGCTCGTCATGCTGCCCGGCCCGCCGCGTGAGTTGCGCCCGATGTTCACCAACCAGGTCGCGCCGCTGTTGAAGGAAAAGCTCCCGCTCCACGCCAATTTCGTCTGTCGCACGCTTCGCACCGTCGGCCTCGGTGAATCCTTTTTGGAGGAGCGCATCGCCAGTCCGCTTAAATCGCTGACTGACTCCGGTCTCGAACTCGGCTATTGCGCGCACTCGGGCGCGGTGGACGTGCGCTTCGTTGGCCACGGAAGCGGAGCAGAAGCAAATGTGACCGAGGCAGCACGCATCGTTTACTCGCTCGTTGGCGAGTACGTCTTCGGCGAGGGCGACGATGAGATGGCGGAGGTGCTTGTTCGGCAGCTGACAGACCAAAAAAAGACCTTAGCGCTGGCTGAGTCCTGCACCGGCGGATTCATCTCGAATCGCATCACCAATGTGCCAGGCGCATCGGCCGTGCTGCTAGCAGGACTGGTAACTTACAGCAACGCGGCAAAGCAGAGTTTCTTGGGAGTGAAGGCCGAAACGCTCGCCACCCACGGCGCGGTGAGCGAAGCAGTCGCCCGCGAAATGGCGGAGGGATGTCGCGCGCGGACGGGGGCGGATTTCGCCATTGGTGTCACGGGCATCGCCGGACCCGGCGGCGGCGCACCGGAGAAACCTGTGGGCACGTTATTCATCGCGCTTGCGATGGCGGCTGGCACGAAAGTCATCAACCCGGTCAACCGCTACGACCGCGAGACGTTCAAGCATCTAACCTGCCTGCAAGCCCTCGAGCTGCTGCGCCGCGTTCTGGCTGCTGGTCCCTAGCTGCAGCTACTTTTCTTCGCCTTCCTCTGACTGCAATTCCTTCCGCAGGAGCCGGCCCTGCTCGTCGGTCGTGACCGCGTAGCGCCGCCCGTCAATGCGAGTTTCGCACGAGTAGGACAGCCGCTGCCGCCGGGTGTTCCCCACCGACCCGCCACGCGCCAACTTCTTGAATGCGTCGCGCACGGCGGCCGGAAGCTGGTTGAGCGACTGGTCCTCCGCGTCGTTGTAATCCTTCAACTCCACGCGCAAGACCACGCCGCGCAGGTTCACCCGCACGGCGTATTACAATCCCTCGTGGCTGAAGGTGGCCTCGTATTGCTGGCGGCCGTCCTCGTTCACGCGGCCTAGCTCGACGATGCGCCCGCCCTCGGCTTCGCGTTGGAGGGCGCTCTTCACGGCGGCGGGCACCTCAACACCGATGGTGTTCGCGGGCTTGTCGTCCTGCGCGGACAGCCAGACCGCGCCGAAAGCGGCGACAAGGAGAATCAGGGCGGAAAGCAGCTTGATTGTCATGCTGCCGACTGTGTGAACCTTTACCCCAGCGCGCAATGGAAAAGCTGCCGGCTGCGAGCTGGGCGAAAATCTGCTGGCGTGGGCTGACGCATCAGTTCATTCGTTTCCCGTGCACGTTTCCTTTCGCCGACTGACCCGCGCTTGGCTGCCCGCGCTGTGCGGGGTGTTGTTCATCACCAGCGCCTCCGCCGCGCCGCGTCCACCTAACGTCATCCTCATCATCAGCGATGACCAAGGCTGGCGCGACCTGCACTGCCTCGGCCGCGAAGAAATCATCACGCCGAACCTCGACCGGCTGGCCCGCGAGGGCGTGCGGGCGACGAGTTTTTACGTGACGTGGCCGGCTTGCACGCCGTCGCGCGGCAGCGTGCTCACGGGCCGTTACCCGCAGCGCAACGGCCTCTACGACATGGTGCGCAACGACATGGTCAACTTCGGCCACCGCTACTCGCCGGCGGAATACGCCGTCTCGCCCGAGATGACGCTGGGCCTCGACCCGCGCGAGGTCACGCTGGGCGACGCGTTGAAGTCCGCCGGCTACACGACCGGCTGCGTGGGCAAGTGGGACATGGGCCAGGCGCGCCGTTACCTCCCGCTGCAGCGCGGCTTCGACTTCTTCTACGGACATGGGAACAACGGCATTGATTATTACACCCACGAGCGCTATGGCGTGCCATCGCTCTTTCGTGGTAACCAGCGCACCGAGGAGGACAAGGGCACTTACATAACCGATGTCTTTCGCCGTGAGGCACTGCGGTTTGTGCGCGCGAGCAAGGATAAACAGTTCTTCCTCTACCTCCCTTTCAACGCACCGCATGGAGCATCATCGTTCCTGCCGGACTCGGACAAGAAAGCCGGGGAAAAGAAGGCTGGTGTTGGGGTTCAAGTGCCTGAAAAGTACCTGAAGCTGTATCCCCATCGCGACCCGAAGAACGGAGTAACACGTTACCTCGCCGCCGTAACTTGCATGGACGAGGCCATCGGAGAACTGCTGGATATGCTGCGCGAACTTGGCTTGGAGCGTGACACGCTAATCATGTTCATGTCCGACAACGGCGGTAGTGGCAATGGCGGCAACGCACCACTTAAGGGCGGCAAAGGCTCGCTGTGGGAAGGCGGCCTACGCGTTCCATTCCTTGCGCGCTGGCCGGGCCGGCTCCCAGCCAATACGATGACCGATGAATTCCTCACTTCACTCGAACTCTTCCCCACACTTCTTGCTGCCACCGGCGCGAAGCCGCCCACCGACGTTAAGTTCGACGGATTCGATATGACGCCCGTGCTACAAGGCAAAGTTAGGTCACCGCGCACGGAGATGTTCTGGGAGCGCCGGGTCGACCGCGCTGCGCGGCTGGGCAACTGGAAATGGGTTGAGTCCACGCTCGGCGGCGGTCTCTTTGACCTCGCCACAGACCTCGGAGAGAAAAACGACCTTTCAAAGCAAAAACCCGACGTCGCCGCACAAATTAAGGCGCGGTTTAGCGAGTGGAAGAAGGAGATGGATGCAACCGAACCGCGTGGGCCGTTTCGCGATTTCTGATTTCCCTTTACTCAGCAGACAGGCGCAGGTCACCGCCTCAGCAAGAATTCCTTTGCGTTTACGAGGCTCCACAACAAGTCCTCGGCGCCGGTGCGGCGCTCCTTCGCTGCATCGAGATGCGCGAGGGATTTTGACAACTCAGTTGCCGTAGGCGGACGGGTGAGCACGACCCAATAGAGTTCCTCGACGAGGTCGCGATTCGCGGGTTTTGCCTCCAGCAGCGGGCCGAGGCGATTGCTGGATTGCGTGAGCAATTCGTTCACCGAGGGACCAGAGATCATCTGAAAGGCTTGGCTCATTGTGGTCTCTGCAGAGCGCTCACATTCGCACACGGTGAGACGCGGCGGCTTACCGAAAATGTTCATGAACAGGTCGGGCGAGAGCTGCGTTCGCCGGCCGCGTCGGCCTTGCAACCGTGCACCGGGCAACTCCGCTGCGCGCGTGCCGACCGGGAAGTTCGCGAACTCCGGCGTCACGCCCGCGACCTGATGAAGCGTGTCGAACATCTGCTCCGCCGTTAGCCGGCGCACAACGGCGCGCGAATAATTGGTCTCGTCCTCAGCATTCGTGTCATTCGGAGCACTGGCAGTTTGATAAGCACGCGAGTTCATGATGAGCCTAATGACGTGGCGAAGGTTATACCCACTTTTTACAAACACGCTCGTCAGTGCGTCTAGCAACGCGGGGTGCGACGCGGGGTTGGTCGCGCGGAAGTCATCAATCGGATCCACAATACCACGCCCCATAAGGTGGAACCAAATGCGGTTGACCTGAGAGCGCGCGAAGAGCGGATTGTCCGGCCGAGTCATCCAATCGGCTAGTGCCTCCAACTCGTCCTTGTGCTCAAAGTCCTGCTTGCTCGCGCCGAGGAAACGCGGCTCGGCGGCCTTATCCGTGCGGGGGTTGGTCACGTGACCTTTGCGCGCGAGATAGACAATTTGTTCGCCGATGAACTCGTGCTTGTCGTTTCGGTCCTGGCGGTTGTTGGTGAGAATCTTGTAATCCACCCGCGCGAAGAGCGCGGCCCAATCGTAGTAATCATCCTGCGTCCACCGGTCAAACGGGTGGTTGTGACATTGAGCGCACTGAAGGCGCGTGCCGAGGAAGACTTGTGCCGCCGCTTCCGCGCGAATGACGGGCGTGCGATTGGCGCGGTAAAAATTTGCCTCCGGGTTCGCATAAGTGCTGCCGCGCGAGGCAATCAGCTCGCGAGTGAATTGATCCATCGGCTTGCCGCGGGCAAGGCTGCCGCGAATCCAGTTGTGGAAATCTTGCATGCCCTTGGCATCAAGGGTCTTTTCCTCCACGCGCAGCAGGTCGGCCCACTTGAGCGCCCAGTAATCCGCAAATTCTCCGCGCTCAAGTAACTCATCCACGAGCGCGGCACGCCTGTCCAAGGTGGTAAGCCTCGAGCTTGGAGCCTTAAACTTGGGATCCGCCGCCAGCTTCCCTGCGTGGTCTGCAAAGCGCCTCGCTTCTTCTGCCGTGGGTAGAATTCCGAGCAGGTCGAGATACGCACGGCGGAGAAAAACTTCGTCGCTGGCCAATTCACTTGGATTCATCCGTAGCGTCTGGAGTTTCGCGAAGACGTGCTCGTCCACGAGGTTGTGCGGCTTCGGTTTCGCCCATCGGAAGTCAGGCCGCGCGGGCACAAATGCCAGCCGCACCGGCTCCTGCAAATGCAAGTAGCGGGCCACCACGGTCGTTTCGCCAGATGCCTTGCGCGTGACCAACCCATGAGCGGACACCTCAGCTACGGCGACATTTACGACCTCGTAACATGCGAACTGCGTGACGTCGCGCGTGGAGCCGTCGGAATACTTTGCCAGCACTTTGATTTGCACGGAGCTGGCCGGGGCGGAGAGGAACTGCTCGCGCGGCGTGACTTCGATTTGCGTGAGCTTCGGCTCCCCGGGCACGGAACGCTGCGCGCCACGACTAATCCACTCGCGCAGCGTGCGGTATTCCCATGAGTCACGATCAAAACGCTTGCCGCCCTCGTGTGCGACAGCCTGCGTGGCCTTGAGCAGAAGCAGGCTTTCTTCCGGCGAAAGCGCGTTCACTCTTCGGCCAAACTGATCCTGCACGAGCGCAGCAAAGTCGTAATCTAGGTCGCCGCCTCGCAGAGACATTTTGAAGCCGCCTTTGCCCGTAGCGTTGCCGTGGCAGGTGCCGAGATTGCATCCGGCCTTGGAAATAACCGCGGCGACATCCGTCTGGAAGGAGACCTCTGCCGCCTCAGCGAAAATACCCGCCCAAGGCAACAACGCCGCCCCGAGCAACAGGACGACATGACGAATGAGCGTAGCGAGCATCACGGCGACAAACTAATTCGGCGACAGGCGTAAGAAAAGCCCGCTGTTGCAGACGCCCTATTCGTTGCTTGGAATAAAAGGTGAGCGGAAAGCCTCTAACCTCCGTGACCGAGCCGGATTTTGACCAGTTGGTGAGCGCCTATTACCAGCCGCTCTACCGATTTGCATTGAGCTTGGCCGGCAGCGAGGTTGAGGCGTGCGACCTGACGCAGCAGACGTTTTTCCTTTGGGCGGAAAAAGGCCAGCAGCTTCGCGATCGCTCGAAGGTCAAAACCTGGCTTTTCACCACGTTGCATCGCGAGTTCCTAGGCTCGCGCCGCCGCACCACTCGCTTCCCGCACCACGACCTCGAATCCGTGGAGCACGAGTTGCCGCCCGTCACACCCGCCACGGTCACCGCCCTCGATGGCCGCGTCGTGATGCAGGCGTTGCAGGCCGTGGACGAAGTCTATCGCGCGCCGCTGACGCTCTTTTACCTGGAAGACCATTCATATCTCGAAATCGCGGAAGTTCTCGAAGTGCCCATCGGCACCGTGATGTCGCGGCTCGCGCGCGGCAAAGCGCAGTTGCGCACGTTGCTTGCCGACCAATCCGCCGGCACGAAGCGCAAAGTAGTGCCCATGGAATTCCGCCAAGCAAGCTGACTCGATGAACAACGACGAAGCCAAATTCATCCTCCGCGCCTACCGTTCCGATGGGCGCGACGCCACTGACCCGCAACTCGCCGAAGCTCTTGCGCAGGCGCGACGCGACCCCGAACTCGCCCGATGGCTCGCCGAACAGACCGCGCTCGACACCGCAATAAGCAACAAGCTTCAGACCGTCCCCGTGCCAGCAGATTTAAAGATTAGCATACTCGCCGGGCGCAAGATAATGCCGCTTCCCGTAACGCCGTGGTGGCGCATTCGCGTCCACCCCGCCGCGACGGTTGCCACATTAGCCGTAACCTTCGGACTCATCGGTTACCTCACAATGCATGAGCCACCTGGGCCCAAGGCCGATCTCGTGAGCTTTACCCGTGACATCACCGATTACCTCGGAAAGGGCTACGGCGTGTTGCCGCGCCAAGCGCACCTAGCCACCACGCAGGTCAACTATTTCGGCGCGCAGAGCTATCGGATGAATTACCGGAGCACCAGCCTCGAAGACATCCGGCACTGGCTAAGGGAAAACGGCGGTCATTCAGAATTCGCGGTGCCAAGTAACCTCCAGAAGCCATTGAGCTTTGGTTGCGCGATAATGGAATGGCGCGGTCATCGGGTCACGTTACTCGCTTTCCAAACTGGCCGCTCACTGCCGCAAGACAAGGTTCACCTCGTCATCATCAACTACGACGCCCTGCCTGATGCGCCCAACCGCAGCCAGCCGCGCGTCGCCGAAGGTGAGGACTGGACCACCGCCGCGTGGACCGAGGGCCCATTGACCTATCTGCTCATGGCCCCTGGCGACCGCGAGGCGATGGGAAAGTACTTCTAATTAAGCTGGAAACCCTAGTGGTGGAGAATTTAGGAGTCGCCGATTCTGAATGTTCTAAACTCTAACCTTGATCGCTCCGTTTTCTTTTACTCGGCTCCGCTCTTTACCCGAGCGAGTCCCTTAAGCATGCGAGTGTGATCGAACCGCCCGAGAATCCCCAACATTAGGGAAATCGTGCGGAATAATTTGCTGCTTTGGGGTGGTAGTTGACTAAGTGCGGCCTGTCTGAACAACGGCTCGGCAAAGGTGGTGGCCGCCACTTTTACCATGTTGCCAGCCGCCCGCTGGAAGTGCTCCACCACTCAGTTCATGCCCAGCCAACCGCAGGAGTGACGAGGTTAATCTGAAAGTTTGGGCAAGACTCCTGATGAGCTGGTGGAACCGCAGCAAGATCGGATGCCATTATTACCAAAAAGCAAAAACAGTAAGTCACTGCGACGCGTTGACACGCCGCGCCGTCCCAGCGAAAACTCAGTCATGTTCCGCCGCGCTTTGCTTGCCTCGGTCTTCGGACTCCTGCTTGTCCCGCTTGCGTCTTGCACTAGCACCCATAACACGCTGGTAACTCCCAACCTCGTTGGCGTGGCGCAGGTGGACCTCACACCCGATTATCCGGTGCGGCTCAACGGCTACGGCAGTCGCCGGTTGGAATCTGAGGGCATCGAGCAACGTATTCGCGCAAAGGCGCTTGCCATCGGCTCCGACGCAGAGGGTCCGTTCCTGCTCCTCACTGTGGACAACTGCGGCGTACCGGAGTGGCTCCGTGCTGAAGTCATCAAGCGCCTTGCCGCGCAGCGAGTCACCAGTGAGCGATTCGCCATTTGCTCCAGCCACACTCACTCAGCCCCCATACTCAATGGCGTGCTGAAAACCATCTTCGGCATCCCCATCCCAGCGGAGCACCAGCGGAACATTGACCGCTACACACGAGAGTTTACCGACAAGCTCGAACAACTCTGTCTCGCTGCGCTCGCCGACCGCCAACCCGCGCGACTCGCGTGGGCCAAGGGGAAAGTCACGTTTGCCAAGAACCGCCGTAAGCCTTCGCCTACCGGTTTCCAAAACGCCGAGTACCCTGAAGGTCCCACTGACCACGAGTTACCCCTACTGCGGGTCACGACGCCCGACGGCAAGCTACGCGCTGTCTTAGCCAACTACGCTTGCCACTGCACCACGAGCGGCTTCAATAAGCTGCACGCAGACTGGGCGGGCTGCGCGCAGTTTGCCATTGAGAAAGCCCATCCCGGGGTAATCGCACTTACGGCCATCGGCTGTGGTGCGGACCAGAATCCATACCCTCGCGGCACCTACGAGTTGGCGGAGAAACACGGGCAAGAGCTGGCCACGGAAGTCTCACGCTTATTAAAGGAAGCTCCGTTCATCCCTCTCACAGGTCCGCTGAATGGCGTAACACAGCGCATCGAACTGCCGTTTGACAAACTTCCCACGCGCGCTGAGTGGGAGGTGGACGCCAAGAAAACCGGCGCCGTCGGCCTACGTGCGCAACTCGCCCTGACAAAGTTGGACGCAAAAGAAAAAATTTCTGATCGGCTACCTTATCTCGTGCAAGTGTGGACTTTCGGGCGCGACCTCGCGATGGTCTTTCTCCCAGGCGAAGTTGTCGTGGACTACGGCCTGCGCATCAAGCGCGAGTTCGACGGCAAGCGTGTGTGGGTCAATGCTTATGCGAACGACCTGCCCTGCTATATTCCGTCACGTCGCGTGTGGGAAGAAGGCGGCTACGAGGCGGCAGGCGCGATGCTTTATTACAACCACCCCAACCGCCTCGACGGCACGCAAGAGACGCGCATCATGGAAGCCGTTCAGGCGTTGATGCCTAAACCGTTCAGTCTTAAGTAAGCAGCCAGGTCAATCTGAACGCGGAAAGAAAATCTCGGATAAAAAGGGATTGGCTCCGAACCGTGCGCGGGTGAATCCATCCGATCACAGCCGGAAAGTCGGGAGCATTACCTCGGGTGCTTTCCTTTTGTGCTATCGGTTTGAGCTCCGCCCAACCGCCGGACGCCGTTGCCAATTCCCCTGCCCTACCCTCTAATCATTGCGTGTCGATGTCCGTAATCACCGCCGCACCGATTGAGATTTGCCCGAGTTTCCAACCCTGTCCTGGCATCACCCACGCCGTCTTTGACTTTGACGGCACGCTCTCGCTTATTCGCCATGGCTGGCCGAACATCATGCTGACAATGTTCTTGGAAATGCTCCCGCCGCGTGCTGACGAAGACCCAGCTGCACTACGCAACGAACTGATGCACGAGATGTTGTCCTTCAACGGCCGACAAACCATCCATCAGATGGTGGCTTTTGTGGAACGCGTGCGTAGGCGCGGCGGTAATTCGCGCGAACCGCAATATTATTTGTCCGAATACACTCTCCGCCTCGAGCGCGACATCGCCCGCCGCAGCCGGCAAATTCGTGACGGCGCCAGCCCAGACAACTTCGTTGTCCCCGGCGGACGGGCACTCATTGAGCGGCTCCTGTCGCACGGCATAAAACTATACATCCTCAGCGCCACACTCGAACCCCACGTCCGACAAGAGGCCACGTTGCTCGAACTAGCGCATTACTTCGAGGGTCGCATCCACGGTGGGCACGAGGAGCAACCGCCGTTTTCGAAGGGTGCTGTGTTCGACCGCATCCTGCGCGAGGACGGTATTCCTGGCACCCAGTTAGTCTCGTTCGGCGACGGCCCGGTCGAGTTGCAACACACGAAAAAACTTGGCGGGCTTGCTGTTGCTGTCGCCAGCGATGAAAGGGAGATGGGCTCGGGCAAAATCCATCAGCTAAAACGTAGTCAACTCATCGCGGCCGGAGCAGATTTGGTGATTCCTGATTACCAATGTGAGAAAGAATTGGTTACGTTGCTGCTCGGCGAAAACTGAAAAATCTTTTCACCATGCAAACCCAATACTCCAAGACATCAACTCACTTCATCCGATTTTGGTCATCAATCAACCACAAGAATTCAGACATTCAATATTTTCGCTCTCGTTAATGCCCACTCCGCTCCCACCTCTCGATCTTTCCCGAATTCGCGTCTTTCCGCTCGCGCAACGCCACAGCCTGAGCACCGTCGACGAGGTGCTCGTCGAACCCACCACTGCGCCTCCGGCGATCAGTGAATTCAACGCCGCGATAATTGAGCGTTGCGCACGGGACATCAAGACGGCTCTCGAGCGTGGTTCCTCCGTGATGCTGATCTATGGCGCACACCTCGTGAAGAACGGTGGACAACTTCTGCTTGGCCAGCTACTCGACCGCGGATTCCTCACGCACCTCGCGACGAACGGCGCAGGGACAATTCACGACTGGGAGTTTTCCTGGCTAGGTCGCTCAACCGAGAACGTGCGCGATAATGTTGCAACCGGCAGCTTTGGCACATGGGATGAGACAGGCCGGTATATCCACCTTGCCTTGTTGCTTGGCGGCGTGCGCGGCTGGGGCTACGGCAAATCGCTCGGAAAGTTTATTTATGAAGACGGCGCGTTTATCCCAACCGAAGCAGAATTAGCGGGGCAAATCCAAGCCGAACCCGGTCATCCACTCACTCCTGCGCGTGCAGACTTACTGCACGCCATTCAACGCTTCGGTCTCAAGCCCGGCCCACACATCCTTACGCACGCGCACCGGAACAGTAGCGTGTTAGCGCAGGCCGTGCGCCAAGAGATCGCTTTCACCGTTCACCCTGGCATTGGCTACGACATCATCGCGAACCACCCATGGTTTAATGGCGGCGTCATCGGTCGCGCGGCGGGCGTGGACTTCGCGTTATTCGGTGGCTCGGTCGAAAAACTCGATGGCGGCGTAGTGCTAAACGTCGGCTCGGCCATCATGGGCCCGCAGGTTTTTGAAAAAAGTATCAGTTGCGTGAATAACTTACGCTTGCAAGCCAACCGCCCCATCGTTAGCGGCCACAGCATTTACGTTGTGGACTTGCAGGACGGCGGCAATTGGGACTGGAGCAAGGGCGAGCCTCCCCGCGACAACTCCGCTTACTACCTCCGCTTTTGTAAAAGTTTTTCTCGCATGGGCGGCACGATGCACTACGCGCAGTGCGATAACGTGGCCTTCCTCCACCACCTCTTCCACAAACTGGAAACTCTGCACGGTCGCACCGCGACAAAAGACATCCCCGACATCGGTGAGCCAAACCCGGAACCGCGCTACAAGTGGTGAGGCGTAAATGGTAATGCTTCACTAAACTAAATCGCGCGCAAAAATTCCGAATCCCCGAGCTACAACTTGAGCTAAATGTGCTCAGCAATGTGACTTTATCGCGTTTTTCCGAAATCACTTCGAGTTACGCCTCGCTCCGGCTGGCGCTCGTGGGCGACTTCTGTCTCGACCGTTATCTGGAAATAGACCCGACGAAGACCGAGACCTCTATTGAGACCGGCCTGCCGGTCCACAACGTCGTACGCGTGCGCTCACAGCCGGGCGGCGCAGGGACAATTCTTAACAACCTTTGCGCCTTGGGCATTGGTGAGCTGTACCCAGTCGGCTTCCGTGGTGACGATGGCGAGGGCTACGAATTGCTGCAGGCTTTTAACCAAATGCACGGTGTGAATTTAGAGGCCTTTATCAAAACTCCGCTTCGCCGCACCTTCACCTACTGCAAGCCGCTGTTCGTGGCCCCAGAACAGCCACCCGTGGAACTCAACCGTTTAGACAGTAAGAACTGGTCGCCCACCCCGGCCCAAGTTGAGGGTGCGCTCATCAACCGCTTTCGAGAACTCAGCCAGCAACTTAAGGCTGTGATCCTTTTGGATCAGGTGGATGTGCCCGAAACTGGCGTGTTGACCAAGAGTGTGCTGGCTGCAGTAGGCGAATGCGTGCGGGAGCTTCCGCATGTGCTGGTGGTCGGCGACAGCCGGCGGGGGATGCGCGGCTGGCCGCCCATCACGAGTAAAATGAACCTGGCCGAGCTTTGCGCGCTGACTGGTTTGGCATCCGACGCGAACCTAACCACTCTCAAGGAATCCGCACTGACGATGGCCAAACGCAATAATCGCATGGTCTTCATCACGCTCTCCGAACGCGGCATCCTCGGGGCTGCACCGAACGGTCAGGTGGAACACGTTCCTTGCCACCCGCTGCGCGGGCCGATTGACATAGTCGGGGCGGGCGATGCCGTAACCGCGAACCTCACCGCTGCACTTGCCGCGGGCGCGACGCTCCGCGAGGCCATTGAAATCGCCAATGCCGCTGCATCTGTCGTCATCCACCAGCTCGGCACCACCGGCACCGCCAGCGTTTCACAAATCCGAAAACTGCTGTTTAGCTGACACGGGCCGAACGCCGAGTGGGGCGCTTTAGTTTCGGTAAGCTGGCTCGACACCTCGGCAACTCGTCACTTCCCCGCCAGCTTCGACACCTCGCGCGCGGTCAAGGCACGGTCGAAAACAGCGACCTCATCGAGACGACCTTCCCAGTTCGCGGAGTTGTCGCTGCGGCCGCCGAGAAAGATGTGGCCGAAACCAGCGGGCGCAGACTTCACGGGGAGCGTTGTCTCGATTTCGAGCTGGCCATCGAGAAAGGCGCGAACTTTCAGCCCATCGCGGACCAGCACGACGTGATGCCATTGCCAGCGGGGAATTTCCGTCCGCCCGGCCACGGCGCTGGTCGCGTCTGTGCCCCGGAAGAAGACGAGTTTTCCCATATGGCCGCTTTTGCCGCCGATGCCAAGATGCTCGCTGTTAGCGTTCATGCCTTGATCTGGCCCGCGCGAAAAGAGCCACCCGCTCACGTCGCGCCCGTCGTTCGGCATACCATTCCATAGCCACAGCGAGACAGAGTAGCGTTCACCGAGTTGCTCCAGCTGCGCGCGCAACCGGCCTCCGACGAAGTGTGGGGCGCGGTTGATTTCGTCCTTAGAGGCAAACTCTGCCGGCCGCGGGCCGTCGAGGTAAAACGTGATGCCCGCCTCATAGGCCGCATGATGGCCGCGGCCGGTAGCGTCCGCCGCGAGCGGGCCAGTGAATTCGTTTAGCCGCCAATATGCGAGCGGCTTGGCCTCGAGGCCAGTGCGGGTGGCTGGGCCGGCGGGCAGTTGCCACGGGCGACGCGCTTGCCCACTGACCAGCTCGAGCAAATGAATTGCTGCTTCGGCAATCTTCGGCTCGGCCTGTACCTCGAGGCCGGCGGAGCGAGCGGGCCAGGTGTTGTAGCCACCGAACGCATGCTGCTCAGGTGGCGGAATGTAGCCATCCGCGCCATTGGCCAACTCGATGACCATCGTGTTGCGCAGCGGGCTGGCGGCTTTGATTTTCAAGCCCGTCACGGCGTAGGTCTCGTTAGGCGTGGTCGCGATCGCGATGTCGCCAATCCTTAGCGCCTGCACGACGACTTCCGTCCGCTGCATTTCGTGGAGAATGATTTGCTCGCGCGCGTAAACCTCAGTCGTAGTCTTCGCCAAACGGTCGCCCATTTCCTTCACGATGCCCTTGGACCATTCGAGCAATTGCTTGTCAGGCACGCGGTAGTTGAGCGGCAAGCGCGTCTCGGCCATCGCGAGCGTCACATCACTGCGATATGCGATGCCGGCAAGCGCCTTTATCGCAATGTCCAGCAAGCCGTCCGCGTATTGCTGGATGGTCGGGCTGGGGCGTTGCTTCTCGGGAATTTTGTAGTCCACCCGGTAAGTGTCGCCGCTGCAACCGTGCGACATGATACCGACGAAGGGCGCTTGGCCAGCGGGCGCGCTCGCGGCGAGGCGTGCCTTCAGCCCTTCGCTGAACAGGCCGAAGTAGTCCGCGCTGATGTCTTTGTCGCCGAAGTAGTGCATCGAAAAATTCCCGAGCACGGCGAGCGGTCGACCGTCGCGCGCCTGGATCGAAATCAGCGTGAGGTCGGGGTCCTCCGGGCCAGATTCACCCGTCACATCGTCCCAAATGCGACCCGAGTGCATGTTCGCGCGGAGGGTCTTGTTGCCGAACGGATCTTCCGCGAGGCGGTCGGGCCGGCGAATCCATTGGCGTAAGGCGGTGAATTCGGGCGCGAAGCCCTTTGCCCAACCGATGCGCGCCGGCTCCAAATTCTTCTGCGCAGCGGCGATAGCCTCAATGAGCTTGTCGCGGAGGAACGGCACGTAGCGCGGGTCGGCGTCAGTGCCGAGGCACGCGAACGCTGACGGCGCGCTGTGCGCATGCGTCGCGGAGATGAGGATGCGGTTCGCAGCGATGCCGGTGCGCTTAGCCGCAAGCCCTTTGGCCTCGTCGAGCAATGGCCGGCCCATCATGCAGCTGTCCACGACAACGATGGCGACTTGTTCACGCCCATCGGACAGCGCGAGCGCACGGGCGTTCACGCGAGTGTTTACCTTCTCCACGCTGCGATTGAGCATTCCGCCGTTGACGAGCACGGGCAGCACGGCGGGAGTCACGTCCACGACGGCGGCCCCAGCACGAAAGTCGGCGGCGGACAGCCGAAGTGACTCGACAAACGAAAGTACGGCGAGCGAAAAGAGAATTTTTTTCATGGCTTGGAGCTGGCCACTCAGACGGGGTTTAAGCCGCAGTTTTCAATATCTTGCCATGATCATTAGGATGGTCGAGGACAAGCTGGGCGAGTTGAACGCATTCGAACCCGTTACACGCTGAGAGCTTCCGAGTGACCTTAAGTAAAGGGGACGGCTTGCTGGGGGTGCTAATGCTGAACGCCAAAATGGGTGCGTAAGTTGGCGACATAACTAGTGGTTGCTTCTTCACCTCTTCTGGCCAGTGGGCTGAGGCGTAGCGGGCGCGCTAACTTACCTTGGGCGTGTTTCATGTGAGCCACTGCCCCATGAGTGTTTAGAACTGCGCACCAAGCAACCAAGGAGCGAATTCGTCGTCGCCTAGGCCCGCGAGTTCGCTCTTGGTTTTCTTGCCGCTGGCGACGGCGATGATTTCCTCGAAGATACGCATCCCGACCTGCTCGACCGTCTCGGTGCCGTCGAGAATTGTGCCGGCATTGATGTCCATGTCTTCGATCATGTGCTGGTAGATGGCAGTATTGGTGGCAACTTTGAGACATGGCGCGGGCTTGCAGCCATAGACGCTGCCCCGGCCGGTAGTAAAGACACCGATGTTACAGCCGCCGCTGACCAGCCCGGTCATGCTCACAGGATCGTAGCCAGGCGTGTCCATGAATCCAAAGCCGGGCGTGGTGATCTCCTCCGCATAGGCATAAACGGCGGCGAGTGGGGACTGCCCGCCCTTGGCGACCGCGCCAAGACTTTTCTCGTATATGGTCGTGAGGCCACCTTCCTTGTTGCCGTAGCTCGGATTGTTGTCAATTGAGCCGTCGTTGGCCCGTGCGTAGGCCTCCCACCAGCGAATAAGGTCCACGATCTTTTGCCCGACAGCAGGCGAGACGGCGCGCCGAGTGAGCAGATGTTCCGCACCGTAAATCTCTGGCGTTTCGGCTAGCACGCTCGTGCCGCCGTAACGCACCAGTTCATCAGAGGCAACCCCCAGCGCAGGATTGGCGGTGATGCCGCTGTTGCCGTCGGAGCCGCCGCAGTTTTCGGCGAGGATGAGCTTAGAAACTGGCTGGGGGGTGCGCTTAAGCGCATTGGCGGCGGGCAGCAGTTTGGCCACAGCGGCCGCGGCGGCCTCGACAGTTTTGCGCACGCCACCGGAATTTTGGATCGTCAGGAAGGTCGGAGCAGCCTCGCCCGGCAAGGGCTGCGACAGTTTGTGCGCCTCGGCGATTAGATGCACTTGGTTAACTTCACAGCCTAGGCCGATCATTACATAACCCGCAATGTTCGGATGCCGCGCAATACCCGCGGTGACGCGCTGGAGCAGTTCGTGCGGCGCGCCCGGCTGGATGCCACACCCGACCTTGTGAGTAAAGGGCACCACGCCATCAATGCACGGAAAGTCGCGCGCGAAGTCTGACCCGCGAAAGCGGTCAGCCACGTAGCGCGAGACGCCCGCCGAGCAGTTCACGCTGGAGATGACCCCCAGGTAATTGCGCGTGCCGACCTTGCCCGTGGGGCGCACAAACCCCTGAAAGTGACGCATTGCCGAAGCGGGATGATGCACCACCGGCCGGGCATCCACGCCGAAGGCGTAGTCACGGCCGAAGTCCTTCAACTCTACGTTAGGCGTATGCACATGCTCGCCGGGGAGGATTCGGCCCCTGGCAAAGCCGATGGTCTGGCCGTATTTCGTGACTGGTGCCCCGTCCGCGATCTCTGCCACGGCGAGTTTGTGTCCCGGCGGGATGCCCTTCGCAACTTTGATACGCAACGCACCCAATTCCAGTTCCACCCCCGGCTTGAGTGGCCGTTTCACCACCACCACGTTGTCGGCGGGATGCAGCCGAAGCGTCAGGTCGTCCAGTCTCAACATGGGGCAAGGGTAACAGCGAAGGCCGGGGCTTCAAGCACGGCGCGGTTTTGACAGGGCGGGCGCAGGCTTTTACTTTGCGGGCGCAGCCAGTTTGCCCGAACATAAGCCCACAATGAACCTGCCCACCCTCCCCGGAGACGAAGCCAAGGGACTGCCGCCTGCGGAGGGCGAGCAACGCCCGCTGCTGGCCAAGGTCGCGGTAGGTCTGGCTTTGCTGACCTTCCTCATCTTCTTGCCCGTAGTGGAATGCGAGTTCATCAATTACGACGACGATGTTTTCGTCACCAACAACCCGAAGGTCGCAGCAGGCTTCACATGGGAGGGCATCAAGTGGGCCTTCACTTCCGCTGACATTGATTACTGGCGTCCGTTGAGTTGGCTAAGCCACATGCTGGACATCGAACTGTTCGGCGCGATGGCGGGTGGTCATCACCTGACGAACTTGCTGATTCACTGCGCGGCGGTGGTGATGTGCTTTATCGCGCTGCACCGCCTCACGCGAGAAATCTGGCCCAGCGCATTGGTGGCCGCGCTGTTCGCCTGGCACCCGCTGCATGTGGAGTCGGTGGCGTGGGTGGCCGAGCGGAAAGATGTTCTATGCGGTTTCTTCTGGTTTTTGACCATTTGGGCGTATGCCCGCTACTGCGCAGCCCCTTCCCCACGGACATACTTGACGGTATTCGCGGGATTCATCCTCGGCATCATGTCCAAGCCCATGGTCGTGACCCTGCCGTGTGTCCTGTTGCTGCTGGATTTTTGGCCGCTGAACCGGCTGGACGTGCTGAACCTGGAGGCGTGGCGGGCAGATAGTTGGCGGCGAAGCCTTGGGCTTTGTTGGGCTCGGGTGAAGGAGAAACTGCCGATGTTCGCCGTAGTAGCCCTGCTTTCGCTTTCCACCATCTACGCCCAGCACAAGGTCGGAACCATGACCTCCTTGGATGCTTTGAGCATGGAATTCCGCCTCGTAAATGCTGTCACCGCCTACGGCACATACCTTGTCCAAACTTTCCTGCCCACCAACCTCTGCGTAATCTACCCGCTGAGTCCCGCTCCCCATCATCGGTGGATTCTGAGCAGCCTGTTACTGGTCTCCGTATCCCTTGGTGCGGTAGTTTGGCTTCGGAAATGCCCTTGGGTGCTCGTGGGCTGGCTTTGGTTTCTCGGCGTCACCCTGCCGGTTGTGGGCATCATGCAAGTCGGCGTGCAGGCGCACGCCGACCGCTACACCTATCTACCCCTCGTGGGCATCTTCCTGGCGCTGGTTTGGAGCTTCTGGAACTGGGCGAGGCGATCTCCCATCGGGATCCGCCGCTTTGCAATCGGAGCTGGGGCCGTGCTTGCCATTTGCGCCGCCCTCACTCGCCAACAAACCAGCCTCTGGGTCAATAGTGGAGTCCTTTTTGAACACGCTGCCAGACACACACAAAATAACGACGTCGCTCTGCTCAACTGGGGCGCACACCTCCTGGGTGCGGAAAAACGTCCGATTGAAGCTTTGGCTGCCTTTCAATTGGCCTTTCGCGCGAAGCCAGACCCCATGACCTGGATCAACATCGGGCTGTGCTACTCTGAGTTGAAGCAGCATCCGCGCGCGCTCGCCGCCATGGCCCAAGCGATCGCCATGGGACCCAACACCAGGGAGATGAACGAACTGGAAGTAGCCCTGCAGAATGATCTGCGTGCCCGCCCCGGTGCCCATGATTCCCGCAAGGTGCTGGCCATGCTCTACATGGCTCGCAAAGACTACGCCGCCGCCCACGCACAGTTGCAGACTGTGATTGATTCGGTTCCTGACGACCTCGACGCTCGAGTTAACCAAGCTGCCTACTTGGCCGTCAGCGGCAACGAGCGGCAGGCCATTGTGGCCTTGGAAGCAGCCGTCAAATTAGCCCCGACCAATTCCATCGCCCACAGCAACTTGGGCGCGCTGCTCGCGAAAGCAGGTCGCTCCGATGAGGCCCTTCGCCACCATGAAGCCGCCGTCCGGGCCGATCCAACGAACTGGGATAGCCGCTACAATTTCGCGCTGTTCCTGCTCCGCACGGGCAAGTCCAAGGCCGCCAAGGAAGAATTCGAAACGATCCTGCAAAAGACCTCACTGCATCTTCCTGCCATGCAGCAACTGGCCTGGCTGCTGGCTACCCAGTCAGAGTTCAGGGATGGGCCGCGCGCGCGGGCGTTGGCCGAGACTTTTATGGATCGCTCGACTCGTTGGCCATCTGGACATTACGACCTCATGGCTGCGGCGTCGGCGGCAGATGGAGACTTTCCAAATGCGAGATTGTTTGCCGAGAAGGCGTTACAGTTGGCCGCCGAGGAACGGCGCTTTGTCTTTGCGAATGCCGTGCGCCAACGGTTACGGCTTTATCAGGCAAATCAGCCGTATTCGGAGGGCTCGAACTAAGCGAACCGGTCGGGCCAAAGGCACTGCCGCGGGCGCCACTCAATCAACTGGTTCTCCGCTGTTTTAATGGATTCGAAGATGAGAAGCCCAGCGATGGTCACCCTCTCCCCCGCCGGGGAGAAAGCAATGGTCGCGCAGCACCGCGCATTCAGCCCCTGAACCCACGACGGACTGGAGGAGCGAGGCTCTTGCGAACTGCAGGCGCGTGCGTTCGCCTCGGGTAGCACCCGCGTCCGGCGGGTCGATCGCCGAGGGCCCATCGGGGTCGTCGTTCGACTGCAAACAGCGAAGAACCAATCAACTGCACTCAAACCCCTGCGATTGAGAACGGTAGGTCGGGTCGGCTCTCGTTTACTCGCAAGAAGGTTCGGCACCTGCCATCCGCTTGCTCGGAGAGATCCTCGCTCCATCGAGACCATCAGCGGAAGCGGAGTCGCGGCATGATACGAAGGCAAAAAAAGAGCACCCGTTTCCGGGTGCTCTTCGTTGATTGGAGGTCGCTTAGTTCGGGAAGACGTGGAAGAGGAAAGCCACACCAGTCCCTCTCACTTCCTGCCGCAGCTGCTGCTGCAAACCGGAGGTGGTGACCTGCTGCACGCTGCCATCCGAGAGCGCGAAGTTGCCAGCCTGATCATGCTGAGCCGCGCTGCCGGCAGCCGTGCCACCAGTGCGCCAAGCGGCCACGCCCGCGACAGCAGTAAACGCCCCGCCACCAGCAGCCGTGGTGGTTGCATTCACACCTGCACCGATACCACGCACATACTTGTCGATGGCCGGATTGGTGCCGAGACCCCAGTTGCGATCTCCGCTCAGGATGGAGTTAGGCTGGGTTTCATCCGCCGACAAGCCGACTGTGAATGAAGTAGCGTTATCCTTACCGATTGTGCCGTAACCATTGTAGGCGTTGGCAGCCACACCAGCGTTGTCGGCGTTAGCCGCCACTCCGGACTGATAGCCATTCGGAGCATTGATGGTGAAATCAGCCTTCATGGCGTTCAACTTGTTCCGGTCACCCGGGCAGGTGAGGATTTTCGCGGAACCGAGTTCGTTCGACATGGCAAACATGTGGGTCCACACGCGCTGGCCGGTCGGGGCAGAGTTGGGCTTGATGTTGGCAGGCCAGCCTTGGCCTACGGCAGCCGCAGCGGGAAAGGTCGACACGCGATAGGGGAACCGGTCGTCGTTGTCGTTGGCGAACACCCTGAAGGCGAGGCCGATCTGCTTAAGGTTGTTGGCGCACTTAATACGTCCGGCCTTGGATTTGGCCTTGGAGAGGGCAGGCAGAAGCATGCCCGCCAAGATGGCGATGATGGCGATCACGACGAGCAACTCGATCAGCGTGAAGGCCCCAAATTTTTTGCTGCGTAGGCTTTTCATGTTTTTATGTTTTTTGTTTTCCAGCCGGCTAACTCCGGAAATCGCTTTCCCAAGCTAACTAATTAAGGCTTTCTAACAAATAGAGCTATTGTAATGCCACTTGAACCGAATTGGTCGAAAATTATTTAGGAAACTCAAAAGGTTGATCTGATGATTTACAACCTATTGGTTTCCAGACAGATGCAGATTATAGACACGACGGATCTTATGAGCAAAGTATGAGCTGGTCCACCTCTTTAGGCTTAAACCGTGGAACTAGCGACAAATGAGGCGTGATGTTGAAGCTTAATGCGTCAAAATCACGCAATATGCGCTTGCCTAGGGTCAGAGCGTTGGTCGAATGACCAGCTTCTTGATTTTGTCACCGCGGCTCAAAACTTGCGCGAGAATCCTGCCGGAAGTTCGCTCGCGTGGCCCAGAATCTTCACACCGCTTATCAAATAACCCTAAGATCGGGCGTGTCGCGTCGGCTTCTTTCCCCGGGCCGTGCAACCTCAGTCACCACCGTCTTTATCCCTTGATAGTGCGCCCCAACTCCGCAAACGCAACAAGACACGCGTAATAGCATTCACTTGGTGCGACCCAGTATTCCAATAAAAGCTACCGGCGCCCCTTGATGCCAATCACCTCCGAACTCGCCGTTGACATCCACCAGCCATTCGCTAGGGTGCGCGCCTCTTAGATAAGAAAAAACTATGCCGAACACGAAGTCAGCCGCCCGTCGCATGCGCAACAGCGCACGCAAACAAGTCCGAAACCGCGTCGTCCGCACCCAGCTCAAGACCGCCGAGAAAAAGTTTCGGGCGGCACTTGCCACGCCGACCAGCTCTGCTGATGCACTCCGGGCTGCCATCTCCATGCTCGACAAGGCGGTCAAGAAGGGGGTCATCAAGCGGGGCACCGCTGACCGTAAAAAATCCCGCCTCGCGCTGGCCCTCAACCGAGTTACGGCGGAGAAGAAAAAGTAAGCTTTCCGTTTTCACCACCCCGGGTTCCGCAGTTCAAAGTTTGTATTTTATTTCTAGGCCGCGCACGGGCCAAGCCGTCGGGACGAGTCGCAGCTGACGTTGCAACGCCGCGCGACCCTGCAGGGATCACCAAAACGATTCGCCGCCGGACCAACAGCGATGCCCGGGCCTTCTACTCTAGAGCGATCTGCCCGCTAACCACGCGCGCATAGTAGCCGCCTTGCGCCAGCAGTTCATCGTGCGTGCCACTTTCACTTGAGCGCCCAGCTTCTAGGACAAGAATCTTATCCAGCGTGCGGACAGTTACGAGTCGGTGCGCAACAATAAGGGTTGTGCGTCCGCGCATGAGCCGCTTGAGGCTTTCCATCACCAGCGCCTCGCTCTCGGAGTCGAGCGCACTGGTCGGCTCGTCTAATAAAAGGATGGGTGCGTCCTTTAAGAACGCGCGGGCGAGGTTCAGACGCTGGCGCTCACCGACGCTCAGGCGAACTGCGCCATCGCCAACCAAAGTGTCGTATTTCTGCGGAAGCTGCTCGATGAAAGCATGCGCATTAGCCGCCTTCGCGGCAGCCGTGATTTCCGCGCGCGTAGCCCCTGGACGGCCATAGGCAATGTTCTCGACAATACTCGTGGGCAAGAGAACCGGCTCCTGTAAGACGATAGCAACCTGTGCGCGAAGGTCGCGCACGCGCAGGGTCCGCAAGTCCGCACCGTCGAGCCGCACCGCGCCGCCGGTGGGGTCAAAGAAACGCGGCACGAGGTTAAGCAACGTGGTCTTCCCCACGCCACTTGGCCCGATGACGGCGGCCGACTGGCCGGGCGCGAGGGTAAAACTGACACCGCGCAGAATTTCCCGATCATCGACATAGCGAAAGGCCACGTTGTCGAAGTCGAGTTGGCCTTTAAGCTCCAAAGCGGGAGACGTGAGGCGTGAACCGTGAGCCGAAGTGGAGACAGATTTAGAAATTATCCCCTGTTTCGTACCCCGTACCACGCTCCTCGCCTCCGGGGCGTCTTTTACTTCCTCCGGGGTGTCGAGAATTTCGAACACGCGCTTCGCTCCGACGCTCGCGTTGCTCACCGTCGCACCGGCATGAGCCAGTTGGTTGAGTGGCTCATAGAACTGGCTTAAATAAGTCAGGAAAATGAACAACTCGCCAATTGTAGCCGTGCCACTCAAGACCTGGTGCGCGCCCACCCAAAGGATACCCGCCGCGCCGCCGCCAAAGACCGCCGTAATAGCGAACCAATAAGCAACCTCCCAACCATGCTGTGCAAGCCGTCGTGCCTGCGCGGTCTCCGTGTGTCTGCCAAACCGCGCCGCCTCCTGCTGCTCGCGAGTGTAACTTTGCACGAGCGGAAGCGCAGCGATACCCTGCTGAACCAGCGAGGTCACCTGGCTGTCAGCCTGCTGCGCCGTCACACCCTGTTCAGTCATTCGCCGGCCAAACGTACGAAGGACGAGCAATAGCAGGGGCACGGTGGCAAGTGCGACAAGCGTGAGCCGGCCGTTTAGCTGCGCCATGACCACGACCATCAGGCTAAAAGACAACGCCGCACCCGCGCTGGTCATCATCCCTTGCTGGAAAAGCGTCTGAAAGGAATACGTGTCCCACGCGGCCCGATGGATGAGATCACCGCTGCTGCGGGCTTGATGGAAGCGGAACGACAGCCGCTGAAGCCACCCAAAAACCTCGTTTCGCACGCGCTTAAGTCCGCGCAACCCGATGCTGATCGCGAGAAAGTTTTGCGTCGCGTTGAAACCACCTTGCAGAAGGTGCAGCGCGATGGTCGCCCCGGCGAGCAAAGCGATCAGCGCGGACTTTTCGCCCGCCCACGATTGGAGCGCGACGGGCAGTGCCTTGGTGCCTAGCACACTGTCCACGAGCACGGCCATGGGCCATGGCTTAAGCAAGTTAGCGCCGATGCCCGCGAGCATGAGTGCAAAAACCCCAACGAGCCGCGCGCGCTCAGGCCGGAAGAATTGCAGGGCGCGAAAAAGCGTGGTCACAGGAATCGGTCAAATAAGACAGCCTACGCTTCCGCAAGGGGCGGCATTTTCCCGCAACCCTGCTCTCTCCAGAGCATGTGCGAGGAACGCAGCGCGCGGTGAGAGAAAGCGGCAACAAAAGTCATGAGCGGAACCTTTTTCCAAGCGGTCAATACTTCTTCGAAAACTTCTTGCGGGATTCATCGTCGAGCGGAGCAGGAGCATCCGGCGTCTCTAACGCGGGGGCTGGGGGAACGCTCGCAGCCGCGCTCGAGTCCGACACGGGCGGGGCGGCGGGCGGGGCAGCCTTCTCCTGCTGCTGGGTGGCCGCGACAAACGCCATGCGCGTGCCGACGAGGCTTTGCTTCAGCAACTGCTCTTCTTCCTTGGTAAGGTTGCCTTTGGTTTTAACCTCGAGCATCTCAAGTTGGTCGATAAACATCCTTGCACCCTCGAGGTCGGTGACAGTCTGCCCGGTTTCGGGGTGCGGCACCTGGCCGAGGAGCATCAGCGCCATTTGCGCGTTCTGCATTACCATCGAGGCAAAGTGCGCTGAGAGGGTTTCATTACGGCTGGCGGAGGCAGAAGGGTTCATCATGGGGTTTAGCGTGATTAAGATTCTCCGGCACGGAACTCGGTGACGAGCAGGATCTGATGCAGACGCTTAAGTCGCTCCTCAATTTGCGGCGTGGCAAGCAGGATTTGCCGGGCCAACGGGTCGCTAATCAGGGTGCTGGCCACAAGGTCGGCCAGCTGCTCGGGCGATTTGATCTGGGCAATGTGCTTGCCGAATTGTTGGAAAGAGGCGTTTGCCATCACCTGCATGTCCTGAAGCTGCTTAGCCTTCGCGGGGTCGCCGGGCATGGGCATACCGAGATCGAAGCCTGCCTTGATCCGCTTGCGCACCAAAGCGCGGACTTTCCTCGCGAGCACATCCACCTGCGGCTCATCCGCGGGCAGCGACGCAAGCGCACGAACGGCTTCGACCCGATAGGGCTTTAATCGCACCGACCCTAAAAACTCGACGCGCGCCAGCCCCAGCAGGGTCAGCAGGCTTGTGCCATCTGGCTGCTGGGCAGCCGCGCTCACCAACCCTAGTCCACCAATAGACATGGGCGTCTCACCTTGGTGCTTGGGGTTGCGTAACGCGACGGCGAACATCCGCCCGCCTTCGAGCACATCCGCGAGCATCCGCCGGTAACGCGGCTCGAAAATGCGCAGCGGCAGCGACATGCCCGGAAACAAAGTTGTCTCCGGCAAGATCATTACGGGCACTTCGGCAGGCACTTGCACCGGGGCGAAGTGTAGACCCGGCGGCGGCTAAGGCAAGCGGACGGCTTTGCTCACTTCACTTCTCCCGCAGGTACTCCGGCACCTTAATGTCTTTGCTCTTGAGCACCGGATCGTTGCCGCGCCACTGAAATCCCGCCTGCTCAAACTCGCTGCGATTTGACTTGAGCCAGTTCAACAACCGCTGGGCGAGTTGTGTGTTGGGCGAATTCTTGCGCACAGCAAAAGGCTGAATGGCTTTCGCACCTTCGTGCTTGATGGGAAAATACTCGATGTGCTCCGCCTGCGGCGCGGCATTCACGCGATAGACAATGGCTGCGTCCAGCCCGCCCGCGCGCATTTGGTTGATGAGGAAGTCAGCCGTGGGCACCTCGACGACAACGTTCTTGCGGACGCTATCGAGCAGGCCGGTTTGCTTCAGCATTCCCCGGGTCATAAAGCCCAGCGTGCTTTGCTCGGCGTTGCACAGGCCGACTTTGAGGTTCGGAAGCGCGAGGTCCGCCAGCGTGCGGACGCCGTGCGGGTTGCCCTTCCGCACCGCGATGACGATGTCCGTCTCCGTCAGCAGCACAGCCTCGGGGAACTGCTCGGCCACAGGCGGCACGAAACAGAGGTCACACGCGTAGTAGGCATCGGGAAACTTCGCGTTCGCCGCGTCGCCCATCGTCTTCATCGTCGCGCAGAGGATGCCGCAGCCGTTGAAGACCGTGGTGATGTTGATGCCTTCGCGGTCAGCGAACTGCCGCAGCAGTTTCTCGACGGCCAGCCGGTTCACACCACCGCTGTAGAGGATTAAATCGGGTTTCTCTGCCCACCTATCACCACCGATGGGCTGGAAACCATGCTGTCGAAAAATCTCACCGCCCTTCTCTGGCGCGGCCAGGTAGCGCGCGAACTTCAGCGCGGCGGTCGGTTGCGAAGTGAAGGCAAGCACGGCAGCGCTGGCGTTTTCCACGCGCCGCTTCAACCCGGGAACTTCCACCACCTCCAGCCCTTTAAATTGCGGCACGGTCGAGTCCCAAAGTATCGCGGCGTCCACCGCGCCAAGCGAAAGGTCGGCGGCGACCTCGGTGACGGTGGGCTTCATCACGGCGGCGCGCGCGGCGAGCTGTTCCCAAACCACGACGGGCCGCCCCCCGTCAATCAAGGCGTCCTCCGCGAGCGCTGCTTTCGTCACGCGCGAGATGCTGGCGGCGTCGGGATTGGTCAGCGCGAGCTTCACGTCGTCGCGCAGCAAGTCGGGAAGAGCGCGGATGTTCTTCGGGTTGCCCGCGCGCACGGCGATGACGGGATGTTGCCGCACGAGCGGAATCGCTTCGCGCACCAGTTCAAACTTCCGCGCATCCGCGAGCGAGCCATCGTCCGCGGCAATGAACAGGTCGCCTCGCTTGGCGACGCGCAGGCTGGAAAGCAGCCCACCGGTCGGCCCGTATTGCAGCCGCACCTCAATGCCGAACTCCGCGCGGTACTTCGCGGCCACGGCCTCGACCGGCTGCTTCAACCCGGCGGCGCAAAACACCGTGAGCGCCGTGGCAGACGCTGAACCAGTCGGCGCAGAGCCACGCTTTTGGAGCACCGCAAGCGCCGCAAGCAAGGCGGCGAGAGCGAGGAGCATAGCGGCGAGGGGTTTCATCGGCGGCGGGAAGTTAATTTCGGCGGGTGAACAGGAACAGCCCGATGGCTGCGCACGCGACTGCTCCGAGCCAGAGCGGTGCCTTGAAGTTCGCTTCGGGTGCCTTGGCAGATTCCGGCTTTGGGCTGCTGCCAATGGTCACCGTTTCAGCCACGTCATTGGATTTGGACGAAGTCACGACGACCTTTGTTGATGCGGTGTCAGGCGTGCCTTTGGTCTTTAGCGCAGCCCCCTGCAATTCCTGGTCCCAGTTCACATTCATGAGCAAATCCCACCCGGGGTTTTGGCGTTTAACCTGACACGAGCATGCACCAAGAAGGAAGAGGCAGGCTTCTTCGATTTCCGCGTCGCCAAAGTCGGCGGCAGGCCACGCGCCAAGGACGCGGCCGCGCCCAAAAACGGCAGCCAGCCACGAACCCGTGGCGAGTTCGGCGGCGGGTTTGGGGCCGGCGAGCATTTTTAGGAAGGCAGCTTCCGTAGGCGTGCCAGGGACGCGCAGCAGCGAGAACTTCACGCGCAGCACAGGGCCGGGGCCAAGCTTGCTGGTCGGGTCGTTCGGGTCAATGCGCGGGAGAATGGCAACTTGTTCGAGGTATCGCAGCCGCTTCTCAACGCGGGCGGCAATGGCATCGTCCTCCGCCTTGTTGCCCGACTCCGCGAGCACCCACACGACAGATTCGCCAGCGAGAACGCGCCCGACGATTTCCTTGCGCGCGGGTGAATCCGTGAGCACCGCTAGACTCGCGGGCGTGAGCGTGCCGGACCAGACGACGGGCGCGCCGGCTTGCTCGTGATGCGGACGGAGCAGGCGTGCGGGGCCGGAGCCGGGCTTGGCTTCGAGATTTACCGGCGAATCAGTGCCGAGCGTGCGGAAGAAGTTGGCGAGTTTCGGGTCGCTCAGCGCGCTGGCAGGGAACTCCAAGCGATAGGCGTCTGCCTGCCAGCGGTCGAGCGCGTAGCGGAAGACCGGCACGGTACAGCACTCGGCGGCGTGGGCGAAGGTGAGCGAGGCGAGGAGAAGGCAACCGAACCAATGATGGACGGCGTGTCCGGCAACCGACGATGTCCTCAGTTGTAAGGCAGCGTGGCGCTTCACTTCCCGCCGCAGTCCGAGCCGCTGTAAGCCTGCGCAAGACGTGTTCTCTGCTGGCATGGGTGATTGATTCGTCATTTTGACTCGGCCGGTTTCGGCTTCGGGGCGGGCGGCAGCTTCGGCGGTTCCCCGCCGGCGAGCGGGCCGTGGGCGAAGAACTTGGCCTGTCATTCCTTCTCGTTAGGCACTCGTAGTGATCTGGTCACGACCGAACACAAATTAGATTGTAATTATGACGTGTTTTGGTTGAGAAAAAATCGCCGCCGAACTCAGTAGCCAACCAAGTAGATAGACTGCTCATTTCACTTTCCCAAAACACCGCACCACGCCATCGAGGCTCGACACATACAGCCGGCCTTGCGCTACGGCCATGCCGTCCCAGACGGGCGGGCTGGCGAGGTCGAGGCCGGTGCTTTGGTTGCCGTTGTCCACGGCCACGGCCCAGAGCTTGGCGCCGCGCTTGCCTTCGAGGGCGTCGTCCTGCTCCTGGAGCTGCTGGAGGATGCTCTTATCCTTCGCGGCGAGGCGTTCGAAGGCATACTCCTCATCCACCAAATCCTCCGCGCCGCTCACGATGAGCGAGTTGCCGGCCTTCGCCATCGCACGCGTGATGATAGGCACGTAGCGCTGCCAGTCGTTGGCAACGAAAGAGCCCTTCTGCGGCGGTGCGGGCTGACCGGGCTGAGCGGGGTTTACCGGAGCAGGTGTCGTCGCCGCAGCTTTCGCGGCCTGCTTGGCGGCTTTGCCCTTCCCGGCAATTTGCGCGGGCGCACCGGGCGCGCGACGGAACCACAGCGCGGCTCCGCTGCGGCCTTTGCCAGTCTCAATGCCGGGGCCAGAGACGCCATGGTTCGTGCCGGCCTCGTCGCGAGCGTCGCCTTTATCGAAGGAGGAAAACTGCGCAAGCGACTTGTCCGGCTTGGCGGTCGGGTCAGCGAGGCGGGCCTGAATTTCCGTGCCGGTCAGCGCGCGGGTGTAAATTGCGAACTGATCCATCATACCAGTGTAGCTGGCGTCCAGCGTCTCCCCGGTCAGGTTGTTGTCCCCGTCGCCGCCGAGCTTGAGCGGTTGCTTGGGTTGGGCGGCGACAAAGTCGCTCTTCGCCTGCGCGACGATTTGCCCATCGAGGTATAGCTTCATCGTTTTGTCGGGTTCGAGCACGCCGACGATGTGGTGCCAGCCTTCGAGCAACGGCGCGGGCGCGTTGGCGCGGGCGCGGGTGGAATTGCTGTTGATGACGAAGCCAACCTTGCCTTGCTCGATGACCAGCCCCGCGCCGTTCTGCGGGCCGCCGTGGCTGATGAGCACGCCGTCCTTGCCGTCGGGCAACGCCCAAATTTCCAGCGTGAAGGGCTTGCCCGCGATGTTGTTCTTCTCGATTTGCGGATAGGAAACGACGAGCGGTGTCGCGCCAGCGGCGGGCGCAGGCGCGTTCTTCGCAGCCTGTTTCGCGGCCTGCTTGCCGGCCTTCGTGGCAAGGCTCGCATCCACGGCCACATCGGGCGCGTCCTTGGGCATCTTCATAAGCTGATGCTCCATCGTGGTGGTCCACTTGAAATACTGGGCCTCGCGCCCGTAGCCATAAACGTTCTTGTCGTCGTGGACGATGATGCGGCCCGACGGCGTGTATTTGCCGGCCTGGTAGTAGCCGTTGTGTCCGCCGGCAAAGCTCTTGCCGTAAACCCAGTAGCTGCGATGGAACCACGAATCGTCGAGGAAGCCCATGGGCGCGAAGAGGTGCGCGCCCTCGCCCTTCTGCGCCGCGCCCTGCTCAATGGCATTGTTGCTCACCGGACCGATTTCCACGCGCTTGCCGTCCGAGGCAATCTTCTGCGTGCGCAGATAAGTCCATTTGCCGTCGCTGCTGAGAATGTCATTCAAGCCCACGGGCATTTGCAGGGTCTTGTGGCGGTCGTTGAAGTCTTTGCCTGTTTCCGGGTCAACGTGGTTGTAAGTCTGCTCGGCGAGCAGCTTGCCGGTCGCGGCGTCGAGGCGCACGAAGCGCAGGCCGTTGTCGAGGAATACGCTGCGGCCCGCGACAAAGCTGACTTTGCCGTCTTCGACGAGCACGCTGCCGTGGACCGGCCACACGCTCTCGACCTGTTCCAACGCGGCGTGGCGGCGGTCGCCAGGCGCGCCGTGATACTTCCAAACCAACGCGCCATCGCTGGCACGAAGGCAATAGACCACGCCGTCCTTGCCACCGAAAAACACGCGGCCCTTCCAAAATGTCGGTGGCGAGTCCACGCGGCCGCCTGCAATAAAATGCCATAGCTGCCGGCCCGTGGCGTGGTCGAGCGCGTGAACCGTGTGCGCGTCCACTTGCGCGACGAACACCTTGCCGCCCGCGATGGTCAGCGCGGATAGCGGACCGCCGAGCTTCACTTCCCAAGCCTTGCCGAGGTCGGGCAGGAGCGGCTGGTCGGAGTTGCCGCTACGCTTCGTGTCGTGGCGGTAAGTAGGCCAGTCCTTCGCGTCTGCGTCCGCACCGAGCGAATCGTTGAAGGCCGGGCCTTTGACGAGCCGCGTGGCTTCCGCGCGAATTGGATGCGGCGACCCTTGGCCACCGGCCATCGCATTGAGACCGTCGAGCTTCGCCTCCGGATAGCACGCGCAGTTGTGCGGGCCGGCGTAGGTGAGGCCATTCGCCGGCATCACGCCGTAGAGGCACGCGCCGCGCACCCAGTGGTTCAAGTCCCAGTGCTCCTTTGCGTGGTCCACAAACTCGATGCCTGTGCGCGAGGGAATCAGGAACTTCTCTGTCGCCTTCGCGATGTAGCACCGGTGGTGGAACCAGTAGGTTCCGTCCGGCACGTTCGGCGAGAACTGCTTTTTCACCGCGCCAGTGCGCAGGTCGCGCCCCTTAAACTCGCCTTTCTGATTGCCGGCGAGCGTGCCCGCATTCCACACGAGGCCGCCCGCGACAATTAAATCCTCCGGCGAGCGGTAGCCGGATTTCTCGTGCGTGTCCTGCCAGAGCGTCTTGCCCGTGGCCGCGTCCACCCCGCGCTGCGCGCCATCGCCGCCCGCGTAAAGCACCATGTCACCGGCGAGCAGCACGCGCGGCGTATAGTTGAACTCGAAGAGCGTGCGCTTGCTGGCTTTCTCGCTTGCCCACTGCTGCGCGCCGGTCTTGGGGTCGAGCGACACAATCGAATCACCGTCGTGATAGACCAGCCGCGTGCCGTCACAAGCGAGCGTGATGGGTGCGACTTGTTGGTCGGCCTTGCGCCAAAACAGCTTGCCAGTTTTCGCATCGAACGCCGCGAGGTCGCGTGGTTTTTTGTCCCAGTTGTATTCCGTCTCGACGCGTTTTTGGTCGCTCTGCTGCTTGACGGCAAATTCCTCGAGCACCCACGGACGCGGGTTGATGAGCGCATAAATCACGCCGTTCGCCTGCACAAATTCCTCCGCGCCCCGCGAGCCTTCGCAGGTGAAGAGCGTCTGGCCCGTCGCGCCGTCCAGACAACTGATGGGCGCTTCGATGCCCAGCGTGGCGAACACGCGCTCGCCGTCCGCAACGAGCCGGCGCGTGAGCTGCGTGGGGCCGGACTTAAGCGGCCAAAGATGAGTGTTCCACGACGCGATGGGCAGCTTCCAGAGCGGCGTGCCGTTGAATGCATCACGCGCGATGAGGTGCCACTTGGCCGGCAGCAGGATGGAGATGCGCGAGCCTTCGTCCATGATGTAGAAGAGCCGGCCGCCCGAGGAAACCTGCGCGCTGAGGCTGCTCATGCGGTCATGATGGCGCGACCAGCGCGGCGAGCCGACCCACTGCAGCCGTTCCGGCGGCGCGACAAATGTATCCTTCGAGGTCGTGTTGCCCTTCGCGTCGTAGAAGTAATGCGTCCAGTCATCGAAGCCGGGGTCCTTGGGCTTCACCGTCTTCTGCCACTGGCCAGCGGACTTGGTGAGGAGGACCCCGTTTGGCACCAGCACGCGCAAGGCCTCCGCACGCGGCACGCTGCCGAGGTTTTCAGCGACAAGCAGGTTCACGAGGTTGTCAATGAATGGCAACTGCGCACCAGTGAGTTGCTCGACGCTTACGGGGCCGTATTTGCCCGCCGCGAAAATCGCCTCGCGTGCCGCCGTGACCTTCGCTGCGTCTGCATCCAGCGCGACGACTTGGTAGCTGTTGTTCACCCGCAGCGCGCTGGTCAACGCGGCCTCGCCGAGGCCGAGCTGGACGACGAGGCCGCCCTTAATACCGGAAGCCTGTAGAATTTGCTGTGCATCATTGCCAGGAGCGGCGGATAGCTCGCTCAAACCGTTTTGCAATACCAAGGCAACGAAGACAGGGACGAGACAGGTGCGAATGTTCATAGCAGAAAGTCCTTACAAAATGACAGAGACTGGAACCGATGCAATAAAGCAAAACTGCTTGGCTTTTCACATTGCAAACGCGCTGTCGTGCACCCGGGATGAGGCCCCAGTTATTCTAGGACCAGCAATGCTTATCCGAAGCTGAGATTACTTTTTCAGCAACGCGAATTCCATGCTGTCCACCAGCGCCTGGAGGCTCGCCTCGATGATATTCTCGCTCACGCCCACGGTGCCCCACTCCCGCTTGCCGTCAGTGCTAGTGATGAGCACACGGGTCTTAGCCGCCGTGCCAGCCACGCCGTCGAGAATGCGGACCTTGTAGTCTGTTAGAGTGACCTTCTTGAGCTGCGGGAAAGATTTGGCTAGTGCCCGGCGTAACGCGCCGTCGAGCGCGTTCACCGGACCATCGCCCTCGGCGACTTCGTGATGCACTTCGTCTTCGACGCGCACTTTCACCGTCGCTTCGTTCGTTGAAGTCTTTCGGTTACCGCGCATGGAGACATGGAAATCGTCCACGGTGAAGAGCAGTTCCGGATTGTGATCAAGGATGCCGCGGATGAGCAAAAAGAGCGACGCCTCGGCGGCCTCAAATTCGTAGCCAGCTCCTTCCATCGCCTTCACTTTGGCGGTGATTTCGCGTGTCTCGGGCGCGTCGGGCGGGAGCTTGAAGCCCAATTCCGCCGCTTTTAGCAGGATGTTGGTGCGACCGGACATGTCGCTAACCAGCACGCGGCGAAAGTTCCCGACAGCCGCCGGGTTGATGTGCTCGTAGCTGCGGGCCACGCGGTCAATGGCGTGTACGTGCATACCGCCCTTGTGTGCGAACGCGGTCTGGCCAACCCAAGGGGCACGTGAGTCGTGGCGCAGGTTAGCGACCTCGTCCACGTATTCGGAGAGTTCCTTGAGCTTGGGCAAGGACTTGGGCGGCAGGCAGCGCAGGCCGAGCTTCAACTCCAGCGTGGGCATCACACTGATGAGGTTGCAGTTCCCGGTGCGTTCGCCGATGCCATTGATGGTGCCCTGCACCTGCGTGGCTCCGGCCTCGATGGCAGCGATAGCGTTGGCGACGCCGAAGCCGCAGTCGTCGTGCGTGTGGATACCGATGGAGCAGTTCAGCTTAGACTTCGCTAACGCAGTCACACGGGCGATTTCCTTCGGCAGCCGACCGCCGTTGGTGTCGCACAACACGATGCAATCCGCGCCGGCTTTCTCCGCCGCCTGCCACGTGGCTAAAGCGTATTCCGGCTCGTCGGCAAAGCCGTCGAAGCTGTGTTCCGCATCGTAGATGACTTTCTTCCCGTGGTCCTTCAGGTAACGGATTGTGTCGCCGATCATGCCGAGGTTCTCGTCTGGCTTGGCGCGCAATACCTCCGTCACGTGCAACAGCCAAGTCTTACCCACGATGGTGACGACCGGCGTGCGGGCATCGAGGATGTTCCGCATCAGCTCGTCACTCTCCACCGCCACGCCCTTGCGACGGGTCATGCTAAAGGCGGAAATCTTCGCGTTGCGCCATTTGCGGCGGGCGGCCTGCTTGAAGAACTCCATGTCCTTCGGGTTGCTGCCCGGCCAGCCGCCCTCGATGTAGTGAATCCCAAAGGTGTCAATGCGCTCGGCAATGCGGAGCTTGTCCGCGACCGAGAAGTTGACGCCTTCACCCTGCGAGCCGTCGCGCAGGGTCGTATCGTAAATTTCGACTGCTGGTTTCATCACATCCCCGCCGTGGCGGGAGCGTGCTTTGTACGGGAAGGCGGGGGCGTAGGCAAATCCCAAAAGACTACGAGTCTCTTGATATGCTGGCCGAGGATTTAGGTGCTCTGGCTTGTGGCCAGAGCGAAGCGGCTCCGGGAGCGTCTGAGCTAGTCCACAAACCGTTTGGTCAGCTGGCCGTAGGCATCTACCCGCCGATCTCGGAGGAAGGGCCAATGCGTGCGGGTCACATCCACCTTCGCAAGGTCCACAGGGACAAGGAGATTCTCTTCCCGGTTCATGCTAGCCTTGGCAAGTATTTGACCGCTTGTGCCCGCGACGAAGCTCTGCCCCCAGAACTCGATGCCATCACCGCCGATGGGCGTCTCCAAGCCGATACGATTCGTGACGGCGACGTAACACCCATTCGCGACGGCATGGCTGCGCTGAATAGTCTCCCACGCGCCGTGTTGGTTAACGCCATATTCCGCCTTTTCGCTGGGGTGCCAACCAATTGCGGTGGGGTAAAACAAGATTTCTGCACCCTGCATCGCGGTCAGCCGCGCACCCTCGGGATACCATTGGTCCCAGCAAATCAACACGCCAATTTTCGCGTGGCGAGTGCGCCAGGCCTTGAAGCCGAGGTCGCCAGGAGTGAAGTAGAATTTTTCGTAATAAAGCGGGTCGTCCGGGATGTGCATCTTACGATAGATGCCCAACAGCGAACCATCGGCGTCAATGATCGCCGCCGTGTTATGATAGAGGCCGGAGGCGCGCTTTTCGAAAAGCGAAGCGATGATGACGACCTTATGTTTCCTAGCCAGTTTGCAGAAGGCGTCCGTACTTGGGCCGGGGATGGCCTCGGCGAGTTTGAAGTTAGCGTGATCTTCGTTCTGGCAAAAATACTGCGAGCGAAAAAGCTCCTGCGTGCTGATAATTTGCGCGCCAGCCTTAGCACAACGCTCTACCTGCGCGAGGGTTTTCGTGAGGTTGTCCGCCGGGTTCGCGGAGCAACTGGTCTGGATGAGACCGAGCGTGACGGTCGAGGCAGTGCGCTTCATGCCAGCAAATTAGACTGGACGTGCTACGCGCTCGATGCGCTGCGTCTTGCCCTTGGCTTCCTGGATCTGCTTGTAATCCACCTGTCCATAGAGTTGGCGGATGAAGCGACCCATCGTTTCGTTGGTTGGTCCATAGCCAGCATGGTAAATGTAATGCTCCAAGTCATGTAACACCTCGTCGGCGTTCGGGTAACGGCGGGCAAGGTCGCGTTCCAAGCACTTTTGCAGTACCTTGTTAAGTGGCTCGTCAATGCGGGAATCCAGCGTCCTGAAGTCGGGAATTGCCATGGCCTGCACCCGTTCGCGCGACTCGCTCATACTCGCGCCCTTGAAAACGTTATACCCGAGGAGCATCTGCGCCAGCACTATGCCCAGGGA
>Ga0194123_10000956_pt1 | contig 48044 bp, 43 predicted proteins | sample TA2MahsurfametaG_5_FD_155479 | JGI IMG/M metagenome (GOLD analysis project Ga0194123, IMG submission 155479) | Freshwater microbial communities from Lake Tanganyika, Tanzania - TA2015023 Mahale A surface | ecosystem: Environmental > Aquatic > Freshwater > Lake | place: Tanzania: Lake Tanganyika... | reverse complement strand
GAAACGGCCGCCGCCGACCGCCGACCGGTCCTTAAAGGAGCCTTCCATTTCCCCGCACTCGACGCGCGATTCCGCGGGACACGGCCGACAAAGGGCAGTTAAATTTCCTGTGCTCCGGCGAGATTACGCCTTCGAGCACGGTGTAGCCTTGCTCGGCAATGTGGTCTGCGTGTTGTTCCAGCGCTGCCCTGTCCATCGTCACCCTCGCTCGGTTCAACCCTGCGCCCGGCATGGGCCAGGCGCGCTTCGCGCCCCGTTCCACACCGTCACTCTCGCGAAAGCGAGAGTCCACCGGTGCTGGTCGCAGCCGATGAACCCAGGCCATCGAGTCGTTATGCGTCCATCCCGGATGACTGGGCCCGTGGAATGCGGCGTTCGAAACCCCGATTTAATTCGGTGGGTGTCCCAGGTTGGCCTGCCGCAGCCGCCTCACACGGTACCGACGAGAGACCGCGGTTTCACGGCACGCGTATCGCGCACCGCGATCCAGGCACGGACAAGGCGTTGCATGGCCTCGGCGAGCATTGCATTCGTAAGCGTGAGCGGCAGGCGGATGTAGTCCTCGAAGGAACCGTCGATGCCGAACATGGGGCCTGGGGTAATCGCCACACCGCAGAGGTGGCTGACCTCACTCAGCCGCGTCGCGACTGGTGCACCCAGTCTGACCCAGGCGCTGATGCCGCCCGCCGGCGTGGCGGTCTGCCAGGCGGGTATCGACCTCGCGATGGTTTCCACCAGCGCCGCACGATTCGCGCGCAGGTGCGCGCGTCGTGGCGCGACGATGGTCTCGAGGTCGGCCAGCACCTGGCAAGCAATCAGCTGGTCCAACACCGGGGTCGCCATATCGAGCGTCGCCTTCACCGTGGCGGCGCGCGCGATGAAGGCCTCCGGCCCGCGCATCCACCCGACACGCAGGCCACCCCAAAAAACCTTGCTGAGCGAGCCGAGGGACAGCAGAAGCATGCCGTCGCGCGCAAATCTGGACAACGCAGTGGGTGATGGTTCGTCGAGGGCGAGGTCGGTCAGCGTCTCGTCGACCACCAACGCCGCCCCGGACAGACGAGCGATATCGACGAGGCGTGCACGGCAGTCCTCGGGCATGATGAGTCCGGTCGGATTGTGGCAATCCGGCACGCAGTAGATGAAATCCGGCCGCGCTTCACGCACTGCTTCGCGCCAGCGTTCGGGGTCCCAGCCGGCAGGGTCGAGGTCGACCGGTACGCAACGCCCGCCCCAGCGGCGTATCGCCGCGAGCGCGTTGGGGTAGGTCGGGTGCTCGACGAGCACGCGGGAACCCGGTCGAAGGATCGCCGCGAGACACAGCGCGAGCGCGTTCTGTGCGCCCGTCGTGACGAGGATTTGACCCGCGGTGGTTGGCACGCCGCGGTCGGTGTAGCGACGCGCAATAGCAGCGCGCAATTCGGGGAGCCCGTAGAGATAGTAGCCATGCCCCTCGCTGTAGCGGTTGGCGGCGGGCGCGGCGCGCGCGAGCAGATCCGCAAAGAACGTTGTCGGCGCGGGTAGTGCGGCTTGCGTGAGATCGATCTCGTCGTGCGTGCCGACGGGATACCAGGGCGTCGCCGCCTCGCTCGCCTGGGTGTCTCCCTGCGCGACCCAGCTGCCTGCGCCCTGACGGGTCTCCAGATGACCGCCGGCGCGGAGCCGGTCATAAGCTGCGGCTACCGTCGTCCGGCTCACGCCGAGTTCACGCGCCAGGTCGCGCTCGGACGGTAGTTGCGTCCCAAAAGACAGACGACCATCGCACACCAGTTGGGTGATGCGCCCTTCGATCGAGGAGGCAATATCGCCGCGACCGGGCCGCCAGTCACCGAACAACCTGATGAGTGCGCCTGCACGCAGACGTCGCCCGGCATTCATGGAGTCACCCCCTTCACTCTTGATTCGGTGGTGGTCCAGTTTCGAGCGACTGGACCTGTCACAGGCAGATTTGTACGCGCAATATTGGCTCACAGGCGGGCTGGCCGGCAAGAGATAGCAGGCCACTGCCCCGGACTGGACCGGCTTGTGGGTCGGTGATCCATGACACGCCTCGACCCACCGGGCGGGCGAGGAAGACGCTCTCGTCGCGAGCGCCGTGGGTCTACGGTCCCGGTGCCCGCCCCGGGGAGCGTCGACAACCAGCGTTCGACAGTGAGGGGAGACCACCATGACGAAGTCCACATCGCGCTGGGTCGGCGCGAGTCTCGCGCGCAAGCAGGACCTGCGCCTCGTCACCGGCCACGGCCGCTACACGGACGACATCAGCGTGCCCGGGATGCTGCACGCGGCGATGCTGCGCAGTCCCCATGCCCACGCGCGCATCAAGTCGGTCGATGTCTCGCGCGCCCGCGCACTACCCGGCGTGCATGCGGTGCTGACGGGCGAGGACGCGAAACGGTATTGGGGACCGCTGGCGCCGACCATCGACATCGGCATGAAAGTGCCGACGGTCTACGCTCTCGCGACGGACAAGGTCTACTACATGGGTGAGCCGGTCGTCGCCATTGCCGCGGACACGCGCTACCTGGCCGAAGACGCGCTCGAATTCATCGACGTCGAATACGAAGTGCTGCCGGCCGTCACCGACACCGAAGCGGCCCTCGCGCCGGGTGCGCCGCTGCTCTACCCCGAGTGGGGCGACAACGTGCAGTGCGCGTGGGGCATGTCGGTCGGCGCCGTCGACGAAACCTTCGCACGAGCGGACCACGTCTTCGAATTCCGCCTGCCGCAGCATCGCTACTCGGGTGCGAGCCTCGAGGGACGCGCCGCGCTTGCGCACTACGATGCCTACAACCGCAAGCTTACGCTGCATTGTTCGACCCAGGCGCCAAACCTGGTCCGCACCCTCGTGGCGCAGACCTTCCGCTTCCCCGAACACGACGTGCAGGTGATAGCGCCCGACATCGGCGGTGGCTACGGCAACAAGCTGCAGGCCGACGCCGAAGTCATCCCCTGCCTGCTCTCGCTCGCGACGGGCCGCCCCGTGAAGTGGACCGAGTCGCGCCAGGAGAACCTGCTGTCCGGCATGCAGTGTCGCGACTACGTCTGGTATCTCAAGGTTGCGGTGAGCAAGGACGGCATACTGCAGGGCCTCGACGCGCAGGTCCTGGGCAATGTCGGCTGCGACGGCACCTGCCACGCGGCGGGCGCCGGCAAATTCCTCGTCGCCGCGGGCTATGTGCCGGGACCCTACAAGTGGCACGCGTTCCGCGTCGCGACCAAGGTGGCCGTCTCCAACAAGGCGCCGAGCGGCGCCTATCGCGGCTACGGCAAGGACATTGCGAACTACCCGCTCGAAGTCGCGATGAGCCGCATGGCCGATGCGCTCGGGCTCTCGCCGGCGGAGTTCCGTCGCCGGAATTTCGTCGGCAAGGACGAGTTTCCCTACCAGCAGATCTCGGGCCCCGTCTACGACAGCGGCGACTACGCACAATGCCTCGCCAAGCTGCTCGAGCTCGTCGACTACGACGAGGTCAAGCAGCGCCAGGCCGCGACTCAGGGCAAGAGCGCCAAGTATCTCGGCATCGGCATCGCGTCCATGCTCGAGCCCTCGGGCGGCGCGGTACCGAGCTGCATCTTCAATTCCTATGAGGTCGCGACCGTGCGGCTGATGCCGGAAGGCGGCGTGCTGGTGCTGACCGGCCACCAGGACATCGGGCAGGGCTCCGAGACGACACTCTGCCAGGTCGTGGCCGATGAGCTCGGGCTCACCCCCGACGACGTGCGCGTCGTCTACGGCGACACCAACGCCGTGCCCTACGGACTCGGACCGTGGTCGAGCCGCGGCGCCACGTTCAATGTCTCCTGCATCGCCGAGGCGGCGCGGCGGCTGAAGGCCAACCTGTTCGAGGTGGTCGCGAACCTGTGGCAGTGCGAAGCGGCGGGCTTGGTCGCGGCCGACGGCGCCATCGTCGAGCCCGGTGGTCGCCGCATGACCCTGCGCGAGCTCGGTAACAAGCTCCATCTATGGCCCGGCGCGTTCGGCGTCGTGCCGAAGCATGTCGCCAACCCCTTCGAGGTCACGCACTACTGGACGAGCCCGATCGCGTCCTGGACACCGGACGAACTCGGCCGCATTCGACTCTATACGACGCACCCCAGTGGTTCGAGCGCGATCATCGTCGAGGTCGACGCCGAGACCGGGAAGATCGAGGTGAAGGACGTCGCGATCGTCGACGACTGCGGCGTGATCATCAATCCGACCATCGTCGAGGGCCAGCTGCACGGCGGTTACGTGCAGGGGATTGGCGGTGCGCTGATGGAGGAGTTCCACTACGACGAGCGCGGCCAGCTCTGGAACACGGACCTGACCAGTTACCTGCATCCGCTCGCGACCGATGTGCCGGACATCAAGTGCGATCACGTGATCTCACCGTCGCCCTATACCACGCTCGGCACCAAGGGCATGGGTGAGGGCAGCACGATCATGCCGTGTGCGGCCATGGTGAACGCGGTGGAGGATGCGCTGAAGCCTTTTGGCGTGCGCGTTGATCAACTGCCGCTGACCCCGGAGCGCGTGATCCGGCTCCTCAAGACGTCGTCCATATGGCGTGAAATGTACGAGGTGGGCGCATGAAATTCGAAGGCGAATCCGAGGTCAGCGGAACGCCGCCGGTCGTGTGGGACGCACTGATAGATCCAAAGGTCATCGAGCGCTGCACCCCGGGCTGTCAATCCTTGGCCGTCGTGGGACCCGATGATTTTGAGCTGGTGACGAAAATAGGCATCGCCTCGATCTCCGGCACCTACAAAGGGCGGATGCGAATCGCCGAGAAACTGGTAGGCGAGCGCTATGTGATGTCGGCGGAAGGCGCCGGCCCAATCGGCACCATGAGCGTCGTTGGCATCGTCACCCTGCAGGACAACGGCGACGCGACCCGCGTCGCCTACAGCTTCGAGGCGACGGTCGGCGGCGCGATGACCGGCCTAGCGCAGCGCGCGCTGTTGCCCATTGCGAAGCTCCTGACCAAACAATTCTTCAAGCGTGTCGAGAAAGTGATCGCGGGCGAGGATCTGCCTGCCGAGGAGGTGGGGTCATGAAACCGAAGCCGTTCGACTACGTCCGCGTCGACACTCTGCCCGCGCTCTTCTCGGCGCTCGCTGCGCACGATAACGCGAAGATCATCGCCGGCGGTCAGAGCCTCGTGCCGATGATGAATTTTCGCGTCGCTCAGCCCGAGGTGCTCGTCGACATCAACGGCGTGGAAGCGCTGAACCACGTCGGGCGCGACGGTGACTGGTTGTGCATCGGCGCCATGGCGCGCTACCAGGATCTGATCGACAGCCCACTAGTACGCGAGAGCCTGCCGCTGCTCAGCGAAGCGCTCGGCCACGTCGGCTACCCGGCGATCCGCAATCGCGGCACGCTCGGCGGCAGCGTAGTGCATAACGATCCCTCGGCAGAGGGCGGCGTCGCGCTCTGCTGTCTCGGCGCAGAAGTGGTCGTCGCGAGCGCAAAAGGCGAGCGCGTCGTGCCGATTGCGGAATTCTTCGTCACGACCTACCTGACGGACATCGCGCCGCACGAAGTGCTAACCGAGATCCGCATCCCGGTGCCCTTGCCGCGTAGCGGGTCGGCGTTCCGCGAGCTCGCAAAGCGGGTCGGTGACTTCGCGATCGTCAACGTCGCGGCGCTGGTCAGTGTCGGCGCAGGGGACAAGGTGAGCGCTGTGTCGCTCGCGCTCGGCGGCGTCGCAGAGACTCCGTTGTCTTTCGACGTCGGCCCGGCGGTCATCGGTCACCCGCTCGATGCCGCACGTGCAGCCGAGGCTGCGCGGCTCGTGGACGCGTTGAGCGATCCGCAGGACGACAACGTGGCCGGCGGGGAATATAAGCGGCATCTCGCCGGTGTGCTGGTGAAGCAGGCCCTGCTTGCCGCCTATATCGACGCAATGGCGAAGGGAGCATGACGATGAACGAGGCGGCAATGAAAGCGATCCGCGTGACGACGAGCGTGAATGGTACGAGCTATACGCGTGCCGTCGAGCCGCGGCTCCTGCTCTCCGATTTCCTGCGCAACGAGCTCGGGCTCACCGGCACCCACGTGGGCTGCGAACACGGCAAGTGCGGCGCCTGCACCGTGCTGGTCGGCGGGCGCGCGGTGCGCGCCTGCCTCATGTTCGCCGTGCAGGCCGAGGGCAAGAGCGTAGAGACGATCGAAGGTCTCGCGGCGGGTGCGGACGCACTGCATCCGATCCAGCGTGCGTTCATCGACTGCCACGGTCTCCAATGCGGTTTCTGCACGCCCGGCATGATCAACTCGACGCGCGCCTTGCTCGCCGCGAACCCTGCGCCGACGGATCAGGAGATCCGCGCGGGGCTGGCCGGCAACATCTGTCGCTGTACGGGTTACGTGAACATCGTGAAGGCGGTGCGGCAGGCGGCGAACGAGATGCGAACGACCGCGGCGCCGGAGGGGGTGTCGAAATGAACAAGGGTCATCGTCCGAACAGTGCAAGGGGAGCATGCCTATGAGCCAGCAGTACCGCGTTCGCCCCCTGCTCCTCGGGGAGGCCGAAGTCGGGTGTGCCCTCGACGTCTTCTGGGGCATGAACAAGGACCAGGGGCGCGTGACGGTGCCCATCCTCGCGTTCCTGATCGAAGGCGGCCGCGACCCGATCCTGATCGATGCCGGCATGCGCAGCGCCGACCGGGCGATGCAGATCCACCGTCTCGGCCCGCACCGCATCCCGGCCGGCATGACGCTGCCCGAGCAGCTAGGACGCTACGGCGTGAAGCCGGAGGAAGTCGGCTGCGTGATCCTCACGCATCTCCACTATGATCACTGCGGCGGCTGTGAGCAGTTGCCGAACGCAAGGATCGTGGTGCAACGGAGCGAACTCGCCGCGGCCGCCGCGCCCATGGGGCCGCGCACGCTCGACATCGGCTCGCGCGAGCTCTTCTACGACCGCCATGACGTTGCGGCAATGGTCGACACGCTGTGGGACCGGGTGGAGCTGATCGAGGGCGACATCGAGCTCTTTCCGGGCATCGAGTGCATCCTCTATCCGAACAGCCACACGCCGGGAAGCCAGTGCGTGTACATCAAGACACTCGATGGCATTGTCGGTTGCGTCGGCGACATGGTGCGGAAGGTCGATATGAACGTGCGCAAGGCGATACCGGCCGGCATTTTCTATGACCTCGAGCAGATGCAGCGCGCCATGCGCGACATCGCGATTCGCGGCGACATCATCTATCCGGCGCACGATCCCATCGTGCTCGAAGAGGACGAGGCGAAGCGCCGGGCGGCGCTGTCGCCTGGCAAACCCTGGCCCTGATCGCGCGAAAAGACATTGCGCCAGGTTTAATTGCCTTGGTCGTTTGATTCGATCCATGGCATTCACTTCTTCTCTGTCGACACACCGACGCGGCACTTCTTCTACCCGCGCTCCGCTTCCGCCGGTGCGCCTAGTTTTGCAGGAGCATTCCGATGACCAATACCAACTCCGCCGCGGCCGCATCGCCGAGCGTCCACGCGGATCCCGCGTTCCTGCAGCGGATCTTCGAACGCGCGGCGTTCATCCGCGCGTTCGAAGAGCAGGCGCTGGAACTCTCACGCGCTATGCCGCCGCAGATCGTGGGCTCGGTGCATCTGTGCGCTGGGCAAGAAGTCGTGCCCCTTGCGGCGCTTGCCGCGCTCGCGGACGACGATCAGGTCATCGCCACATATCGCGGCCATGGCTGGGCGCTCGCCGCAGGTCTCGAGCCGCAGGCCGTGTTCGACGAGCTCTGCCATCGCGCGAGCGGCATCAATGGCGGACGCGCAGGCTCGGCCTATCTGCAGGCTCCACATACCCGCTTCATCGGGGAGAACTCCATCGTCGGCGCCGGGACGACGATTGCCTGCGGCGTTGCGCTCGCGAACGTCGCGGCGGGCAACGGTCGCGTCGTCATCGTCTCGATCGGCGACGGCGCGATGAACCAGGGTTCGGTGCACGAAGCGCTGGCTTTCGCCGCCGCGAAGAAGCTGCCGGTGATCTTCGTGTGCGAACACAACGGCTGGTCCGAGCTCACTGCGACGCGCGACATGTTCCCGGTGGAGCGTCTCGCGCGGCGGGCGCTCGCCTACGGCATGGGCGGCGAGACGCTGGACGGGACGGATCCGATCGCGGTGCGCGAGGCCGTGGCCAAGGCAGCCGGAATCGCGCGGCAGGGCGGTGGACCGACGCTGCTCGAGTGCCGCGTGCCGCGGCTGTGGGGACATTACAACCGCGACATCGAGCACTATCGCCCGGCAGCCGACAAGCGCGCGGCGGCGGCGCAGGATCCGTTGCTCGTGATCGCGGAGCGGCTCCGCGCCTGCGGCGCCGCGAGTGACGATGCGCTCGCCGCGGTGCGTAGCGCGGCGGAAGCGCGCGCCACCGAGATCGCCCAGCGCGCGGCCAACGCGCCCCTGCCCGCCGTCGCGACGCTCTGCGATCACGTGTATGCGCCGGTGGCCGCGGAGAGCGGACAGCGCGTGCTCGAGACCTGCGAAATGACCTACATCGCCGCGGTAAACGCCGCCCTCGCGGCCGAACTCGAGGCCGATCCCCGGACGGTGGTCTACGGCGAAGACGTGGGCCGGGCCGGCGGCATTTTCGGCGCGGCGAAGCATCTGCAAAAGAAATACGGCGAGGCGCGCGTGTTCGATACGCCCATCGCCGAGAACGCGATCCTCGGCTCGGCGCTCGGTGCCGCCCTCGCGGGCCTGAAGCCTGTCGTCGAAATCATGTGGAGCGATTTCGTCTTCGTGGCTTTCGATCAGCTGATCAATCAGGCCTCGAACGTGCGCTATCTCACGAACGGCCGCAGCGGTGCGCCGCTCGTCGTGCGCATGCAGCAAGGTGTGACGCCCGGTTCCTGCGCCCAGCATTCGCAAAGCATCGAGGCCCTGCTCGCACACATTCCCGGGCTGAAGCTTGCGCTGGCGGCGACACCGGACGACGCCTACCAGTTGCTGCGCGCGGCCGCGGCGGATCCCGATCCTTGCGTCGTCATCGAAGCGCGCGGACTCTATCAATTGAGCGGTCCGGTGCGGATAACGGAAGGTGCGGAACCGGTTGGACGCGCGCGTCTGCATCGGCGCGGCAGCGATGCGCTCGTTTTGACCTGGAGCGCGATGCTGCACCAGGCGCTGGCCGCGGCGGAGGCTCTCGCTGCCGAGCGCCTCGACGTCGCGGTGATGGACCTGCGCTGGCTGCGCCCGCTTGACGAGGCGGCGATCGCCGACGCCGTGCGGGAAGCCGGCGGGCGAGTGCTGATCGTGCATGAAGCGGTGCGCGCCGGCGGCTTCGCCGCGGAGCTCGCAATGCACCTACAGGAGCGGATGCCTGAGAGCCTCTGCATGCCGGTGCGCCGGCTCACGACGCCCGATATCCGAATCCCTGCCTCGCCGGTTCTCCAGGCGGCGGCGCTGCCCAACGCGGACAGTATCGCCCGTCATCTCCGGGCGCTCATCGCGGATGCGCCGCGCCCCGCCTGTCGATGAGCCTCATACGCAAGACTGAAGCGCGTGTTCAAAATCGATATCGAGACCTGCAAGCCCTGGCTGAAACGGGTGTTTAAGAGCGACATGCAAATCTGCGCGCACTGTGGTGGCCCCGTGAAAGCAATCGCAAGGGAATGATGGGGAGAATGACGAGGACAGTTCACTCAATTCAGTTCACGACAAATGGAACTGTCTCCCAAATAGAAGCTCGGTCCGCTGGCCATCGGCCCCGACTGGGGGAAAAGATCACACCGGAAGACAGGAGTCGTGCGAAAGCCGGGCAGTGCCCGTTTGCAGCGGCCAAGGCGACCTTGCAGAACGCCGATAGCCGCTGAACCTTGCACTCTCCGGGGACAGTTTACTCAATTCAATTCGCTGACTAGCCTGTCCGTGTCATGGAAGACACGGAGGTCATCACTCATGGCACGGATGCCGAAACTGGTCGTTCCCGACTATCCGCACCACGTCACTCAACGCGGTGCTCGCCGCATGCAGACGTTCTTCTGCAACGACGATTACCGCTACTACCCGACTTTGTTGTCGCAAGCCCGCGAAGAAGCGGGCGTTGCAATCTGGGCTTACTGCCTCATGCGCTGCATGGACTGTCACGCCGAGCGATTGGTGGCTTTCAGCTGTAAGCGATGCGGCTTCTGCCGGAGCTGCGGCTCTCGCGCAAGGCCTTCTCCACCTTCATCGCCGCGCAGCCACCCGCCCTGGTCTTGTTCGAAGCCTGCGGCACCGCACACTTCTGGGGCCGCACCGCACACGCACTCGGACACGAAGTCCGCCTACTCCCCGCCCAGTACACCTTTCGCGAAATTGAATCGCAAGTTCGACCGCTATCTGAACCGGAACGCGCGCGCTTGGCATTAACGCTGATCGAATCACTGGAAAACCAAGATCACGGCGACGTTGCCCAGGATTGGCGTGTCGAAATTGAACGTCGCTGGTCTGAAATCAAAAGCGGCGCTGCTGTGACTGTCTTTGCCTCCGAAGTGTTTGAGGCAGTTCGTCACTCCTTGAAGTGATCGAATTTCATGCCGATGCTCGGCAAGAACTTCGTCACGCCGCCCGATATTACGAGCGCCAAGTCGCGGGAGTCGGATTTGCGTTTACCGATGAAGTCGAGCGAACCCTAAAAATTATCCAGGAAAGCCCAGGCACCGGTTTTCCGGTCCGGCAACATTATCGGCGAGTTTTTGGCCTAACGACTCCGGTCAAGACTCCGCAAGGTGGGTTCACCGGACGCTCAGTTATCGTCAGCGCCGTTCCACTAACTCTGGTTGAAGGTCACGCCGCTTATGAAGCACGGCGAGCACATAACAGTCCGCACCTCGGGCCTCATAGATGATGCGGTACGTATGTGCACCAATTTCCCGGATATCTTGTTCACCAAGTTCCGGCACCACGCGCCCTGCTCTTGGCAGCGTGCCAACGGCGCGTGATTTTTCGATGATGTCTTGAACGACTTTCCCCGCGTAGAACTTCGAATCGCGAGCGATGAAATCGTGAATGGCGCGCAAATCGGCTTTAGCGGGGTCCGACCAAACTACCATTTCTCAATTTCGCGCATGAGCGCTTCGCTGGTGGTGAGTTGCCCCTGATTGACAGCGTCCTGACCCTTTCGAATCTTATCGATGACGTAAAGCCGATACATGATCTCCTCCATGTCGGCGTCGTCGGGGAGCTTGCGGATTGACTCAAGTGCTTCTTGCTTGGCCGGTATCATGCTTGTGCTCCTCGCTGCATTGGTCGCGTTACTATCCGGATTATAACCAAGGGAGTTCCGCACGCGGCGTGGCGATGCGGAAGTGAACGGGTAACCGTGTCGGCAGTAGGCGGCGCCTCCAGAAACGGCTGCCGAAGATTTGCCGAAGTCAGTGCTGAAAAGTCAGGCTCAGTGGCGCATTTTGCAACGGGCGCGACCGCCATAACGTTAAATAAATCAGCTAGTTAATTTTGCAGTTCGTAACTACGAACTAGGGGGTCGGAGGTTCGAATCCTTCCGGGCGCGCCAGAATTGAAAAAGGGTCCTTAGGGACCCTTTTCCAATTCTGATGGGTCTGGACGCTCGAGTTGGACCTCGCGTTCGACCGATTTGCGAAGCGAATCGGGACGCCGGAGCGCAGCGGAGGCGCCCCGCAGGGGTGACCATGCGCAACAAGCGCATGGTCATCAATCCTTCCGGGCGCGAATCTGGCGCCTCAATTCCCGATAACGTGCGCTGGCTTTCAGCCACTGCGTAAGACTCCCTGCGCGCACCCGGTAGTCGTAAGTAATCTCTGGAACATGATGAAAATCCCAGCCCGACAGCCAGACACGCAACCAGAAGTCCCAGTCTTCCAGCGCGGGCAGGGATTCGTCAAAGCCACCCGCGTCCACCCATGCCTGACGTCTGAATACGGCGCATGCATCGATGGTGTTCCTGTCGAACATGGCCTCCCACTCAAAAGCGGGAACCTCCACCCGGCCGCTTCGAAGGCCGAATTCCAGGCGATCACCGTACACCACGCCTATCGATGGATTGGCCTCGAGTACCTCGCCCGCGCGTCTCAGGTAATTCGGGCGCAGGCGATTATCCGCATCGAGCGGCAGAAGACAGTCACCGCGCGCTAGGCGAATGGCATGGTTGCGCGCGTTGGCGAGTCCCCGGTTGGTCTGGTGTTCGACCCGATATCCGCGTTTCTGTAGTCGCTCGAGGAAGGCGCAGGTGAAAGGTTCGGACGAACCGTCATTGATGATGATGAGTTCGGTTTCCGGCGTGCAGCTGCGCTCGGCACTGGCGATGGCTTCCGCCAGATACACGCCGTCGTCATGTACCGGGGTGACGATGCTGAAGCGTGGCTTGGTCCCGGTCGCATGCAGGAGACGCGGGGCAAAGCCGGCAATTCTTTGCGCGCCATCCGAAGGCAAATGGGCGGCGGCATCCAGCGCAGAGAGCATTTGTGACGCCTCTGGCCAAGCGAGCGCATGCAGGCCCGGGAGCGGATCCGCCGGTGGGGCTGCTTCGAAAAGCTCAGCCTCCAAGGCCGATGTCAGATCACCCTGAAGGTTCAGGCCCCATTGATTGCGCAGGAGCTCTGGCAGCACCGAGGGGTTGGCAACGAGCGCGTTGGTGTTGGCGAGCACGTAGCGGTCCGGATGCGCCGCGAGGAACTCGAGCAAGGCCCGGTTGTACGCTAACCAGAATCGCTCGGGATAGTCCGGGTGTTCGGAAAAAACCTTGGCGCCCAGACGATGAATGGACGCCGAGACTTCCCAAGGGTAACGGTAGAGGAAGAGGTAGCGCGCATCGGGCGCCACTGAATGCCAGAACTCGAGCAGCATGGTGGTGCGTGGGTCTTTCCAACCCCACAGCGCACCCCGGGCACGACCCTCGGCCACGAGCGCGGTCGCTTCCGGTCGGAAGGATTCGAGCGCCGCGGCACTCGGACCTTGCTCCCCGGCCCAGCCCCAATCCGCATGGCCACCCGCCTCTTGTCTGCAGGCGGTGGCCAGCATCCGGCGACTGAGCGCGAGAAAAGCCGTGTCTTCAAAATAGCCTTTCCGGTTCGCTTCATCGGCCGGAACCAGTTGCCGGCCCATGTCCACTCCGAGATGCGTGAGCCATGAGGCCGTTAGCGAAGTCCCGGAGCGATGCATGCCGGCTACGATGATCGGTCCGGTTCCGTTGTGCGTTGGGGGCATGACGCCGATTATATGGTCAGGGTTCGGGCTTTGGTTGTGCCTGACTTTCCTGAGCCCGGCATCCCGCACGTGACACAGCCGTGACAATTCGCGGGAGTGAATCCGTTCTACTTGCGCCCATTGCTCTGTGGAGGCCGGCCGATGTTGCGCAATCTGGGGATGATCGGGGTCTCGTGGCGTCAGTCCGGCAAGGCCTCTCTCGCGGGTTACACACTGGAGCCCGCGACCGTGGAAACTGCCCTTGCGGCGTTCGCCAAGGAGCAGGGCCTGTCCGAACTGGCATACATCGCCACCTGTAATCGGGTGGAACTGGTGTTTGTGTGCACGGAAGACACCCCCTCGGTCGATCTCCGTCCTCAGGCCCTGCGCCTGCTCACTGGGCAGGAGGGCACAGCCGCGGAGGCCTTGAAGGCCCTGCGCGCCTGGGGTGGCGAAGGCGCCATGGAACACCTCTTCCTCACCACCGCCGGCCTCGATTCCGCCATGCTGGGCGAAGTGGAGATCGCGGGTCAGGTCCGGACCGCCTGGGACCTTTCCCGACGTCTGGGTCTGTGCGGCCCGATTCTTGAAACCCTCTTTGAAGAAGCGCTGCGTGTCGCGGGTACGATTCGCGGTGAAACGCGGATTGGTGCTGGACGGGTGTCACTCGCAGAGATTGCGGTCGATCTCATTCGTGAACATGTGAGTGAGGCACCCGGCCGGGTGGCCCTGGTGGGCGTCTCGCCCATGACCGAGCGCGCTGCAGTCTCCCTGCATGCAGCAGGTATCCCCTTGCTCATCGTCAATCGCACTACGTCGCGGGCCGAAGCCCTCGCCGAACCCTACGGCGCCGAAGTGCTGTCCCTCGCGGAATTCGCCCATAACCCACCGCCCGTCGAAGCCATCCTCAGCGCAACCGGCGCGACGGAGCCCTTGCTCGACAAGGAGCAGCTCGAACGCCTCGGAGCGCGCACGCCTACCGGAGACTCGCCCCTGATCGTCGACATGTCCATTCCGCCTGACTTCGACCCGGAGGTCTGCCGCGCACTGGACATTCCGCGGATCAGCATGGAGGAGATCACGCGCCGTGCCGAACAGAACCGCTCTGCCCGACTGCTGGAGGCAGCACAGGCCCGTGAACTGGTGGACGAAGCCCTGCAGAAAACCAACGAGCGCTTTGCCGAACGCTACAGCGGCCGCCTTTTCGGCGCCTTACAGCAGCGTTACCGGCGCACGGCGGAGGAGGGCGTAAAGCGCCTGCTGAAAAAGGATCTCGCGCACCTCAATCCCGCGGAGCAGGATGCGGTGGAAACCTGGGCTGCAGCCTTGGCCCGTCGCTTCGCCCATATCCCGTGTCTTGGTCTGCGCGGTCTGCTGCACGCTGGCCCCGAGGGCTCGCTCGAGGCTTTCCTCAGTGGGCTGGAGCCTGAATTCGCAGAGGAACTGCGTCTTGCACTGCAGGGCACGCCCCAGGCGCGGCAGGACAGTCACGCCGCCTGATTGATCCGGGTTCGCCGCATACCGTAATCGCCAAGTCACGCCCACTTACTTCATGCCTCTAAAGGGAGATCCTTCGCGCGCGGTGCAGATTGGTTTTCTGCTGCTGCTTACGCTCACCTCTGCGCAGGTGGCGTGGTGGATCGCCGAGAACGTGCACTACTCGCGTACCGTGGAAACCCGCATTGCGTCGCTTTACCGGGAAGCGGAAAAGGCCGGCGGCACCTTGCCGGAAGGCGCAATTCAGGCGCTGGCCGAAGAACGTGCAAAACGGATCAATCGTTATCTGTGGGAGGGCGGGTTCTTCCTGCTGGTGCTGGTTGGCGGCATGTCCGTGCTGACCAGTGCCATTCGCCTGGATGCCCACCTGCGTCGCCGCCAGCAGAACTTCCTCGCCGCGGTCTCGCACGAGTTCAAGAGCCCGCTGGCGAGCATCCGGCTCTCGGCCGAGACGCTCGTGATGCGGTCCGGTGAGCCCGAAACCACCAAGCTCGCCAACAGGATTCTCGCCGACGATGAACGCCTGCTCCGTATGGTGGACAATCTGCTCGACTCCGCCCGCCTGGAGCAGGGGCTGCACGCCCTTAAGCCCGAGCGCGTGGAGCTGGAATCGCTGGTGCTTGGCATGGTGGGCACGGTGCGCGACCATGCGGCGAGCCACGGCATCGAGATACAGGCAGACGTTTCAAGTGAGTATGCGGTGCGTGGTGATCGCACGGCACTCGAGACCATCCTGCGCAATTTCCTCGACAACGCGCTCAAATCCTGTGTGGCGGGCAAGGGCACGCGGATCGCGGTCACCGCACGTCGCGAGGATGGTGCCGTGATGCTCTCCGTGACTGACGACGGTCTCGGCTTCGAGGAAGAAGAGGCCGTGCGTGTGTTCCAGAAGTTCTACCGCATCGGGGATGAACTGCGACGGACCACGCAAGGAACGGGGCTCGGCCTGCACATCGTGAAGAGACTCGCCGATCTCAGTGGAGCCAAGGTCCGGGCAGAGAGCCCCGGTCCCGGGCGCGGCGCAACGTTTTCCATCCTGTGGCCTGATCAAATTCCCGCATGAAGCATACTCCCCGCATCCTCATCGTCGACGATGAAACCCATCTGGCAGACGGCATCCGCGAGAACCTCGATGCCGAAGGGTATGAGACCACCGTGGCCTACGACGGTGAGCAAGGGCTGGCTGCCCTGCGCGCGCAGAAATTCGATCTCGCGGTACTCGATGTCATGATGCCGCGCCTGAACGGACTGGAACTCTGTGCCGCGGTCAGGGGCGAGGGCAATCAGGTGCCGGTATTGTTCTTGACGGTCAAGGCCGATGCCGAGGATCGCATCAAGGGCCTGGAGGCCGGCGGCGATGATTACCTGGCCAAGCCGTTTCATCTCAAGGAACTGCTGCTGCGGATTGCCGCCATCCTGCGGCGGGTCTCTCTGTACAACGAAGGTGCGGCAGCGCTGGATTTCGGTGGCAACACCGTCGATTTCAGGTCCTACCACGCACGCAGCTGGGATGGCGCGGAGCACAGTCTGACTCACAAGGAGGCGATGATCCTGCAGGTGCTGTCGGGGGCAGCGGGCGCCATCGTCACCCGCGAGGATATCCTCGATCGCGTGTGGGGCAACGAGGTCTACCCGTCCACCCGAACCATCGACAACTTCATCGTCCGTCTACGCAAGCGATTCGAGCACAATCCCGATGCGCCGCTACACTTCCATACCGTGCGCGGCGTCGGATACCGGTTCTCACGCAACCCGGAACCGGAATAGGTCTCCTCAGGCCAATACGTCGTTGGCCTGACCGCGGAGAATCAAGCTGTACATGAAGTCCTCGAGCTCAGGGCCCATGGCATCGCGGGAAGACACGATACCGACCGGCTTGCCATCTTCCACCACCGGCACATGGCGGAACTGCCCTTCATGCATGAGATGCAACGCCATCGGGAAAGGATCCCGCGGAGAGATGGCCGTGGGGTTGGCGGTCATGACCTGACCGACCGTGGTCGTTGCCGCATCACGCTTTTCCGCCACCACGCGAAAAAGGGCATCCCGTTCGGTGAAAATTCCGGCGAGCTTGCCATCCTCCACCACGAGAACCGCGCCGACCCGTCTGCCGCGCATGCTTCGGGCCACCTCGCTGACGGGCGTGGAGGCGGACGCAGTAAGCAGTTCCTGGCCTTTGATGATCTCGCCAACGGTACGTGAACTCATGATGGGCTCCTTCTTGATATTGACAGTGCGAGCAGGCTGCAACCGTGATGCTCCGCGAATATAGGTAGAAGCCGGACGCTTGTCACGACAGGGGCTTTGCCGATCTCCGGAATTGCTCCCAGGCCGTGAGAAAGGCCTGCGGCTGTTCGAAATAGGGCAGGGCGCCCGCCTGCATCACGTCGAAGGACCATCCACTGCTCAAGGCCAGCACATTCTTCAGGCGATAGTCCACGAAATCTCCCCGGGTTCCGTGCACCATCCATACCGGCATGCGCAGGGTTTCGTAGACGCGCCCGATGTCGGCGCTGAAGAGAAATCCGCTCAGGAAGCACAGAGGGGCATGCTCGGCACCCGGCGCCCTTGCCGTGCGCCAGGCATATTCAAACATTTGCTCGTCGATGTGCTTGTCGCCCCAGGTCTTGCGCAGGAAGAAGCGTATCGAGCGACGGCTGGTGAGCAGGTCGAAAAGGCGTCTGCGCCAGAGCTGGCGGGTGAGGAAGGCATGCAGACGAGGCAGCGCGCGCGTGCTGCCTGCTGATCCATAGGGCGGGCGGGCACCGCGAAAGCCGGTGGGGCTCACGAGCGCCAGGCTGCGGTAGGCTGCAGGGTTTTCCGAGGCCGCACGCGCCAGGAATTCGCAACCCAGCGAGACAGCCAGCGCATCAAGAGGCCGGCCCGGATGACGCTCCGCGATCGCGGCCTGTACCGTGGCGAGCGCATCGGTCATCACCCTCGGTGTGTGGACGATGGCCGGCCGCGCCGAGAGGCCGAAGCCGGGCAGATCGGGGGCGTATACGCGATGACCCTGGCGCAAGGATTCGAACAGCGGTCGTATCTCCGCTGCGGAGGCTGCCGCATTCACGCTGTGCACCAGCAACACGGGCGGCGCTGCTTCCGGGCCTGCCACATGAACTGCGAGTGCGCCCGCAGGGCCGTCCAGCATGAACATCTCGCTCGGCAAAGGGTGGGGCGGTGCGTCCTGATTCCAGTCCATGATGTTCCCCTGTGATCCGTTGCGCTTGGCGAGTGACTGGCCGCAATGGTATCAAGGGAAGGGACCAATACCTCGAGGCCAGCATGCAGTCGACTTTTCCCTTCGCCGCGATCGTTGGCCAGGAGGAGATGAAACGCGCCCTGCTCATTGCAGCGGTGGCGCCAGGCGTGGGGGGGGTTCTGGTTTTTGGCGACCGTGGCAGTGGCAAGACCACGACGGTCCGCGCGCTGGCCGACCTCCTGCCGCCACTGGAGACGGTTGCTGAGTGCGCCTATCGCTGTACGCCGACCGCGCGGGTGGGTTTGTGTGGCCGCTGCCAGGCGGGCGAAGCCGGTGCCCGCTTCAAGCCCGTCAGGATTCCCGTGCCCTTCGTCGACATGCCCCTGGGGGCCACCGAGGACCGCGTCGTGGGCGCCCTCGATCTCGAACAGGTGCTGCAGAACGGTGTCCGGCGTTTCGAGCCCGGGCTGTTGGCGCGGGCCCACCGTGGTTTTCTCTATATTGATGAAATCAACTTGCTGGAAGACCACTTGGTGGATCTGCTGCTCGATGTGGCGGCCTCCGGCGAGAACGTGGTGGAGCGCGAAGGGCTCAGCGTGCGTCACCCGGCGCGGTTCGTGCTCGTGGGCAGTGGTAATCCGGAGGAAGGTGAATTGCGGCCGCAGTTGCTGGATCGCTTCGGGCTGTCGGTGGAAATCAGCACGCCGGATGATTTGCCTTCGCGCCTCGAGATCATCAAGCGCCGCGATGCCTTTGAGCGCGATCCGGCGGGCTTCAATGCGCACTGGAGCCGGGCACAGGCACGTTTACGCAAGCAGATTGCCCATGCCCGTGAGCTGCTGCCTGAAGTGGAGGTGCCCGATGCCGTGCTGGAACAGGCCGCACGCCTGTGCATGCAGCTCGGCACCGATGGCCTGCGCGGTGAACTCACCCTGCTGCGCGCCGCGCGTGCCACGGCAAGTCTGGCCGGCGAGCTCGAGGTGACGTCCGCCCACCTGCGTGAGATTGCCCCCTCGGCCCTGCGTCACAGACTGCGCAGGAATCCACTGGACGATGCCGGGTCGGCGGTGCGTATCGAGCGCGGGATGCGCGAAATCTGGCCCGCGTAGTCCGTGCCGGATCCCTGGCAGCTCGCCCAATTTGCCGCGGCACTGCTCGCGGTTGACCCGGAGGGCGCGGGTGGCGTGGTGGTGCGTGCTGCAGCAGGCCCCGTGCGCCAGCGGTGGTTGGCCCTGCTGCGGCAGTGGTTGCCCGCGGATTGTCCGTGGCGCATGGTCCCGCTCGATATCCCGGACTCCCGCCTGCTGGGTGGACTCGATCTCGCTGCGACACTGGCCATGGGCAGGCCTCAGGCGGAGCGTGGCCTGCTCGCCACTGCCGACGGAGGAGTCGTGGTGCTGTCCATGGCCGAACGCCTCTCGCCCGCGACCGCAGGGCGCATTGCAGCCGCAATCGACACCCACGAAGTGCAGGTGGAACGTGAGGGCCTCGCCTTGCGCGCGCCCAGCCGCTTTGGCGTGGTCATGCTTGACGAGGGGCTGGATGAGGATGAACGCGCACCGGCTGCGCTGCGTGAGCGCGTCGCGTTCGAAGTCAGGCTGGACGACATCCGCATCAATGAGGCTGGCGAAGCCTTGTTCGCCGCCGAGGAGACGGCACGCGCAAGATGGCTCCTGTCCGATGTGACGAGTACGGATGAGCTCCTGACGGCGCTCAACGAAATCGCCCTGCGCTGCGGGATCCAGAGCCTTAGGGCACCGATTCTTGCCACCAGGGTGGCCCGCGCGAGCGCCGCCTTGCATGGGCGGGTGTGTCCGGATGAGAGTGATCTGATGCTCGCGGCGAGTCTGGTGCTGGGACACCGCGCCACGCGCCTGCCAGTGAACGGTGAACCCGACACGACTCCCGCTATGGAGACCGAACCTTCGCCGCCACCCAATCACGATGCCTCCCACACCGACACCGGCGAAACGCCACCTGCCAGTGCCCAGCAGCCGTTGGCGATGCAAGATCGCGTGTTGGCGGCAATTGCAACCGCACTGGGGCCCGAGGTGTTGGCAAGTCTTGCGCTGCGCGGCCAGGTGCGCGGCGCCGCAGGCAGTGCCGGCAAATCCGGTCAGCAACATTCGGGAGGTGCGCGCGGACGACCCATGGGCACCCGTCGCGGTCTACCGAAACGCGGAGAGCGGCTGGATCTGGTGGCCACCCTCTACGCCGCCGCGCCTTGGCAGGCCTGGCGACGCAAGGAAGCTGCCGACACTGCCCGAAGCTTCTTCATCGCGCGTGAGGATCTGCGGTCACGACGCTATCGCCAGCGTTCGCGCACGGTCACGCTATTCGTGGTGGATGCTTCCGGGTCCTCCGCTTTGCACCGGCTCGCGGAAGCGAAGGGTGCAGTGGAGCTGCTGCTCGCTGAATGCTATGTGCGGCGGGACCAGGTGGCCTTGATAGCCTTTAGGGGAACTGCCGCAGAAACCCTGCTACCGCCCACCCGTTCGCTGGCGCGCGCACGCCGCAGCCTTGCGGCCTTGCCCGGCGGCGGCGGCACGCCGCTCGCTGCCGCCATCGATGCAGCAGCCGAACTCGCGGCACAGGTCCAACGTTCCCGGGCCACACCGCTGGTGGTGTTCTTCACCGATGGCCGCGCCAATCTTGCGCGAGACGGCAGCCAAGGCCGCAGCGCCGGGGAGGCCGACGCCACAGCGGCAGCACGGCAGTACCTGCAGCGGGGCTTCGGCACTCTGTTCATCGATACTTCGCCCCGCCCTCATCCCCGTGCGGAAGAATTCGCACATCAATTGGGGGCAAGGTACCTTGCATTGCCGCATGCGGATGCGGGATCTCTGGCGCGCCTGGTTCAGCATTCAAGCGAGGGATTCTCACCCCGCTGACGCCGACCACGCCTCGTCGGGCACGGCTGGCTCACTGTAAAAAAAATGTTACAGTGTCCAGCAATGTTGACATCACTCACCTCAGCACCCTTGGGTCAACCGGGCCGCGCAGCGCATGCCGTGATGATCGGCAGCGGCTTTGGCGGACTGGCGGCAGCCATACGCTTGGGGGCGCGCGGTTATCGCGTGACCGTGCTGGAACGCTGCGGGGTTCCCGGCGGGCGCGCCTGGGTCCGCAAACAGGATGGGTTCACCTTCGACAGCGGACCCACCATCATCACGGCGCCGTTCCTGTTTCGCGAACTGTGGGAACTCTGCGGACGGCGTTTCGAGGATGACGTTGAGCTGCGTGAACTCGACCCGTTCTACCGGATTCGCTTCGATAACGGCGAGACGTTCAACTACAGCGGCGATCCCGCTGCGATGCGCGCCGAGGTGGCGCGCTTCTCACCGGACGATGTGGCCGGTTACGAACGCTTCATGCAGCTCAGCGAAGCCATCTATCGCACGGGCTTCGAAAAGCTCGGGCATGTGCCTTTCGACAACTGGGGCACCATGCTGCGCGCAGTACCGGAACTCATCCGGCTGCAAAGCTATCGCAGCGTGCATGGCCTGGTGGCGAAACATGTGCGCGATCCGCGCCTGCGCACGATTCTGAGCTATCACCCGCTGCTGGTGGGCGGCAATCCCTTCTCCGTCACGGCGGTCTACGCCCTCATCGCCTATCTTGAACGCGCCTGGGGCGTGCATTTCGCGATGGGGGGCACCGGCAGCCTGGTGAATGGCATGGTCAAGCTGATCGAAGGTCAGGGGAACACGCTCCGTACCGGCGCCGACGTGGCCACGATCCTCGTTGAGCATGGACGCGCGACCGGCGTCAGGCTCGCGTCGGGAGAGGAAATCGCGGCGGATATCGTGGTTTCCAACGCTGATTCGGCTTGGACCTACCGCCATCTGGTGCCTGCGCATGCGCGCCGCCGCTGGACCGATCGCAAGATCGAGCGCTCCCACTATTCGATGGGCCTGTTTGTCTGGTACTTCGGCACCCGTGGTCGCTATGAGGATGTGCCTCATCACATGCTGCTGCTCGGGCCGCGCTATCGTGAATTGCTGGAGGATATCTTCTCCCGCAAGATTCTCGCGGACGACTTCAGCCTGTACCTGCATAGACCCACGGCCACCGATCCGTCACTGGCACCGCCCGGCTGTGACGCTTTTTACGTGCTCTCGCCCGTGCCCAATACGGAGAGTGGCCTCGACTGGATGGAACTGCGCGAGACCTATCGCGCACGCATCGCGCGTGAGCTGTCGGCAACCGTGCTGCCGGGCCTCGAAGACCGGTTGGCGACTTCCTGGGTCACCACCCCACCTGACTTCGAGAACCAGTTCCTGTCCTTCCGCGGTGCGGGCTTTGGTCTGGAACCACGCTTCACGCAGAGCGCATGGTTCCGTCCCCACAACCGCAGCGAGGATGTAAAGAATCTCTACCTCGTGGGCGCCGGTACCCATCCCGGTGCCGGCTTGCCGGGAGTCCTTTCCTCGGCGCGAATCCTCGACAGTGTGGTGCCCGATGTCCGAATCAGCGTCTGAATTGCTGGAGGCGGCGGATATCGCCACCTGTCGTGAGCTGTTGCGCCATGGCTCGCGCTCGTTTCATGCCGCTTCGCATCTGTTGCCATCCGCGCTGCGAGAGGGCGCCACGGCACTTTACGGCTTCTGTCGTGAGGCGGATGACGCCATCGACCAGACTTCAGAACCAGCCCAGGCACTCGTGACCCTGGAACATCGGCTGCGCTGCCTGCACGCCGGTGCCCCTTTCGATATCGCGAGTGATCGTGCGTTTGCCGCGGTGGTTCGGCGCTACCGCATTCCGCACGAGATCCCGGCAGCACTGCTCGAGGGTTTTGCATGGGATGCGGAGAACCGCCGTTATGCGGATTTTCCCGCCTTGCTCGCCTATGCCGCCCGCGTGGCGGGGACGGTAGGCGTGATGATGGCGCGAGTCATGGGCGTGGATGAGCCGAGGCTGCTCGCCAGGGCGAGTGATCTCGGTGTAGCCATGCAGCTCACGAACATCGCCCGTGACGTAGGTGAGGATGCAAGGGCAGGGCGCCTCTACCTGCCGCTCGCCTGGTTGGCGGCTGAGGGCATCGATGAACGTGCGTGGCTGGCAGCCCCCGAATTCAATCCCGGCATCGCCCGTGTGGTTGCGCGCTTGCTGGAGGCGGCGGAAACTCTTTATCGCAAGGCCGAGGATGGCATCGCAGGACTTCCTCTCGCATGCAGGCCGGCGATGTACGCCGCGCGATATCTCTATGCCGGAATCGGACATCAGGTGGCCCGCAATGGATTTGACTCCGTGAGTGTCAGGGCTCGCGTGGGCCGGACGCGCAAGTGCTGGTATCTGACGCGTGCCCTGGTCTCGACCTTGCGGCTGCCCTCACGCGACCACTCGCCCACGGTGGCAGAGGCGATGTTCCTGGTGCGTGCGGTGGCCGGGTCCGCTGCTGATGCCCTGGGGACCGCGCCTGCGGCTGTTGTGCCTTGGTGGAATCTCGATGCTCGCGTTGAACGCCTCATCGCCATCTTTGAACGGCTCGAACGCCGCGAGCGCGATACTCAATCTATGAGGGCCGTCGGGGCATCCTGAAAGGCAGAAGCATCTGCACCCAGCGCTGCCTGAAGCGCTGCAGCGAGAGGCTCTCATGCATGACCTCGACGGGGCGTCCTGCGAGTACGCCGCTGAGGTGGGTACGTGAGTAAAACGGGGTGTCTTCCAGACGTTCCACCATCCGCACCGGATGTTCGGGATCGAGAGAGCCTGCCCCGTTCACCCCCCAGAGTGCCTTGGGCAGGGGACGCGGAGTCGGAGCTTGAAAGGGTTCGACCGTGCCATCGTCCCTGAAATGAAGTGCCAGATTGCGGTCATCTCCCCTCATCTGCCGAACTTGATAGACGATCAGGGATTCACCCCCGTCAGTCGTTGCGCGAGACCAGTCCCAGTCGCGGAATGACTCTTCCAGCGGAACATTGCCCGCATTCGAATCCAGATAGCCCGTGCCCCGCCAACGCAGCCGCGGGTGGTCGAGCTCAACCTCCACCTCCGCCCGCGGGGCTATCGGCTGCCAGCCATGCAAGCCGGCATCGTCGAGCGCGTACCGCTTGCACGGCAGATATCGAGGATGGACGCGGATCCTGCCCCGAATACGCCGCGGAATCGGCACCGAGATTTCATCCAGTTCAATCTCCAGCGTGTCACCGTGCCAGTGCAGCGCGCTGGGACCAATGACGAGCTGAGAATCACTCCGCGACAAGGCTCCCGCGCTTCGCTCGGTCATGCTCCAGCGCGCGCCACGTCGCCCATACAAGGCGACATTGAGAGCCACATGGTTTTGTGCATCCCCCAAGCCGTTGCGCCTCGCGCTGGCGTAATAGGGAGAGAAGACACTGCCGATGAAGGCGATGAGCGTCAGTCCCGAAGCACCATCTTGCGAGAATGCATCCAGATACCACCAGACATATCCTCCTGCCGGTGGGGTGTGGGTGAAAGCAGGCCCCCTGAGTGGGCCCGCGGTCGCCGTGAGCGGGGCGGTGGTCAGACTCATGGCGTCAATCCCCGTCGCCGGGAGGTGGCGCGCGACAATCCGGTGAGCACGCCGTGTGCCGCGAAGCGTCCCGAGGTCACGGCCATCGGTACGCCGGCACCCGGGTGCACGCCACCGCCCGCGAGAAACAGACCCGGTACGGCAGTGCCAGCACCGGGGCGCGTGAACGAAGCTCGCCATCCGTGAGTGGCCTGGCCATAAAGTGCCCCGCCGCTCCCCGGGAAAAGACGCGCAAAATCGGCCGGTGCGGTTCTGGTGCACGATCCCGTCGCACGATCGATCTTCACGCCGTGTCTCGCGAGAGCATCAAAGGTTCGCGTTTCGCACGCGGCAAGTGCTTCTTCCGATGAAGTGTCCGGAGTGATGCCGGAGGGTGCGTTCACCAGAACGAACAGCCGTTCGTGACCCTCCCCGGCTGGAATGTTCCTGTCGTCCCGATCCTGGGCGCAGAGGTAGATGGTGGGATCGGTGGGCAGGCAGCGTTTCTGCTGCAAGTCCGAGAACTCGGCGGCATAGTCTTGCGAGAAGAAGACATTGTGCCGGGTCAGCGGAAACCCTTCTGTGCGGGCCTCCAGGCACCAGGTCACGGCCGACAGGGAGCGCCGGCGCATATCAACACCGGGCATTCGCCGCGCAATCGCCCCGCCCAGTCTGCCCTCCGCCAGGGCACCGGGATCGGCGTTCGCGATGACCGCTGCGGCCCGTATCCCCGATCCATCAGCGAGGCGCACACCGGTCACACGGCCGTTTGCCATCAGCACATCAGTCACAGCCTGGCCGTAATGAAATTCAACGCCGAGCGCGCGAGCCCGCGCTTCCATGGCGCACGCCACCTGATGCATGCCGCCCTCTACGCTCCACACACCCCGTTGCTCGCCGTGGGCAATCAGCATGAGAGTGGCGGGCGCAAGGAATGGCGAGGAGCCACAGTAAGTTGCATAGCGGCCGAATAATTGCCGGAGCCTTGGATCCGGGAAATGCTCGGACAGCGCCTGCCAAAGGCTCGAGAATGGCGCGCTGCGCCACAGTGATGGCAGCCTGCGCAAGGTTTGCGGGTGAAGAAAGTGCCGCATGCCGGGACGAGCCTGGCGCATGAAGGCAGGCTCAAGTACCTCATAAGTCTTGCGGGCCCGCACACAGAAGGCTTCATAAAGCTGTGCCTGCCTGGAACCGGCGAATGCCGCGATAGCCTCGACCGAGCGCTGATGGTCTGCGTGGAGATCCAAGGATGAGTCATCCGTCCAGCGGTGGCGAGCCAGGATTTCGAGCGGCTGCAGCGTCAGGTGGTTCTCCAGTGCGTCCCCGGTTTCGGCGAAAAGCTCTTCGAAAACCCAGCGCATGGTGAGCACGGTGGGGCCGGCATCCACTCGCGAGCTGCCCACACTCACCTCTCGCATCTTGCCGCCCGGGGCGGAGGCCGCTTCGCAGACCCGGACAGGAATGCCATGCGCGGCGAGCAGCATGGCCGAAGCAAGGCCGGCGACCCCGGCACCAATCACGACTACCGGTGCCTGTGGATCAGGGCGTGCCATCTGCTTGCATGAAACCGTTGACCGACATGCCGCAAGTGTCTATTTTGATTTACACATGTACAAGTAAAAAAATTTACACACGCGGAGGCCAGGATGGACGTCATGCGCCGGATCGAAGACACGATCGCCACGGTCATCGGCCAGGGGGAGCGTGGGAAGTACCCTCCCAAATTGGCCGCCGCGATACGCCACGCGGTGTTTCCGGGTGGCGCCCGCATCCGGCCACGCCTGTGCATGGCGGTAGCCATTGCCTGCGGCGCCAGCGAAGACCTGCGCGCCGCGGAGTCTGCCGCCGCTTCAATCGAACTTTTTCACTGTGCTTCGCTGGTGCATGACGACCTGCCTTGCTTTGATGACGCCGCCTTGCGGCGCGGCAGGCCGTCCGTGCATGTGGCTTTCGGCGAGGAAATTGCCGTGCTCGCCGGGGACGCCCTGATCGTGCTCGCCTATCAAGCGCTGCTCGGTGCGGGCGCAGAGCATGCCGCCAAGCTGCCGTCGCTCATGCACACGCTGTGCAGGGCCGCAGGCATGCCTTCCGGCATCGTGGCAGGCCAGGCCTGGGAAAGTGAGCCCAATGCCTCGCTCGCTGAATACCATCGCGCCAAAACCGGCATTCTTTTCAGCGCGGCCACCGAATCCGGAGCCATTGCGGCCGGCGCCGACCCGTCACGCTGGACCGCTCTGGGTGCCAGGCTGGGTGAGGCCTACCAGGTGGCGGATGATATCCGCGATGTGGCTGCCAGCAGTCACGATACCGGCAAGCCGATGGGGCAGGATCTCGCACATGGCCGGCCCAGCAGCACTCGGGCTCTCGGCCTCAAGGGAGCTCTCAAGCGCTTCGAGTACCTCCTCGATTCGGCCTTGGCTTCCATTCCTTCCTGCCCGGGTGGCAGCGACCTCCAGGAATTGATCCGTCTCGAATCGCAACGGCTCATCCCCGAGGAAATCTCGCGCCAAGCCGCTTGAACCTGCAATGCAGGATGCTGCGGATGCAGGTTTTCCAGGGCTGCAGCCCTTGATCGGGCGTTGGCGCCACTTGCGGGATGGGCTGCTGGCCAGCCCAGCATTCCAGCAATGGGCCTCGGGGTTCCCGCTCACACGCTGGATCGCACGGCGTCAGGCCGCGAAACTGTTCGATCTCTGCGCGGGGTTCGTCTATTCCCGTGTGCTCAAAGCCTGCCTGCAGCTGCGGCTGCTCGACACCCTGCGCGAGGCGCCGCGCTCGCTGGCATCGCTGGTGTCGCTGACCGGTCTTCCCGAAGAGTCGCTGCGGATCCTGCTGGATGCAGCGCGTGCGATCGAACTCGTCGAGCAGCGCAAGGATGGCTGCTACGGACTCGCCTCCCTCGGCGCTTCGCTGGTGGGGAATCGCGGCATCCTCGCGATGATCGCGCACCATGATTTGTTCTACGAAGATCTGCGCGACCCGGTGGCCCTGCTCCGTGGGGCACAGGAGGATACCGCTCTCAAGGCCTATTGGGCCTATTCCCGCAACACCAGCCCTTCAGCGCTGCCGGGGACCTCACTGGATGAATACTCCAGCCTCATGGCGGAATCCCAGCCGATGATCGCCGGTGAAGTGCTGCGTGCCTATGACTTCTCCCGTCATCGCCTGATGCTCGATGTGGGTGGCGGGGAAGGTGTCTTTTCCGCCGCAGTGGCTCGCGCCCACCCGGCACTGCGGGGCGTCATCTTCGACCTGCCCGGCGTGGCCGAGCGGGCAGCGCGTCGTCTTGCAGAAGGCCGACTGGCTGAGCGGATCACCGCCGTGGGTGGTGATTTCTTCAGCGATCCCCTGCCGCCTGGGGCCGACATTGTCACCTTGGTGCGAGTCCTTCACGACCATGACGACACCGCGGTGCTCGCCTTGTTGCGCAATCTTCGACGGGGATTGCCGGGCGGTACGGCGCTGCTGGTTGCGGAGCCCATGTCGGGGGAGGGCGCCGCTGGGCGCCTGAGCGATGCATACCTCGCGTTCTATCTGCTCGCCATGGGGCAAGGACGCCCGCGTAGGCGTGAACACCTGATCGAGCTTCTTGCCACCGCCGGCTTCGGACGGGCCCGGACCTTGAAGGTCGGCGTCCCGATGTTGACGTCGGTGCTGCTGGCAGAGGCCGTTTGAGAATCGAGTGTAAACTTCAGTTGACAAAAAAAGACGTATATCTAAACTGACACACGGCTGCGAATAAAAAGACCCTCCACACGGAGCCCGAGGTCACCCATGCAAACGACGGCAGTGGTCCTGGAAGGACCTGGCAAACTGGCGCTGAAGACCTTGGAGCTGTCGCCCCCGGGCGACGAGGACATCGTGGTCGATATCGACTGGAGCGGAATCAGCACCGGCACCGAGAGGCTTCTCTGGTCCGGACGCATGCCGCACTTCCCGGGCATGGGCTATCCACTGGTACCCGGCTATGAATCCGTAGGGCGGGTTGCCGCCGCGGGCGCCGCTTCGGGCCTCGAGGTGGGCACTCGGGTGTTTGTTCCCGGTGCGCGGTGTTTCGGGGATGTGCGCGGGCTGTTCGGCGGAGCCGCTGCTCGCGTCGTGGTCCCGGGTTCACGCGTACAGCCCATCGACGATCGGGTTGGCGAACGCGGTGTGCTGTTGGCCCTTGCCGCCACGGCTTACCACGCAACCTCGTCATCGACAGCCAGCCAGCCGGATCTGATCGTGGGTCATGGGGTGCTGGGCCGCCTCTTCGCACGCCTTGCCCTGCTCGAAGGTGCTGAACCTCCGGTGGTGTGGGAACGCAATCCGGAACGCAGGCACAACACGGATCCCTACACCGTAATCTCCCCCGAGGATGATCCGCGCCGCGATTACCACACCATCGTGGATGTCAGCGGAGATCCTTCGATTCTCGATTCCCTGATCGCACGACTCGCGCCAGGCGGGGAAATCGTGCTGGCAGGGTTTTACGACCAGCCTCTTTCCTTCGCTTTCCCGCCGGCATTCATGCGCGAAGCACGCTTGAGAGTCGCCGCCCAGTGGCAGGAAGGCGATCTGGCGGTTGTCACCGATCTGGTGGAAGCCGGCCAACTGTATCTGGATGACCTCATCACGCACCGCAGCCTCGCGAGTGAAGCAGACGCTGCCTATCGCACCGCTTTCAACGACCCATCCTGCCTCAAGATGGTGATTGACTGGAGAAATTTCCGATGAGCGTTCAAGCCGACTCGGCCCGGATTTCAGTAAGTGCCATCAGACCTGCGAACACTGCCGCACCGCAGGCGGAAACGCAGTCTCGCGCCGCCGCCAAGACACAGATCATCGCGATCTATGGCAAAGGCGGGATCGGCAAGAGTTTCACGCTTGCCAACCTCTCCTACATGATGGCCCAGCAGGGCAAAAAAGTGTTGCTCATAGGCTGTGATCCGAAGAGCGATACCACTTCACTGCTTTTCGGCGGCAGGGCTTGCCCGACTATCATCGAGACGTCCTCGCGCAAAAAGGCTGCGGGGGATGAGATTTCGATCGGCGATGTGTGCTTCAAGCGCGACGGCGTCTTCGCCATGGAACTCGGCGGGCCGGAAGTTGGTCGCGGATGCGGCGGGCGCGGCATCATCCATGGCTTCGAGCTGCTGGAAAAGCTTGGCTTCCACGACTGGGACTTCGATTACGTCTTGCTCGACTTCCTCGGTGACGTGGTCTGCGGGGGCTTCGGCCTGCCGATCGCCCGTGACATGTGCCAGAAGGTCATCGTGGTGGGCAGCAACGATCTGCAGTCGCTCTACGTAGCCAACAACGTCTGCTCTGCGGTGGAGTACTTCCGCAAGCTGGGCGGCAATGTGGGCGTGGCCGGTATGGTCATCAACAAGGATGACGGCACCGGCGAAGCCGCAGCCTTTGCGGAAAGGGCGGGAATCCCCGTGCTTTCGGCCATCCCCGCGCATGAGGACATTCGTCGCAAGAGCGCAGCCTACGAGATCATCGGCAGACCCGGGACTCCTTGGGCGTCGCTTTTTGAATCCCTCGCGAGCAACGTGGCAGACGCGCCGCCAGTACGGCCCTCACCGCTGGGACAGGACGATCTCCTGGGCCTGTTTGCCGCCGATGCCGTCGGCCGGGATGTGATTCTGGAACCTGCCTCGGCTGCCGACATGCAGGGCGCCAATGCCGCACCCAAAGCGTCCCTGGAAGTGGTGTACGACGAGGCATGAGCATGCAGGCGAAAGGATACGCCGAGTCCCTCGATGCTCCCGTGTCGGGCGACGGCCTGCAGGCTCGCGTGGCGGTGGAAGGCAAGGGCTGTCATGCCGGTGCCGGCGAGATGCAGCGTGCAGCAAAGGCGGCCGGCAACAGCGCCCTGCTCGAGCGTTATGCCACTGACTACCCCAAGGGGCCGCACGATCAGCCGCAAAGCATGTGCCCTGCATTCGGCTCACTGCGCGTCGGCTTGCGCATGCGGCGCACAGCCACCGTGCTCTCGGGATCGGCCTGTTGCGTTTATGGATTGACTTTCACCTCGCATTTCTACGGTGCACGGCGTTCGGTGGGCTATGTGCCCTTCAACTCCGAGACCCTGGTCACCGGCAAGCTGTTCGAGGATATCCGGGAGGCGGTTTTCAAATTGGCTGACCCGGCGCAATACGACGCTATCGTGGTCATCAATCTTTGTGTGCCAACCGCCTCCGGTGTTCCACTGCGGCTGCTGCCGCGCGAAATCGACGGGGTACGCGTGATTGGCATCGATGTGCCCGGCTTCGGAGTGCCAACACACGCGGAAGCCAAGGATGTGCTCGCTGGAGCCATGCTGGAATTCGCCCGCCAGGAAGTGATGGACGGACCCGTGGCCGCACCTCGTACTGGCGTTTCCGAACGCCCCACCGTCGCGCTGGTGGGCGAGATTTTTCCTGCGGATCCGGTTTCCATCGGCATGCTTCTCGAGCCCATGGGACTTGCGGCGGGCCCGACAGTGCCCACCCGTGAGTGGCGCGAGCTTTATGCCGCGCTGGACTGCCCGGTGGCGGCCGGCCTGCATCCGTTCTATCGCTCGGTGTTCCGCCAGTTTGATGCCGCGGGGCGCCCTGTCATTGGTTCAGCTCCCGTTGGCCACGACGGAACCGCGGCCTGGCTGGCGGCGATAGGCGAAGCGTGCGGAGTTTCCCGGACTCAAATCGCCGCGGCCCAAAACAAGGCCCTGCCAGCGATCAAGGGCGCCTTGGCCGGTGCGCCGATCAAGGGTCGGATTACCGTCTCCGGTTACGAAGGATCAGAGCTGCTGGTTGCGCGGCTCCTGGTGGAGAGTGGGGCTGACGTGCGCTCGGTTGGCACCGCCTGCCCGCGTACGGAGTGGTCCGCCGTCGATGAGGCTTGGCTGAATGATCGGGGCATTGCCGTGACCTACCGTGCCTCGCTGGAACAGGATCTGGCCGCGCTGGATCAGTTCGATCCGGATCTGGCCATTGGCACCACACCTCTGGTGCAGGCAGCCAAGCAGCGTGGCACACCGGCGCTCTACTTCACCAACCTCATCTCGGCCCGACCCTTGATGGGGGCGGCGGGCGCGGGCTCGCTGGCCCAGGTGGTCAACGCCGCGATGGCAAATCGCGAGCGCTTCGATCGCATGCGCGAATTCTTCGAAGGCGTGGGGGAGGGCGACACCGCCGGCGTGTGGCAGGAGGAGCCCGTACTGCACCCCGGATTCCGCGCCAGTCAAAGTCGCAAGGCAGTCCGCAAAGGCCTTTCCGAGGGGGATTTCTGATGTTGATCCTCGATCACGATCGGGCGGGCGGGTACTGGGGAGCGGTCTATGCCTTCACGGCCATCAAGGGCTTGCAGGTCATCATCGATGGGCCGGTAGGTTGCGAGAATCTTCCGGTGACCTCGGTGCTGCATTACACCGACGCGCTGCCACCGCATGAGTTGCCCATCGTGGTGACGGGGCTTGCGGAGGAAGAGCTTGGACAGCATGGCACGGAAGGAGCGATGAAACGCGCTCACCGCAGCCTCGACCCGGCCTTGCCGGCCGTGGTGGTCACGGGCTCCATCGCCGAGATGATCGGCGGGGGCGTGACGCCCGAAGGCACCAATATCCTGCGCTTTCTGCCGCGCACCATTGACGAAGATCAGTGGCAAAGCGCCAATCGGGCCATCAACTGGCTCTGGACCGAATACGGCGCAAAACGCGCCCGGGCGCGGAGCACCCGTCCGGCGGGCAGCAAGCCGCGCGTCAACATCATTGGTCCCATCTACGGCACTTTCAACGGCCCCAGCGACCTCGCCGAAATCAAGCGCCTGGTTGAAGGTATCGGCGCGGAAATCAATCTCGTATTTCCCCTGGGTAGCCATCTCGAGGATGTCCCAAAGCTCGCCGAGGCCGATGTCAACGTCTGCATGTATCGCGAATTCGGACGGCTGCTCTGCGAAAACCTCGACAAGCCTTATCTGCAAGCGCCCATCGGCCTGCACAGCACGACCCGCTTCCTGCGCAAGCTGGGCGAACTGCTCGGTCTTGATCCCGAACCTTTCATCGCCCGCGAGAAGCACACCACCATCAAGCCCTTGTGGGACCTGTGGCGCTCGGTTACCCAGGACTTCTACGCCACGGCGAGCTTTGGTGTCGTGGCAACAGAGACGTATTCCCGCGGAATCAGGAATTTCCTGGAGCAGGAGCTCGGCTTGCCCTGCGCCTACTCCGTGGCCCGCTGCCCGGGAACCAAATCAGACAATGAGGCCGTTCGCGCGCTGGTGCGCAAGAAAGGCGCACTGGTGGTGTTTGGCAGCTTCAACGAACGCATGTACCTCGCCGAATCCGGCAGCAGGGCTGTCTACATTCCGGCGTCCTTCCCCGGAGCGCTGATCCGCCGTCACACCGGGACCCCTTTCATGGGCTATGCGGGCGCGGTCTATCTGGTTCAGGAAGTCTGCAACGCCCTCTTTGACGCCTTGTTCCACATCCTACCGACCGCTGCGGATCTCGACCGCATCGAGGCGACGCCGGTGCGTGCGGAACGCGCCGACGGAACGACGCGTTGGGAAGAGGACGCACACCAGATGCTTGAATCACTCGTCGAGACCGAGCCGGTCCTCGTGCGGATCTCGGCGGCCAAGGAGATCCGCGACCGGGCTGAACGGGATGCAAGGGCAGCAGGAGAACTCAGCGTGACGGCAAACCGCGTCGCCCAGACACAGATGGCACTCAAGACAGGAGCAGTGCAATGAAGGCAGAAATGTTCGCGAACGAAGGGGCGGCAGTCATGAACATGACGCCGACCACCGCCCGGAAGTCAGCCCCGAGCCACGCGCACTGCAGCCGCGACCTGCGGTTCATTTTCGGTGTTTGCCTGGTGGCGTTCCTCGTTGTCGGAATGCTCTCGCGGCTGGTGCGACTGAAGTGGCTGCCGGGCACCCGCCAGGGGGCAACCCTGCTCGAGGAAGCCCGAACGGCAGCAGAGACAGTCGTCGAGTTCGTTTCGATGAACTGAAGAATTCATCCGTCGCGTCCCTTCAACAAGGGGCGGGATGCCGGGAAGGCGCCCGGTCGGGTGGAGGCGTGTGTGATAACGGCCATTGGGGCCAGAAGGAGAGTAGAGATGGCAGATAGAGGTACTTCCCTGTCGGGACTGACCGATCAGGAAGCAAAGGAGTTCCACGGAATCTTCATGAGCAGTTTCATCCTGTTCACCGTGGTGGCAATCATCGCCCACTTCCTCGTATGGCAGTGGCGCCCGTGGTTCCCGGGTCCTGAAGGCTACGGCATGACGCTCGACGGCGTGCAGGGTCTGATGGAAACCGTCAAGAACGTCTTCGTCTAGAAAGGAGGAAGCATCATGTGGAGAGTATGGCTTCTGTTTGATCCCAGACGCACTCTGGTCGCCTTGGCGACCTTCCTGTTCGTCCTGGCAATCCTGATTCATTTCATTCTGCTCAGCACCGATCGATTCAACTGGATCGAAGGGCCGAGAAATGCCGGAAAGCCAACGGCGATGACGGTCATGCCGGAGGCCCAGTCGCCTTCCGCGCGGAACTTCATCGGCTGATGTATCGGCGACCCGGGCGGATGGAGATCAGGAATTCCATGAGTTCCAGCTTCATCCGCTCATCCGTCGCCGGAAAAGTTTGCGCGGCCGGCGGTCCCCGGCAATCGCACACGATGTTGCTCACGGGTTACGCAGCTTCGGCATAGTAGGAGAGCACCCATGCCCATGCTCAGTTTTGAAAGAAAATACCGTGTCCGGGGCGGAACGCTGCTTGGCGGCGATCTGTTCGACTTCTGGATTGGCCCCTTCTACGTGGGTTTCTTCGGAGTCACTGGGGCGTTCTTCACCATTCTCGGCACAGCATTGATTCTTTACGGTGCGGCCTTGGGACCGACCTGGAACGTCTGGCAGATCAACATCGCACCACCAGATCTGTCGTACGGACTCGGCCTCGCTCCGCTCAAGGAGGGGGGGCTGTGGCAAATCATCACCGTCTGTGCGCTCGGATCTTTCGGATCCTGGGCCCTGCGTGAAGTCGAAATCTCGCGCAAGCTTGGCATCGGGCTGCACGTGCCCTTTGCCTTCAGTGTCGCGATTTTTGCGTACTTCACCCTCGTTGTGATCCGGCCGCTGCTGATGGGCGCCTGGGGTCATGGTTTCCCGTACGGAATCCTGTCCCATCTCGACTGGGTATCGAACACCGGCTACCAGTATCTGCATTTCCATTACAACCCGGCGCACATGCTGGCGGTGACATTTTTCTTCACCACCACTTTCGCCCTGTCCCTGCACGGTTCACTGATTCTCTCCGCCACCAATCCGGGTGCCGGCGAGGAGGTCAAGACACCGGAGCACGAGAACACCTTCTTCAGGGATGCCATCGGGTACTCCATTGGCACCCTGGGCATCCACCGACTCGGCCTGTTCCTGGCCCTCTCGGCCGGCTTCTGGAGCGCGGTCTGCATCGTGATCAGCGGCCCCTTCTGGAGCAAAGGCTGGCCGGAATGGTGGAACTGGTGGCTCAGCCTGCCGATCTGGTGAATAACAAAGCAAAGCGCAGGAATAACGCTTAGAGGGGATACGCGATGGCCGATTACCAGAATATCTTCACCCGCGTGCAGGTGCGCGCGGCGCCCTACCCCGGCGTGCCCATGCGTGGCGGCAGCTGGGTCAGACAAGGACAGCCCATCTTTTCCTATTGGCTGGGCAAGATCGGTGATGCGCAGATCGGACCGTTCTACCTCGGCTGGCTGGGGCTGACCTCCATCCTCTGCTTCTTCGTCGCCATCGAGATCATCGGCCTCAACATGGCCGCATCGGTCAACTGGAGCCCGACGGAATTCCTGCGCCAGCTGCCCTGGCTTGCGCTGGAGCCTCCGTCACCGCAGTACGGCTTGACTCTGCCACCCTTGGCAGAAGGCGGCTGGTGGCTCATGGCAGGATTTTTTCTGACCAGCTCCATACTCCTCTGGTGGGTGCGCATGTACCGCAGGGCCCGCGCACTTGGCATGGGAACGCATACCACTTGGGCGTTTGCCTCGGCCATCTGGCTTTATCTCGTGCTTGGATTCATCCGCCCCTTGATGATGGGAAGCTGGAGCGAGGCGGTGCCCTTCGGCATCTTCCCTCACCTCGACTGGACTGCAGCGTTCTCCATTCGCTACGGGAATCTGTTCTACAACCCGTTCCACATGCTTTCAATCGCGTTCCTCTACGGTTCAACGCTCCTGTTCGCCATGCACGGTGCAACGATCCTCGCGGTCAGCCGCCTCGGTGGCGAGCGTGAGATCGAACAAATCGTCGACCGCGGAACGGCGTCCGAACGCGCCGCGCTCTTCTGGCGCTGGACCATGGGCTTCAACGCCACCATGGAATCCATCCACCGCTGGGCTTGGTGGTTCGCGGTGCTCTGCCCGCTGACCGGCGGCATCGGCATCCTGCTTACAGGAACCGTGGTGGACAACTGGTACCTGTGGGGGGTCAAGCATGGGATTGCACCACCATACCCGCCCATGCCGGTAGTCGATCCGGCCACCTTGCAAAGCGGAGGGCTGCAGTAATGCGAGGCTATCCACACTCACGCGCGTTGATGCTCACAGCCCTTCTTGCGCTTGCGGGATGCGACCAGTATCCGCCCGTCGAAAGTACTCAGCAGGGCTTCCGGGGCACAGCCATGGTGGAGCTGGCCGAGCCCGGAGCCGATCCTGCCGCGGCAGCGCAAGCCGCGGTGCCCGCTGCCCTGCCCCAGGTTCCGCCCGGCGGTCCCAAGGCCGGTGATGTCTACAAGAATGTGCAAGTGCTGGGACATCTGGACGCGGGCCAGTTCGGCCGACTGATGGCCAGCATCACTGCATGGGTCGCGCCCAAGGAGGGTTGTGCCTACTGCCACGAAGCAGCCGATTTTGCCGACGATTCCAAATACACCAAGGTCGTTTCGCGACGGATGATCGAAATGACCCTCGCGATCAATACCGGCTGGACGGACCATGTGAAGGAAACCGGCGTGACCTGCTATACCTGTCACGCGGGGCAGAACATACCGACCAATCACTGGGCCAAGGATCCGGGACCGGTACGCCGCTCCAGGTTCGACGGCAACCAGGGAGGACAGAACTTCCCGGTGCGCAGTGTGGGCTTGTCGTCGCTGCCTTTCGACCCTTACACGCCGTTTCTATTGGGCGCATCCGAGATCAGGGTGAATGCCCCGCAGGCGCTGCCCACGCAGCCGCCCCATGCGCCGGACATTCTTTCCGCCGAGAAAACCTACGGCTTGATGATGCACATGTCCGATTCACTCGGCGTGAACTGCACCTTCTGTCACAACTCGCGGGCCTTCGCGGTGTGGGAGGAAAGCAATCCCCAGCGCGCGACCGCCTGGCACGGGATCCGGATGGTCCGGGAGATCAACGCCGACTACATCGAGCCGCTTGCCCCGGTGTTCCCGCAGAATCGTCAGGGCGCCCTGGGTGATCCCTTCAAGGCGAATTGCAGTACCTGCCATCAGGGGCTTAACAAGCCGCTGGGCGGTCTCAGCATGCTGAAGGATCATCCGGAACTCGGGACTCCCGCTCCGCCGCCTGCCACGACCACCGCCGCGGCGACGGAAGAATAGCCGGAAAAGAGCGAAGTACCGGTTCCCATACCGCACGGGGACCGGGACCCATGCGGCAAGCACCCATCTCAGAACCTCGACAGGTACCCTGATCCCCGATCGGGGTGCACCCCGATCGCTGGAACGCCGAGTCTCATGGCAGGCGGTTGCGTTGGTGGATATCCAGCAGATGCGCCGCAAAGGCGCCGCTTAGAGCAAGCAGGACAGGCCACGACGTTGCGCCCCCAAGCACCATCCTCAGGGCGGCGAGCAGGCATAAACCCGAGAGCAGATTGAAAAACCACGGCTGCGCGAATGCCCGCGCCCGCCCGCGTCGGCGTCTTGCCCACGCGAAGAGGCATGCCTCCAGCACCACCAGAAGCATGATCCCGTCGAGGATCCAGACCGGCAGCGAGTCAGGCAGTGCATCCATCAGCGAGGCATTTCAGCCTGTCCAGGACCGGGTTGCTTCAGGGCGCAACCAGACCCATCAGATGGGCCATGTCCTTGAAGAAAATCCGGGCATGGGCGAGGGGCTTGGCACGCACGAGACGCTTGTTCAGATACGCCTCCCACGTCAGCTCCTGTACATCACGATCCCGGCACATGCTCACGAAACGTTCGCGACGCTTGTCGTTGCGATACCAGAATCGCTGCATCATGCCGAGCACCCAGAACACACGACCATGAGCCTTCATGAATTTCTTGCGCGCGCTGCCGAGAGCACGCGGATTGCCGCTCAGGAGGAACTCGCTCACAGCATCCGCAGCGAGGCGCCCTCCAGTCATCGCGTAATAGATGCCTTCACCTGATGCAGGAGCAACCACGCCTGCAGCATCCCCGGCCAGGACGATGTTCCGGCCATTGTCCCAGCGTGCAAGGGGCTTCAAGGGAATGGGGGCGCCTTCGCGTCGCAGGGTTTCCGCCTCGGCAAGGCCCGTGTCGGCGCGCAGCCTCGAGACCGAGCCGCGCAGCGAGAATCCCTTGTGCGCGCTGCCACTGCCGACGCTCACCTTGTCGCCATGCGGGAAGACCCAGCCGTAGAAATCCGGCGAGATGGTGCCCCGGTAGTGGACATCGCAACGCGAGCCATCAAAGGCCGGTGCGTGTGCGGGATCCGGCGCACGGATGACTTCATGGTAGGCATACACGCACTGCAGCTGATCCGCTCCGGGGATGTTCTCCTTCGCGACGCGCGATGACGCGCCGTCAGCGCCGATCATCGTGCGCGTCCGGAGTTCGCGGATCTCGCCGTTCTTCTGCTGATACTCCAGGGTGAGCGTGCCGTCGGTTTCCTGGCGACTGGCCTTGAACAGTCCCTCCTCACGGATGGCGCCCCGATCGGCGGCGCGCTCACGCAGCCACTCGTCGAACATATCCCGATCCACCATGCCGACGTATCCGCCGCGGGAGATCGGCATGTCCACTTCACGCAGCGTGGGCGAGACAATACAGGCACGAGTGGCGTGAGCCACGAGCAGATGGTCCGGAATCTCGAAGTCACGCAGCAGCTGTGGTGGCACCGCGCCACCACAGGGTTTGATCCTGCCAGCCCGGTCCAGCAGCATCACCGCAAGCCCACGTGCCGCCAGCTCGGCCGCGGCGGTAGCACCGGCCGGACCTCCCCCCACGACCACTGCATCCAGAATCTCGTGCTTTTCCATGGCAGACACTCCTTGGCTGGCGACTTGCATTCAGGTGAAGGCGGTGCCTGTTTCCAGGCGCCGGCGTTGTTGATTGGAGACCGTGAGCTGGCCCGCAATCACGGCTGAGAGGAGGAAGAGTCCTCCTTCCAGACCAAAGACCACGGCATACGCCTGCACTGGCGAGGCCAACAAGGCATGCGCGAGATCGCTCGCGGCGGTTCCGGCAAATCCACCGAGGCCAAAGGCGAAGGCTTGGGCTGCGCCCCACAGTCCCATGCGGACACCTTCGCGCGCGGCGGTGCCCCGTCCTGCGTTTGCCATCATCGAGCCGATCGCAGCCACCGCAAACGCGCCGTTGGCTGCGCCAAGCAGAAATACCGTGAGTCGCAACGGCCAGTCCGGGCTCATCAAGCTGGCCAGCGAGAGCGCCCACAGGGCTGCGGCAGAGGCGAGGCAGCCGGTTACGGTCCACATTTTCAGGGAGCCCAACCAACTGTTCTTGAAGAGGCTGCAGAGAACCGCGACACCCAGCATGCCCACGAATACCCCTTGATGCTGAATACCCGACAGGCTGGTTGACTGGCCCACCGTGTAATCGAACACCACACCCGCGAAAGGTTCGAGGATCAGATCCTGGGCACTGTAGGCAAGCATGGAGATGAAGACGAAGATGGTGAAGCGTCGTGCTTCTGGTTCCGACCAGACCTCCGCAAGTGCCACCCTGAAAGGAATCTTTGGAGTCTGTGCTACCGGGTCTTCCTCGGCTGTCGTGGGCAACACACGCTGCTCGAGACCCCAGACCGCGGCGAACGTGACGCACAAGGCGATGGCAACGACACTCCCCGAAACTTCGACCAGACGCATGGGCGTGTAGGGATCGAGAAACTTGCCGGCCAGGGTGGCGGTCACTGCAAAACCTGCAATCATCATGAGCCAGACCACACTTGCAGCCGCTGCACGCCTGCCCGCAACCACGCGTTTTGCGAGCAGCACCAGCAGGGAAGTGCCTGCGGCACCCACCCCGAGTCCAATCGCGAAGTAGGCGATGATGGCCATGATCGTGCCGAGCACGAGGCTGTTTGCGAGCTGGGTCGTGGCGATCGCGGCGCCCAGCGTGGCGAGTCCCAGTACGCACATGCCGCCGACTATCCAAGGAGTGCTGCGTCCGCCGACGTCAGAGCCGTAGCCCATGCGTGGACGGAAGATTTGCGTCACGTAGTGCACGGCCACCAGCAGACCGGGCAGCATGGCCGGCAAGGCCAGTTCCACCACCATCACGCGATTGAAGGTCGATGTTGCCAGAACGACCATCGCACCGAGCGAGGTCTGTACCAGACCGAGGCGAATGATTCCGAGCCAGCCCAGATTGCGTGCCATGTAAGTTCCTCTCTCAGCGCAGCGCGAATGCGCTCAACAGCATGCCGAGCACATAAAGCGTGACCCCGAATCCGCTGTACCAGGTGGCCCGTGCGACAGGATCACGCAACAGCCGCGTCATGAGTACAAGTTGTACCGTGAGCAGCAGACCCACGCCTGCGGCATGCAGTGCATGTCCCCAGATGACCAGCAGTGCTGCAACTGCCACTTGGGCCACCGTCATGAGCAGACAGGCCGCACGGCACGCGCCAGATATTCCCAACAGCACCGGGAGTGAATCGACTCCGCATTGGCGATCGCCCTGCACGGACTTGAAATCGTTGAGGGTCATGATCCCGTGTGCGCCGAGACTGTAGAGTCCGGCAAGTGCGAGCGTTCGTCCGTCAGGCATGGCGCCGTTCATCATGACCGCAGCCCCCGTGACCCATGCGAGGCCTTCATAGCTGACGGCGCAGGCGCTGTTACCCAGCCATCCATTACGCTTGAAACGAAAGGGTGGAGCGCTGTAGCCCCAGGCGAGGAGCAAGGCGAGGACGGTGGCCCCGAATCCCCAGGGACCGAGTGCGGGAGCGACAGCGAGCGACAGCAAGGTCCACACGCAAGCGACATACAACCCCCAATGTCCGGGCACGCGGCCGGAGGGAATGGGCCGCCCGGGCTCGTTGATGGCATCCACGTGCCGATCAAACCAGTCGTTCACGGCCTGGCTGGTGCCGCATACCAGCGGTCCTGTCAGCAGCAGGCCCGTGAGCACCAGGCCCCAGCGTTGTTCCAGCGGCTGGCCCGTCGAGACCACCCCGCAGGCGAACGCCCACATCGGTGGGAACCACGTCACGGGTTTCAGCAGTTCGACGACAGAGGTGAAACCGGGGCGCGACACGAAAGCAATTTATGCCTGACGCTTTCGAGCGTCAAACAGAATTTACACTGGGCGCGGTGTCCTTGTCCGGGGTGGGAGGCTTGGGTACGCCTCCCGCGAGCTCAGGCTTCGTTGCTGGATTCGAGATCGCCGAGGCCATGCCGCCTGAGCTTGATATAGAGGCTCTGCCTGCTGAGTCCGAGCATCTCGGCCGCGGAGGCGCGATTGTCACCCGTGAGTTCCAGTGCGGCCTCTATGCACAATCGCTCGATCATGTCGGTGGACTCGCGAACCAGTTCCTTCAGGGACACACGACCGATGAGCTCCGTGAGCTGTTCAGCCGATGCGCCCAGATGCGGGGCGCGGGACCCGTCGCGCCCGACGACTCGCCGGAGGTCCCTGATCATGAAGGCCAGGCTCGGCGTCTCGGCATTGACTGCCGACACGGCTGAAACCTCAACCTCCATGCTGGCACCGAATTCGCCGCTGAGCACACTCGAGAAGTGGCGAACCACTCCATGCTGCTGCAGATTGGAGAGCAACACCCGCACATCCACGGGCGAGCGACCCAGCCAGCGATCCAGCGACTTGCCGCGTGCCTGTTCGAAGGTTCCGAGCTCGGCGGCTTCGAGGAATGCGTTGTTTGCGGCGACGATGAGGCCCGAGGGATCGGTCACCACGAAGCCGTCCGGGAAACGATCCATCAGCGAAGAGATCTGCTGGGACGGAGACGTCGTCTTGTCCACCGCGGAGCGCACATCCCCGGGAGTCAGGCGCAGCAGCACGTGGGCGACATTTTCCTGCCGGAAAAGTGACCCGGAGACGGCAAAATCGCGTTTATGGGCGCCACGCCCAAGAGTGACCCGGACCTCGTCGCCACGGCCAGTGGCCCGGATCGTGTCCAGCAGTCCTTGGAGCGCTGCGGCACCGGCGCCAGCGACGAGGTCGTGCAGTGCCAGGCCGGTGATCTTCCGCCCGGCGTGACCCAAGAGGTGTACCGCTGCCGGATTGGCCTCCGTCACTACGCCTGAGGCGGCATCCGCCACCACCACGGCCTCAGTGGTGGTCTGGAAAAGAAGGCGGTAGCGGGTATCGATCTGGCGCAGGCGGGTGTAGTCATCTTCGAGTGCCTGTTGGGCTTCCAGCAGTCTCTGCTGGAGCGCCGCAGCGGCCCTGAGATCCCGACCCATCGCGACAATCAAGCCTTGGCTGACGACAGTGCCGGTGCGATAGAGCACCGGGAAATCGGTTTGTCCCGATCCTGCAGGATGATTGACCTGCCGCCAGCGCACGTTCTTCGCGGAACGCTCTTTCAGCAATGCGGAAATCTTGTCGCGGCTCTCGAAAGTGACCGTATCCGCCCATGATTTTCCGACCCAGCTCCGCGCATCCAGCGCGGAAAGTTCCGGACTGCCCACCGAGGCATCCAGTATCCGGCCGGTCTTGTCGAGCAGAAGGGTGATGTCCGAAACGGCTGTCAGCAGTGAGCTTGCCGCCTTGCCATCGAGTGAGGTGAGTGAGTGCTTCAAGGTGAATCAGTGAGGTCTGAGCGTTGCAGGGTTGATATCGCCGGGCCAAAGCGGAGTCATCTGGCGCGATTCAAGGTTCTTGATGAAATTTTCCGCGTGGGTTACCGCAGAGCGCGCGTCGGATGCGGTCAAATCCGCGCCAACCCTGGTCATGTACTCGGGATTGCCCACAAATGCCGGCCCGCCCACCATGATACCAAGCTCGCGGTTGAGAGTGGCATCACGGCTTGCCTGTATCGTCCATGACAACGCGTCGAGGCCCGTGTGCGAGCCCAGCGAAAGTCCGAGCAGGTCAAAGTGCGTTTCAGCCAGCAGGGCGCGCAAGGCTTGGTCACTGTTGACCGGGTCGGAGATTACTTCCCAGCCGGCCCGCCGGAAAAATTCAGCCACCATCAGCACGCCAAACCGGTGTTGCTCGCCCGGTACCGTGGTGACGAGGATGCGTAGCGGTATGACGCGAGGCCGACGCGCGATCTGTGCGCTGAATGCCGGCGCCAGTTCGCGCATCACCTGCTGCAGGCGCATGAGCGCAATCGTCACTCCGGTGAAATCAAGCAGGTCCTGCTCCCAAAGTTTGCCCAGTCGGCGGGCGACGGGTGCGAGGAGATCGAGAAACACGGCCTCCAGCGGCACGCCGCTGGCCCGTTGCCCATCAACCTCTTTCCAGACGGCTGCGAAATCGCTGGTCTGGGCGAGGCGCGTGAGTCTCTCGACGTCGGCAGTGCCGATTGCGGGGGCTCGGGAGGCAGTATCGTGCGCGCTTGCTGGGATGCCGTGCTGATGGGCCAGAAGCAGGCGGGGGATGATGTCAGCCTCTATGGTCCGGAGGAGGCTGCCGAAACCGGGATCCGTGAAGTCATTCCCCGCAGGTTCCGCACTGCTCTGGAGTGCGGCTTGTTCCTTTCTTGGCCTGCGCGAACTGCGTGCGCCGGTCTTGTTGGACATGGTCATGGGCTTCAACCTCCCTGTCCTGGCAGGAGTTCAGGTTTGGATGCGGGTCATGAAGTTCTTCGGTACAGGTGCTTGACTCGATTCCATCATTTTTATGCTGCACCACCGCGAAGTTGTCCAACGGCGTTGCGACCCGATTCTGCCACGAACCCGCGAGGCGCCGATACCTTGCCCCGATGATCCTGACCTCATGCTGCAATGTCAAATGAATTGAACGTCAACTTCAGTTGACACTTGAGGCGGGGCGGGACTACGCTCCGGGCAAAAGGCAAGCCGGAGAAAGCGCGCCCATGTCCAAGGTCCCGCACAAGCCAGGGCTGTACACGACCGAGGAGCGTGCGCGGCGCGACAAGTCCCCGTGGACGGTCGTTCAGGGCGTGTTGGCGCCCGTGCAATTCATTGCATTCCTGGTGAGCCTGATTCTGGTCCTGCGCTATCTGGCGACCGGCGAAGGCCTTGCGTCGGCCACGCTTTCGGTGGTCATCAAGACACTGCTGCTCTACACCATCATGATCACCGGTTCCATCTGGGAGAAGGTGGTCTTCGGATGCTGGCTCTTCGCCCGACCTTTTTTCTGGGAAGACGTCTTCAGCATGCTGGTGCTGGCCCTGCACACGGCCTATCTCTATGCCGTGTTCACGAGCGTCCTGGATCCGCGACAGCAGATGCTGCTCGCGCTCGCTGCCTATGCAACCTATCTCGTCAATGCGGCACAGTTCCTGATTAAACTGCGCGCCGCACGACTCGAGGCAAGGGCGCTCGCTCAACCGCGTTTTCTGCCGGCAGAGGGAATGGCCGGATGAGCGCGGTCGCCACGGCAGTGCCTGTGCCGTCAGTGCGCCCGGTGCTACGTGAACGTGGTCAGCGTGAAGTTTTCTGTGGACTCACCAGCATCGTGTGGCTGCATCGCAAGCTGCAGGATGCCTTCTTCCTGGTGGTCGGATCCCGCACCTGCGCCCATCTCGTGCAGTCCGCCGCCGGGGTAATGATTTTTGCCGAGCCCCGCTTCGGCACAGCCATCCTCACAGATCGTGATCTGGCAGGCATTGCCGACGCCAATGCCGAGCTCGATCGACTGTGCCGGGACCTGCTGACTCGCAGGCCCGACATCAAGGCCTTGTTCCTGGTCGGCTCCTGTCCGTCAGAAGTGATCAAGCTCGACCTTGCCAATGCGGCAGAACGCCTGAATCGCGAGTTCTACCCGGGCGTCCGTGTGCTGAGCTATTCCGGCTCCGGCATCGAAACCACCTTTACCCAGGGCGAAGACAATGCCCTGCGCGCACTGGTTCCTCTATTGCCGCAGGACGACGCGCAACAACTGCTGGTGGTGGGCTGCCTCGCGGATGTCGTGGAAGACCAGTTCAGGCGCACCTTCGACGCCCTCGGGATCTCGCAAGTGCACTTCCTGCCAGCACGCAGGGCGAGGGAACTGCCCCCTGTGGGCAGCGGCACACGCGTGCTGGCGGCGCAACCTTTCGTGGGCGAGACAGTTCGTGCGCTCACGGCACGGGGTGCGACCCTGCTGGAAGCGCCTTATCCCCTTGGGGTGGAAGGCACGACCGCGTGGTTTGCGGCCGCCGCCCGGGCGTTCGGGATCAGTACGGAAACCTTCCTCGCCTGCATCGAGCCGCGAGCTGTGCGGGCACGCCAGAGCCTCGATCGTTACCGCTCCCTGCTGGCGGGAAAGCGTCTGTTTTTCATGCCGGATTCGCAGCTGGAAATCCCGCTGGCCCGCTTTCTCGGCGAAGAGCTGGCGATGGAGACCATCGAGGCCGGCACCCCTTTCCTCGATCAGCAGATGATGGCCTGCGAACTTTCGCGTCTCCCTGACAGTGTCCGCATCAGTGAGGGACAGGACGTGGAGTCCCAGCTTGATCGTGTGCGGAGCGCAGCGCCGGACATCGTCGTCTGCGGTCTCGGCCTCGCCAACCCGCTGGAGGCCGAGGGCATCACGACCAAGTGGTCCATCGAACTCGTGTTCTCACCGATCCATGGTTTCGAGCAGGCGGCGGATCTGGCCGAACTGTTTGCGCGGCCGCTGGTCCGCCGGACCCGGCTGGCGCTCTGAGAACTGCCATGGAGCTGACTCTCTGGACCTACGAAGGCCCTCCGCACATCGGCGCGATGCGTGTGGTGACTTCGATGCGGGACTTGCACTACGTGCTGCATGCCCCTCAGGGGGACACCTATGCCGACCTGCTGTTCACGATGATCGAGCGTCAGGATCAGCGTCCGCCAGTGACCTATACGACCTTCCAGGCGCGAGACCTGGGAGGCGATACGGCGGGACTGGTCAAACAGACAGTCGCAGCGGCTTATGCACGCTTCCGTCCGCAGATGCTGCTGGTGGGAGAGTCCTGCACGGCCGAGCTGCTGCAGGACCAGGCGGGCACGCTCGCCGCGAGCATGAATATCGGGATCCCCGTCGTGCCGCTGGAGTTGCCCGCCTATTCCAAGAAAGAAAACTGGGGCGCGGCTGAAACCTTCTATCAGGTCGTACGCGCCGCGCTGGCCGGGCGCCTGGCGGAGGCTGCTCCGGAACGGGAGAGCCGAAACACCGGCGGGCGTCGGCCCCGGGCAAACCTTCTCGGGCCGACGGTGCTTGGTTTGCGCTGCCGGGACGACGTCACCGAGATCACTCGCTTGCTGTCCCGCCTCGGGGTGGATGTGAACGTGGTTGCACCACTCGGTGCCACGCCAGCCGATCTCGCTCGTCTGCCTGATGCGGATTTCAACATCGATCTTTACCCCGAGATCGCCCGTACCACCTGCGCCTGGCTGGAGCGCTCTTTCGGTCAGCCCTATACCAGGACCGTGCCGATGGGCGTCGGCGCAACCCGTGGATTCATGCGTGAAGTGGCCGTCCTCGCGGGCCTCGATCAGGACGAGGTGCTCGCAGGCGAGCTGTCGGGGGCAAGTTCGACGGCCGCCTCAGCCTCGCGCCTGCCCTGGTATTCGCGCTCGGTCGACTCGACCTACCTCACCGGCAAGCGTGTGTTCATCTTCGGCGACGCCACCCATGCCATTGCCGCCGCCCGTGTTGCACGCGATGAACTGGGTTTCGAGGTCGTCGGACTAGGATCCTACAGCCGTGAGTTCGGGCGCGAGCTGCGCGCGGCGGCAGCCCTGTACGGAGTCGATGCGCTGATCACCGACGACTATCTTGCGGTAGAGGCAGCCATCGCCGAAGCAGCGCCGGAGCTCGTGCTGGGTACACAGATGGAGCGACACATCGCGAAGCGTCTCGGCATTGCCTGCGCAGTCATCTCGACACCCATCCACGTCCAGGATGTTCCCGCTCGCTACAGCCCGGTTTACGGCTTCGAAGGCGCAAACGTGATCTTCGACAGCTGGGTGCATCCGCTGGTCATGGGGCTGGAAGAGCACTTGCTGCAGATGTTTCGCGAAGATTTCGAATTTAACGACAAGGCAGTGCCTTCCCACCTCGGGAAGTCGGTGGGACATGCTGCGCCAGCGCAGGACATCGATGTGGCCATGGAGGCGGCGGGCGAAGAGTCTGCAGCGACTCTGCCCCGGTGGGCTCCCGAAACCGAGCTTGAGCTGCGCAAGATTCCGTTCTTCGTGCGTGGCAAAGCGCGACGCAACACCGAGCGGTTTGCGCGCGAGAGAGGCCTGGCCACGATCACCGTGGAGACGCTTTACGATGCCAAAGCCCACTTCGGTCGCTGAGTCCACCTCCCTGCGGTTTGTGCTGGTCACCATGGACCGGCACCTCGCGGGTGCTGCCGAGCGTGCCGCGACCGCGGTGTCCCAGGTGCTGCCGGGCTTCAGGTTCGTGATGCACGCGGCGTCCGACTGGGGTACCGATAAAGACGCTCTGGCGCGCTGTGTGGACGACATCGCGAAAGCCGACATCATGGTGGCGACGATGCTGTTCATGGAGGACCATTACCAGCCTGTGCTCGAGGCTCTGCGGCAGCGTCGCGAACAGTGTGACGCGATGGCCTGCGTGCTGTGCGCGGCCGAAGTGACACGCCTGACACGCCTCGGACGCTTTGACATGCAGTCCAAGCAGAGTGGGGGCCCTCTGGCCTTCCTGAAGCGTCTGCGTGGGTCCCGCTCCCAGGGTAGTGGCGCTGGCGAGCAACAGATGAAGATGCTGCGGCGACTGCCCCGGCTCCTGCGCTTCATTCCCGGTACCGCACAGGATGTCCGCGCATACTTCCTGGTGCTGCAGTACTGGCTCTCCGGATCCGAAGAGAACATCGCGGGGCTGATGCGCTTCCTCGTACAGCGCTACGCTGGCGCTGACCGTGAAGGTCTGCGCAAGGCCGCCAAAGCCCCGGATCCGGTGGACTATCCGGACACTGGCGTCTACCACCCGCGTCTGCGGGGACGCTTGGGCACCGACGTGCGCAAACTCCCCTCGGTTGCTCGTACCCCAAGCAAAGGGACAGTCGGCCTGCTGCTCATGCGGTCTTACCTGCTGGCAGGCAATACCCGTCACTACGATGGGGTGATCGAAGCGCTGGAGTCACGAGGCCTGAGGGTGATCCCGGCCTTTGCTTCGGGCCTCGATGCCAGGCCGGCAATCACGCGCTACTTCCATGTCGACGGCAAGCCCATTGTCGACGCAGTGGTGTCCCTGACGGGCTTCTCCCTTGTTGGTGGGCCCGCCTACAACGATGCCAGCGCCGCAGAGGAAGTGCTTGCTGGTCTCGATGTGCCCTACCTTTCTGTGACCCCGGTGGAGTTCCAGTCGCTCGACCAGTGGGAAGCTTCTGCCCAAGGCCTGATGCCGGTGGAGGCAACGATGATGGTGTCCTTGCCGGAACTCGATGG